>Ga0209367_1003647_pt1 | contig 21007 bp, 18 predicted proteins | sample WorMetLIZISLAND2_FD_187412 | JGI IMG/M metagenome (GOLD analysis project Ga0209367, IMG submission 187412) | Marine gutless worms symbiont microbial communities from Max Planck institute for Marine Microbiology, Germany - Olavius geniculatus... ...
AATGAGTGACACATCAAAAACAGCAAAAATCAGAAAAAGGTGATATTATTCAACAGCACATTGACAGTTAGACGATGTGATGGTAAGTGATATCACCTTTTTCTGATTTTTGCTGTTTTCGATGTGTCACTCATTGCATGTTGCCGTTAACAAGTGTATAAACTGATGTTTTGTACATTTATATAAACATATATAAGGAGATTCAGTCTACATTCCACAATTTAACAAATTCAAGCAGTAATCAAAAACTGGAATTATCAGACAAAACTGATTCTGAAAATCACTTGTTCGGTCACAGCATTTTAGAAAATCAAATTCAAGCACTTTCAAGGACCTGCAAGAGCCCTGATGATTCTGAACAGACTTGGACTTTCACTAAGTGAAGTCAACTAGATGATTAAAAAATGGCCAAACACAACAAAGTTACCTGTAGCACGTGTCGGCTTGGTCACCAAAAAACGTTTCACTCTGGTTAGAAGAAGACAACCAGCGCTCATACAGAGCCAGGTTTGATGACGTTGGCCGCACAAAATAGAACACCTTCTCACCCTACGAACAGCAATATATACTGCGTTCAAGAAAAAACATTCACTCTTGCTTTCTTCAATAAGTCCCAGGAAAATGTTAAGATTTATACAAAATTTCAAAATTTTCAGAAATCATCAGCATGAAAGCGGCATTCCATCGATGTTAAAGTTACGGATTCACTGCTGCTGGTGACATAAATATGATGTCATATTTAAACATATTCAAAAAATGGGTTTTACTGTTTTAATGGTGCTGGAAGATTACAGCTTGTTTGTGCCAGTTAATCAAGCAAATATCAAACTTACTAGTCAGAATTCCATATACAACAACACAGCAATCATTTTGTTTATTTTCCATGAATTTGCAGAACCAAGGCCTTATGCCGGTGGCAGGTCACAATGTCGACAGTAAAAATGACGACAGTCACAATGTCGAAGTCATAATGTCAAAAAGTCAAAATGTCGACAATGGAAATGGCGAAAGTCAAAATGTCGAAAGTGTCACACACAAGCGGTTCAGAACACCAGGCCCAATAGGTGTGATAAACATCTCTCACGCTTGCTACCAGTCAGATGTTTTTAGTCTATTGTACTTGTGTGTTAATTTCATTGCTTAAAATTTCGTAAAATCGCATGGAAGTAGTTACGAATCAGAAAGGCGGACGAACTTTACTGCTTGACAGATTTGCCTACACAACTCAACGATTAGTAGGCCTACTTGTACAGGCAACTGCCGGCAGCTCTCGGCCACGGAAATGCAAACGTTACGAAGCTCTAAATACACGAATCGGAAGCCTCATTGACAACTATGCGCACACTGAGATTGGCCACTTTCTGCACGGGATTGCTCACGATGTTGAAATACACATATAGGTATGACAACTTTTTTCTTTTTTTCTTTACAGGTGTTGCGACAGTCGCAACCTACTGCGCATAATGTTCGCCATTCTGACTTTTGCCATTTCCATAGTCGACATTTTGACCTTTCGACATTTTGACTTCGACATTGTGACTGTCGACATTTTGACAGTGCACCCTTATTTCATTACTTGGCCGATCCAGAAAAAAAACAAAAAAAAAGACAAGAAACAACGATGATGACAATGACAACAACAGCAGCAACAACGAGAAGAACAATATGACATATAATATGAAAGAAAATCTGCACTCACGCGAAGTATGTGATACCAGACGGAAGTGCCACCAAAGTCGACGTGGAAATCTGTGAAGGCATCTTTTACACTCATCAGGCAATACCTCTGTATCTCCGGCCGATCCAACGCCGAGAGTGTAGACCGATCACCGGAAATGTAGGGGTAGGGCATGTTCTCCGGCCAGTAGTTGCACACCCAACTCATCTCTCGAACGATTCGCGGGGGCTCCACTATCTTGGCCAGTCTGCAGCAACAACAACCACAATTACTACTATTACTACAATTACTACAAGACATGTTATCAGGCCAGTAACTGCACATCTAGCTCATCTCACAAACAATTCGAATTTGCTGTGGCACCACTATTGTTGCCAGTCTGCACCAACAACTATAACTAAAACAGCAAAAACTACAACAACTTAATATGCCATCAACATGAAATTATCAAATTACAAGCTGTACTTACTAATCTCAACTCCGTCACATCCATGACAAACAGTTTGTTAAACTGACATCTAGCAGCAAACAGAAAATGTCCCATTTTGGGGGGTCAATATACAGCTTAAAGCCTTTTGAGTTAATTTCTTTTTAAACCGCTCACTTTGTGTTAGCGAACTCGAGACTGATGACGTTGTAAATTTTCTGCCGGTGTTGACTGTTGTAGTACTGCGTCCAATCCCGCATCAACATCTTACTGTCTTGCTGACGAGCCACGTCGATCACATCTATCTGCCGCATTGAACCTGCAGCATCACATAACTAATACATTATGACACTACTACTACTACTACTGCACTACTGTTGTAACAATGTGTCCAGTCAAGCATGAGCATTTCTGTCTTTCTGATGAGAAGATCAATAACACTGATCTCTTGCACCATCAAGTAACTACTACACCACACTGCTACTAATATTACTAGGTACTAGATCCAGATAGTACTACTTTACTTGGACAGTAGATACAAGCTCAAAAACCATCCATCTAGTTGCTTTGCAATCACAGTAGGGCTGTGGAAATTAACAATTAAAATTCAATTAAACGTTTTTATCTTTTTAGCCGCTTCGAAGACCTGACGATGAACATTTGTAACCATATACTTTATTTTGCACAGAATGTGTCATCAAGCTGTGTACTTGTATAGTGCTAGCTTAATGGTCGATCCTTCAAGAAGTTAATCACAAAAGTGTGCCCTAAATCATCATCAATTTCCATGTCGAGCATTTCAATTTTCAACCGTGTGTGACAGCCAAGGTCAATGCAACCTGACCAATGACCATCCCTGTTTTTCGAGATAACATGATACCGACCTACGCAGTTTTCCACGTCTTGAACAGTGAATGTCGGAGGTGGGACCTGCATATCCAAGCCTTCGGTCCTGTCCACTATGATTGGTACGTCAAAGCCTTGATGCTCCAAGTACTCGCACGTTAACTCATAGCCAGATAAGTGACGAATTGGAATCTCATCACCACTGCACACACACACACACACACAGGCAACTCAGCCTTACCTAAAACCCTTTGGTTTGAACCCAATTTTAGTTTCTTGTGCCACTAACGATATGCTATATCAATATGTCTAAAAATTTTAAGCCCAAAAGTAGTGATCTTGTATTTTTGTAGCTATTGGTACCTTAAAAATTATAAAATAGTCTTCTGTTAATTGTCTTCCTTTTCCATAATTATCTGACAGCAACCAACACCGATGTCATTAAAAAACCCACAAAACCTGAACACTTGTAATTATGTGTCTATTTTCAAGTTACTGATACTATAAATTCTAAAATAAGTTTTCTGTTAACCATATTCCCTTTTTATACAAAATAATTTGACAGTATCTACTACTGTTGTTCAAAAACCCACAAAAACCCAGACTCTTGTAACTGTATCTCCATCTGTACACTTGCTTGCAGTCTTGTAAATTAAACATACCTGGGAAAAGTCCGTTGCTTCAGTTCATGCATAAAGTTGACTGTTCCAGTCTGGACAATCTAGCAAGTTGAAAACCAAAAAAATTCTGCACTGTTATATAATAAACACGACATTGTATGCTAAGTACTTTCAGTTACTGTTTCACTAGCATCCTTTTTCCCGAATTAATCGAAGTTAAGCTGGTTGCACTAAGTGGAACCTGTTGAGATTGTTAAGGATTTTTTCACACACACACAGGATATCCTTTCACTGCTCAATCAGTAGTATTCAATCATTAAAGGATGAACTCATGAAACACCGAGTAAAACAAAAAAACACACATTAAATACATGAAAGCCTAAAATACATATATAATACCGGTAACAACTGCCAAAAAGTATTATATCGAACATAAACACTTACTAGTCAGCTTCATAGCAAATGCCTAAAGTTCTGTGTCACTAATCACATTACAAATCTGTCTACTCTATAATCGTGATGATAATGATCATCGTCAATCATCGTCATTATGACAAATGCATGACAAAATTCCAATAAACTGTATATGAAAAGCTGCCTAAAATAGAAGTAAATTATGAAAGTTCTGCTCACCCTGCTAAAGTTTTCATCTGATTCGCTGTAGTTTGGTCTCTGAATGACCCGACGTTTCCTCACTGAAACCAACAATGCATTACAGACTACGAGTAACCAAGTAATAGCCATACCCCCAACAAGAAGGTTATGCTTTCAGTATGTTAGGCCTACATTTATAAGCAAGACTACTGAATAAGTTGGCACTTAAATTTTTCTACATTTTTGGAGGCATCGGAAATGGCTCCGGAAGAAAGAGATTATACTTTGGTGGCAATCTGGATTCAGCCATTCCTCTCAACTAACAAACAGCATCAAAGCACTGAAGTCGTTTATATGCTAGTGCAACAAGTATGGGAATGGTTATAGTGTTGAAACACAGCATATTGGACTTAAATTTTTTACAATCTACAATCTACATATCAGTAAAATGTACACACTTTGCTAACTCATACAAGTTTGCTGTGAATAAGATATCTTTGTATTTTATCGCATCACATAAAACAATAACAACTTCAAACTAGAAATTTGGGGAAAACCCAACGTGAGTCCACCCAGCACCGTAAGTCCAATTGGGGGGAAAATTTAGGGGACTGAAATTTCCCCATAGCAAAGTCACATGGCCCGAACTCCAATGCATTAGCATACGCAGAACGCGCATTGTCAACTTAAAGTAGGTCAACAGCCATTCCTGTAACTTTTTTGTTAGTGGACAAAGTTCAACAAATATTTTTGGCTGAACCCAGCAGGGATCGATGTCGATCAGGTTTGCTTCCAATTTTTGATATCTCGATCGGTTCCTAAGAAAAATGAGGTTAAAGTCGAAAGTTGTCTGAAATGGAGCCGAATTTTCAACTTTTTCGCCCTCCCAAATTTCTGGGTGCTGGTCCCCAAAAATTTGCACATAAGTGATCAAGCCCACCTTATGGCCCGTCATGTGGCAAAGTTTTATGGGGGTACTCCCTTTACCCCAAAAGCTGGAAGCATGGATATGTCAAATTTTAAGCCAATTTTTGACTCCGTTTCAAAAAAATTGTAAGGGGAACCCCTGTCCTCAGTGGGGAGTGCACTAGTAAGACTTGGCCATTCTCTAGCACATATGTAAAAATTTGGGGCACAGCACTCCTAGGGGCCAAAATATGGCCTTCCAAAAGGTCGATTTGCATGGGTATGATTTAGTGCTGTGCGATACCTGAAATTGGAGCCATGATAACGTCTCAGGTATCAAGTATCACAATACTATCACGATACCGGAAGTGCATATGAAACGTTAGTCCTCAGGCCCACCGGAGTGGGGAGGGGGTAGTCTTCCATGGCCCTGCGACATTTGGAAGTCCCACCGTCGCTGGAATATATGTATTTACTAGGCCTATATGTTTGACAGCGGAATTGATCATCTCTAAATTGAGCTAACGTCAGTGGTCAGTTATTTTGCGATGCTTTTACAACAAATCTGTTTTCTTGGATGATTACCGCACTGATCAGCTTCAAAGATGTCGAACTCAAAAAAAACAGTTTCAATGCGGCAGTCTCACTCACTCCAGTGACTCAACGTAATTATGATCAATGTTGGTCATTATGCAATACTGCAACATTTTGCAAGAACTAGTATAATCTAAATAGTACGTAACAACACATGACAGACAGTGCAAACAAAACTTCATCATCAGCGACCAGCGTAGGTCTATAGCGCATGGGGCATGTGCATTTTCGCACCGCAGTTAGATCACGAAAGTTGACAAAAAGCCAAAAAGAACTAAAGATGCATCTTTCTGACAAAACACTTATCAACGCATCTGCAAACTGCAAACATATTACTAACTTACAAAAATGGTTTTGATGTGATGTCCTATTTTCATTGCTGTCACGCAGTCTTCAGTTGTCGACAATAGAGCAATTGCGTGGTATCGAAACAGGTATCGTCATGTCAGGATAATTGGCGGTATCGTGGCTCCGCGATATGTCACGATATATCAAGACCTCTTCGATACTGGTATCGAAACTTTGGTTCTCACGATACTTATCGAGGTATCGCACATCACTAGTATGATTCCACAATTAGAGCTCCGTAATTAGTGGACCAAAGTTCATGACTTTTTCGCCTAATGCAGGAGGAATCGCGGTAGATAAAGCTCTTGTCCGATTTTGAATATCTTCATCCGTTCCTAAAATATTCGTCGTTGAACTTTAAAGTCATCCGAAATCGCACCAAATTTTGCACATTTTTGGCTCCAAAAATTTTTTTGCGAAAAGCCCCCCCAAAAATTTTGGACTAGCATTATAAAACTCAACCTACTGCTGATCACTGTGCAAAATTTCATGGTGAACGGCCGACGCATGGAGATCTCGCATCAAAATAAATTTTTAAAATCTGCGGCAAAACATAAGTCCACTCAGAAAGCTATTGCTTCCAGGCGGACTAAATAACTGTATGGCTAATTATGACTAGATATTTCATTCCATGATTAATTTGATATCAGCATAAAAAGTGATAATGTGCAAGTGACTTCAGATACTCACATACGAGAGGGCCGTGTGTAAGCTGGCAACTGGGGCAATGGTAGATCTCGATTTCAGACGCCTGGCTTTCCAGCACATCCACGCAGCTGTACACAAACACACACATATGCATAGTAGCTGGCCAAGTTGCAGTTGCACGCATACGTCGTTTTCAAAAGGGATACACAAACAACTGGACAACCCACCATTGCAAAGATAGCATAATTGTACGGCAAACCCTTGCGATGGTGGAGCTTAAATGCCTCAACTTGGATAAAAACAACAAGTTTGGCTATGAGTTAAAATGCAGGCCCTGAGGCAAATACAGAATAGAACAGCTGGGAATGGAAATGAGTTCTGTGAATACAGCTGAACTGATTATTATAGCAAGGTGTTATCCGCCGTGAAAATTCACGGAAGATAAGTAAGCGTCTTCGCTATCTGCCATAAATATTCTGTCTAGACGAACTGTAGCCAGTAAACTAGGTCCGTCTACACGATTGCCCGCCATAGCGAAATGGCGACAACCGCGACTGACGACCTCGGCCGTAGCTTCACGGATCGCGAGTCCACCAACTAGCTCCTCAGGTCTAAGAAGACCATCACGGGCAGCCGTTGGCAATTTTTTTTGTAGGCACTTTCACCGCCGTCGAACTTATAACATATATTGTACACTAATTTACAGTGTGCATTATTGTCACATCAAAAATGCTAAACCTAACCCGATCGCTAACCCTAACACTAACCCTAACCCTAAACCTAATCCCTAACCTTTATATGTGTAAGCGAAAACCGTAATTTAAATATTAAGCACAAAATCGTACTATATTGCACGTGAAATTGTTGCCCCCTGGTGAATGTAAATGTTGCGTAAAGACACGTCTCTCGACGTCAATTTTAGTACAAACTTAGCTACGGCGGCCTGTTGTAAACGATGAAATCATGCTGAATAAGCGATAATATAACACAGTAATAATTTACAGTATTAACTGAAAAAAGAAAAAAAGTATACAGTTGCAATTTTCGTTGATATGGATTTTCACGGCAGATACGAAAATGCTTACTTATTTTCCGTGAATTTTCACGGCGGATATAATCTTCGATTATTATATGCCCAAGGAGATCGTGAGAAGGGGGAGGGGCTGTCAGTGCGACAGACTTTACAGGCTTGTGCAGCTATAGCGAACTGGCATTATGCAGACCTGCCATGAAACCAGTCTTTGCAAACATCACATTCTATCATGAATTGGTCCTCTTCATATGGTCGCCGACATAAACAGTAAACTTTATCCGCCATGTTCACAGAGTGTCACTGACAACATAACATAACGCATGATGCACAGGCAATGACGAAAAATTTCTTTCACTGTTAAAACCAAGCATAAACTTTTTTTATTTATGTAAAATTATGTATTTTAAATTAGCATGCGTTTGAGAGCACACATAATTTATATAATCTGCATCGAAATTTTGAATCGTTTTTGTTTTTTTTACCTCGCGAGTTCGCCTACTTATTTATTGTGGTCTGTCAGTCCGGAGATAGAATATTTAACAGTTTGTTTACGTTGGATGTGGTTTTCTGCAAAATTGCACTTTTTTCTTTCAAAATAAGACAATTTATTGATTTCTTGGAACGACAACAAAATGAACGAAGACAAATTGATGGGTTTGCAGATGCAAGTGCGACAGAACCAGCAGGAATTGCTAGACTACGTTAAAGAGTTGGATGGCTGGGGAGATGAAATGAAACTGAAAGAAGAGCGGCTGAAACAGGAAATTCCCACCTGTAGTGAGGTTTCATCACCTTTAATATACTTTGTATTACTAATATCTGCATGTTTATATCAACAGTGTCACCGTAATAGTTACCTGTTACATCGTTATAGCACTACGGAGGATGCAGCCATGCAGTGAAAACAAGACTGTTTGTCAAGACAAAGAGCCATAGATATTTTTCATGCAGCATTGGCTGGTTAAACATTACACAGTTTACACAGTGATGCACGCATGTACTTATTTGTTGTATGCTGTATGATGTACTCTCAGTATGCATATGTTATTGATAAATAATTTTAGAATATATTTGCTAATTGATTATTTCTTAAAATGTGCACTCTCAATCTTCACTTTTTGAACATTGTTGATACTGCATTGCACCTAGTAAATATAAATGTCAAATAACCAGTGTTAAAATTTTGCTTTGTTTTTGTCATTTGCAGCTGCCCCCAGTTCGCAATTCTCTGCTGAAGAAAAAGAAGAAGAAAGTTGTGAAAGCATCTGATAATGTCGAAAAACCTCGGACAGAGAAGAGAATTCATGGATATGACTATCGTGCATGGGACAAATTTGACGTTGTGGGTGACATTTATGTGTTTTGATGTAACATATACGTAAATCTGAGATATTAGAAATTTTTTTTGGTAAAACAGTTATGCCTGGTGATAAGATATGTGTTATATTTTACTAGCTTTTCATTAATGTTCTTTATCTAGCAAGTGTATTTTTATATCATTTCAGGTTTTTACAGTCCCTGTAAGTAAAAATGTGCAATTTCTGTTAGATTATGGTTTTCTAAAGTTACGTGTTTTTTTCCTGTTACAAAGTAACAGTGTTTTAAGACTAAAAGTGACCAGAACATTAAATCAGATTACTAGTTTGAGCATTGGGATTAAGTTTGAACTTTATTACATTGCAGTGGTAGTATTTACATTATCGAGTGTTGAAATCTCATCTTGGTTGTTACTTTACTGCAAGCCGCAGTCACAGTACATGTATACGCTTTCGGCGCATAGTATTTGCAACAGGCTATATTTGTGGTAGTAGTCACCTCTGGCTTTCCATCGCTGCCAAGCCAATTCACACGCTGAGCCCAATATGATTACTGCTTATTTTCGTTGCATTGTGTGCTTATATCATATTGCGTTGCACTTATTTTACTTTATTGTGTTATTATTATATTAGCACTAAATAAAGTATGTGCTAAAACATATAACAAAGTGCAATTTGCATGGAACTATTTTGTTAGCGAAATGGTACGTTCAGCTTATTGGTTATATCAGTTTGCATATGCAGACCACAAATTTCACACTAATTTTGGTTAAATTCACCTTAATCGGACTCAATGTTTTGTGAAAAATAACGAATATGATGTAACAGTGCACGTGTGACTATTCAGCAGCATTCAGACACTCCATAACAAAGGATTTTTGCAGTATTTCATAACGCTGCGGCATCGATGTTGCTATGGATGCATTGCTATGGCTTGGTTAAATGATCATTATAAGTGCCGTGAGCTTGGTGTGGTAAGCCAAAATAGCACTACCATGGCTGTAATAGGCTGTGCGTCTACTATGCCTTCGGTGTATATATGTACTATGCCACAGTGTTGTGGAAAGTGGATTGAAAAAATTTGGGGGCAAGAAGAGGAAGTTGCATTTTTCCAACAGACAGTTGCAAATTTCCAACAGTGAAGAACTAGAAATTTGGGGCAGAGCCCAACGTGAGTTCGCCCAGTGCTGTTAAGTTCAATTGCGGGAAAAATTTTGAGAATTGAAATTTCCTTTTTCCCATAGCAAAGTCGCATAGCCCAAACTCCAATGCATTAGCATATGCAGAACGTGCAGTGTTGACTTAGGGTGGGTAGACATTAGCCAACTAACCTTTGTTGTTAGTGGACCAAAGTTACCATATATCATTTTTTTGTTCAATATGAGAGGGATTGCCATTGATGACGTTGTTTAACGCTTGTTGATATCTGCATCTGTTCCAAAGATATTTGCTCAAAGTTGAAAGTTGTCCTAAATAATGCCATATTTAAAAAAAAATTTGCTATCCCAGACACATTATTACTCCCACCTAGCAGTATATCGTGTGGCTAATTTGGTAAATTCAAGTCAGTATTGAGCCCCTTTAAAAAATGGCTGGGGAGACCCCTGGTCCTGGTAGGGTGTGTGTTAGTGAGACTTGGTTATTCTATAGCATGTATAAAAATTTGGGCGTGCAGCACCCCCTAGGTTAGCTGGGTATGATTTGGCTTCTAGACCTCTATAGTTAGTAGACTGAAGTTCTCTGGACTTTACTCGCCGACCAGTGAACGTGGGAGGAATCGAGGTAGGTCAAATATTTGTTCAATTTTGAATAATATCTTTCTTCATTCTGGACATATTTGCTGTTGAAGTTTGAAATCGTCTAAAATCAGTCCAAATTTTGCATGTTTTTGCCCCATAAAATTTTTTGGGGGAGTGCCCCCTTAAATTTTTGGACTCAGTTTTTAAAATTCATTTTACTACAGACCACGTTGCAAAATTTTGTTGCGATCAGCTGACGGAGCTGTAGAGATACCGTGGCAAAATAAAACAAGTCACTTGAGCAAAACTCATGAGACACGCGACAGCCTTAGAAGTTCCTCCTCACAGGTTGTCCAGGTCTATCTGCAGCCATTTTGGTGCCATTCAGTCTTAAAATGTGTGTCACAGGCCGAAATTGCGAAAAATTCACGAAAAATCCCTCTTTTGGGGGTTCAAGGTGATTCAAGGTCATTGATGTTGATAAATCTAAAAAGCCCATCACTAGTGCTTGTAATTATATGCAGCATGTCTGTACAGTACCTATCTGCAACAGTTTTCATACTAAATGAGCCAATAGTGGCAAAATAATGTTTTGTTAAGGGGGTACCTCTCTTTGACGCCCTCATTCGAGGCGTATCTTCTCACCCAGGGGCACAAAATTTTGTCACGATAAACTAGAGTCCTTGGGGCAGCCCACAGTGAAGATTTCATGATTCTAGGTGTCGCCATTTAGATACAGTGCCAGGGTGTGATGGACGGACAGACTGAGATGCCTAGACGATGGCTAAGATGCGTGAAGCATTAGGCCCACATGCTATCGCATGTGAAAAGTATATAAACGTCTGTGGTAAAACATAAGTCCATTCCGAAAACTATCATTTCTGGGTGGAATAATGACTGCTGGAGAAAACATTTAACCTGTAAGTATAGTTGATTGTGTTTAGGATAAAGCATGTGCAGCTGTGGATGAAGAAAAAGCATCTTCAGCATCAGAGTATGAAACAGATGAGGAGTGGGAGCAGGAGAGAAAAAAGAAGCAAGTCGATCAGCTAAAAGAACAGGTACTGAAATCAGTTGTTAACTGCATCTTTTTACATGCAAACATTTTACTAGTTAGCTATTACATGCCAGAGAGGAAGACATATTTGCCGTGCATAACAAATAAATGCCACCTCTCTAGTTAATGCTTGGTCTCCAATAAATACCAGTGAGGTGTCTGTAGTTGTTATTGTTGTAGAAGTAGTAGTAGTTGTAGTATTGGCATGATGGCTTTTTAATTGCAGGGTAATGAGAGTTTCAAGCAGGGTCACTATGATGAAGCAATTGACTGCTACACTCAGGCTATTGGTCTTGATGCCAGTAATGCTGTCCTCTTTGCCAACCGTGCAATGGCATTACTCAAGCAGCAGAAGTGAGTGTGCTATAAGTTGTCAAGTCTGATAATGATTACAGTTTTAACAGTAAATTTTACAGAATTTAGACATCCAGACACATGACAATAACTGGTGGTTTTATTGCATAAACCCACCTAAAACACCCCTAAAATTAATTTATTTGTTCCACTCATGATGAAATATTTGATTGGAGTTAAGGTCTTTTGTTGACATGCGTTGCCATTCTCAAATACTATGTTAATGTGCAGCGTGTATGTTAAGTATTTTTGGACAACGTGGTTGATTATGTATTATGTACAATGCGTCACGTATGCAGTGGCAGAGATCGACTGTTCAGAAGCTTTGCGCAGAGACTCGGCGTATGTAAAGCCATATTAATGTGCAACGTGTATGTACTGCGCCACATGTATGCTTTGTATTAATTCACAACATGTACACTGTGTTCCGAAAAAAACACCCACTCCCGTTTTCTGTTATATCTCTGTGGAAAATATTCAGATTTGCACAAAATTTTCAGGGAATGTTTACTAGGAAACAAGTATTCCGAGAATGGAAAAGTTAGTTATTTTTTTGCTACTGGTGACGTCATGCTGACTTCATATTTCCATGTTTGTAAATTATGGGTTTTACTGCTGAAGACAAACATTTGATGAAATGTTAAAACGTCAATTGGTCATTGTGTTAACTGGTCCCAAAAATATGCTAATTTGTCATGCAATTTTTCATTGTGAACTGATTCCATCGTTTATGTTCTTGGCTGAGTGTGAGATCCACAAGATATGCTGGCAGGCATATGCACACTGCGTCACTGCGTGGATGACCACTTGCCTGCTGTCAGTTAAACGGCTTGAAACTGCCGGTCATGTCAATTATTTTTATTTAAAATTTTCACTCCATCAATATTCCATTGTCTGTCCATTGTAAGGAAACATGTAGCACAAACTTGTGGCTACATAACACTTGCTGACTCGCAAGCATTTTATCAGATAGGGATGCTGGTTTATAGCGGAGAATTTTCTTAAAATATGCGGAACTTTTTGAGGCAAAATATGCGGGAAAATATGCGGAGTTTGGCGAAATATGCGGCGCATATATGCGGGATAAATGCTTCATATGCCGCATATATGCGGCATATTTTTCCACATTTTTCTAGCATATGAAATATGCGGCATTGACGCGTGCAACAGTGCACTATATTTCGCCATAATATCTTTTGCATACATTTTGTAGGCTTATAAAAACGGTTTTAAGGAGCTAGTGAAGCAACAGACGTCACTCGGAAACACATTTTATTAACCAAACTGGTCTGTAAAAGATTGGCTTAATTCATAAAAACACGGCTTGAATAATCAATACTTAGTTACCGGTAGTAGTCTGTAAGTTAACAGACTAGACTCAATTATTGTCATTTAAATTTCAAAGTTCACTTATTTTTATTATCTCTGAATTGCATTGTCTGAGCTGCATTTTTTATATAACAGCGAAACAATCGGACATTAAACATCCGTAGGCCTACAGCACTAAAAAGTCTAAAACAACACAGTAGGTTACTATAGTCTGTGCATACTAGGCCTATGTGTCGGAAAACGCATTAGCAGTGGCGGATCCAGAAATTTGGAATAGGGGGCGGAAGGGTAGGGGATTGGGTCTGGGAAGGGGACTGTGCCCTCTTTCCAGAAAATTTTTGAAAATTTTATCCAAAAATCATGCATTTCGGTGCAAAATTTTCCGTTGTTTTAAGATGCATCTATGCAATCTATCGCTTAATCAAACAACGTGGCCAAACGTCGGACAAAATGCTGAAAAATGCGATCGCATATGCGGAAATCTGCGATATATATGCGAATTTTAGCATATGCGGCGTATTTTCCGCATATGCGATTTTGAAAATGCCATTATATGCGGGAAAATATGCGATTTGCACTTTTTGCCAAAATTATTCGCATATAACCAGCATCCCTATACGGGGCGGCACTGGCTGCCCTGCCCCGCATTGGAACTTGGAAGCTCCGTTACATACTTGTTGTTTACATCTCATAACGAGAACAACAATAAAAAATAATATAACAATAATATAATGGCCGTTACCGATTGCTTCAAATACAACTTCGCGATCGTTTCGCGCATCGCGAACTCGTTTGTGGACAATTCGTCGTTTGATTTGCGGGTCGGAGGTTAGTTACAGTTACAGTTACATTAACTGAAAGCACGACGCTACAGTGGCGGAAAATCCGCCGCGCTAAGTGCCGTCCATTTGCTGGCGGAATTTGAGCCCTGCAAAAAAATGCTGCAGCGGCGGAAATATCTGCCAAGGCCGTCCGTGTCCGATGCCGCCGTATTCGTGCCGACACGGCGCCACCGGAGCAACTACCCGACTACTAGACTGTCTTGAGGTTTTGTTCACCCCCAGGGTTAGATTGCAGCTAGTATTGGTTTGAAAGAGGGTATAGTAAGGAACAAAATGAGCTATCAGCTGCAGTCTGATATTGGAGCTTAAGCGAGAAAAAGGACTTTGTATATTGTCCAGTTTGTGTGTTATACGTACACATTTCGTAACTCGTCATATTTAATGTAAACAAACACGTTGTTGCTCGTCGAATTGTAGGCGTAAACATTAGTTTTCTGTTGCATATTAGTAATAGCTATTATTGTAAGCTGTTCTTATTGATTTTTTCAGACAATGTCTGATGAAAAACCAGTTCAGCTTAAGCAGACGTCTTCTGGTATAGCGTTTTCTTGTGACTGTGGCATGATACGAATAATGCTCAACTGATAATCCAAAAGCTGACCAGCAGTTTTGCCAATACAATACATCTGTGACCGACGGACGACAGACCACCGTTTAGCGAAACAAAAAGCCCAGCTGTCGCTAGGATAGCCCACTGCACTGGTTGTCAGTGATTTTGACCGTATCCGAGATATGGCCGCTTAGAGCTTGAAACTGCTGAAAATTGCGGCCAAACCGCTGCAGATGAAGATATAGTTGCTACTGACAACCTGTAGGAAGTCGCCAGCGCCCTATCCGATGGCACCATCGCCGACCCTCTGCGATTTACCATTTAGCCTCAATATGTCTTTGACTGACCCCTGACAGACCACCGTTTAGCAAAACAAAAAGTCCAGCTGTCGCTAGGACAGCCCACTGCACTGGTTGTGTGATTTTGACCGTATCCAAGATATGGCCGCTTAGAGCTTGAAACTGCTGAAAATTGCGGCCAAACCGCTGCAGATGGAGATACGGTTACTACTGACAACCTATAGGAAGTCGCCAGCGCTCTCTCCAATGGCACCATCGCCGACCCACTACGACTTACCATTTAGCCACAATACATCCGTGACCGATGGACAACAGACCACCGTTTTGCAAAACAAAAAGCCCAGCTGTCGCTAGGATAGCCCACTGCACTGGTTGTCAGTGATTTTGACCGTATCCGAGATATGGCCGCTTAGAGCTTGAAACTGCTGAAAATTGCGGCCAAACTGCTGCAGATGGAGATACGGTTACTACTGACAACCTATAGGAAGTCGCCAGCGCCCTATACGATGGCACCATCGCTGAACCGCTATGACTTACCGTTTAGCCACAATACATTCGTGACGGAAGGATGACATATGGATGAAGGACAACAACCATGCCAATAGCTCGACCATTGCTCAAGTACAATCCGCTAAAAATGCGCATTACCACACACATCTGCCCGCAAGCCGCATCACAGACCCGACTCCGATCACGCTAAGTGTCCTTGTAGTCTTGGAACTTTCCGCCATGCTAAAGTTTATTCGTCCTTCTTCATCATCATCATCATCAATATTTGCCAGGGATGTTGTCCTTGAGGACTGTCCTCGATCTTGAGGACAAAAAACCGTGGCCTTACTTTTGATGCTGTGGTTTCTAGTCAGTTACAAGTAATGAAAGGCATCTAGTGAAATATAATAAATGTGTTCTGTGCAATTTGGACATTTTTGTGGTTCGTTATGCTTTGAATAAGATTTAGCAGGTTTATAATTCGTAGCTTAAAATAATTATCATACTTTACATACTTAATTAGTGGTTTTGGCCTTGGCCCCAAAGATCACTGGTCTAGCTTTGGCCATGGTCTCGAAAGCCACTTGGCTGCTTCGGTCTTGCCATTGAGAACTGCTAGCTTTGACTAAGTTGGCTTTCATCGTGGCCTCAAAGATCACTGGTCTTGACCTTGAAAATGCTGGCTTTGAACCCATCTTTGACATTTTCTGCCAATTTGGTTGTTGTTCTGTGCAGCTCAGAAGATCAACGTGGAACGTGCGCGGAAGGAACATGAAGACCTCGTGGAGACTTTGCGACGTATCGGTCTGGATGTGATTGAACTGCCGTCAGATGAGAAGCATCCCGACGGGTTGTTTGTTGATGATGTCGCTATCGTCATCCATGGCACCGCGCTCATGTGCAACCCGCCTACGTTTAAGGATCGACCATCGCGACAGGGAGAAGTAATGTCATCTCTGTTAATTCATGGTTGCCAAGGTCTGGAAATCAAAATGCATGTCGTCTTTTCCTTCTTATCTTCATTATACTCTTTTTATTTGCTGCCCATTTTTAGGCCACCCGGAACAATAGTTCTGGAAGGCTTCATGTTTTACTGCAGTTTTTTATTCTTTTTTTCTTTTTTTTCAACGTGAGATTTCCAAGATCCCTTGACCGATCACCGCAAAATTTTGCCACATGGTCGGAAGCATGTTTAGTTTTATATTCCCGGTCCAAAAATATGCTAAATTTGGCGCAATTTTGGACCCCTTTCCACTTTCAGCGCAAATATCTCTGGAATGAATAGAGGTATCCAAAATCGGAAAACTAATTGACTGACAGTGTTTCGTCCTGCGTTCGGCGAAAAAAGTTAGATGAACTTTGGTCCGCTAACCACGGAGATTTAAAGATGCAATCATACCCAACAAATCGACTTTTTCTGACCATATTTTGGCCCCTAGGGGGTGCTGTGCCCCGAAATTTTTACATGCACTATAGATTGCCAAGTCTTGCTAGTGCTCACCCCACCAGGGACAACAATTATTTTGAAAGTGGGGTCTCCAATCTCCGTACAATTTTGGTACATGGTTGACATCATGTTCAATTTACAAATGCCGGTCCAAAAATTCAGGATCCTTACCTTACCTTACCTCCGGGGTGGGCAGGCTCTTACACCTGCCCAGCGCTGAGGCCGTATCATCTCGGCCCAATGCGCATCCCCGAATGTAACCACAAGGTTACAGGTAGCGGCTATAAAGCCATAGTCGGCTGTGAAGCCGAAACCAGCACAAAAGCACTAGTAACGTGTAGCAATCTGCTCTCACGGGTTTGGTCAGCTCTTAGTTAGCTCCTCACCTCCAGATTTTAGAAATCTTTCGGGTCATCGGTGCAAAGCCCCACCACTACGGCAAGGTGGCTGACCATGGTGGGGATTCGGGAGCCTGCCTTCAAAAACGTTTCGGGGGCGAAAAACACGCTAAATTTGGCCCGATTTTGGACCCCATCACACTTTGAGCACGAATACTTTTGGAACAGACAGAGATATCCAAAACTGAGAAACTATTTGACCGACAGCATTTCCTCGCGCGTTCAACGAAAAATTTTTGTGAACTTTGCTCCACTAACCACGGAGATTTAGAAGTGCAATTGTACCCACAAAATCGACTTTTTTGGAAGACCATATTTTGGCTTCTAAAGGGTGCTTCGCCCCGTAATTTTTACATGTGCCACAGAATGGACAAGTCTTGCTAGCCCATACTCCACAGGGGATGGGGTTTCCCAGCAATTTTTGGCAAATCAGTTGTCAAAATTGGCTTAAAATGTAGCGTGTTAGCACCTATAACTTTGGGGTCAATGGAAGTAACCCCACGAAACTTTGCCCCATGACGTGCCATAAAGTGGGCATTATCACTTATATACAACATTTGAAGGGCACTGCCCCCTTAAAATTTGGGAAAGGAAGAAACGTCCAAAATTCAACTTTAACCGCGAATATGTCTGGAGTGGATTGACTTTCCGAAAATCGATAACAAACTTGATCAACTGCCATTCCTCCCGCATTGAACCAAGAAAATGGTGAACTTTGGTCCACTAACAAACAAGTTGCAGGTGCGGATTTCGACCCACTCTAACTCGACAATGCGCGTTTTGCGTATGCTACTGCATTTGACTTCGGGCCACGTGACTTTGTACCAGGTAAATTTCACCTCCTCCCTTGAATTAACCCCCCATCGGACTTACGGCGCCGGGCGGCCTCACGTTGGGCTCTGCCCCATATTTCTAGTTGGTTGTGTGTTTGTCAGCTGGCAGTGGTTCGGCAAGTGCTACGTAAGGAGCTTGGACTGAAGATAGTTGAAGTGGAGTCTGATAAGGCACTTGTTGAAGGTGGAGACGTCCTCTGGACAGGTTTGTAGACTGGACTTGGCATTCATGCAGAGCATTAAACTGGTATCCACCTTTTAGTGTTAACACTTAATAGGGGGTAATGAAATTTATGTACTTCCGGTTGTTGTCTGTTAATCTCTAATAATTGGACCTCTGAAAAATATTGGTTCAGGGTGCAGCAAAAAAGTAGCCCCCTAAAGTTTTTTCACTGTTTTTCTCAGCAACCATTTGGAATTTTAATTTGAAATTTTTATAGCTTTGTTTAGTATTACATTATATATCTAACTGCCAAGTAAAGTATGATTCTGTTGAAAAACGTTAGTTATAGACTTTTTATCATTACTGCCTACCGATTTTTCAGCGTTAAAAAATGTTTAAGCTATAAATGCTATTAATTTTCAAAAGCCGGTTACCACATTACTGTTGATGACGTCACAGTAACGTTTTGATAAACAGTAATTTATTTTGTTTATAAATTATTACTAAATTGTCGTTCTTTTAAAGCAATCGTTGTCTGCCCATCAAGTTTATATTCTTGCAGGACAGCATGCCAGCACGCATAGTGCGCAGTGCACTGAACATGGTTGTGGGCCAACTGTTCAAATTTCATCACAAATTTGCCGACTATAAACCCAATGGACTATCACGTGTGGGGTGCAATGTTGGAGGCTTACTGCAAGCTTAAAACAAAGAAAATAATCACTTCGATTATCACAGACTGAACGGTAGTTCAAGCCCTGTGTTAACGGCGATTTCTCTTTCCTATGAGGAAGCCAAAAATTCAACCCCCCACAGAATCAAAACCCCTGACCTGCAAAATTTCATGTAAATCTGCCCAAGGGGGATTTCTCGGCAAATAGGTGAAATATACGCAAAAAAATTTCTAGCCATATACCTTTTTTCCACGCACCTACAGGTCAGACCACTCAGTGGATTTTTGCGCACAATGGCTCAAACAATGCGGTATCAGGCAAGGGTGTGCCTTTTTCGGGTTAGAAAATTAAAATTTAATATTTAACATATTTATTACAAAAATTCGAAAAAATTACAATGGCGCCTATGGGGAAAATTTAACAATTCTTTAAACAGTCATAACTTTGGCTGTGTATACGATAGAGTTGTAATTTTTGGTTCTAGGGTATGGTTTTCGGGGATGGCCAATCTAATGGTGTTATTTAACTTTACCCCAGACCCTCCCTGGTTGCCACGGCAACGAAATTTGGGACAAAATGGGCTATAACTCGGCTTGAATAAGAGATATCTGCAAAATTTTTGCGTCTATAGGTGGGTTTTCGGGGATAGGCCATTGAATGCTGCCAATCGCATTTTTATTAGATTGTGATCAATCTAATGTACTCTTCGCATGCATTATTTTCTCCTGTATTCTTTTAAGTGCTTTTTCGTTCCTTTCAACTTGTATTAGAGACCTGGCATCAATTTAAGACCAGTCTAATATTATACTAATAGTGACTGGCGTAGAGGTCGTTATTGGAAATTGTCTCTGGCACTGTTATCAAAATATGGCGCCTCAAAGATAATAGGGTCACGACCTTGATCTTTCTGGGTCACGTGACGTCATCGGTCACGTGACCATTCGATTCACAGTGGTCGACTTCCGATGGGTGGTCCACTGGTCCATTATGACCACGCGTCTATCTGGGACCGTTATGGAGATATGGCCGTTTGAAGTTCTTCCAGGAAGCCTCTTCCAGGAACAGCTTGGTCGTTGGTCGGTCCTCAATATTACATCTCAATATGATCTCATATACTCCTCTTCACTCTATTAGGAACATAGGGTGCAAGGAGTAAAAATCGGTAGTCGCTCATGTTAAAAAGTCTATAACTTTGTCATTTTTTTAGCAGAATCAAATTTTTTGGCAGTTAGATGTGAGATCTTTTCATAGATGAAGCTGTAAAATTTCAAATAAATATTCCAAACGGTTGCTGAGAAAACAGCGAAAAACTTTAGGTGCCTACTTTTTTGCTGCACCCTGTAGTTTTACTAACGCACAATACTGTTTGCTTCTAGTCTGTTATGCTGCAGTATTTTTACTTTTTATTTTTTAGTCCACCCGAAAACGATAGTTTTCGGAAGGACTTCTGTTTTGCTGTGGTTTATTTTTTTCTTTTTTTTTTCGCCGCGTAATCTCTGAGCTCCGTTGGCCGATCGGCGCGAAATTTTGCATGATGCTCGGTGCTGCGTTTAATTTTATAATCCCGGTCCAAAATTTTGGGGGAGCCTCCCCAAAAAATTTTTAGGGGCCAAAAACATGCAAAATTTGGCCCGATTTCGGTCGACTTCGAAGTTTGGCGGCGAATATCTCCGGAACGGATGAAGATATTCAAAATCGGTGAGTTACTCGTTCGACAGCGATTCCTCCCGCGTTAGGCGAAACAAGTCCGGTGAAGATCGGTCCAGTAACCTTGGAGATCTAGATGTGAGTTTGTACCCACCGAAAGCGCATTTTTCGGAAGA
>Ga0209367_1003648_pt1 | contig 21002 bp, 17 predicted proteins | sample WorMetLIZISLAND2_FD_187412 | JGI IMG/M metagenome (GOLD analysis project Ga0209367, IMG submission 187412) | Marine gutless worms symbiont microbial communities from Max Planck institute for Marine Microbiology, Germany - Olavius geniculatus... ...
CAATGGATCAATAAGTACTGTCTTTTGTATCCGCTCAAGTATTGGCATCGTAAAATGTTGACCACAAACTTGCATACCCCCTTTATAGCAATATTAACCGACGGTGTCAAGTGTGTGCACAGGTCAGTTTTCTAAAGGGGGCTGGGGGGATTTTAAAAAAAAGCTTGGCATACGCCAGAACTCCGCCATTGGTAAGATCGATTTCGGACAAAAAGTCGTCATCGCCGCTGTAATCGAGATCCATTTGAATATAATTGTAGCCCACGCCGAGGCCGAGATGTTTCAATGCATTTCATTCGATTACCGCCAGAAAATCGACCAGCATTCAATTGAGTTAATGCGCCAGAACCACATTACTTGCGGACGACAACAAGATAGATTCAGGAAAGTGGGTTTCGTACATTGGATGTTGGGATTTGAGATTTATTTGTAATTTGGTGCTTGTAATTTGTATTTTGCCCTGATGTACATATTCAGTTTCTTGTTCGATTTAACTGGCTGCCTTTCAAGCCAGAGGCAGGGCTGAACCTTGAACCCTGAACCTTGAACCTTGAACCCAGAACCTTGTACCTGCTTACAACTGTGATTCAATCGGCCAGATACTCATAAAGTTGATGCTGAGCCGGCGCCAGAAACCGGTGTGCGGCTCATGGGTGTAAACCACATTTTGGCCGCCTTCCCAACCGTGCCAGTAAAGCAACTCCAATCCGTTTTCGTCTTTTTTAAGTTCCAGGCGAAACGCCAGCTTATCGATGTTTTCTTCAAACCAGGACGCCATTTCCCCGGCAATGGCCGGTACATCCAAAATTACGCCGATTTCGATGTTGTGCAAAATCGCCCGGGGATCGAGATTCAATGATCCGATGAAAACTTGCCGGCGGTCGAAGACAAACGATTTGGCGTGCAGGCTGGCCTTGGAAGAGCCGCCCGAACCCTTTTTTGTCTCGCGTTGCCGGCTGGTTAGAGTTTTGTTCAGCTCATACAGCTCGACGCCGCCGCGCAACAGGGGCCGGCGATATTTCTTGTAGCCGGCGTGCACGATGCCGACATTGTTGGAGGCCAGGGAGTTGGTCAGGATGCGGACCCGGACGCCGCGGCGGGCCAAACCGGTCAAAAAGGCGGTGCCCGGCTTGCCGGGGACGAAATACGGCGAAAAGATGATCAGTTCTTTTTTGATCTCTTCCAAGTAGGGTTTGAGCATCGGCGTTAAATGATATTCGGTTTTGCTGAAATCGTGCAGCAGTTTCTCCGGCTGGTCAAAAACCACGTCCGCCTGGCCCCATCTGAAATCCACCTGGTTGTTGCGGATCTTAATTGCCAGATCGGAGTTGCGCAGTTCCTGCAAATACTTGGAGTCTTGATGGTCGGCCACATATCGGTTCAGTTGCTCGCGAAGGTCGGCAACCTCGGCTGGCGTCGGCGGAGCTTCTTTAGGGAGGACGGAAGCCGGATATGACAGCTCGCTGTTCCAATACTGATCGAATACAGCCGAAACCTCCCGGGCCACCGGCCCGACAGCCATGACATCCAGATCGGCAAAGGCCAGATCCGGATTGGCGTTGAAATATTCGTCGCCAATGTTGCGGCCGCCCAGAATCGTTACCTGGTTGTCCACCGTAAACGATTTGTTGTGCATGCGCCGGGTCACGGAACCCAGCCGCGTTACAAACTGGGAGGCCCGGCTGACGCTGCGGCTGAAAGGATTGAAGATGCGGACTTCCATATTGGGATGGCTGTCCATGGCAACCACTTCGATGTCCCGGCCGGCAAAATCCATATCATCAACCAGCAGACGCACCCGCACGCCGCGATCGGCGGCCTTGAGCAGCAGATCGGTAAACAGTTTGCCGACCAGGTCATTGTGATAAAGATAGTATTGAACATCAATGCTGCGTTCGGCCCGCTGTGACATGATTGCCCGGGCCACAAAGGCATCCAGGCCGTTGGGTAGCAGGTGAAAACCGGATTCGCCCGGGTGGGCGGCCCTTTCCGCCGTCCTTGCCCGACCGAAGGCTGTATTTTCCGTATCGGTCAGGGCATAGGATTCGGTACGTTCAAAATTTGTGGGCAGCGTTGCACAGCCGGCGATCATTAAAATCGCTGCTGCGGCCAGATGAACTATTATTCCGGCTTTATGCATATGTAATCCATTCAATCAAATCTAAGCGGTATCCACGGGTGGAATGAACTGCAAGAATACGTCATCCCGGCTCAAGGTGTCAAGACGGTTTAATTTCCGATGCAGCAAAGCACTTATCCCACTGGTAGACAGATGCAGCAGACCGCCAGCGCCGACGGATAGCGCGAGATTCAGACACAATGCCAACAACAGCCGGTTGCTTTTATCCCTTGCGTTCTGAAATATTACCGCCATCTTTAATGCAAGAAACTTCCATAGTCCAGCTAGATCGACAATATTATTATATCGTTATTCATTTGGCCGGTTGTAGTTGACCGCTGTCGATTAATTGTTGGAAAAAGTCAACCATTGAGTCTTTCATTGGACGATATTGCATGCCCAACTCCCGAACACCTTTGCTGTTGTCGCCTTTCCAGGGCAGGTTGACATTCAGGGAGACCCACTTGCGCGTCATGGCCTTGTTGACCATCGGTGCGACCAACCATACCAGCCACTTGGGCATCACCTTGCGGGGGATGGGATAGTCATTTCCGAACTTGTCGACCAGCTCCTCTGCCAGGCTGGGAAAATCTGTGTTATACCCCGAGATAATATAGCGGCCTTTTGCTTCGGGAATGAAGGCTGCTTTGAAATGAGCATCAGCCAGGTCACGCACATCGACAACGCCGAATCCCACGCGTGGAGCACCGGACTTCATTGAACCGTCACCAAACTGTTTGACGACCTTGAAGCTTTCGGAGGTTGCAAACGGATTGATTCCCGGTCCGATTACCAGGGGGGGGGGATTGACTGTTACCAAATCCCAGCGATTCTGCTTTTCGTTAATTTCCCAGGCTTCCTTTTCGGCAAGCATCTTCGAATAAGAATATGGCGAATGGTCAAGGGATGAACTCGTATTCCAAATATCTTCCGTGAAAATGCCGTTTGGTGTCTTCTGCAGGTCGGCATTGTCACCGTATATGGCGGCACAACTGCTGGTCAGTACCACTCTTTCAACGGACTCTGTTCGATTGACTTCCTCCAGAACATTGCGGGTGCCCAATTGGGCCGGATCGATTAGCTCTTTTTGCGGGTCAGCCACATCGATCTTGAAGGGTGAGGCGGTGTGAAAGACGATCTGGCAGCCCGCCATGGCATCGGCGTAGGATCCCTCGTCAAGCAGATCGGCCTGGTAGAATTTCAGCGTCCCGGGTGCCTTGGCGGCAATTTCGTTTAGGTACTGCAATTTTTCAGCGTTTTCGGGATCGCGCACTGGGGCATGAACCGTAAGCCCCTCGTCAAGGAGTTTTTGGACGATCCATCCGGCTACATAGCCGGTTGCTCCGGTAATCATCACCGGTTTGCTTTTATCGATTTCTGTCATTATATTTCCTCCCAGTAGATTAAATACTAATTGATTTGATTTGCGATCAATTGTGGTTAGTTTTGTTCTTTAACTAGTTTGATGAACCATTGTTTGATGAGTACAATATATATCCTCATTCAATAAATGCTATAGCGAATCCCGCCAAAATATATGCAAATTGCGCCATGTTTGCGAAGGATTTTTTATTAAAGAATTTCGCCACCAAGACACCAAGACACGAAGCTTTTTTTGTTACAAGTCCTTTATCTTTGTGCCTTAGTGTCTTTGTGGCTATTCCATCCGGCTTGCACAGGTTGGGTTACAATTCTAACTTTTTGTCGTTTTATCTATTCCTGGAGTCAACATGATAAAAGCCGTTATTTTTGATTTCGGACGGGTCATCTCATCCCAAAAGCCGCAGTCCCTCTTTCAGGCTTATGAGAAGGACCTGGGTCTGGCGCCTGACACCATCAATCAAATCATGTTCGACAGTCCCCAGTGGCAGGCTACGATGCTTGGCCGGCAATCCGCAACCGAGTTTTGGCACGCCATCGGCCCGGAACTGGAGTTGAAATCCCCGGTTGATATCGATGAATTCCGACGACGCTATCACGCCGATGAATCGATCAACTCTGAGGTGCTGGAGCTCATTCATCAGCTGCACGGCCGCTATAAACTGGCGGTGCTCTCCAACAATCCGCCGGGGTTGGATGGATGGTTGGCCGACTGGGGCATCCTCGAGCTGTTTGATGTAATTATTTGCTCCGGGGACGAAGGGTTGGTTAAACCGGATCCGGCTATTTACCATTTGACGTTGAAACAACTGGGGGTTGCATCCCATGAGGCGGTGTTTATTGACGATACCGCCGGCCATGTCGAAGCTGCACGAAGGCTGGGCATGCATGGGATTGTTTTTACCAACGCGTCTGAACTCAGGCGGGAATTCAATCAATTGGTGCTGCTCTCACCGCGCTAAATCAATGCATTTCACTAATATTCAACAAAAGGAGATAAGAAATATGGTTACCATTGTCGGAATTTCAGGAAGTTTGAGGAAGCACTCGTTCAATGCCGGGCTATTGCGGGCTGCGGCCGAAGCGGTTCCGGAAGGGTGTTCGGTGTCGGTTAACTCCATCGAGGGCATCCCGTTGTACAATGCGGATGTCGAGGAGGCCGAAGGCATTCCCCCGGTTGTGAGCACGCTGAAGGACCAGATTGCCGCCGCCGACGGATTGTTGCTGGTTACGCCGGAAAATAACAATTCGATGCCGGGCGTTTTCAAAAACGCATTAGATTGGATTTCACGCCCGCCGGAAGACCGCCAGCGTGTATTTGGAAATCTTCCCATCGGGCTGATGGGTGCAACGCCGGGGGCGTTCGGCACGGCTTTTTCGCAATATGCCTGGCTGCCGGTTCTGCGCGTATTGGGAGCGCAGGTCTGGTCCGGGAAACTGATTTGGGTTAGCGGCGCTATGAAAAAATTCGACGAAAATGGCAATCTGGTGGATGACGGGGTACGGAAACAGCTTGCCAAGTACATGAGCGGTTTTGCGGATTTTGTTGCCCGCCTGAAACAATAGGCCCACCCCCAAACAAATTTACAATATAAGCAACTATTCATCCTGGCTGGGCTGCGAGAATTATAATTTTACCGCGCCGGACTCCGGCACTATCGCGCCTTGCCAGGCTACTGCGATGCAGCCAGTCAACAGGAAATGACCCTGGCAACCGGATGTTCAGCTAATCGCGACTTCCAGTATGGTGAAATCATCATCGAAGTTATCCTGGATGTTGATCTTATCCGCATGCCGATACAGGCGGTCCAACCTCGATTGGCTGCCCGATTTCATTGTGGCCATGAAATCCGTAAATTCATTAAACTGCCACATCGACCCATCCGATTTTTCAACTTCATAAACCCCGTCGGAAAAAATATATAGGGTGTTTTGCTTGCCGAGTGAATGGATGGTCTTCTTATAAGTGACATCCGGCATCGCTCCAATAGCATTATTGGCTGATCTGAGAAGAGTTGCCTTGGAGTCATCAGTCCTGGAATTTTCGAAAATAAGGGCCGGCGGATGACCGCCGCCGGCATACGCCAGTTGGCGGCTGCTTTTCTGGTAGACACCATACCATATGGTAAAAAACATATCGTTATTCTCTTCTCCCGGAAAGGCTTCGTTCAACGATGCCAAAACGTCTTCCGGGTCTTTGAAGTCGGTGTTCGGCAGGGACTGTGATCTTAAGGCATTCATGACTGAAACGGATAGGAGCGCCGCCCCCACTCCATGACCGCTGACGTCAATCAGGTAAATGACAAAATGGTCATCATCGAGCCAATGATAGCCGAACGCATCGCCGCCCACGGAGGAGCAGGGTATGAAGCGCCAGTCGGTGGATACATTGCCGCCGGCCAGCGGGAGTGGCAATATGGTTCTGACATAATCGGCTGCTTCAGCCAGTTCCTGCTGGAGTTGTTTTAAAGCCTGGTTGCGTTCGCTGAGGGCCTGCTCGATCTGGGCGTTTTTTTCCGACAATTGCAGATTCGCCGATTTCAAATTTTGCTCGGCTTTTTCGGCAATTTGCACGTAATAGTGAATGAGCAAGGCCAGGCTGAGAAGTGCCGTTATTATGGAGTTCAAGTAGAAGAAATCGTAGACGGGTTCTGATAAAAGATATACTTGATGATTTCGGATGTACAGATAAAGGAGAATTAATGTAGCAGAGATGATCGAAATCAGGCTGATTCGGACAGACCTTTTCCAATAGGTATTGAAGAAGGTCAAACCGGCCAAGTATATCAACCAGAACTGCATTCCGCTTTCCCAACCGATATAGTAAACAGCGGCGATCTGATGAAAAAGTATTTCGCTAAATCCCGCCGAAAAGGCCAATCCATGGTACCCCCTGCGATTTACGAGAAGTGAAAATAGAAAGACCGGGCTGCTGAAAATGAAATTAAACCACATCATTTCATGCACTTTAAGCCACAGGAAAAGGAAACCCAGAAGAAAATGACCTCCCAGGCCTAAAAGATATGCCTTTTGCGTAATTTTGTAGAATAGATATTTTTCAGGTTTTACGTTTTCTAAAAATATGGATTTAAATATTGGTTCCATGTTTGGATCTCCTTGTTTTCAAGGATCAAACCGGTCATAGTATTGGAGTATTAGAGTATTGGAGTGTTAGGAAAGCAAGTAGGGGAGGGGTTTATCCCCTCCAGGAACTTCCGCAAAGACCAATCTATCTCCGATTCTCCGGTAATTTGGCGATGTCGAAGTCCCAGGCCGCCTTAAAAGGCGGGGATAAACCCCGCCACTACAAAAATTGGAAATTTTTTCTACTCGGTAGCTTATTGAGCCCTAACGATACAAAAATTTCTTACTGTAGGGTGGGCTGTGCTCACCAAATAGCGCTGAATCTAACTGTCATCAGTAAGGTACAAGATCAGATTTTATTCCATTTAAACAGATAACCAATAACCAATAACTAACAACGAATAACTCCCAATTGGATTTTAACTCAATTAATTGGGGACGGAGCTAAATGCCGGGTCCTTCGGCTAAGCTACTTTTTGTTTTTCCTGACCTTCAACATTCGCTTGCCCAGCCAGATCATTGGCCTGGTCATAAATCCTTCCATATCCTCCTGTACTTCTTTCAACAAATCCGGAATGGGAAGGTTCTGAGGGCATTTTTCGACGCACTCTCCACATTGCTCGCACATCGACGCCAATGTTTGCTTTTCCGTTACCAGGCCGCCGTTTTGAAACAGATACATCATCTTGGCGCCCTTATCCTTGAATGCATGTTTTGAATTATAACACTCAAAGCAGCTTGGAATATTTACACCGGCCGGGCAAGGCATGCAATATTGGCATCCGGTGCACCCAACCCGCATTACTTTTCTGAATTCAGCAGCCACTTCCCTTACGAGTTTTAATTCGTTTTCAGAAAAAGAGTTGGGTTGGGCTTTATCTGCCAGGGCCAGGTTTTCGTCGATGTGGTCATCGTCGTTCATACCGGATAGGACCACGGTGACTTCCGGGTGATTCCAGATCCAGCTCAATGACCAGACTGCCGGCGTTTTCTTCTCATCGGCCTTTGCCCAAATGTCCCTTACCGAGGGCGGGGGTGTTTTAGCCAAATTGCCGCCCCTTAATGGCTCCATGATCATCACGGCCATGTCTTTTGATGCTGCATATTTTAACCCGGCTTTTCCGGCCTGGTTTTTGGTATCGAGGAAATTGTACTGAATCTGGCAAAAGGTCCAGTCATAGTCATCCACAATGCCGCTAAATTCTTCCGCCAGCCCGTGAAAGGAAAAACCGGCGTTTATGATCTTGCCCGTTTTTAGTGCATCATCCATAAATTCAATGACACCATGCTGCTTGGCCGCCTCCCAGAGGCCACCATTAATTCCATGAATCAGATAATAGTCGATGCGGTCGGTTTGCAATTTCGACAACTGCTCGTCCAGAATCCGGTCCATTTCTTCTTTGGAGGAGGCACTCCAGTGAGGAAGCTTGGTCGCCAGCTTTACCTTTTCCCGACATCCGTTTTGGGAAAATACCTTGCCCAGGAATGGCTCGCTTTTTCCACTGTGGTAGGGAACTGCCGTATCGAAATAATTTACGCCTTGTTCCAAGGCAAACATGATCTGCTTTTCTGCGAGCTTCTGATTAATGGAATTCATCCGTTGCGGCAGCCGCATGCATCCATACCCTAATACTGACAGTTTATCGCCATTTTTGGGGACTTCGCGATATTGCATTTTCATCCTCCTTTAGGACGCAGATTTCCGTAGATGCACGCAGATTTTAAAACCAATTAACTCCATCGCCTTCGGCGAAAAAAAGCTAATTACACTCGCAGACTATGCTGCATTGCTTCTTCCGCCGACAGGCGGACCTGGAATAATTTATCTGTGAAAATCTGTGAAGATCTGCGTCCCATATTTTTTTTACTTCCGACCCTGGAATATTGGAGTCGCTTAGTCTTAGATTTACATGCTATGGTTTTTTGCTTCGCTGTCTGTATACCTCAGCAAAATTGCGGATAGTAGCATGATTCAGGATACTGCCGTTGCCAATTTCCTTTTCGCGCATGGTCACTTCAAGCATGCTTTGTCCGATATGAGTCGATTTTACGGCTAATGTCATGGATTCCAAAGACGAGTAAAACAGATTCTTGAAAAAGGTGATCCGTTCTTCTGAAGGCATGACAAAGCTTGGACGGTAGGCAACAAATCTCAACCCGGTGCCCTGGGCCAATGCCTTCAACTCATACTCTACCTTGCCTTTCTCTCTGGCCCAGTGAAACGACGAGTCTGAAGCAGTGCCCGCTCCCGTAATCAGGTGAAAAGATTTTGGTTCCCCTTTATTTTGCGACAGCCAAAACTTTACGAAAGCCACCGGAAAATCAACGTGAATTTCGGTATACTTTTCATCACTGACATTTCTGGCCGAGGTGCCGATGGCCCAGTAGACTGCTTTGACGTTTGACAAATTATCCTTTAGGGGCGCATAATCCAAATAATTCATATGCTTGGTGACGACAATCTTACCCGATTTGACCCCTTCTTCGATGCGGGGTGTCAGGCGACGGGTGATGACCTGAATCTTCTGTATGTGTTTATCCATTAACAATGCCTTCAGCATGCCATCGCCAACCGTTCCGGTGGCACCGAAGATCATCACCTCCTTCAACGGGCTCTTATTCAATTCAGGTTTTGAGACAGGTTCGATATCTTTTACACCCGGACGCGATATTATGTAGACTGCTCCGATAAAAAGGAGGCAGAGGGCTACGAGTATTATTAGAATTATCTTTTTTTTGCTCATGGTTTTTCTCTTTTCTTTAAGCTTGTCTGAGAACTTCAAGCTATTAGGTTACTTGCAATAATTTCTACTTCGCATCCCTTCCTGAACCGCACGCCGGAACAAGATTTGGCGCGAGGAGTATCATCCCTTCGCCATGGATCTAATATCTTTATTTTCCAATATGGGGGCAACGTTATCGCCGGTTCCGTAAAGGCCGGCCTGGACCATGGCGGCAGCGAGGTCTTCAGACGAGATGCCGATATTGGGATAAATCCGTTTCACCAGGGGATATAAAAAGCGGCTGATGGTGTACATGAGGTTGGGCTCCCTGCGCGGCGTCACGGGGTAAATGTAGCCGGGCCGAAATACATGCATTCTTGCGAAACCCATATTCAGCAGGGCATTTTCGGCTGCCCCTTTATAGCGCGCAAAAGACATGCGACTTTTTTCGGTTTGATCGGCCCCCTGGCCGCTCAGAAAACAGAAGGCCGCCTGGGGGCTGGCCTCCTGCAGCGCGTTCCCAAAAGCCAGGGTGTAGTCGACGGTGATTCGGCGAAAAAAATCATCCGGGACCGCACCGGTATAGGCCCCAAGACAGAACAGGGCCGCATCCTGATTTTCCAGCGCCCATCTCAAGGCAGCGTAATCGGTAAAATCTTCGACCAGGACTTCCTGCAATTTGGCATCCTCAACTCCTGTGGGGCTGCGCCCGACGGCCGTCACCATGGAGACATCCGGATTTGCAAGGCAAATTTTAAGCGTACAACCACCGACCATGCCGGTGGCACCGGTAATGATGATCTTCTTTCCGCTCATGTTCGACGCTCCATTTGCTCCCTTTGGTCTGTCCACATAGAGACCATATCATTGCGATAAATTCGAAATTAATCCACCACTGCTAGTGGTGGACCCGAAATGATTCTGCCGATCCGTCGAGAGTTAAGTAAAACTTGTCGAAATTCGGCAGCCCACCCTCCAACAAATTAACAGGAATCAACCGCAGTTAAACTCCAGCGGCAGCATTCCAATGTCAATTATCCATGTATAGTGTCAATCCCCCAACCAATGTAGTGGCGGGGTTTATCCCCGCCTGAATGTCATTACCGTTGCGCCTTTGGGCGGGGATAAACCCCGCCGCTACGAAAAATCATTCAAATCGGATAACAGCACCGTTTGCACCATGAATTAATCGCGGTACGCAACCCTAGAGACCGGTTTAATCCTTCCTCCGGACAATGCCATGGATTGCTCCCACCACCTGGCAGTCGGTATTTTCATGTCGTAGACTGTTGTTTCACCGACAATCGGAGTTGCAGTTCTGACATGGTTGAAATTGGCTGCGGCGGTTAAACGCTCCATCGGCTCGTACCAGGGATGCAGCGCCAGGTTGAACGTGCCCCAATGAATGGGGTGCAGCACATCTCCCTTCAGATCAAGGTGCGCCAGAACGGTTTGCTCGGGAAACATGTGCACTTTGGGCCACCCTTCGCCATAGGCCCCGCATTCAATGAAGGTCATGTCAAAGGGACCGTACTTGTCGCCGATCTGTTTAAAGCCGCCGAAGTAGCCTGAATCTCCGCTGAAGAATACATTGTGGGCTGATGTTTTGATCACCCATGATGCCCACAGGGTTTGATTGCGGTCGGTAAGACCCCGTCCGGAAAAGTGCTGGGCCGGAGTTGCTACGATCATCAACTTATTCTCGATTGAGTATTCCTGCCACCAGTCCAGCTCGACTATTTTGTCCCGGGGCACGCCCCAGTCCTCAAGCAGGGCACCGACCTTCAGCGGGACGACAAATTTTTTGGCCTTCTCAATTAAGCGCTTGATGGAGTACTTGTTGAGATGATCATAGTGATCGTGCGAAATCATGACTGCGTCGATATACGGAATTTGCTCGATGTCCATCGGCACCTCTCCGTTGAAGCGGGTTGGACCCAATATAGAAACGCGTTTTTCGAAAACCGGATCTGTTAAAATTTTGAATCCATCGATGTTGATCATAAGAGATGAGTGGCCCAGCCAGGTGGCGTTTAATTGGTTGCTGTCTTGACTGTTAAAATGTGACAGGTCGACCTGTTTTACCGGCAGTTCCGAGACCGGAGTTCTGTTATTTTTGGCGAATATAAATTCCCAGGTGGTTGATACGTAATCTGAAAAGGACATATCCAGTGTAGTTCCCATGTCATTAAATTTTCCTTCTTTATATTCAGGCGAACTGTCAAAGCGGCCCGGTATAGTAGGTTCGGAGTTGTTCGCTGCCGGGATATCGGTCCCGGTGCAATTAACCAGGATAGTTCCGGCTACAATGCCAAGGACGGCGAGGATTAGTAATATTTTTATTTTCATGTTGTTCTCAATTTCAAGAATTTAAACGAACGATCATTTATGAATAAAATAAAAATTTTTTTGATTTAAAGCTTTATCGCATCCCAGGCCAACGTGAATGCGGTTTCAATATTTTTTTTGCTCAATTCGAAGTCCGGGAATTTAACCGGATTGGCCAGCACTGTAATCGGAACGTACATAAAGGCCGTCAGAATATCAAAATTTACGTTTTTGATGATCTTTTGCTCTATTCCGGTTTGCAGCACCCGGACGATGGGGATGAAATACTGCTCCACTTCTTGTCTATCGACCAGAGCGTTGTAAGGTGAACTGGAAAATTGTTCCACAAATTTATAATATTCCAGGTTACCGGATATATATTCAAACATGTTGAACCAGACATTGCGCAAAATATCCCGGATGGGAAGCTGGTCGTCGAAATCTTTCAGCAGGGCCTTGCTCAGATCGAGCTTTATTTCGATATAAGTCGAAACGAGCAGGTCCTCCTTGTTTTTGTGGTAGACATAGATAGTGGCCGGTGACACTCCGGCTTCCCGGGCAATTTTAGACACTGAACTGGAGGCGAATCCGATTTCATTGACCAGTTTGACCGTGGCCTCGAACAGGGCCGCCTCTTTTTCATCATCTTTGGTTCGCATGTTTCTAAAATAAACGAACATTCATTTATTGTCAAGATTTTTTTGTCGCGGAAAGCATGAATCTTTAGGCCAGTCGTTGATCTCTTCGCCAGGGTGGCATGCCTAAACCCATCAGTATTTCGGTCTTAATCGGTCAATTTTCAATTTTCATCGAGTCTCGATATAGGGCAGGTTGGGAGGAAAACAGATTGATTAAGCTTGATATCGGGACGTTTTTGTGACATTTTCTCTGCAATGCTGCTATACCTAAACCAAATGGGATCAAGCTTGAATAGAGAATCGGCGTCCAAGTTTTTCAAAGATAATTCACTATTCAGGCCCCGATTAGCTCTTCGCCAGTAATCAAACTTCGACAAACGGATAACACTTTCCGGTGGATGGAGATACTCCGGCTTCTTTTTCCAGATAATGACTCGAAAGGAGGCAATCAAATGGCAACATTTTTTATGTTTGGCAAATACACCTCGCAAGCGGTGGAAAAAAATCAGCGCTGAGAGGACCAATCAAGCTGTCAGCGAAATCAAGAAATTAGGCGGTGAGGTCCAGGCCATGCACGTGCTGCTCGGGGAATATGATTTGTTGTTTTGCGTGGCCTTACCCGGAATTGAAGAGGCGATGAAAGCCTCGGTGACCCTGAGCAAATTGACGGGGATCGCGTTTACCACCTGCCCGGCAATTACGGTGGAGACATTCGATACTCTCGTTAAAACCAGATAATTGACGTCTCGGAATTTTTATAATATTTTGAAGTCTTGCAGCTTTTAACGATATCGATTTTATGCCGCCTGTATGGAATGATGGAATGTTGGAATCATGGAATAATGGTTAAAAACGTATAACTTCAGTGTTTGGATCAAGGCTTTTGGAACCAGTTTTTACATTATTCCGATTGTGAACGAAGCGAACTAAGTTCTCACTCCCTGCATTACTGCGTCTTCCAACAAGTCCTGATCAACCGATAGATATTCAGCACATTGATTCAGTGAATCAAAAATTTCCAATTTAAACAGGGCGTCACTAAGCATGGATTTATAAAGATAGGAAAATCCCACAATATATCTCTGCGGTACAAATAATGAAATTTTTACCGAGGAATCCGGTTTAATTTGTCGGCGGTATTCATGAACACGTGAAGATACTGTTTCCAAATCTATTTTTATTTCTTTAAGAGCGGATAAATTTACAAATCTGTTGAATACGGCGAACTTACCATCATTTTTGTCATAAATCTCTTTTAAAAATTCTGATAATTCATCCAACGTGAGAGTATCTGATATTTTTAATACGAGCAGCTTCGTTTCTTCATTGATATTTAGTGCCCACATGAGAATCCTTATGTTTTTGTCCTTGGTACTTATGTCATTGAAAATTGTTTCGTGCTTCGGATTTCGGATTAATGTCGTTGTGCCAATGGTTTTGCGCCCTTCCAGGGCGCTTCCTGAGGCTTCCCGATCAGCGGGAGGAGCGCTCACCGAAAATCATGGATGTATCCTGGTAATTGATGCAGCAATATTAATGCCACATTGTAGTGGTTTGCGAGCTTAAATGACGATATTGTGCAATGCCATGTGAATTGGGGGTTTGCGGCGTGAGCGAGTATGATTGGTAAAAGGTGATATGTGGTTCGGTGGTTGGTGGTTGTCAATTTAGTGGACAGAAATTCTGCAAAGCTGATTAACAGATATCAGAATAAAACATTAAAGAATGGCTGAAGTTCGGCCGAAAATATTTTGTGAATGAAAATCAGCGATCCGTCACTGTTTATGGCAGGGGGAACCGGGAGGAATTTTTGATAACCACCAAGAAGGAAAACTTTGAGTTAAGCGAGAAACAGATAGCGGAGATATTGAGCGAGGCTCAGATCTCCAAGCTGAAAGGGGAGCTGCCCGCAAAAACCGGAGCTTGGGATCCGGAAGTCACCAGGTTTTCCAAAAGGTTTCTTCAGAGCGCTAAAATCGTTAGGAAGCAAGTAGAAAATGACAAGGTATTGGATCCGGTTCCGATACTTTCCGAGTTATTTTATGTGGTAAAAAATGAATTGGTAGAAGGCCTGTATGAGTATGTGGTGTGCAACCGGCTTGAAGGGGATGATCTCATCGCCCAGAGCACCCGTGTCACTTTTACCTCTCTGGTCATCGGGAGAGGATTGGGTTATGACAGTAGTATGCTTGTGAAATTGGGCCTCGCGGCATTCCTGCAGGATGTGGGAATGTATAAGGTGCCCGGGGACATCCTCCAGAAGGGAAACGACCTCCACCAAGAGGAAATAGACCTCATCAAGAAGCACCCGAATGAGAGTTTCAGGATTCTTTCAAAGTTGGGAAAAAAATACGCATGGCTCGCGGAGACAGCCCTTCAAGTCCATGAGCGGGCAAACGGTATGGGCTATCCCAACAGCCTCAAGGAAAACGACATTTATGAAATATCCTTTATTATAGGCATTGCGGACATGTATGTGGCTTTGATAAGCGACAGGCCCTATCGGGACAAACTTATTCAGACGGATGCCATCAAATCTGCTATTGAAGATTACGGGGACTTGTTTCCTATGAGAATCCGCAGGGCCCTTCTGGATCAAATTTCGCTTTTCCCGGTAAACACCTATGTAAAGCTCAATACCAAAGCCCTCGGGAGGGTCGTGCGGGTGGATAAAGAGCGGAGTTTAAGACCCACCATCGAAGTGTATTTCGACAAATTTGGAAACAAATTAAAGGCGCCTGAGATAGTGGACCTGTCCCTTCCGGAGCACCACATGTGCTATATCATCCGCGGCCTCAGCAAAACAGATTTACCGCGTCGGTAACCAGCTTCCCCCGGATCCGGGAAAAATCCGGGCTGAGCGGGGGTTCCTCAACTTTCACATCAACCTGAGCCATTTCTCCTTCGGCCCCAAAGCCTTTAAATAAAGGCATCGTTTTTCAGCTATAAAGATAACCTTTTTGCAAAACCGCGTAGCGCGTCAAGGTAAAGTACCTATTCAGAACTCTTATCCCGGCATAATACCTGGTCGACCCCCTCAGATCGGTTGCCGACTGCGATGGAACTGTGATAATGAAGATTGGACAGGGTCCGGTCGGGAACTTAGTGTGGATTCCACCCTGGGATTCTGATGCCGTTGATGTTGCCGGGGGTGGAATGCTCGTAATTGTTTAGCCCATCTCCGATCAAACCCATCATGGCTGGTTTGGTGTCACAGGGAAGGCGGAGTTTATTGTAGTCGATCAACGTCTATTTTTAGGAGAAACTCTTGCAACAGATATTTTGGTTTAGAAAAATTATTGGTTTAACCGTCTCGATTACCATATTCTTTTTATACTATCCACCGTCCTTCGCGCGTGCCGGGATGATAGCCACCGAACATGTCATGCATCAGGTATCTGAACCGCATTCTGACCAAGCGCGAATAAAGGCCTTTTTCCACAGGGCGGATGTAGTGGGATATTTGAAAGCCAGTGGGATCCGTTACGAGGAAGCGCTATCCCGGGTCGATAACCTGACAGATAAAGAGATCGCCGCCATAGCGGGTAGGCTTGATCAGATTCCCATAGGTGGAGAAAGCACTAATTATGAACTTGATGGCAGCTTGCTCGCCATAATCGGGCTGGCCCTCTATGCGATCTTTATAGCTATTGCCATATATTTTTCGAGAACCACCGACAAAAAAGAAAAGTCCCCGCAAGAAAAGAACAGCGCTAACAAGCAATTGCCTGAGATGGATCCGTAAATAATCGATTGCGGTTATCCAGAAAGACCAACTCGAAGGAATGTGATCTATTTCTAATACTTCTGACATCCTATCCTTTTTTCTCCAATAAAAACACTTTACAATAAGCAATATATATTATAATAATTACACAAAATGTGAATACATTGTATGCATAACAAAATTACACAATATGTAAATACACGCAATGCATAATATAATGGGGTAGCGATGGAGAATCCTTTTTCATATTCCGAGTTCGTAACCGGCAAATCCTTTTGTAACCGAAAAAAAGAGCAGCAAGACCTAATCTATTATGCCCAAAACTCTCAGAATGTCTTACTCTATTCACACCGTCGCATGGGAAAAACATCGTTGTTGCATGAAGTAATCCATCGGCTAATTAAAACGAAGCCAAAGGTCAATGCGGTTTATATTGATCTTTATGGTACTCTTGACGAAAATGACTTTATTAATTCCATCTTAACCAGCCTCACGCAAATAGAAACGAAACTCGAAAGAATCCTAAAACGTCTACCGGGGCTTAAGGTGACGGGTAGTTTTGATCCTGTTACCGGGCTTCCGACCCTTTCTGCTTCGATTAAGTCAAGAGAAGCGCCCCAATACCTCGATAAGGCGCTTCGGGTCTTGGGATCCTATTCTGAAAAACAGAAGCTGTTGGTGATCTTTGATGAGTTTCAGGAGATTGCCAAATACTCAGAGCAAGGGTTCGAAAAGCGACTCCGCAAGGTAATTCAAGGACATCGAAATATCAGCTACATTTTTTCGGGGAGCCAAAAGCATATATTGATCCAAATGTTTGACTCGGCTAAGCATGCATTTTATAAAATGGCTCGAAGTTATCCCCTTCAAAAGATCGAAATACGCGACTACATAAACTGGGCTAAAAGGCATTTCAGAAAGAAAAATGTAACTTTAGATGAAGAAATTATCGTCAATATAGTCGAGCGCTGCGATTTCCAACCCATGTATATTCAACAATTTCTATTCGACCTGTGGCGCTCGGACATCACCGATTTGGCGATGCTTGAAGACATCGAAAAATCGATCATCTCAATCCAGAAAAACCAGTATATCGTTTTGTGGGATTTATTGACCCAGAACCAGAAAAAAGCACTGCGTTTGATTGCCGAAACCGACGGCGAGGGTATCTATAGAGCTGAACGATTGCAACAGGGCGGATTCAACTCAGGTTCGGTCTTGCAAAGGGCGCTTTCATCATTGAAGGAAAAGGAAATATTATCCAAAAATGGCAAATATCAGTTTCAAGATGCCATGCTTAAAAAATGGATTCAGCGTTTATCTTGATACGCCTCGGTTCCTAGGGAACATTCTAAAGATTTTAAGTTTGAAGAATTAACAAATTTTAACATGCATAAATTCCTATAGAAATGCATTTTTTTCTGAATGTCCCTTTTGGCCTTCCGAATGGTGCCGTTCATGGCACTTGACACACCCGGATAATTCGGCCTATACTCCCTGTTGTCGAGCGATCAACCGGCATATATTCCGCGTGATCCTCGATCACACCGCCTGCCTTGGCACGTGGAAGTCACGGTACCTCCGAGGAGAAAATATGCGCATTTTGTGGTTGGCATTCTGCTCGCTGGCCCTGCTTACGAGCCCTTGCCTTGCTCAGGACAATCTTGACTTAGTGTACTACGGTCCGATCAACGTCGACGAAAAGGATAGCACCGCCTCCACCGTGCTCCAACTCCGTAATCCGAACCCGAAGCCACTGAAATTCACCCTTGTCATCGGGGATTTTCGCAGCCTGAATACGGACAGGAAGCTGCGTTCCCGGGTCAAGTTCCATGATTTCGATGGAAAGCCGGCCGGGCCGGTACTGGGCGGTGAGGCGCCGGCCGACGAGTCGATCTCAGTACGCGTCGACTTCGCCCACCTGACGGAGGCCGGCCTGTCCCAGGCCGAGCTTTACTGCAACGGCCAACAGATCCATGTCCTGACGGCGTTCAGGGAAGTGCGTCTGCCGTTCAAGGTTAGCTTGGTCGGCAATCCGTCGGAGAAACCCAAGCTCTCCTTCGTCAGGGGACAGCCGCGCGATCTCTACATCGAGAACGACTCTGCGATGACGTACCCGATTGTCTGGGAACTGACGGTCAAGGACCGGACGGTCTCCGGCGAAGCGGTCATTCAGGCCAGCGGGGTGACGAGGATTCGAGTTCAACCTGACGCCATCTGGTTCTCGGATTTTCGGAGTTTGTTTCGAGACGAATCGGCTCAGGCCAGCTTGATCGTGCGCTACCGGCCTCACGAGACTCAGATCGAGAGCAACTCGATCTCCAAACGGATTCCGATTGAAGCGCAGTTGAGTCACGCCCCGCCCGGGCAACGCGATTTTTGGGCTAACGTGATTATCCTCTTCGTCCTGGCTCTCGGCGGCGGGACTTCGGTTTACATCAACGTTGACCTGGCCAACCGGTTGCGGAAAATCAAGTTGCAAAGGCGGCTTGATCAATTGGCGCGAACGATCGGCGAAATCGGCGGCTACCTGAGCTCAAAGCTCCGGGTGGTGTTGTTTTTGGAGCGGAAGCGCATCACCGAGATGCTGCCGGCGGGATTCCTGATTACCCCCGGCAAGGCCGCGGTGCTGGCGAGATGCAGCACGGACACTGACTTGCTTGCGGTTCGCGTCGAACTGTCGGAGCAGATCTCGGATTCTCGCTCGCGACAGGCCAAGTTGCTGGAAAAGCCTGATTCCGTACCTTCTTTAATGGATCGCATCGATAGCGACCTTGAGGAAGTCGAAACGATAATCGGAAAATCAACCTTGACACCGGCTGAAAAAAAGAAGGCGGAGGCCCTGATCGGCAGCGCAACGGGCATTCTCGACGATTCCGGCAAGCCCGACAACAACTTGGAAAAAGAACTGGAGCAGCGTGCCCAGAGCGTTCAGGCGAAGTTCGCCACCGGAACAACAAAGAGTGACCCTATTTGCACGGCGATCGAGCAGGCAGCGCCGATTCCGTTCCGTTATCTGGTTCCTGCAATCGTCAAGCTGGGCTCCCAGGCGGACCGGGACACGAACCTGCGCAAGCTGGAAGTCATCTATGCTTTGATCGAAATGCAATGTCAGCCCGATGCGGAGATGATCGAATACCTCCAACGCCAGGATATCGGCGGCCTGCGCTCCGCCGAGTTGCATCTGCGGCAGCTCAGGGAGGGAATAGGGCGAAATGAAATTCTACAGGCGATCACGGCTCAGCCGCCGGAGCTGTCCATCCACATCGACCGCAACGTCGTGCGCGTCAACCAGGCGGTCATGATGAACGTCGCATTCAATAACCCGCGTTTCGCCCATGCGGCCGCCAAGCAGTTAATCCGGTGCAAGTGGCGATTCGGACACGGCAAGTACAGTATCGAGGAGGAAGGCTGGGAAGTGCACCACTACCGCCCCCAGCCGTGCGAATATCCTGTGACCGTTTCCTTCGAGGACGAAAACAAGAACCCAATCACTTCCGGAGGGCCGGTAGCGCGTGAAGTGAAGGTCTTCGCGGCACAACCCGAAAAGTGGTCTCGTGGCTGGGTCGAGACCCAGCGCTGGGCAGCGGCCTTCGCGTTGGCAATCATTGGGCTCTTCGCCGGTGCCAAGGATAAGATCCTGACCCTCGACACGCTAGGGGCCATCGTTGCAGTTTTCCTGCTGGGCTTTACGGTCGATATGGCGAAAAACTTGCTGGTGTCCAAGGAGAACGCCGAATGAACCGGGGGGAACTGAACTTTTCGGTGCAGGCGGAGTTGGAGCGGCTTCAGGGTCGTCACCCGGATTTGACCGAGTTCCTGACTCAAATGGCGGGGCATGTTGAGGTCGTGCTGTTCGGTGGTTTCGTCCGTGACGCGATCCATAACCTCGTCCACGGCGAGCAGATCGACCCCCGGGACCTGGATGTGGTGATCGACGCTGACTTGCCGGCCGAGCTGGCAACTCCCTCGCGGACGAACTTCGGCGGTTACCGCCGCACCTTTCCTGACGGGTTCGAGTTCGACTACTGGGAGCTGGCTTCTACTTATGCGTTCAAGCAGGGCATCCTGGCTGTCAGTCTGGAAAATTTGCTCATCAGCACAGTCTTCACGATCAACGCGTGCTATTTCGAGTGGTCGTCTGGTCGGCTGCGCTACAAGGACGCCGTAGACGACATCTCTCACCGGCGTATCGCCTTCAACTGCCGCGACTACCTGCATCACTACCCACAGTACCAGGCCTATCGCGCGATGTCCTATGCCGACCGCCTTGGCTATACGCTGGAGCCCGACGTGCTGGATTTCGTGACGACGATATTGCAGGAAAGCGAGCCCAAGCTGTTTGCGCGTGAAGTTCTCAAACACCGGCGCGTCTCAGAAGCGCAGCTCGCGGAGCTGGTCCAGAAATACACCTAGACGATCTTGCCAGTTCGCTTATTCCCTACGAACGACAGTGGTTACCCAAGACTGACCCACCTTAAAAAAGCTCCAGGTAGGCTGTCACCGTACTCTGGTCGAAGTGATTGCGATGATCGATCGCCCATCCCCCCGTTTCAATTCGACCTATTTGACACCGCTATTTTTCAGCCATTCGTTCTTAGCAATGTAATAGTTTAGCCCTATTAAAAGTGAATAGCGAGACGGTCATGAAAAAAAGCATTTACTAATTTAATTCTTTTGCCAACAAAGTCCCGATAATTATCATCATTAAATATTTTTCGCCGCTCGATTCCGCGGCAATTGATATGATGAAGTGCCTCCGGGGCGTCTATGCGAGCCTGGCATGGCATATTCAGTCTATAACATGCATAATATTCCTATAGAAATGCATTTTTTCATGACCGTACCCTAATCCCCTAGGAAGGTTCAGAGCTTTACGGGCTGTTGCCCAAATCGAATTTTATTTGCTGACGCCGCCTCACCTTGTGCGCCAAATTTTTGGTTTTTTTCTTAAATATTTTTACAAACGTACAAACAGTAATTGATTACGTCGACTACTTATG
>Ga0209367_1003650_pt1 | contig 21000 bp, 10 predicted proteins | sample WorMetLIZISLAND2_FD_187412 | JGI IMG/M metagenome (GOLD analysis project Ga0209367, IMG submission 187412) | Marine gutless worms symbiont microbial communities from Max Planck institute for Marine Microbiology, Germany - Olavius geniculatus... ...
GCATTCAACGTGGATTTTAGCTGTCCAAGTCCCGACCCCCTAGGTTCAAGGAGGCCGGCGCAGGCGGGCGTCAAAGACAGCTACTCTCCTAAAAAGTGATTATTTTACCGCAATTTTCTCGCGTTGCGTAAAAATGGTGGCAGATAGGTACATACATGCTGCTTATCATAACAAGCACTGGTGACAGGCTTTTTGGATTTATCAACATCGATGACCTTGAACGATCTTGAACCCTAAAAATATTGATTTTAAGCGATTTTTTTAGCGATTTTTGGCTGCAAAAGAGTGAATTGCGACGAAATGGATGGAGATAGACTACGATTACCTGCGAACAGGAACTGTTATAGGCTTTCGCGCGTCTCATGAGCTTTGCTCAAATTACTTGTTTTGTTTAACGGACACGTGCGAGCGCGGCCTGGGCATGCTGGATGTAAGTGCGACTAACAGATAATCGTTAATCCAAACATACAACTGCGTGGAGATCAATACATGATCGACGTCGCGCCGACTCGTCGCAAATAAGTCCGGACAGTCAGACAGACAGACAAGACTACAGCTGTACGTGTCTCCAGCTAGCACGTCGTCCAGTCTTCACTGGCGTTCATCGTCCTTAACCGAATGTCGCGATTGTACATGGCACTCCGTCACCGCACAACCCGATCTTGTCTCAAGTCCTGTCTTAATGTCGCACTTAAGTTCTCACTGTCCTTACTCAGTCTTAACCCCAGTTTAACAGTGTCAGTCAGATAGGATACTTTGTGATTTTGTACTTAGCTGCTTATCTGTTATTACTTTGTTTTCAAGTTCCAAGTTAAATAATTGCAAGTCAGTCGCTTCGCTGTAACCTACTTTTGAAGCAAACGTCCGCTCTCTTTGCGCTAGAGTGATTTCCGAGGTCAGTCGCCTGTGCAGCTCTCATCTCTTTTTTGTTGCTTATCTGTTATTACCCGTGTCTCAAGTCCCGATGTATTGAAGTTCTGCTCACAGCCATTCAATCTCTAAACACTGAACTCTATTTAGCCGTCGTTCAGTATTTTGCTGCTTGTATTAAATGTCTCAAGTCCTACGTCCTGTCCTCCCACTGTCTGGTAGGCATGTGCGTACATGCTGGCAGTTGCGTCGATCGATGATGACGAGAAATTGAATTCGGTCTGCGGCGGCGCGCCGGTTCGACAACGCCGACGCTAAACTCGTCCTGTCCAGTGCAGTTAGTCATCGGCCGACCGGCGCTGTTTTCTTTCTCTCTAGTCTCATGTCGAATCTTAAATTCATTTCGCTGCAGTGGCGCCACGCCGCGCTGTCATGCTGCTGCAAGCGATGTGACTAATGGGGTGTTTACACGATCCAACAAACGTCCAGCAAACTTCCAGCAAATGTATTCAAAATATACGTGCTAATGCTGGACGTTTGCTGGATCGTGTAAACACTCTATAAAACAACCTCACATCACAGAGCTCCTTATAGTAACGACTAACGACGTCCGTGCTCCATTGTCGACAACTTCGTGTTCTGTTCTCTATGATTAGCAGCAACCGGGATAGTTGAAATGTTTCCACTTGGCACCCGGTTACCACGCAAGCAGACATCTAATATTTCCAAGTTTGTTAAGATGCATTCGTGACAAGCAGCAATGCAGCTATTTTATGGTGTAATGTGTATAGACCTAGATGTTGAGTTTAATGCGAAACGATTAGGCGCCTAGACACAAGGCCGCCGAATTGTTTGGAACTACAGAAATCGTTAAGCGCTGGAGTAAACAAACTCGTATTGCGCCGATGAAATGCTAAATCAAACAAGCGGACAAAGACGCCACGCGTGACGCATCTCTTTACGTCTAGAAGCTTTTAGCTGACGCGTGCGGGGTGCCAGTGTCATTGACGGATGCTGACTCTCGCCTGGCGTTGCTCAGTCGTCCGCGTCTCTGCCTTGTCAGTCGGCGGTGCACGGCGCCTCATCTCGACTGTCGTTAATCAAGCCGTCGTCTGTCTCCCTGTCGCGCGGCCCGTTCAACGGAGCGTGCGTTATAGTGCCGCTTTATGTCATTCTTCAGTAATGGCCCGGTGTCTACACACTCAGTCGTCAGTGCTTGATCGGTCGTCAACCGCAACAGCGATCATCCACCACGACAGCGACGAGATCTTCCTGCGCGCTGTGAAGAGCAATACGACGTAACGTAAACGTAAAGTGAGTGCTTCCCGAGCCGCAGAGCCCATAGAGCGGCACTGATCTCAGTTTCCACCTTAGACCTGGACCATGCACCAGTTCACACTGCGAGACCAGTGCGTCGCACGGTGTACCTGTGAAGAGCAATAATCTACGATAACTTGGAAATATACTGCGGTGTTTACATTACAAGTGGTACGAGTAATGTCCCGTAGTATGGGCAGAACGCGGCAGAATCGTTGGAACGATCCATATAAACCACAGTGATGGTGACGCCGACGATGATGTTGACGGTACGAATGCATTATACGACTTCTGACAATCATGCAGACTCTACATCCAAGCCTCTGTTCAATAGTCGTCTTGCAAGTAAGTAACTAAGTAAGTAAATTTTATAGCGCACAATGGCGAGAAGCCAACCGAATCTGAGGCGCAAGCCGTGGATTGGATTACTCAGATGGCCTAAAAGCTACGTACGTTATTGGAAAAAAAGTTTTGATTTGGCGACTAAAACAGAATACGGAAGCACACTAAGTCGAAAAGTGCAAAGAAAGGGTATTACTTACCTTGGCAATACTTATGCTTTTCTGTTATTATTCTTCTTACCAGTTAAAACCAGCCTGGGCTAAAACGTACAAATCGATCACTTCGTTATTGTATTCTAGAGCATTTGTCTCTGCTGTCAAGTATCATTTTTTCAGATATCAGTTTTTTATTTGTTTGTCGCTTATCTTATTATTTACATTTTTAATTTTTTTTTATTTAAGGCTTTGGATGTGTATTGCATAGCCTATCCCACAAATAATTTTCTCCACGTAGTCCTATTGCTTTAAAGTCCGCCAGACTGATGTCGATTTCTGCACTTGCACAAATCAGCATTTAAGTTGTTTCCTTTTTATTGCATTAATCGCAGAAACTTTTCACCTTGGTGTAGGCCTATATAACATTATACCGTTGTAGTGTAATGCATATATTACTTTTCCGCTATTGTTTTATTTTAACTCTAGTAACGACTATCGAAACCTTTTTAGCATTCATTGTGCTGTTTATTTTTTCGCTTAGAATTCTTTTTCGTTGCTGCTGCTTTCTACCCGTTTACATGCAAAAGATTTAACTAACAAGATACTATTTTTGTGCTATTTTAGAATTGCGTTAATCCGTTAATTCCACCACCTGTCAATTTTGAACGAACGTTGTGCGTTATCGTATCGACCACAAGACAATCGCGGTCGCTTATTCTCCGGTCCATAGCCCAGTGCAATTCGTTGATAACAGCTATTTCTGACATCTATGGCCTCCCATTTCTCTTCCTAACAGCAGCGGTAGCAGCTACGACGGCATTTCCTATTAATATCACGCGATCTATTTGTTTATTGATCAACATTGTGATGAATGCAGTGGTAGGAGCAAAGAGCGCCGTCAGCAATAATATCAAAAGCGGATAAACAACCTAGCGATGGAGTTGACCACCCACGTTGACAAGAGAACTATTCAGGCCAACATACATATTTTAGCCGCTTGCACTGTTACTTACGTATATTTGCCTCGCTGAAAGAAGCGATAATGTTTATGCGATACATTTTTGTCACACATGCTCAACATGAAACACTTTCATTTGGATATGGATATTTAGAATGAAAACTCGGAAAGAGAGAAACGTTTTCGAGAATTATACAGTGTAATGAAAGGTAATGTATTAACTGCAAATTTCATATAATACAATAAAACAACAATTATGACACCAGTTTGAAAAGCAAACGTGATATAACTTATGAGTACGTTTAAGAATAGAACGATTGAATGAACGAAGATAATAATCGATGATAAAATTTGAAACTATCTGCTGCTCTGGTGTGACATGAGATGCGGTTTTCAGTGCGATCTTAACGTTGAAATTTGTTGACGTTTAACCGCGTGACTTGTAAAGCATTTTGCAATTTCGTGAGGGTAAGACATTCAAGTACACGGTTGCAAATTAATTCTAATTAAAATTACCTGTGGCCATAATTAAAATTAGAAATGCCATTTATTTCTAATTTATTGGCAGTCTAATTTTCTTGTAGGCCTATAGATCTACTTAGCTTAATTACCAACTACCCACGGATCAGCAGATTATTAATGAGTTGAGTGATTGATTGCGATGAAGCTGATGGAAACAGTTACTTAACGAGTGACTAGTCTTGCTAAATAAGACAATTGAAATTCTATGATGAGAATATATCGGTGACTAATTAGGGAACAGTAGCAGAATTAAAACTCTATTGGGACTGTGTGCACGCAGCTGTTGAAGCTAAACCCTTAGGCCTATCGATCGATGGCGCGAGGTCGTCGTCTACGTCTGGGCTTCGAGTTCATTTGCGTCACACATGGCCTCAAGACGACGCTCGCCTGACCACCGGCATGAAGCATGCATGCTGATAATCGTGACAGGGCCCAATCAGTCGCACTCGGCAAACTGACTCTCGGGGAGTTACTCCCGAGGGGTTAGGAGGGTTGCAGCACCCTATAACTTGTTAATTTATTTTTTCCAACTCCAAAAATTAAAAAAAAAGAAATTTGACAGTTTTGAAATATTGCAATTATTACCTTTGCAATATTATTATATTATTACAATCAGTAATTATTTCACACAAAACTTTGGCTTTTATCGTTAGGCTTACAGTACAATAATGCCAAACTTTGTCGCTTCACCCAGCTATAATCGCGTGCATTATCGCAAGCACCAGGGTTGTTGTGGTGAATTTCTATAGATATCCGATTCATTCTCATGTTATTGCATATTTTGGGAAAATAATAGCTGACTGCTATTTGAATGCGGCTGGTTATTCTTTGACATTGTGCACTATATAAATTTACTTACTTACTTACTTATTTTATTACTGCCGAATTCCAGTTGGTGAGTATGACTGCACAAAATAGGCTAGTACAACTGCAGAATAGTTGTCACTGCATTAAATTTATGACAGTTTCTACCAATATTCAGCTACAGTCTTTCAGCTTCTGTGGCACGTCGTTTTTACGCGCGATAGCAGAATGCTTCGCGCGTCTTAGCCATGGCCTGACCGTCCGTCCGTCCGTCCGTACGTACGTCACACTCTGCGATTGTATCAAAACGGTGCAAGCTAGGATCACGAAATCTTTACTCTGGGCTGCCCCAAAGACTCTAGTTTCTTGCGACAAAATTTCGTGCCCTTACGCGAGGGGTTTCCCCTTTAACGAGGGCGTCAAAGAGGGGTACCCCCTAAAAACGTCATTTTTGCCGTATTGGCTCGTTTATTGTGAAAAAGGTTGTAGATAAATACAGACATGTTGCTTATCATAACAAGCAATGGTCACGGGCTTTTTACTTTTATCAACATCAATGACCTTGAACGACCTTGAACTCCCAAATTAGGGGTTTTCGTAAATATTTCGTAATTTCTGGCTTCGACACACATTTTAAAAGTAAATTGCGCCGAAATGGCTAGAGATAGATTCAGACAACCTGCGTATAAAATTTTCAACATTAAACGTAGATTTTAGCACTTTAAGTCTCGACCCTTTAAGTTAAAGGAGGCCTGCGCACGCAAGCGTCAAAGAATGGTACCTCCTCTAAAAGGTGGTTATTTTACTGCTATTGGCTCGTGTAGCGTGAAAACAGTTGCAGATAGGTACATGAATGCTAGTTATCATAACAAGCATTAGTGACGGGCTTGAACACCTTTCCCGCAAAAAGGGTTTTTAGTGAATTTTTCGCAATTTTTGGCTGCAGCGCACATTTTAAGAGTAGCCTAAATTGCGACAAAATGGCTGGAGATAGACCAAGAAAACTTGCGTATGAAAGATTTGCATTGAACGCAAATTTTAGCAATTTAAGTCTCGATCCTTTACGTTTAAGAAGGCCTCCCTCAAAAATTGGTTTTTTACCGCTATGTGAAAACAGTTGGAGATAGGCACAGACAATCTGCTTATCATAACAAGCACTATAGTGACGAGCTTTTGAATGGTGTCAACATCGATGATCTTGAATGACCTCCGCTGCTATCGCGCGTCACGTGAGCTTTTCTCAAATTATTTGTTTAGATCTCCCGCCAGGGCTCCACCCCTGGACCACGCTTATGGAGGGCTCCCCAGAAATTTCCTCTCAGAACCACTACCTACTTTTGGTTAAAGAGTTACGTCCATCCCTGCCAGCCGTGGCTGGACAGTGTTTCCAATTTACGATGACTTTATGAACGTTGTGTTCTCGGGTTCAACATCGTCGATGGACATCAGTATATAATAGTTTTTGACGTCTGAGCGAGTGTTATTCTGTGCCATCTCAACCGTGTTATCTGCATGCGGCGATACACGGTAATAAATAATCGCAGGATTTTATTTCTCCAGCTTCAAATTGTTTCATTTTACTATAATCTATCGCCCTCTAGTTGTCTTTGCTTTATTTGTTTAAGATAAATTTTGGTTTTTACGTATGTAGAAGCCAAACAGCAGCATCACCGGTATTCACTTTATGCCCTAGGCTAATGAAGGCCTAAGACAGCAAACGTTTTGGCTACAGAAATAATAAAAAACTTAACGCATAATCTAAAACTTGGATTACGTAACCTCATGTCCTTGATCTGTACTTTTGACTTGGAACGTTTTTTTGTCCTTGCTCGCAACCAAGTATCGAATCATTACAGCGCTGCTCGTGATCAAGAGTTGTTTTATTCGTAGCAATTCGCCGTAGGGCATCCGTGCATGGAAAATGGCTGTTCGCAACTCGGTATCGCCTTCTTTTCTCCAATCACACCCGAGTAAACAAACGTACAATGTCACGTAAACATGCATGTTTCAGTGTCAGGGCATCGACTTATGTCGATATGTTTACTCGTAAATCAGTTGTATTTTATACTTTCGAAAAGTTCAACAGAATTGATCTTTTAGAAATTACTGTCATGGAAAGTTAATCCTCAAACGCAGTCTCTCTTACAGACGGCATCATTCGTCATCGCACATGGCTTCGTGCATTCCTGTTATTTTGCAAGCAACTAATTATTGTTAACATAATTTTTCACGCGTTACATCTATGCTGTACGGCGTCTTTGGCATCGTTGTCGGTTGTCGATTGTCGTCTGTTGTCTGTAACGGACATATTGTGGCTAGCCGTTAGAGCTTGAAAAAATTTTTTTACACAAATAATAAGCCCTGTGTCTTAACCTGAGCCTGCGAAATTTTAGTGATTTAGTGCAAAGGAAACGTTTTTAAAATTGGGCTGTTACAAAAAGATAAGAAAAATGTGCTTTTTTCAACCAAAAAAACTGGCCATATCTCAGAAACGGTGAGAGCTAAATAAGGCCAAGGTTACTATTAATCACTAATAGAAAGTGGCATAGGCCTACGCCCTTTCAGATAAGATGAAAATCATCGATCTTGGATGATTTTGAAGATGAGTACTGCAACAAGAACTGTATAAACTGTAGAGCGTCTTCCCTAGCGACAGCTGGGCTTTCTTGTACGGAAAAGTAATGATTGAAAACATCATTTTGTTAAAACATGTTTATTGTGTGTAAAATATTTATCTAAGCTAAAGTGGACTACTTGATCGTTTTTTGGAGCATCAGTCGTGATCTGTGTCGGCGCGTTTGAACTCTGTGAGGCGTTGTGGCGTCTTTTGATGTTAAATTGCCATTCCTTAAATTAGATTGATAGGCGAAGAATGTCCAGGTTCCTACTAAAATATTTAAGCAACAACTTTTTGACCCACGTATATTTGTCACTCCGAGTATTTCGCTGAAACAGCATTTCACATGAGCGTTTGCTACATGTAGTAGCAAACCTACTATCTTAATATATGTCATTTGCAATGGGTCTTGTCTAAGTAAAGAAATGTAGAATACTAATGTCCATTTAATTATATGTATTTTTTACATTTTGACTGTGTTTATTGTAATTTATTAATATTTTTTTAAAAAATTCAGCAGTTTTAATTAGCTTAGTTTTATTCGGTTTTACTTTGTTGTTTGTGTTATATTGTATTTGGTTTTATTAAAATAAATTATTGATTGAATTATTGATTGAGTGATGGGCCTATTGATTGATGGGCCTACGTGTGACTACAGTGATGATGTTTTGACGCAGGTCTGCCACCAGAACTGTATACGATCTGGCGAGCGTATCCGTGGATATTTGGCGAGCCTTACTGTCGCTTCAAGACGTTCCTCACTGAAATGACGTCATCGGCGTCGGTGCTGACGATAGCGGCGTTTACCGTGGAGCGCTATGTGGCAATCTGTCATCCACTGCGAGCCCAGACCATGTCCACACTCACCAGAGCGCTGAAGGTATGACCACCGGACTGCATTGCAGATATCACGACCACCATCCGTCTACCAGACGCAAGTATTACATGCCCGACGCTGATTCAATTTCGTCCATATAGACGCCGACTTGATTGGGGCCATAGTCAAGTCAAATAGGCCTAGCCTTTAAATACAAACCCATGACAGTAGCGCAAATTTGCAGTGTCATATTTAGTTAAAACGGTTTGGTCACATCTTACTTGAGGAAATAAAATACAGTGCAAAACATCTTAATAGTGCGACTGCCGCACAGCAGCGTTTGATTTCTGACGAATTTTTTGCAACAGTAGAATGCTCCAAGTTTTGCATCTCGCGTCTGGATCAATACATGTAGCATATTGCGTACGAATATTATCACGCCGGTGTGCTGGAAATAAAAAAAAACAGAAAAAATAGAAAAAATGAAAAAAGATGATAGGAATGCGAAAAGAAGGAGAGAAAAGAAAGCAAGGCGGTTGCTTCACAGTGATTTACAAAAGACGGCAGCAATGATTTTGATCACGCCTCCGAACGTCATCGGCAGCGGTGACAGTTTTTACGCGTGAAAGCAGCTACTGCTTTCATCGCGTCTTAGCCATCGCAATTCTGTCCGTCTGTCTGTCACATGGGTGGATCAGTCAAAAACGGCACAAGCTAGAATCACCAAATTTTTACCGTCGGCTGCCTGGAAGACTCTAGTTTCAGGAACCGTAAAGCTTTTCCATAAATTCGAAGGGCATCCCGAACTAGAACGCTAAATGAGAAAGGTGAGAAAAATTTGCGATTTTTAGCCAATAAGTCGCTGTATCTCAATAACGGTGCGAAATATGGCCTAGGTTACTATTAATCACTAATAGGAAGTCGTACACTGGCTCTCGATTGTTACCGAATTCAATGACTTTGGATGATTTTGAACGCCTAAATAGAGGGTTTTATGGATTTTTTTCGCGATTTCGGGCTGCGAAGCACATTTCAAAAGCGAATTGCGCCGAAATCAATTAAGATAGACGTGGACAAACTGCGAACGAAATTTTTAGCATTGAACGTAGATTTTGACGGTCTAAGTCTCAATTTTCTAGGTTCAAAGAAACCTGCGCACGAGAGCATCAAAGAGCGGTACCCCGTAAAAGTCGTTATTTTACCGTTGTTGACCAGTTTTTCGTGAAAACGGTTGCAGATGAGCATATGGGCATGCTGCCTATCACAACAAGCGCTGTGACGAGCTTTTTAGTCGTATCAACATCGATGACTTAAAAAGATCCTGAGATTCTAAAATAAGGGGTTTTTATTGATTTTTACGATCTTCGTCTGCAGCGCACACTCGAAAAACGAACTGCGACGAAATGACTGGAGATAGACTGACAGTTTACAAAAAGGAACTGTTATAGGCTTTCGCGCGTTTCGTGAGCATTAACTCAAATTTCTTGTTTTTGTCGTTTTGCTATGTGTTGTTGTCTACTGCTGGCAGTTTTTTTTGCACTTTGCTGCCTGATAATTCAATCTGTAATCTGCAGACTTCAGCGTATACGAGTCTTCATGTAGAATGGAATGGATTACGAGTGTTTTGACATAATCTGTCAGCACAATTTAGACGACTAAAATCATGATTTTTTACGATAAAAAGGCGAAGTTTTACGGTAGACGCAGAAGATTTTTTTAAAGTCGGAGTTAATTGCCTTACGCTCGTGGGACGTGTATGCATGCTAATGTTGACTTCAATCGACCAACGGGGAGAAATAAATCTATCATTTCCGTGATACGGGATTCACGAGTGTCCGTATACGGTATACCTAGTGCGGACGTTAGAGCTGTCATGTTACGTCACCGCGTCATGTGGATGAGAATACTCAACGAGGTGGTCTTGAACGCTCGGCGGCGTCTACTCTACGCCACAAAACTTGGACGAATGCTTCGTCATACAAGTGAGAGAAAGGTTTTTAGGCGTTCAGAGAAAATCAGTATAATTTGAAAAGACATCATATTTCTCAAACATGTTCGTACATAAGCGCATAATTTAGTATTTCTATTTTGCTTCCAAACGCTTTCAGGCGCAGAATGACCAAAAAATCGACGGCGGCTCGAGCTTCTTCGCTCCAGACCTGGCAGATCCGACTGAGTTAACTCACAGCGCTTTCCTAGACCTATAGCTGAATCTAGAAGAAGACACCCTGGAAAGGGACAGAGAAACGAAATGAGAAGAAAACAAAAAGAAAGTTGGTAGGGAAGACAGGAGAATTTTGTGGAAATAGACGCCCGAAACGATGCGCCATTATGACTCCCTAGGTCCACTTCAAGCGACGCGTCTTCTGACGGACAGCGCGGAATTGTTCAGCAAGTGACTTTTAACTGGAGTGTCTCCTATGCGGTTTAATGCAGCATTCGTGACTCTGTTATTACGGAAGTCAAAACACTTGAAGACAGTCACTTAGTCTTAAGGGAAATCATATCGGCCCAATAATAGGGGCCTAAACAAAGACTTGTCTGTCGTCAACTCGTCAGCACGCGGAAACTGTTGTCTGAATTACAACCGCCAGTACACTAAAGCTGCATTGCTTTACTCCCTTAAGTTACGACATCTTGTAACATTGATTAGCTGACTGCAATGCATTCGTCTGGCTGTTTTGTATTTCACTGTCTAAATAACACCTGCGTACCCAGTAACAGTGGGCAACTGATGAACACCCCAATAACGTCCACGTATCCCAGGTCCCGGGCTTTTTTGCACACAACTTGTATACGATCGTATGTATCTTTAATGGAGCACTAGTCATAAATAATAATAATAATATGAAACTTTTCCCATTGTCGATCAGTGTGTGGCAATATTCAAAAAGCAGCTTGCAATTAATGTGGGGTGATGCCTGGTGGGGATACGTTGAAACGTCGTTGATTCAACGTTGAGTGTCGACGTCGGATATTATTATGAACACGTTTATTCGCCTTAACGGCAGACAAAACAGACAGATACACAATATCACAATGTACAGAATAAAAAAGAAACAGAGATAGACAAATAGAAATAAAAGCTACAGCCTACACACGAATTATTAACATTAAACTCAAGCAGCAAATCACGAGCAGTACTATGCATAATATTTAGCATATCTTGCAGTACTGTCAAAGATGCAGATAATAAAATAACATCATCAGCATATAAAATGCAACTGACTATCGAACGATTTACATAACAACCGAAATCATAGTTTCTTGTGTTAAGAATAAAAATATTCATAATCACTGTAAATAGATTTGGTGACAAAACACTACCTTGACGCACTCCACTATGCACAAGATACTTATCTTATTGTATCTTATTGTAACGTGAATCGGGCCGATCGTGTTTGATGAAATATTATAAAAATGCACGGTTTCAATTAGAGAGAACGGTGTGCGGTTTCTGCGCGATATCTGAGTTCGCTGCCGGTTGTTAACTAGACGGTGTCGGCTAGGTGATTGATTGTGAGCGGAAGCGGCATTGTGTATTGTACGTAGACGACGGTCGGCGTCTGGCTGGCTGCCGCTGTGACCGCCGCTCCGTACCCGTTCTTCACGCGTACCTACTTCTATCTGAGCGACCCGCGCAACGGCAGTCCCCTACACGACTCGCTTATCTGCACAGTGCCTGCCGAGTGGCTGTCCGACGCCCGCATTCTGCTCCAGCTTTCCACGTTCATGCTTTTCGTTTTTCCAATGACCCTCATCATCGTTCTGTACGTGCTTATCGGGCTGGCGGTGCAGCGGTCGGTCCAGGGGCCCGGGTGCGAGAGGGAGGATGGGGGTTCGACGTCTGGCAGGCGACACAGCTCGACGACGCGCTCCTCACTGCTTGCACGGAATGCGTCCACCAGGGTGACGCAGTCGCGCAAAAACGTCATAGAAATGCTCGGTCAGTATCCGACTACCCGTAGCCTATTATTGATGTTGTGCGATTCGACGAACTGAAAAATTGTTCGTCGACGCTCGATTGCATAAAGACCGATGTGATCGACTTCATTAGCGCCCGGTCCGGTTTTTCAATCACAAATAAAATAAACCTTAATCTCCGGTTTTGTGATGTCCGACTAATTTTGTGTTCAGATTATTAATCGGCGATTATCTGTTTTTCGTTTTTCCACACATTTTGATCTTCCAATACATTGCCGCCGGATAAGCCGGACGTAGGCCTATGTTGTCATGCATTATTTCAATGGTGTTAATTTCATAACTTTCATTGCAAGTTACTACAAAAATTTTGTGATGATTTTATTTGACCACTTTATATAGCTGTATCTGTATTTTTAAAAAGCTATTTTTACAAGTTGAAATCTATTAAGGCTATTATTGAGTTATGGATCATAGAATATAAACCCATAAAATGAATACATAATCACAGTTCTTACTGTTAAAATTTAATTCGAACTTCGCGAAAATAAAATATTCATTCTTTAATATGTCAGGTTCCAGATGACATAAGCATCTATGGTGTGTTCGTATCGTATGCACAGTTGCGGTGGTGGTTGCGTTCTTCATCTGTTGGGCGCCATTCCACGCTCAGCGACTCATGACCATCTACGTCCGCAATCACCAGTGGACCGCCGCATTGCTCGAGATTCAGAGCCTTCTCTTTTACGTCTCCGGTATAATTATAGTAGTCTGCCAATATATTCTGCAACCCTTTAACACTGAAACATTTTTGACCCGTTACGATGTTTAGCTGCAGCCTGTACGCCACGCAGGACGTCGTAACCGTTGGAATGAATTTACATTTTATGACATTTATTGTGTTTTACGATGAAATACTCATCAGAAAGTTTTTGACTTCTAACTTCCTAGCTTCAACTGCAGTAGGCCTATGCTACTCTATAAAAATGACAAATGTGACATTTGTGATTACCAAACAAAATTCTTTATTGTTAATAGTTTAGTGTCCTGTAGCCAGTAAGCGTAGATTCAATATGTAAGGAGTTGAGAACTTGAGAGCCTAACATTTGTCAACAGAACGGTTTATTCTGCGGCCGTCCTAATAGGGAATTGTTTGTTCATTCATTTGTCAAGTTCCTAACTTTAAAAGACTGAACGAGGCACACACAAACCAAACATAGTGTGAATGTTCCCCAGGGTACGGCACGGTGCACCAGTTTTTTAGCTCAAAAACTCAAAGGTCAGGCCGACGGCCACGCAGTATGTCACCACTGGACCGATATGCTTTTTAATAGCTGCCAAATGCCATTGTAACAAGCGACTAGTTGATAATATTTGTACGTCAGATGCACTGTTGCAGGGGTGCTGTACTTCGTCAGCTGCACGGTGAACCCGATCCTGTACAACCTGATGTCGCGTCGTTTCAGACAAGCGTTCCTCGAGACAATCTGCAGTCGTCGACGTACGACGACGCACCAAGATTGGCAGACTGTGCCTGTAGCCCGCGATGTCAGTCACCAGGGCTGGTCCGCCGCGCAGCGCTCAGCAGTCGCCGTCGCAAGATCACCTCATCACTCGTCATTCGCCAGAGATGCTCCCGCCACATCAGCAGCAGCAACAGCAGCAACAGCAGCAGCAGCAGCTACTCAAGACGAACGTCTACGTTGACGCTGCGGGCAGACTGGCGAAACCGCAATGACTGAAGTGCCGTGCATATCGCCATTAACCATCGTAAAACTACCAATACTACAAGCCCCTTTGGCTTCGAGTGACGTAGAACCCCACGGGACTTGTACTGAAGACCAGACTTCTGGTAAGAGACCGGCTTGCACCAAAACATTGTCACCTTGACTTTTCTGCATGCGGCGTGCTGATGCGTGATTTCAGATACACTACGAAACACTTCAGCAATTGCGTCGATTCGAAACATTATTATGCCATATGACCTAGAATTGCGCTGTCTAAAGTCTAAACTGCTTACTGCTGGTTGAGAAACAACGTCTCTAGCACTGCAGCGTCATATCTTATAGGCTAAGTAATTAAGTAGGTCTATAGTACAAGATGGACGGCTTATACAGAAACTCGGTTTGTTATGCGCGAGAGCTAGCTATTGCCTTGCCTAGCGTGAAAATGGTTGCAGGTAGGCACAGACATGCTGTTTATCATAACAAGCACTGGCAACGAGCTTCTTAGGAATGTCAACATCGATGACCTTGAATGACATTAAACCAAAATAGGGGGTTTTAGTGAATTTTTCGCAATTTCAGGCTGCGACCCGCATTTCAAGAGTGAATTGCGCCGAAATGGCCGAAGATAGACCAAGACAATCTACGTGTGAAATTTTCAGCATTGAATGTAGATTTTAGCAATCCAAGTCCGGACCCTCTACGTTCAAGGAGGCCTGCGCACGTGGGTGTCAAAGAGGAGTACCCCTCTAAAAAGTGATTAATATTTATCTGCTGCTTAACATAACAAGTGCTGGCGGCGAGCTTCTTAGGATTGTCAAAATTGATGACCTTGAATGACTTGAGCCCTAAAAATAGGGGTTTTTAGTGATTTTTGTTGCGATTTTTGGCTGCAAAAGAGTGACGAAATGGATAGAGATAGACTAAAATTACCTGCAAACAGGAACTGCTATGGGCTCTCGCGCGTCTCATGAGCATTAGCTCGGATTTCTTGTGTTAGAAGTGCTATGGGTACTTCATCAACGCTGTCCCGCGTGTGCGCCTGTAACTGAAACTGTAACAAGTATTAACATCGTACCGGACAATGCTGACAAAATTACTTCATTAGCCAACGTCTACATTACAAAGCCCGACTTAATCACGCTGGGTTACAAACGCGAAAGAACGAAACTGACTGTATTAGGGTATAAGACGCTGTCTCCATAAACCAGGCGATTTAAGCGTTCTTCTCGTTATCTCATGCATGTCAACAACCAAGTATAAGCCTAGGCCTACTTGTAATGCCGACCCGCATTTACTTTTGTTGTGCCGTCGTCCTAATAGGCTGCAATAGCTTACGTGTCCTGTCCGCCCGCCTTACGTCCTGTGCTGGCTCCTAACTTGACAAGTAATTTAAGCAAAGCTCATGGGACGCGCGTCAACGTTAGCATTTCCTGTTCGCAGGTTGTCCAGGTCTCTAGCCATGTCAATGCAATTCACTTTTAAAATGTGCGTCACAGCCGATAACTGCAAAAAAGACAGTTTTAAAACACTAAAACCATATATTTTTGAGGTTCATACACATTTAAGGTAGTCATCGATGTTGACACCATAAAAAAGCTCGTCACTACTAGTTAACTTATCAATGTTAAATTTTGGACCACAAAAAACTCTATTGGTGTTGTTAGCATTTTGCAGACAACAGTGCTGGTTTTATACATGATTTATTTGTGCAACGAACACATCACGTAACGGTGCAAAGAAGCTTTCAAGGATGTAACCGTCAAGCAGACTCGAAGCCACTTCTTGCAACGCTGGAACAATAATATAATTAACTACATTATAGCCAGGCCCTAAGTGACAGTATTGTTGTAATTTGTGCTGCTCAGTATTAACCAGCGGTCAAAGTGGGATACTTAGTCACAGAAAAACTAGTTCAATGCCAAATAAACTCCGTATCATACCAGAATACTACCACTGCTACCAATAATTGTGGCTTTCCTTTACAAAGTCTACTTTTCCGAAATTAGACTGGATTGACAAAAATATTTTCGGAATGTTTGTATTGGAACGTGTCACAGATCGAATGCCGATCATGTCAACTAAGCAACAGCATAATGCAGTCAAATGCAATAGTTCTCAGCAGAAATTGCCAACAAGTGCACAAACAAAAATGATTTCAGTTTTATAAACATCAAACTAGACCTTAAGTACATGTAAATTGTAAATGGAACAGCAAAAGTGCGTAACAAGATGACAGTGAATGGCAGTTGACGTCACAGATTCACAGAAATCCGTAGAAATCTAAAAGAGGGCAGCAGCAGCAGCAGTGTTTGTCAATGCAGTGCAGTCAGTGATTCTGTGCTGGCAACGTACACGACTGGATCAACATTCTTTCTACCTGCTGTGAAGATCCTCCACTCTCGCCTCCTTCAGACGTGAACAGCCGCTGAAACACATGCACACACAACATAGAACAGACTCAAAGTGGCGGCATAAAACGTAATGCCGTTTTCTTAACCCTCACTCAGCCAGGCAGCAGGGGGCACCGCAACACCACAGATAAGTGGGGAGTCTGTCTATTTATGCCCTGCTATTGCTGGTACTAACTGCACCCACTCATGGAGGGACGGCTAGGCTGAGTTGACAACTTGACATGAGTGGCTAGTTTACCCATCTCCTGGTGGTCAACCGTCAAGGTACTAACGGGGTCGTGCACAGATCAACTTGATGCAGAACAACGCATCAACCACCATGCCAAGTCTCATTCGAAGCAAACTTGCACGTCGATCGGCACAACAGATCAATTTAATTAATCAAAAGTTAAGTTTTAACAGTTGTTGTTTAACATCTTCTCTGATTAATAATTAAAAAACTTCAACTGATTTCTTGTCAACACGACGAGCAATTACTACCGTCACCATGTCTTTATCATTACTACGACGCTGTACATCAGGAAAAACCAACTAACTAGTCGTTCTTGGAGACTTTGAAGAACGAGTCAACGTAATCAGAACGACCAAGAAGCTCGACAAAATCTTCATCATGTGTGATGACAAGAAGCTGGAAATTGCGCTGCTTCTGACGACTTTTGATGATCCTGACACATACAAGAATATCAACAAACAAGATTAGCACAAAAGTAGCACAAACATTGACAATCAGACAATAGTCTAAGACTGCAAAGCTCTACCGAGGCTGAGCATATCACAAACAATGGTATGAGATACATGACACAATGAAAAAACTGTAATAACTATCAGCACTGTCAAAGCATGCATCTCAGAGCTACAAAGCATCATCTGTCATACGGCCATGGGAACACAGTACACACGAATGGCCTCTGGACCAAGCCAATGGCCTGAGCCACAGATATGCCTAAACTGGTAGCTATAGTAATGTGATTAATACAAAACCAGCAAATAAATGACATGGAGAAGCTGGAGCTTACTCGACTAGTGCATAGGCTAAACTTTCAATGTTCTCACGATCAAGATTCGTCGTAGGCTCATCAAGCGCAAGGACGCCACAGTTCAAACAGAATGTCTCAGCCAGAGCCAGCCGAATGATCAGCGATGCCAGAACCTATAAAACCACAACTAGTCACCAGTCCGCCAATCCACCAAAGCATTCTTCCATCACATGTATTTCACTGATGTACATTCTAATAAAACTCTGGAGGAGTTTATATAATAATATGCTACTTCCCTTCAAAAATTACTGAACTTCTTAAATGTTTGTAGCATCAGTTTTGCTCGTCAACATTCTGCTTAGTTGCTTGCAGGCAAGCAGTATTAGAACACATCAAATTTTTCTTATATGCTTGTTATAATATTACATTAATTCATTTTAAGCAAAACAGCTACGTGGAATGCATGCAGCCGATGCGCTGACTCGGTGACATGGATTGTGTCCTAAAATTATTGTACTTACCTAATCTATTCTGAAAAATGTTTTCCTTCATTATGTCACTTATACATTTATCTAAATAATTTCTGTTGGAACAAAAAAAACATTAAAAAACTGGCTTGTGAGAGAGACTGAGCTGGTGCTGAAACATTGTCAACTTACCATATTAAACTTCTGTATACAATGTGTGTGAATGACAAAACATGCTTACATTTTGTTTTGTGCAACAGTTTAGGTCAAAAATTATTTCTGCACTGTCTAAACTGCTAATTTAAAGATGTAACGTCACATAGTGTCATATCCAGCAAGTCTGTACCATGTGGACACCCAGCTTGTACTAAAACAAGTGACTGGTTTGTATCATAATTTTTTGCAGTATAAAACACAAAACATTAATAATAATAATAATAACAAGTGAACATTTATATCATTTTGAGAAATCTCTAGTGCGCTGAATGTGCTGTCAATACATATAAAACAAAAATTAACATATGAACTGAATTAACCTTTTGTCCGGCACTGCATCTGCCACGCATGTCGAGTTCCGTGCCGCCTTTGATCATGACGACTCGATAGCGATAGCTTCGACGTGTCTTTGAAGCACCACTTCCCTCCTCTTCATCCGAACGAATCTCAATTGTCTCAATATCTGCACGCAATTCAATTCAATTCAAGTTTATTTAACAACACAACAGCATAAGTGCTGCATTGCTTCCGCTACACTGAAAAAGATGAGTTTACAACCAAACCAGTGACTATAAAAAATAACAGATAAAAATCACAAAAGAACATTTAAAATCTAACTCAGAATTCCGTATCAATAAAGCAATTTCGTTATGTGAACGTGCAAATAAAACAGAAAGAGTGGGCAACAAAAACCCTAAAATTTGTGACACAACTCTGGCATAAACAAAGATCATGTAACGCCATGTAGGAGGTTTGAGAAAAATGCTGAAAATACAGCACTTTTCATATAAATTTTTACACTCCGTCAACCAAGACCAATGTGCAGATGACACTTAATGCTTGTTATTACACTGCGTAGATGTCACATGATACTCAAACTAAATTCTGACAGATAATCAACATAACTATGCACGTCGACAGAGACTCAATAGCAAAGTGAACAACCATTTGACAAACTGATAAATGCATCAAAGCAGCAAACAGACCATTTCCTCGGTAGGTATTTCTCCACAGCTCACGAATGATCTTATTGATCTCCAACATCTTCTTGTTGTGGTAATTCATGATCGTTCTGACATCAGCACAGATGTGGTGAGTATCGTAAATTGTTTTGAAAGATCATAATAATGTAGCATAAAGAGATAAGTGTGAAAATGTGTAATTCACAAGTGCCGAAATTCAAACACCACATGCCAAAGTACCTCAAAAGTCATCCACTATTTGCTGAGAAGACAAATATAACAAATATCTATATCAATTTCTATCCAAAATATGAGTCAAACGTTTTTTTAATGCCACTGCAGAAACATCAAATTTCTGCCAAAATGATAATATATAAAATAATCAACAAACAGTTTAAAGTATACAACACAATAATAGCTCCAACATTTGTGACAAGCTTTTTGTCTAAAAACTAACAGTTATATGCAAAATAAGAAAAGAAACTGTCAAAAATATCACTGGAACTGGTTAACAAAGTACTTCTACGAAGACAGGGAACCACAGACCGATCAAGAGCTTTGTAGTATTTATCAAGATCACTGTTCGCCATTTCTGTTGTCTGCATAAAAACCACTCAACCATTCAATACAATTATTTACAATAATATGCTACAGGTAATAAAATAGCAACAACGATAACAATACTGACGATTACAACGACGATAACATAGAAGTCTTTAAGAAGTCTATGGATGATAATAATATTTCAAAAGATTTCTGTTTTGGTACAAGGCTTCAATGCTGTTTTGCTGCATGACAGTTTTGCCGGCCAATGACTGCACAGTATTGCATAGTCACATTATAGGCTGCCTCTGGAACAGAATACTGAAGAGCTAAAAACAATAATAACAGTAAAAATAAACAATAAAAAACACACCCAAAACATGAACTTTTACAGTTTCTGCACATACAACTTAATTGATAAAACCAGTGGTTTTTAAACTGGAGCTGAGAACGTTCAAGAGTTAAGCAGTCAACAAGACTTACTCAAAATGAGACTGTAGGGGAGAGTGTAGCAGAGACAAACCACTACGATTACAAGGCAACTTATGCAGCATTATTTAATAAAATACAAATAATAAGAATAATAACTGTCAACTCTTTGTTCCAATTAAATGAAAGTCTAATGACAGTTAGAAAGTATGTGTGCTGATGCAACAGAATCCAGAGGCATTCTGACAGAGAGACAATCAAGATATAATTCCCGGCTGTCATTCAGCAATCAGTTGGCTCTTCCAGTGGTGAAGCATTCAACCCATGTCCATTGTTTTTTGGTGTCTGGACCAACTGTCTAGAATACACTGCCTAACTACCTCTCAAAATGCTGTTAAAAATCCTGTTTGCTCTTTCAATGCCTTAGATTCAGCTGGTTTTCTCACTGACATTGCACATTATACGAATTTTCTTACTTACTATGATGCTAGAGAACATATAACTTTTTTTGCTTCTGTGGTGAACAAATTTATTGTGCGTTGTATGATAATATTTGAATTAGCAAAAACAAGACAGAAAAAAGGCGTGCATACTCGCAGTTGTATCATCATGTCGGTGTACTTGGTATCGGCATTCTCTAACATAGGGTCCTGCTTGAAGTTGTGCTGGAGGGCGACGATCTCACCTTTCAGGCCCAACTGACGAGCTCTGGCTGTGTCACGCTGCAAGTTACACAAACAATAATAATAATAATAAGAGGATTTCTGTTTTGGTGCAACGCTTCAATGCTGTTTTGTTGCACGACCGTTTGCCAGCCGGTGACTGCACGGACTGACGATCGTACCCACCTTTGTATTTCGTAGTTAATTTTTAGGCTCCCTCGGGAACGAAGTACCGAGGGTAAAAAAATAATAATAAAAACCAACAGAACGATCGAGTCCCAGT
>Ga0209367_1003651_pt1 | contig 20999 bp, 12 predicted proteins | sample WorMetLIZISLAND2_FD_187412 | JGI IMG/M metagenome (GOLD analysis project Ga0209367, IMG submission 187412) | Marine gutless worms symbiont microbial communities from Max Planck institute for Marine Microbiology, Germany - Olavius geniculatus... ...
CTTTTTATGTTGATGGTCAATTATAAACCATCTGCTTTACACGGCCATGAAAACACTGAACCTTAAATATTTTGGGGTCACGATTTTGATCTTTAGGGGTCACGTGACGTCATCGGTCACGTGACCACTGGACTCAACATTATGTGGTTGCCTATTGGTGGTCCATTGGAACCATGCGTCTATCTTGCACCATTACGGAGATATTACGCCCCAAAGATATTGGGGTCACGACCTTGACCTTTTGGGGTCACGTGAGGTCATCGGTCACGTGACCATCGGACTCGGCGTGGGCACTTTCCTATTGGTGGTCAATGATGACCATGTGCCTATCTTGCACGGATACGGAGATACGGGGCTTCAAAGATAATGGGGTCACGAGTTTGACCTTTTGAGGTCACGTAACGTCATCGGTCACGTGACCGTTGGACTCTGCATATGTGGTTTTCTATTGATGGTCCATTGGTACCATGCGTCTATCTTGCACTGTTACGGAGATATTGGGCCCCAAAGATAATGGGGTCACGAGTTTGACCTTTTGGGGTCACGCGACGTCATCGGTCACGTGACCATTGGACACGGCACATGTGGTTTCCTATTGGTGGTCCATTGGAACCATGCGTCTATCTTGCACTGTTACAGAGATATAAAGCCTCAAAGTTGCATTTGCCCATGTTAAAGGCCAAAAGTTCACTGTGCATGCTCCGTGTCATGTGACCTGTGGGTAGGGGGTTCAAAATTACCACATATTTGGAATTCCCGAGGCCATATTGCCAATTCACTATGCAACTTTTATGGGCCTACGATGACGATTAGGGGTCGTTTATAGGTGAAATTTTTATACAAGAGCGTTTTTGGCCGAAAATTTCTGTTTTTTGCCAAATTTTCGACTTTGGGGGGATTTTTCAGGGGTTAGATATTAACTTCGAATTTTCTACCCCTAAAAAGGCACACCCTTGCGTGAGACCGCGTCGTTTGAGCCATCGTGCATGAAAATCCGCCGACCGGTCTGACCTGTAGGTCGGTCAACAAAAAAAGGTATATATACCATAGAAAAATTTTCGTTATATTTCACCCATTTGCCGAGAAGCCCCCAATAGACGGATTTGCACGAAATTTTGCACGGGGATCGTCTCGCCGACGTAATCACCTGTTTCAAATTTTGTGTCGATCGGTTCAGGGGTTTTGGATCTGTGCGGGGTTGAATTTTGCCATTCTCCCTTTACTTAGCCAGTCGCCATTAACACAGGGCTGTGCTACCGCACGCCTGTGATGTTTTTGAACGAATGCCATGATAATGTATGTTTTGGCAGATGAGCTGGGGTTATCGATATCACTAGATGAATATACAAAACAATTGCGTGAGCTGCAGCAGATATATTTTCCTGAAGCTGAGTTAATGCCAGGTACTGTTTAACATTTAAGTCACATTTCTCATGCCGAGTCATTTAATGTCATAATTTTTTGTGGTTGCTTCGCTGATTTTCTTGTAATAACTTTATGAATCACTCACGCCAGCTTTTTTGGTTTGGTTCATAAATTTTTTGGCTTGCTACTCAGGCCCATCGAGAGCCACAGCGGGGCCGGGGAAACATTCTCTCTGGGCCCCCAAACATTTTCACGGGGCCCCTCTGGGGATGAAATTGTTAAATTTTTTATTTTCAAACTGGTACATTCTGGCGAACTTTATAATTATTTCTGGCCAACGGTGGGCCCCCAAACGTCGCGGGGCCTAGGGTAGCTTACCCCCCCTATCCTACCCTGTCGATGGGCCTGTTGCTACTGCTAGCAACTGGCATGAGCCACAAAATACAGCTCATACTTTGAAATGTACCGTAGCCAGTGTATCAGTGGCAGTTTATATAAGTGAAAAAGTTTTAATCTGTGGTTTCCTAGAGCCACTCTGTGAGCCTATTGGCACTATTGTGCTAGACATGCTCAGTCTTAGCACATAAATAGGTCCCGGATGGTTTTTACGCGCGAAAGCAGCTATGCTTTCAGCGCGTATTAGCCATCGCAATTCTGTCTGTCGGTCCGTCTGTCTGTCCGTCTGTCTGTCACACAGGTGGATCAGGCAAAAACGGTCCAAGCTAGGATCTCCAAATTTTCACCATCGCTGCCTGGAAGACTCTAGTTTCAGGAACCGTAAAGCTTTTTCGTAAATTCGAAGGGGGTCACCCCGAACGAGGTCGCTAAATGAGAGGGGGGTTGTCAAAATTTGTGATTTTTGGCCAATAACTCGTTGTATCTCAGTAACGGTGCGAGATAAGGCCTAGGTCACTATTAATCACCAATAGGAAATCGTATACTGGCTTTCGATTGGCGCTGAATTCAGTGGCCTTGGATGACCTTGAACGCCAAAATAGGGGTTTTTACGGATTTTTTTCGCGATATGAGGCTGCGCAAGTCTTTATCAATCACAAGGAGGCGCCACCGTCGCCAACGCCACACGCGCCTATGGCCGATGTGTATCAGGGTCCCGATGGGCCGAGTCCAAGTGATATGCAATTTTCGAAACTATAACTACTGAACTAGAAATGCTATAGGCTTTCGCGTGTCTCGTGAGCTTTGCTCAAATTTCTTGTATGTATTTTCTCAAAGCAGGCAAAGGCATACAGAGCTTGACACAGTAGCCTCATGTCGCAACCATTTATTTTAGTCACATAAGTATCAAGCCTTTGTGTAACAAAAGTAACAAAATATAAAAAAAACTAAAAAAACATTTTGATCCTGGTGCCTCTGAGAACTTTGTTTGAGGGTTGCTTTTTAAATGTGCCATTTATTATATTTATTGATTACAGTTAGAGTTACTATTGTAGTTTTTTTCAGCAAGGTGGTGGAATTCTATTTATCACAAATAATTTTTCTGGCCAGAAAATCACTTAGGCCCAAATTCCACTGCTTTGATTTGTTGCAAACTCGTTGGACATTTTTCGTACAACAAGCTGTTTAGTGTGTCAAAATGTTGTCGATTTACAGCATGTTTTTAATTTTTTAAATTTTTAATTTGTTGTGTATTGTTGTACATCTTGCTGTGCAACATCTTGTACAACAAATTGAAGCAAATAGATCTTCCGCTATGCATGTTTTTGCAAGGCGCTGAGCGGCTGGTACAGCATCTACACCAACATGACATTCCGATGGCACTAGCGACTGGATCACACCAGCCCGAGTTGTTACTCAAGACATCCAGACACCGTACACTGTTCTCTCTCTTCAGCCATGTGGTCTGCAGTTCTGACGACCCGGATGTGAAAAATGGTAAACCACATCCCGACTGCTTCCTGGTTGCAGCTCAGCGCTTTGCCGATCCACCGTCACCTGAGAAGGTTTACATATCACATGTGTTATATCAGAGATCATATTCTGTCCCCGTGAGAACAAGTTAGTAATTAGTAATTGCGTTTGGTCAAATTGGCCGCTGTTTGACATTCATGGATAAACATGGATAAATTTATGATCAAGGTAGTTTGATTTTATTAGTTAGTACAGACTGTTGCACTGTTTGTCAGTTTTGATTGGGGCCAGAGCTTTAAATATTTATTAAAACATTTTATTATTTCTGGTGTGAGAAACTAAAATTAGATTTAAGTTGCAGGTGGGTATTTTTAGGTGCATTTATTAAAGAAACTCACTTCCAGGTTTTCCTGTATATGTACCTGACTGTCTGAAACTTGTTATTAGGGAACTCAACCTAACTTGACGTAGCTTTGTGAATAGATTGGGAAGACAAATTGAGGGTAGTAGCTAGCAGTAATAGTAGTGCTAAATCAAGGGCACTGTGGCAAAACATTGTATATAAATGTTTCTAGGAAAATGTTGAATATTTATTTTTTTACAAAAGTAAATATAGCAGGCAAATGCATATGTTATTTATGAACAAAAGGTAAAAACATTTAAAACACTTGTAAAATGCATTGTGTAGAAACTTTTTCCAATTTTTACTCCTCGTGCACTATGTTCCTAACGTAGCGAAGAGGAGTATATAAGATCAGTGTAATATTGAGGACCGACCGACCAACGACTGACCTCTGTTCCTGGAAGAGCCTTCCTGGAAGAACTTCAAACGGCCATATCTCCATAACGGCGCTAGGTAGATGCATGGTTACTATGGACCACCCATAGAAAGTCGACCCCCGGGAGTTGAATGGTCACGTGATTGATGATGTCACGTGATACCAAAAGGTCAAACTCGTGACCCCGCTATCTTTGAGGCCCCATATCGCCGTAACGGTGCTAGATAGATGCATGGTCACTATGGACCATCGATAGGAAGTCGACTCCCGAAAGTGTAAAAAGCAGTGTGAAAAGAAAGGAACTAAAAAGCAGTTAAAAGAATACAGGAGAAAATAATGCGCGCAAGGAGTACATTAGATTGGTCACAATCCAAAATATTTCTTGTTATGAAATGATGTCTTCGACAGCCGATATGATGTTTTGCCACTTTATCATCAAGGTCCTGCATCGTGAATCCTGCAGTGGGACTGGGAAGCATCCAGACATTTTGGTGTGTATGTTACTGGCCCAGGCTCTGGTGTTTGAAGATGCACCTAATGGCGTGGAGGGAGCACTGGCGGCCGGTATGCAGGTGGTCTGGGTGCCTGATCCACGCTGTGTAGAGGCTCTGGGTAGGACCACCAGCGGTGCTGCACCGTCACCTACACTCACTATTTTATCACTACTCGACTTTGAGCCACAGGCGTTTGGCCTGCCGGCGTTTAGTTAATAACACTGTACCAGTATGTGATCTAGGAAAGTAAGAGACTTTTATGATTTTACCAGGGCTACATTTTAATTAGTCAATAAGTCATTATGAAGTTGTGTAATTGATTTTTTTTCGTTTGATTAAAATTCATAAACAAGTTTCGACTTCCTGTCGCCACTAGCATGGTCATTATGAGCCTGATTTCCATCGTCAAGATTTGTGCTGCTTGTGTAGTGTTTGTTTTGCATTTTGCATTTTATATGCCATTGTGGCCAGACCATTAATTGGACTACTCATATATGGACCTTTAGCTGTTTTATATATGTCACTTTTTTGATTTTGCTTCAGTTTATAAAAGATAACAGCCAGTATTTGAGTTCTGATTGAGAAAAAAATTGTTTGAAATTAATCAATTAATTTTAGTTGATTCTTTGTTATTGATTGATTAAGAATGTTTAGTTAGTACCAGCCCTAGATTTTACACGCATATTACTATGCTCAACGCCAAAGCACAGTTATTTGGCCAAATTGTGTAGTTTGCACAAGAAAAATCTTTGTATTGGAATTGTACAAACTGCACTACTGGGATATCTGTTCTCGCATTTACTTCAACAATTTCTACTGTTCTTATTCTTGTTTTTGTCTTTGTTGTTGTGGGAGTTAATGTGGTTCATTTTCAGCTAAATTACAGTTGTTTTAATACAGTTGCTGTAAGTATTATATTATATTATTAACTTGCTTACTGGCTGGAATGAGTTTCCTGCATTGATGATGCTCAGAATTTTTCAGAATTCCTCATTTTGATGCGATGTTGTTGTTTGTTTTGTCTCAGAAAGTTTCAACTGTTTTCCGTAGTTGTTATTTGTTTCAGTTTTCGTGGTTCTTACAGACAGTTGCACTGCATGCCTCATGTGGTCCCAAGACCTGAATACTAAGTGAACCCATTTTCTGTCAGATAGTGCAAAACGTGCATAAACCATGAGTTTTGTAATGTTTGTTAACTTATTCGTTAATACTGTGCTCGTGTGTGTGTTTGCTTGTATAGTTAGTTTGATTACTCTCATTTTGTTTTCTTTCCTCCAGTTATTTGGTTTAAGTTTTTTGCTGGTATATCAGACTGTTGTCAGTAGCAGTGCAAGTGATGGCTGCTTGGAAACACTCATATCTGAAATGATCTATAATGTGTCGAGTAGGACTAAAAACTTTACTTACTCACTCACTCAGTTGCTGTTACATTGCACACCAGCTTTTTGATGTAAGCTCAAGACAGTATTGTTGCTGTTGTCAGATGGAGTGCGTGTACAAGGTCTTACTGTAATGCACCATTGGCCTTTTTTCCAGGCAGTAAAATATGCACCACAGTGCGAGCACGTTCACTTTTTTCTTATTGTAGTAAGTTTGTCTGCTCAATTGAATACACTTATCAGCAGCTTTTTTAACGTTTAGTGTTTGATCAAATTCAATCTGATCAAATGAAGATGTTTTACAGTAGCTCATTATTATAATAAACATAGATAAATTTGTCATCAAGATTTGACAAAATATTGCAGCTTCACTGTTTCAAAATGTCGTTCTTTCAGCGTTGGCAGTGTCTTTTTGTCTCCTGTAACTTGCATTATTTTCCTTACTAATGTGAGTCAAATCAAATAGATATTTCACAGTTGGTCATTGTTAATACAGTTCAAATACATGATCAAGATTTTACAAGGTGTTGTAGCTACACAAACCGTTTTTGGTGGACTAACTGTAGTCCTTGTTGCAGTAGTGTATAATCTGCCAGAAAATTGCAAAAGCTTGTTGACTTTAGACAAATTTGTTTCTGTAGTAAAATTATGAAGTTTTTTTGATCACACTGTATATAGTTTAGCTTATTTACAGCAAACAAATGTATTACTCTGACCGTGATATAAGTTGTGCAGGTGCTCTGCACATTGCGGACTGTGATATTGTGATTGCAGTGTACGTTTATTCACTGTCAGAGACTAGCAAGCTGATTTTAACTCTGTATGAATGTGAAGGTGATTCAAGAATAGTTGAGTAGGCCTACTGTTTTGCTTTTTACTGTCTCAGATTTTGTTGTTTAAAAATATCTATTCTTATTTAGCTGTGGGACGTTTGTTAAATGCACTAAATATGCATGTAATTGTAATTGTGCATAAAAGTAAGTACACAAATTTGCAAAGTGCTTTAATGCTGATGATCGCAGGTTATAGCTAAGACGCCATCGAACTATGCCTGTTCGAGAAATTAATCTATGCAGGCACTGATGATGCACACTAATGATTCTGCGCATTGAACCCAGTCCCAGCTAGCCGATAATCATTCAGGCTTAAAGAGCACAGTACCAGTGAACCACAGAAACCGGCTAATATCAGCATACAAATAAGAGCAAGATTATTGTCTTACGTATTTTCACGCGCGATATCAGAATGCTTCGCGCATCTTAGCTGTGGTCTGGGCGTTTATCTGTCTTTCTGTCTGTCCGTCCGCCCGTCACACTGCTGTATTGTGTCAAAACGGTGCAAGCTAGGATCACGAAATCTTCACCGTGGGCTGCCTCAAGGTCTCTAGTTTTTCACAACAAAATTTCGTGCCCTGGATGCGAGGGTTCCGCTCGAACGAGGGCGTCATAGAGGGGTACCCCCCCGCTAAAAAGACGTTATTTTGCCATTATTGGTTCGTATAGTGTGAAAACGGTTGCAGATAGGTACAGACTTGCTGCTTATCATAACAAGCACTGGTGACAGGCTTTTTAGAATTATCGACATCGATGACCTTGAACCCCCAAAAAGGGGTTTTAAGTGAATTTTTCGCAATTTTTGGATGCAGCGCACATTTCAACACTGAATTGCGACGAAATGGCTGGAGATAGACCAAGACAACCTGCGTATGAACTTTTTAGCATTAACCGTAGATTTTAGCAGTCCAAGTCCCGACCCTTTAAGTTCAAGAAGGCCGGCGCAGGCGGGCGTTAAAGACGGCTACCCCCTAAAAGTGGTTATTATACCAAAATTATTTCGTGTTGCGTGAAAGGGTTGCAGATAGGCACAGACGTGCTGCTCATTATAACAAGCAATAGTCAAGCTTTTTTACTGGTGTCAACGTCGATGACTTTGAATGACCTTGAACTTCCAAAATAGGGGTTTGTAGTGATTTTTTGTGATTTCCGGCTGCGACACACATTTTAAGAGTAATTGCGCCGAAATGGCGGGAGATGGACCTGGACAATGGCGTATGACATTTTAGCATAGAACGTACATTTCTATGAATCTAAGTTGCGATCTCTTGAATTCAAGAAGTCTTCCATACTGAGGCCTCAAATTTGAGTGCTCTTTCAAGGTGCATTAATATCTTCTTGCTGTAGGCCTACACTGATGGCCAAAGTGGCAAGACCGCTGCTATCGCGCGTCACGTGAGCTTCGCTCAAATTACTTGTACAACCTGCTAACGAAACACTTGTCTCAGTACACTACACTGTGTCTCAAAAAACGTCCCACTTTATATTGCCCATATCGTCTGATTTTGTTTTCAAACATTTGAAGTGTTTCTGAAACTAAACATAATTTAATTTTTGTATGGAAATTAGTAAAAATTGTTTCAGGATATATTTTTTCCATATGTATTATAGTGTTTTAGTGCTTTATGAAAATTTAGGTTTTACACGGTAATGTAGCGACACAGTTGAAGTGTGGTGTGATATTTAATAACCACTTTGTTGCTAGTTGTCCACAGAATGCGCCAGTGAAAAAAATTTTGAAAATAGACTAATTTTGGCGAACATATGGACAATAACAAAGTGGGACGTTTTTTTTTGGGGGGGGGGTGGCACAGTGATGTTTGTTTAACAGAGTAACGTTTTCGTTTAACACAGTAACGACTGGACTACTTTGACCAACTGATAATGGAGTTTTGTTTGAGTGCCTCTGCAGTCATCGTTTCTTCCCAGTTGTTTCCGTCAAACCGTTCCACCGTGACTGACGTTACTGTCCCCGCGTCCAGGCAGTGCGGCATCACGCCTTTACAGCGGCATATGATATACGATATACCAGCATTTTACCAGAACATTGTTTTTTTTTGCTTCACGGCCTAAAACGTTTGCAAACATTTTAGGGGAAATTGAGCGCGGTCTTATAAAGAACTGGGGAGCACACTGTACATGTATACGCAACGTGTTCGAATTTTTGCTAGTTTCACGCTCTGCTTTTACTGTAATATGTACAAAAACATAAGAATATTATATTGCTTAATTGAAAAGTATTGCAGTTGGAAATTTCTAGTTTTCACAGCTACGAAAACTACAGGAAAAAATAAAATTACAAAACACTGAGAGACAGAAAACAAATTTATATGTCTATACTATTGTTCTAAACATGATTAACTAACCGATAGTTACCGTATCCGTCGGGGTTAGAGCGGGGTTGGTAGAAGCTTTGGACACCACACTGGCTACAGAACATGTGCTTGGCCTGCTGAGTATTGAACGTGTAAGTTGTTAGTCTATCAGCGCCCTAATACCAAGAACGTACACAACGCTCTGTCAGACTGGAGGCTTCGTGCAGTGGTTAACACGTTGGTCAAGTTGTTTGATACGTCAGTACTTGGATGGGTGACTGTCTGCAGGTATAAACAAGTCGGTCACCCTGGTCAACTCAGCCTTCTACCCTCCCGGTGTATGACAAAATGAATGGCAGCTTTGTAGTTGAGTAATAATAATGGCGACGGCGAATGTGGTATATAGTATGTAATGTAGGCGTATCAGCGGCTCAAGTTCCCTGGCTTCATGCAAAGGTCGGCAGCCGTCCGGCGCTAAGGCCGCTACAGCATCAGTGAAGAGGGTGAACTCTCTCAATAGCTGTGCAATGACGATAATATAAACACTGTCATTACGTTTATTAATTATTGGGCCTGTTATTATAAGCTTGCATATTTTATCAGCTATCAGCAGTAAAACGCACGATGTGTTGATGTTTTATCAATAAAACACTGTTGGAAGAACAGCAAAGGTGGCTGCACTCACGACAAGGCTATCCTAAGAAAAAAGTGCAGAAAAACAAGCTAAAATTACACACAAAAACTGAAATTTAATTTAATTGTAGCAAATTATCATAGAAAATTGTCGTCTTTGGGTAGCAAGCAGTAAAGAAAGTGTAGAGATCGATAGTCAGAACCTGAAGCAGGTTGAATTTTCTGTGAGGTACTATGAAGTGTCGATTCTGTTTCTTGACGCAGATGCTGCAACTGTGTTGCACAACAGTTTCACACAATATCATAGTTTTACAGCGTGGCGTTTTTTGGCCCACCACCTTTGTACTCTGCCGGCATTCGGTGTCCACCGTCCAGTAGATATTATACTTGATATAACCTACTCATGCAATAATTCAGTAAAAAGGTAAACAAATGTTCGTGCAGGTTATGCGAAATCCAGCGCCTAACATTGTCACTTAGAAATCAGCATTTCGTTAAGTATTTTTTTCTCTTTACTGTGTAGTGTTTGAATGAAACTGTTGAGTGCGTATTAGAATATCTGTCAAAGAACACGACTTGTGACGTTGGCTGATGCGTGCATGCCTTTTGATTAGCCCAGTTAGTCCAGCATTATTTTCACAGAAGACATAAAAGCGTTTAGGCCTATAGCTTCTCTACTAGTTCGAAAAAAACGTTGCAAGTAGATAGAACGCTTTGAATTTCCATATGCTTATCAAATTTATCAAATTTGTCAACACTGAATAAGAGCTAAGAGAAAAAATATTTCATGATCACTTATTATTTCGCACTTACACATAAGCTTACTGTTTGCTTTTGCTATTTTTGCCGGTGAAGAATAATATTGTGAAAATCGGCTAATAGATTTAATGTTAAGTTCTGACTTTTATAGGTTTGCTTTTCACGGAACACTCAGTAGAATGCCCATAGGCCTATATTGGCCTAGTAGCAAGAATCGTGTCAAGTCAAGCGCAGCAACATTGAACAGTGGATGTTGACAGAGGATAAATACAGGCTCTCGAGCACAAACCTCTACTAAAATATTATTTTTATTTCACAGCACAACAATCTAATCGTAACTGCAATAGGCCTACCGTCTTATCACAACAGGTAATTCGAGCAAAGCTCATGAAACGCACGACAGCCTTAGCAGTTTCTGTTCGCACATTGTCTTGGTCTATCTCTAGCCATTTTGTCGCAATTCACTTTTGAAATGTGCAATGCAGCCAAAAATTGCGAAAAATTCGCCAAAACCTCCAATTTTGGAAGTTCAAGGTCGTTCAAGGTCGTTCAAGGTCATCGATGTTAATAAAACTAAAAAGCCCGTGACCAGTGCTTGTTATGATAAGCGATAAGTCTGTTACTATCTGCAACTGTTTTCACATTAGACGAGCCAATAGCAGCAAAATAACGTTTTTTCTAGGGGTACCCCTCTTTGATGCCCTCGTTTGCGGGGAATTCTTTTTACCCAGGGGCATAAAATTTTGTCACAAAAAAACTAGAGACCTTGCGGTAGCCCACAGTGAAGATTTCGTAATGCTAGCTTGCACCGTTTTAATACAAATCAAGAGTGTGACAGACAGACGGACGGACAGACACCTGGACGATGGCTAAGACACGCGAAGCATTCCATGCTGTCGCGCGTAAAAAGCGTTGGACAGGGGCTTGCGTGCTATGAGACAAGAAAGAGATAATCTGATTGTGACCCATAACGAAACCGTAATTTTTATTTTTTCTGTTCGTAATGATTGCAACGTTTTATCAAACCCCGATCATAACAGTTTGAATACCGTCAGGCCTAGTGTTGTGGTCAGACACACTGAAAATACAGACAGTGATAAAAGCTCGACCTCTTTGCTTCGATGAAGGTAGGCCTAATTGTTCCCCATAGTTACTTACTTGCAGTCATAGACGTAGAGGTCAGACGGCGCCCAAACTTCGAACCTGACTGAACCACAATGACACCCCCCAGTGTGCCGCACCAGCTGCTTTGCCATAATAGGAGCCTGCTATTATACACTTCTTAACTACACGCCTGCTGTCGTATACATATGTATGCATGTAGATAAGCCAAAGTCTATGTGTTATACTCCATAGGCTAATGCATGTAGGCCAACGACGATCGACCAATGAAAATACGTCTGAGAAGAGAGTGGAGAAAATAGTATTACCAAAGGTCATTTATCAACCCGTGCCCCATGAAAAACATCTTATGCAGTAGACCTAGGCCTATGTTTAGGCCTAGACTGAAGCACACAGCCTGACTGTAGTATGCCTAGAGGCCACACACAGCTTTACGCAGTGGTTAAAGTAGCAGTATAATTTTTATGCCCATGGGCGTCATTTGGAGAGAGAGGGGGCTGGACCTAGTAGTCTACGGACCCCCATGGATCTGGTTTTAATTTTTTTTCATGTAAAACGTATCTTTAAAACAGTGTTGCTGCTGCAAAAACAATACGTTACATAGACTGAGACCCCATGAGGATTACTGAGACCCCCAATGATTTACTGGAATGACGCCATGTTTATGCCTCCGCCGGAGCATTATGTTTCCGGGTTGTTCTCGAGTGCGTGCATGCATCGATCACTATGTTGTCAAAGTAATATCCTGAGTACACTCTCCACCAGACTGAGTAGTGATGCACTTTTAGTCTAAGGTAAATGACTCAAACTTAAGGTCGAAATGTCAAAGTTTAAGGTCCTGGCGAGGCGGAAGCTTTGCGTCAAGTTCTAATAGTTTAGTTGCATATTTTTATAGCTGACGTGATTACGTGCGAAAAAAACCACTAAAAGTTAAACACACCCTTTTATTATGTATAGGCCTACAAAATGATTGCAAAAATAATAGCAATATCAAAAGGCGTTCGCAACAATTCTATTTTCAATTTTACACACTAGGTCTATATACACAGTAAAAAGAGTGATTATAATGCGACCATCCTGTAACATAGGCTGCATTAAGCCCAAATTCCATTACGCCGACTTTCACCGAAACTTCCCCGCGGGGAAAGTCGTGGACACAAATCATGAAAGTCGCAGACACAAACCATCTCGAAATGTCGAGATGTTTGCGACAAAGTCCGGGACAAGTTCCTTGGGCTTCAGACGTAAACTGTACGGTCGGCTTTTCCTAGCTATAGCTGGGCTTCTTGTTGTTTACAGCTGTAATATAAGTAAGCTTATGACACATATGGAACGTAGGCCATAAATGCACACACGAGCACGAGTCATTGGTAAGGTATAGGCATAGTTCCTAATTCAGCGGCGGTAAATGTGAAATAGGTCGAACGAAAATCCTCGCGAAATTTTAAATGTGCATTATTATTGGTTTCGCGCTAGTCTACTCAAACATGACGGACCACATGTCCATGAACTCGCGTTTGTCGATGTATCCGTCCTCGTTCGAGTCAAGCGTTTTGATAAACACCAGAGCATTCGCCTCGTCCAACCCTGCCAGCTGCATTATTGGACCGATCAGCTGGTCTGTCGTCAGCAGCCCGTGGCGTTCCGCGTCCAGGTTCTCGAAGAATTCATTTATCTGCTTCTGACTGCGTCATTCATGCACGCAACATAATGCACTGTGAGCAGGCCCAATAATAAGAGAACTGTGAGATATTGGGCAGTTAATTTTTTTCACTAGCACATTATCCAAACCAACTCTGCTTCCCAGCCCCTTGCTGTACGAAAATATAATATGTTGGTCTGTCTAGCTGGGGTTACCGCGGAGCGTGTTTACCTATACCGGGTGGCATGTAACACTGTGTGATCTCATTATGGCAGGTGATGCTCCGTAGCTCTGAAACGGTTTCTCAAGATGAGTTACGCACACACTTTAACTCTTATTACCTTTCTAAGTTCTAACAATGATCATCTTGCTGCAGATTTTCTGCTGTATATAAGTGCACAGAAATTGATTTTTTTTATAATTCACCACAATAGTAAAGAAACGAAGCAAAAACCAACAACTTAAAAACTAGAAACGCATACATGTCACTCTCAATGAGTCAACGTAACTAGATGTAAACCAAAACTGCAATGATTACATTATGACCACAGTATAGCCTAGCCTGTTCTCGTTGGGAATTCTGCCTACTGAGCAAATCATCTATTGTAAAAGTGCGTCAATATTTGGAGAATCGCTTATATAGGCCTAGACGATAATTTGGTGCAATGTTTTTTTCTGACTCACTGTGTAGTTGTAATTAAACGCTTATAAACGTAACTTAGGCCTATTGTGTGTTCTATTTCTGTACATCGAAACAGCCGATTTTTTTTAAAAAATTGGGATTTAGAAACCTGAAATCTATCTTTAAAAACTGACTTACATTGCATTAGCTTCTGGATAGAAAGCGACGAATTCGTCGAAGTCGAGAACGCCGTCGCCATTACGGTCGAACGTCTGAAGCAACGCTTCGATCTGCATCGACAACCAACATCAGCAACATCAAGAAGCGACGAAATATTCCAAACCTCTGTGAAAAATTATAGTGCTGCCACCTGGCCCGGAAAATACAGCGGCTGTCTCCTAAATTGCGCAGAATCATAGATTACGATCCAAAAATCTAGATAGCTATCAAAAACATTAAAAAAAAACAAAATTAAATTAAAGTACATTAAATGAAATCACTTTCTTTTCTGCACAAAACTTTATCAAAATCGGTTCATATTTTTGCTTCCGCAAGGCAAAAAAAGCAGAATTGCTAATCCCTGTACAGAATACCAAACAAATAAGCAAAGAAAGCACCTGCTGAACAGTAAACAGAAATGCCTCCGGGTGATCAACTTAAACCGAAATTAACGTCTGATCTGTGCACATTACTCTGCATGGTATTCTGCATATTTGCACATTAAAACTTCGCAACTTTACAAGGTAGTGCAGAAACATATCTGAGGAAAATCATTCCATACTGAGTAGCTGCCATATTTAGGCAGATCTGTGGCTGAGGCCGATATCAGCTTGGTCCAAACGTCGGCGGCCATCCGGCACTGTTCTACATTCATCAGATGAACTGCAACTCTATGGCTGAACTCTCGCATTAATGGCAGCGCCATCATGACAGCACTATAAAGATTGTGATTGCTATTATTAATAGACCTACTATTACTATGCCCATTTTCTGGAAAATGTTATCCCCACGCCCAGAATATTATGTCACAGCAAGACCGAGTAGCAAGCAACCTGTTATGAGTGCGAGCCGGAGCATTTTATCGTTCAATTGTTTCGTGTCCGTCGTGCAATCGATAGCTCGACTGCAATAAAATGTATCGCGTGCGGGCGACAGAAGGACCAGACGAGAGACAAGTTGGGTCACGTACAAAAACCGAGACCTCCTCCCCTTTTCTGGGGTGTCATAATGCCCCCAGCCTCACCATGCCCCACGCCCGTGTGTTGTCTACTTCCCGCGAAACTCTTCACGTGACCGTCAGCCATGCATTTCACGCGCTGCACCTAATCTGTTATGCGTCGACAGCTTTTCGAACAAACCGACAATCATTAATCGATGCTACAACAATAAGTTGCAAATGCTGCTGCTAGGTAGCGACTTTGGCTTATTAGGCCACTCACCGCTGGCGTTATGGTTGCCCTGGTGATTTACTTTCTGGCAGTGGCATACCCAGAAGGGAGCCTCATTAGAAGGTTTCAAACGGCATCGAAGACAGAATTCCAAAACGTAAATTATAGCGCAGAAATATGTAGGCTCTAAATTATGTATCTTCCTTTACAATTTTTGTCATTAAACTAAAACATATAAGCCCAGTGCTGGCATATTGTGCGACCGTCCGTCCGTCTTATTTTTAACCTATAGAGCTCGAAATCGTCACACCAGTTACTTTTGCCTTATACCCGTTTACACGACGAAGCTGGCTCGACGAGCTGGTTATATGTTAGCTGGACGAGGCAAGTCGATGTTTGCTCGACGTTTGAGTATGAGTCAACGTAACTAGATGTAAACCAAAACTGCAATGATTACATTATGACCACAGTATAGCCTAGCCTTGTTTGCTCGATCGTGTAGACGGGGTATTAGAGAACGTTTGCACTTCTTAAACATTTTTGGTTTTTCTAAGCTTTTACGCGCGAAAGTACGTAGTGCTAGGCGCGTCTTAGCTATTTCAAAGGCGTCCGTCTCTTCGTCCGTGCGTCACACCCTTCAACTCACAGCGCTTCTTAGCTTTTCTATATCTGGATGGAGGTGTAGGGACATAAAGGAAAGTAATGCTACTGATTATCTGCATACTTATAACTGATGGCGCCAGTGAAATAGTTGTGAAAATGGCGGATCATACTAGATACAGCTCCGAGTTTCAACGAAAACTTTCTTGCATACGTTTTTTGATTGATCAACTGCAGACACTCAAGACGTCATTGTTGTGCTGCGATCGAATAAACCTTAGCAACTGCAGCCACAACGCACACAGTGTTCAGGCATTTATTTATTGATGCCGTGCATCCAGGTTTTTAAGTCGAGTTTTTCTTCACTTATATCCAATAACCAACTCAGAATAACATTTTCTTCTGTCTCCCTTTTCTGGCAATCGTTTTTCTAATACTGTTTTCAATTCTCACTAGAGAATCATGGGGCAAAACATGCCCTAACCAGTCTCACCTCTTCTATTTCACAGTGTATCCGGGAGTTCCCTTCTCGCTTCAACTGTTCTTCGCCATAGTATAGAGCCTAATTCCTAAACATTTTACACAAGCCGACAAAACCGTGAGTGTGTCAAAGAATGAAATGCTAACTTTTTTAGACGAGAAGTTGAACGGCTGTCGGCGTAGAAACTTTTTTGCGACGTCGAACGTAATGAAACCTTTCTTTTCGACGTCGTACGCCTTGAAAGCGGCTCGAAGCTCGTTTTTCCTACAACATTGCTAAAAAATCAGTCACAGTCTCAAAAAATGTAGTTCAGGCAAATCAATAGGTGATATGCAAACACATACTTAGGGGGCTTGACTGTACAAGACGGTTGTGCTATAAAATGTTGGTATTTGTTGATAGTTACTCGTATTTGGCGAAGGCGGAGGCTTGCAATTTTAGACAAACGGTCGATGACGCCACTCTTTTAATAAAAAACACTGATAGACACTTCATCTATTATGCTGATTGACAGAGACTGTACAGTGTGACGTTGCATATTTATTCAATTAACTTTGACAATACGCAATACCGTCTCTATCCGTCAGTCAACATATAAGCAAGCTGCCACAGCGACTGCATATTTTACTAACAAATATTTGGACTTAAAAACATGTCAAACAATCAACTTTTTAGTAGTAATACGAGATCTAATTTTTTTCGCAGAAACAAAATAGCAAATCACCTAAAGCGTGTTATGTCTGCGAAAAAATATACGGTATATAAACGAGAGTTATTGTAAAAGTACTTTGTACCACCGTGTAGACAATAAATATCAAAGTACTTTTTGTTATTTGCACTACGGGCATCACGAACAGCTGCGCTTGGAACTTTCAGAATACTAATATAAGATCAGATCTGTGTAGATGCAAATGGTCTAGTGGTTAGTGTCGACTCGTAACTTTCAGGTTGTGGTTCGATCCTCACTGCCGTCATTTGCGAGCAACTTTGAGCAAGTTGCTAACCTACTATATGTGCTTAGGCCAACTTAGCCTCCTACCCTCCGTGGGATGGGAAATGAGTAGTAGCTTACGGGCTACTAGGTAAAGGCCTAGTGTGGCTGATTAAGGCGGTGGTATGTCTGCTTGCTGCAAATCGCGGGTCCAGTTGTTCGCTGACGCGGGCAATGGATAGCCGCATAGTGCGCTGCGGTATCATTAGCTCATGCCAATTAGGTGCCACTTTTGACATTGTAAAGCGCTTCTGTCCACGAGTCCGTCTCTTGTAAGAAGCGTTGTAGCAAGTACCGGACTTTATTCTACCTTTACCTGTTTTAGGCCTAGGTCTAAAACTCACTGCTTTCTACAGACATTTAGCTATAGTAACTGAGCGCACAATTGCATCTGTCCATGCAGCGCAGCGCCTCTGAAGTCGATTTTGTCACATAAGCCTAGTCGTTATATATAATAAGCTGTATAAGACGGATTATTATTAAACAGAAATGAAATGTATCAATGATACTGACGTTTGTTTGACGGAGTTCTTAAAGCGTTCCATCTCCTTGGCTGACAACTTGCCGTCCTGATTCTTGTCGAACTGTTTAACAATAAAAGCAGCTCGTTCTCGGCTGTAGTGCAGTTCGCTCATGAGAAGTTCTTCCGCCTGCTTTCGACTCATCACCTCGTCCTCGCGATCACTTGCAACATGCATGCCATCGAATAACAACACTCAACAAAACTGTTACACTTACCTTACGTGCACTAAACCAGACGTTTTACCCTTTGCGCGCATGAATTGCCTATAATTCCTCGTCTCCACTAACAGCATAGAATCGATTACTTCTTACGGATGGATATTGCAGTGTTTCATATAATAACTTGCTTTGTCGTACGAGAACTAAGATGACCCGGTTTCAAACTGTGCTGTTAAATACGACATAATATAATTTTGCACGAAAAATCTAGGACATTGATATAAATGACTAAAATTTTCAAAAGGAACTAAAATTATTACAAAAGACAGAATTGCGATAAAATATAATAAAATACAGAACGAGTGAACTGAGATAGTACCAATAGGAGGCAGAAGCGAACATCATCTTGGCGGTGTGTACGGTTGTCGATGTTAGACGTGGCCCAGTAAGAACACTAGCTGCTATTATACACGACGTGTTGTGTGTCACTAGTTCTGACAGTGCGTCGCCGTGGTGCTCAGAGTCACAGCGCAAGCTGTCATCGATTGCAGCAGCAGCAGCAGCAGGCGTTCTTTTCACCGCTCAGCTTCGAGCACAAAGATCGAAGCGTTATAATGAAATGTCGCAGTCGACCAGGCGGACACACGAAGGATTTGTGTGAACTAAGGGGGAACGGGCAGCGGCAACGACGGAACAACTTCGATTCGTATGTGTGGTTTTTAGACAGGAGACAGCGGCGAACACCATGCTCACTAGGACTTGTAGCTAAAGTGCCTAGCAGCGCTGTAAGCCCCTAATAAAAACTTCTCAGCATAAGCTCTTGGCGGCCAAGACCCTAAAACGAATTCGGTGCATTTAGATATGACAGAACGCTTTTAGTGTAGGGGAGAACATGCATGACGAGTAATTTTTTAAGTTGTTAATTTTACAAAAATTAATGATTACTTAATCGTCTTTTTCGATCAAAAGCTAACAGTAAGTAATAACTGACAAAGTTTTTCAGTTAGGTCTATTGAGCTAGATACACAGATACAGTGAGACAATAATAACAATAATTACTACGTCTATTTTGATTATCTTGGTGTTTTTTAATCTACTAATAGGGGGCCTTCGAAAAAACAGACGACTGATTTCAGATACAAGTCATGATGTCATCGTATCTACTATTCTACTTTACAGTGTTTTTATTGAAGCAATTTAGGCCTAATCAAAATTTTAAGAATTAAAATTTTATTAGGCCATAATCGCTAAAAATGTTTAGCGAATAATCGTGTGATGAATCGTCAAATTCGTAGGCGTCCAGATCAAATAACTGAAAGCATAATTCAATATTTTCACGCAAAAATAATTCATATACTGTGTCCCGATAAAAAGGAACCCCGACATTATCGATCGTAACTTGAAGACAAATTAATTAACAGATTATGATAATTTTTGGCACAAATATTTCTAGACACAACTGGCCATCAAATGACCAGTTAAGTTCCCACCTTACCAAATCGCTGTTTTTGCGCTACCTGCGGAAAACGGAACAAGCGAAATATTGCATTTTATTCAATGCAGTATGATTACTTGATTAAAAGTGCACATAGGCCTAGCACATTTTGTCCAAGATTCTAGCACTTTGGCTGCCAGTTTATCCAGTTGTCCAGTGGTGAAACTGCTAACGATAGGCCTAAATAATCAAAATATCGGCGATTTGTGTAAACACAGACAAGCAGGTGCTTCTTCCATTCACTGACAGTAGTGTCAGTAATGTTTTACTCCAGACATCAACCAGTCGCTTCTTGAGTTCATCGACATTCCTATGGACAGCATCTGATAGACTCGCTGCTGTATGACACCCCAACATTATCGAATGGACGGAGGTCAGGGCTGTTGGAAGACATATGTCTGGAGAAATAAAATTTATTAGTCTGCTTATGTTTTATGCTTATGTTTGGGCTTATGTTTTGCTGGCATTTAACTCTTTTTCATCGCGTAATCTCCGAGCTCCGTCGGCCGATCGCCGCGAAAATTTTGCACGATACTCGGAAGTGTGTTCAATTTTATAATCTCGGTCCAAAATTTTGAGGGGCCTCCAAAAAAATTTTAGGGGCCAAAACATGCAAAATTTGGCCCGATTTCGGTCGATTTTAAATTTCGACGGCAAATATCTCCGGAACGGATGAAAATATTCAAAATCGGATTAGAACATCTTGTACCACGATTCCTCCCGCGTTGGGTGAAAAAAGTTCGGTGAACGTTGGTTTACTAATCACGGAAATTAAGCGGTGAGATTGTACCCACTTAAATCGACTTTTTCAGAAAGCCATATTTCGGCCCATAAGGGGTGCTGCGCCCCCAAATTTTTACACGCGCTAGAGATTGACCAAGTTTTACTAGCGCTCTCCCCAACGGAGACGGGGTCCTTTTTACAACTTCTTTCAAAACGGGTCCAAAATTGGCTTAAAATTTAACATATCCGTGCTTATTACTTTTGGGCAAAGGGAGTACCCCCATGAAACTTTGGCACATGACGTGCAAAAGTAGGCATGATTACTTATGTACAAATTTTTGGAGGCCTGCATCCCAGAAATTTGGGAGGACCAAAAAGTCGCAAATTTCGCCCGATTTCAGACAACTTTTGACTTTAACCGCGTATATCTTAAAAACCGATCGAGACATCAAAAAATCGTAAACAAACTTAATTGACTGCTGGTTTCAACAAAAATATGACGAACTTTGGTCCACTAACAAAAAAGTTGCAGGCGCGGTTGTTAACCCACCGTAAGTCGACAATGCGTATGCTAATGCGTTGGAGTTCGGACCACGTGACTTTGCTACCGGGCAAATTCCCCCCTGAATTAACCCCCCCCAATCGGACTTAGGGCGCCGGGCGGACTTACGTTGGGCTTTGCCCCAAACTTTTAGGTTGTTTATGTTTTGCCAGTTTTATTTTCAACGCGAGATCTCCGAGGTCCCTCTGCCGATGGGCGTGAAATTTTGCACGGTGGTCAGTAATAGGCCGTGTTTTATAATGCCGTTCTACAATTTCGGGGAGCCC
>Ga0209367_1003653_pt1 | contig 20990 bp, 9 predicted proteins | sample WorMetLIZISLAND2_FD_187412 | JGI IMG/M metagenome (GOLD analysis project Ga0209367, IMG submission 187412) | Marine gutless worms symbiont microbial communities from Max Planck institute for Marine Microbiology, Germany - Olavius geniculatus... ...
ATGGCAACGACACCAAATTTAATGTCTATAAATGACGACGTTATCATAATAAAGTTTACAGACCTGTGGTAACCAGAATTAAATTCCCTACAAAACGTATATTTCGGTTTTTTATGTTTGGTAAACTTGGTAAACGGCTGGAAAATGACCAAGTCTGGGAGTTACCAGATCTGTGTCGTGGCCTGTTGAACTGCGTTAACATACTGTGACTACTGTTATATTTCTTCATCCTGTGTGTCAGCTATCAAGACCACTTTCCACTAAGCTGAAACTTGTTGACACTTCCCTGAATCTTTGCAATCCATCCCCCTCAGTACATTAGAGTTGTTTTTAGTTCACATAGTAACTGCAGTGTACTGAGGGAGATGGCAATGGAAATATTTTGGAAGTGTTAGTGAGTTTCAGCTTACTGGAAAACGATCACCCTGCATATTTTGACGTTCAAAGTTTTATTTCAGATTTGTAGATTTATGATGATTGAGTATGGAGTTTGCTTACATTTTGGATGCATTGTCATACACCAAACCAAATTTATCCGGGCTCAACTAGCACTGTCTAGTGTAGAATTCTACCAATATATTGCTTTAATATTTGTGCCTTTATGTGTGGTTTTCCAATTTTTTATAATCGTATTTGCATTTTGCAGATATTGTTTTTAGAACAGTAATAGTAACATACTAACTTGCTATTTGTTGAGCCATAGGTTTAGAAGTTTTGTGTATTATCAAATTTTTGATAGACTCTTTTTATCTTTGGTGTTACCGTATAAGCTATTTTATATGTTGATAATGATAGTATGACACTCTTTATGCTGAGATGCATGCAATATGTACGGTATAATATTTGTGTTGAACTGCTTCTGTACAGTGACATGTTGCAAATTTTTAATTATCTTTCTGATGTTTTTGTTGCTTCTTGCAACTTTTATTCCACAGCAGTTGTCTGACTTGTTATTGTGTTTATCGGAAATCATACCTGGCTGTCTACAAAGTTCCATGACAGCTCACTACTTTGTTCATTACCACTTTATCATTTGGCCATCCTAATAGGCTGCATTATGGGTCTTGTCGACAATTCTCTCTGTTCCATAGGGCTGCCGAAAGCGAAAAGGCATAGAAAAAAATCTAAATTTGTGCGACCGTTCACTGGGGCAGGAGTAGCTGGTGTGTCATATTTTTAGTTCTGATGTTCAGATGTTAGGATTTTGCAGGTCTAGGCAGATGGCAGTTTGGTGGTGGATTTACAGTCGAGATGTCGTGGGTTTGACTCACGGTTGGGTTGCTATCAAATCGTTACTACTTGGATAGGTGAATGTCTGCAGATAGCCACCCTTCATCCTCCAATAGACAGTATTCTGACATTGAGAGCATATGAGGGAAGATTATTACGACTGCCATTATTGTTAGTTACACATGCACACTTTGTATTGGCAATTCTTGCAATTTTAGGTTTAGGTTATTTTTAGGTTCTGTGTCTCATAAAAGTTAAACTTTGTGTAAAGGTTAAACTTTTTGTTTCGTTATTCTGTGTTCGTACATTTTGCCTGGAAAGGCCATCCCCGAAATGACCTATACTGTGTCGGGCGGGATGTAAAACCCTACTCACTCACTCTGCAGATAGGTAAACCATCTAGGTAATTAGCAACTCCAAGGTCAACTCAGCCTTTCTTCCCTTCCGCATAAGTAAATTGTCTGGCTGGGGTTAGGGTGGGCTTCATTTACCTCTGTCAGGTGGCAGGTAGCGCTCTATAGCTCTGAATGAGTTTTTCATAAAAAGCTATACACAACTTTTCAACTTTTTGCATAGTATTTCAACAGTAGGCCCCAATATCTTTCTATTTGCTTATTAACGATACATGTTCTGACATAATGTGTACTGTTGAAGTCGCTGTGCCATCTTTGTCTGTGATAAATGCTGTGGATATTTGTCATGTTTGACAATTGATTCAGTCTCAAGAGTGATCTGAATTAGTGGTGTGGTTAGTATCGACCGAATATAGCAGTTGTTTCTCACCAGCTTCCAAGAGCCCTTTTCCTAAATCAATTCATTATATATCAAAGCATAAAATAAACTGCAGTTAAGGTTATGTTAATGTTAGCAATGCAATTTATCACTGATGTACACCGTGTCCGGAAAAAAAGTCTACACTTTTTCCTGAATAACTTCAACAAATGTAAATTTGCTTTTATAATTTTTGGCACACGTTATCATAATTATACGCTTTACTAAAAACATTTAAAACTTATCTTGTTGCTGACAACTAAGGCAGCTACAGGCAAAAAAGACTATTTTTTCTGCATTTCTGTTTATTGTGATATAGAGTAAAATAAGAATACGAAGAGCGATTATTTTACACAGTAAAGTGGCGTCAGTATTCAGACAAAGTGGACTATTTGTACACTGTCAGTTGTGCGTTCATGGGCGTTGGAACAGGGGGAGCAGAGGGAGCAGCTGTTCCCCCAACTTTTAAACACGGGAGAGCAGGCCATAGCTCTTGCTCCCCCAAAAGTTTGAGCCTTCTGCACTGCGATGTTAGACTGAGTCGAATCGACGACATCGCAGCGCAGAAGGCACAACCTTTTGGGGGAGCATTTTGTCGAATGCTAGTTATTGTACAACAGATGCCTTCCTCTCAAAATTTGGGGACGAAGTGACCCACCTCTTGTATGACCAGGCGTCACGCAACTCCTCTCTCTTTCTAAAGAGTTTCTTGTAATATCTGGAAGCATTATGTACGTTGCCTTGCGTTTTAGGTTCATTCATCTGATGTTGTCTGTAGTGCAGTGGGTTGCGATAGCCTTGTTGCCAGTGTACTGTGCCATGAGTTTAGATTCCCACTGCAATCTGAACTTCTTTGTTGCGGTCACTTATAAAATAGGTCTATGTAGGCCTTATATATAGTGCTTAGATTGCTGTCAAGACACAAATCAACAATTTTGAAAGCCTATACTTATCTCTTACAGGCAATACAGAGACCAGCTCATACAAATCATAGACCAAGAAAGCTTGCAGTGGCAGTACTTACAGTATGGCCTGTACTGTACTAGTAATTGCTAATAGGAAGTCGTACACGCGCTTTCGTTTGGTACCGAAAGCAATGACCTTGGATGACCTTGAACAGCAAAATAAAGGTTTTATTGACTTTCGTTTTTGCGATTTCGGGCTGTGACTCGCACTTCAAGAGTGAATTCCGCTGATATCACTAGAGTTAAACCAGAACAACCTGCATATGAAATTTTCAGTATTAAACGAAGATTTTAACAGTCCAAGTCTCGAACCCCTTTTCAAGGAAACCTGCGCACGCGGCTGCAGTACTGGGTATACACGTTGGACAATTTTTTTCTTTCTCTGTTCCGCATTTTTTGTTACTTTTTTCTTTTTTGCCCGAATTTTTCGTTGTTTTGTCCGAATTTTTCACCGCGATTTGCCCGAATCTGGGGAGGGGCGACCGCCCTCTCGCCCTCCCGGCTCCTACGCCCATGGCTTGAACTTTAACAATTCCGGACTTATAATTTTTCCAGAATACTTTTACCGGCGCTGGTTTATAGACAATAGTATTTCACAAGCGACCATCGAAGATGAGGTGAGTCTCTTCCAATGTGGGCTTGCAGTCGTCAGGGGCTATTTTTACCAGGGCTGCATAAAGCCTGTAGAACTTTTGCAAATGCTTCTAGGTTCTTAAGATTTATGTTTTTAAGGTTTTAGTGTAAAAGGAAAAATACAAACCAAGAAGAACATCAATACACCATTCTCTGTCACATCATACATATCGTTAGACTGTGATCAAATCTCACACATTTGATGGAAACCCACAATTATACGTAAAATCACACTACACTTTATCAAATCAAAGATCGCGATTAAAATATAAAACTAAATATAATATGTGATCATAATTGACGGTGTCTGAGTTATTTTAGTTAATACCAAGCCTATAGACAAAAACTTACACAGCTGCACACTTTTTATTTAAAAAAATATAATAAATATAATATTTGTGTAAACAGTGTGCAGCTGTGTATTTTTTTGACATGTAGTCCTACAATATTGACTAAAATAACTCATACATCGTCCAATACAACTTCAGAAATCCAAATTTTGGGCTGGCTTCTACAGGGTGCGGCAAAAAGTAGCCCCTGAAGTTGTTCGCTGTTTTTTCAGCAGCCGTTTGGAATTTTTATTTAAAATTTTACAGTTTCAATTAGCAAAACCTACATATAACTGCCGAGTAAAATGTGATTCTATTAAAAAAGGACGAAGTGATAGACTTTTTAACATGACCACCCACGGATTTTTTAGCATTAAAATGTTCTTAAGCAATGATACTGCAACATTTTAGGCTGAACGTAAACAGTATGTTTTAGTTAAATTTTGAAAGCATACGAAAAACTGCACTTATATTTTTTAAGGTCCAATAAAATTTTAGTGACACAGGTTTTTTCTAGGAACGGACGGCAACCGACAGCACAGAATTTTTTTAGGTGTAGGCGCATACTCATTACTCACCGCTTACCACAACAAGCACTGCTAACAACCTTTCCGGGATTAACCAACATCGATGACCTTAAACGATTTTGAAATCCACAACTAGATAAGTGAATTTTTCGCGACACACATTAAAGAGTGAATTTTAGTCGATACTAGTGAAGATAGACCAAGACAACCTGTTTCGCGCGTCTCATGAGCATTAGCTCAGATTTCTTGTTTCGAACTAATTTGCCATCCCTGGTGCGATTGCAACTTGCGTGGATGGTTTAGCGTACGTCGTATAAGCCTTATTTGCTCTGCGTCGCTAGTGCAGTGTAGTAGGCTAGCGGGTCTTGCGAGTGGTGACAATCGGCCTAAGAACACGAACATGCGTGCACCATAACGCCGAAGTCCCACTCGCTGCAGCGGATGTTTTAATCTGTTAAGCCTGCTGTCGCTGACGGTGATACCCAGCGACACTGAATAGTTGATTCAGTCTCTCTTAGTCTACTGCCAGTAAGTACTCGCAGTTACTTTTAAGTGCATTCGTTATGACGTTAGTTTTATTACCGCTGGAATATTTTAGGTATAGACCTATTTTAATACAGAAGACGATTCATGAATATTTTCTTTTTTGGTCTTCTGTCGCATGGCAGGTTTATGACAAACTCTTCTGCCAGCTGCTTCTGTCTTTGCTTGTGATATCGCTGAGCATAATGCTGACACTTTCGTTTAGTCTACCTGTTGCTTTGCCCATTATCGGCTATGTCGCGTAGCAGAGAATCATACCTGAATATAATGCTCTATCCATCAGAGCTGTAGGCCTGCTGTATCCAAGGTACTTCTGTTTTCTTGGACTCTTCGCTGTAGGCCTACTTCATCTTTCGTTGCCCTTCAACATTTCAGATCAACATTTCAAAAGTCTTTCTCAATTAGCTTGGGTTGTTGTCCAGGTATCAGCACCATAAAGAGCAATGCTTCAAACTGTACCTACATTTTATTAGCGCTACAGCAAAGATGTTAGGCCTAAAGCGCGTCTTAAGCTATCGTCAAGGCGTCTGTCAGTCTCTGTGTCCGCCTGTCACACTTTGCAGCCCTATCAAGACGGTTTAAGCTAGGATCGCCAGGTCTTTACTGCGAGCTGCCACAAAGACTCTAGTTTTTCTTTGACAAAAGTTTATGCAGCTGGGCGATGAGCTTTTTGTCGAACGAAGGCGTCAAAGAGGGGTACCTTCCTCAAAAATCGTTACACTAGTATCAACTCGTTTAGCGTAAAAACGGTTGCAGATCTGCACAGACTTGCTGCTTATCATAACAAGCACTGCTGACAGGTTTTCCGGGGGTAGCAACATTGATGACCTTAAACGTTCTTAGATCGTCAACTAGAATGCTTTAGATTTTAGGCTGCTGCGTACATTTCAAAAGTGACTTGCGCCGAAAGGGTTGTATATAAACCAAGACAACCTGCGTGTAAAACTTTTAGCATTAAACGTATACAGATTTTAACAACCTAGATTTTGGTCCCCTATAGATTCAAGCAGTCCTTGCGGGGGTCAAATGTAGGTACTCTTTTAAAATACGCGATTTTTTAAATATTCGCGTGAAAATGGTTGCAGGTAGACACAGACTTGCTGTTTACTACCGTGTTGACACTGCTGACAAGCTTTCCGGGAGTACCAACATTGATGACCTTGAACGACCTTAGAATTTAAAAAACGGTTTTTTTTATGATTTTTGCAGTTGTAGCTTGCGGCATATATTTTAGCACCAAAACTACTGGAAATAGACCACGACAATCTACGTATATTTTTTTTAAAACGTAGACATTAGCAGTTTAAGCTTCGACACTCTACGTTTAAGGAATCTTCTTTACGGGAACGTTAAATGTTGGTTCCTTTTAGAAACATATTATTATCTTGTTGCACGCCATACACTGATTTTCCAGGTGTCAGTACCGATGTTGTCGCTCGTCACGTGAGCAGTGATCAAATTTTTTTCGCTGTCTCATTTTTTCTGTAATCGTATATTGCACTTTTTGGTTAACTTGCCATGGCGATTCTGCTGCGCATATGCTCCTATTGTTTCATTTTGTTATTTTTCATTTGCTTGTGAATACGAAGTGAATATTTCAGCTTGAAAATCATGAACCTGCGTATTTAGAAAGTACAATGCGCATATATAAAAAGAGATGCGAAATGCGCGGGCAAATTTGCTAATTAAGTAGGTCGACCACATTTTTGGCAAAGATTAACAAAGTCGGACGACATTTGAGTGATCTGACAAAAATAGGCTTATCACGTTTTTCATGAGACAGTATATAATGTATAATCTGACAATTTGTTGTAAAGTTGGGGTAAATGGGGAAAAATTCGGAAGAGTTCAATCTTTGCCAATCGTTAATGTTGGTGCGTGGTGCGCGGGTGCCATGCATGAATCTGAATGCTAAAGTCATCGGTCTTCATTCTAACGTACCATCAATATAGCATTAGCAATAGCCTATAGGCTCACAATATCGAGTCAAAAGAGTTGGTTCGTTTTATGACACCCTGCGTGTAATTGCTTGATCTTTCCTCGTGACGACAACGTCTAACGTTAATGGAGTCTTTATAACGTCGGCTGTCGCATGATACGTTTTTATTTCTCGCCTACTGAGTACCAATGGATAGGCCATCAATTCATCCATTAGGCTACATATAGTTCACAGAATCGTCATATTAGCTTCCGTACGTATGCCGGTCTGGATGCGTCTCTTATTTTGCGATAGGCCTGCGTGTATTTTTAGTCTTTCACTGATTAGGCTGCTTGAATGACCTAATCCCCCACTTATTTCGCTCCCTAATCTAGCAATACAGGGTCTGGGGAAGCGCTGTAAGCTCCTCCAGCTGGGTCCGCGGTGTAGCCCTGGCCGCCCGCAAACGCATTTTACGCATTTTGGGCTTGAATATGCCTTCCATCGCAACATTTTAGTCGTTTATATAAGTAGGCGTAAGTAAAGAAGTATACGGTGTCTATGTATTTTTATTATCGATTAACAAACGCACGTGATTGCCGTCACAAGTGAACAATTGCATCATTCTGCATATGTTTTACTCTTTCACTGAATCAGTCTACTTGAATCCCTCACTTATTTCGCTCGGGGTCTGGGGAAGCGCTGTAAGATCCTTCAGGGGGGTCTAGAGTGGAGCCCTGACCGCCCGCAAACGCAGTTTTACGCATTTTGGGCTTTGAAAACGCATCTCATTGCAGCATTTTAGTCGACTATGTATGCAAGTAAAAAACTAACTAAGTATTTTTTTATTATCAAGTAACAAACGCACGTGTTTGCAGTTGCAAGTAGACAATCGCTTATAACAGCTACCATATAGACCTCTTAAGAGGTCTATGACAGCTACTTAGGTGGTGAACATGCTTATTAAACACTTTTAAAATTAAATGGACAATGTAACAATAATGTGCAATGCAAAAAATTGTGTTTGTAATTCTTCCACTCTCTTTACTCATTCGAGGAAGCATTTTGCTTCTACCTGTGAACGCCGTGTCTTGGACGTCAAAATATCTAGCCGTTTGTACGTTTACCCAGTGTTTACAATCACCGGAACACTTCCATGCTCATTCGTTTGAGTTTGCTTAGATTTTGTCAGTCTTTTATTTAGCAGTTTTCGATGCACATTGTTATAAACTGATTACTTTTATAGTTGTATTGACTTCTGTCGTTGCAGTTCTTATTTCGGTGTTTCGTTTAGTTTATTGTGTTTTTTCTGCCTTATAGCGTAAGGATTGATATAGAATTTATATTAAACTTTCCTCGTAATCCAATACTTGCAAAGCGACAGAGAAACAAGAGTACAGATACAGACGGACAAACCAGGATTAACGCATAACCTTCTCGTCGGAAGTAATAACAGACGCACGCGGCTGATCGTATTGGTCCTATAGCATTGATCCGCGGAATGTCATTGATTAGCAGACTACCGTTGATCCGTTGATTACTTACACTGATCCGCGGATTAATATCAATTGATTAAATTATTATTGTTGGTCCGCGGATTATGTCAAAAATTAATCTACAGCACCGATCTGTATGTTATTAATATTGTATTCAGTAAGTAAGTAGGTCTAAGTAGTTTATTGAACAAGTTGATCCGCGGATTATCATTCAGCCACAGATTGTTATTGATTCAAGGACTATTATCAGTGTTCCACAGATTATCGTTGCTGATCCGCGGATTATTAGGCCCCATCATTGATCCGGTCGATCAACGGCCTAATCCGCTCTTTCAGCGCCTTACCAAATCCGCACAAGTCAGTTACTGCAGGATATTATGTCGGCATGCGACGAAATAATAGCACTTTATCTTTGGACATCTCGAGGCATACCAGAACATTTGCACCAATATTGCATCATAAACTATAATCATTTTAATTCTAAATTTAGGTTACATACAGATCTGCTTGCCGGGAAAGGCTACCGCTGTTGCACAGACATTGATTCGCTTTTGAACTAGTAGCATTCGAAGAAAACGCGTTGTTTAGCCTAATCTGAGACAGCATTTGGTCTGTGATTATGAGCTAGCTAGGGCGCCGTTTTATTACTGTTTCAGTTTTTGTATAAGCCTATCCTTTCTCTTCCAGCTGCCAGGGACGTATAAATATCTTTGGGCAGAATCTGATATCTGGCTGGGTCGTTAATTGCGGTATTTTGGCCGACAGCAAGAGCGAAGAATAACTTCGTTATAGGGAGCGAACGATCGTAGCGTTGTAGGCCTAGTAGTAGGCAGGTAGACATAGAACCACGGATACAGAGGGAAGAAAGAGGGAGAAAGAGAGAGAGACCGACAGACAGAAAGACGGATTTACAGGATAGGAAAAGCACGCGGACACTTCGGATCATCTTGCTGAAATGCACTGACAGACCCCACGTTCAGTTTTGTCATGATCACAACGATTCTGCGATGATGTAACTAGTCTGCTTTCGTTTTCCATTTTCCAGCATGCGGATGGTGGAATCGAAATGTCTTGAACTGTATTCAGCAGCGATATTAATATCTGCGGCATTACTTACTAAATGGGATGGTTAATAATTTTTATCACGCTGGTATAGCACATGTCTTAATTTTGCGAGTCTTTTTAGTTGCTTCCTTATCGTCTAGTCTCGAAAAGGTGGTGGTAAAATTTGCGACTGTCAGACAGCCAGAGTTAGGTGTTTATTTTTGGCTAATTAAAAAAATTCAGGTTTTTGTCACCAGTTAGTTGCCGCATGTGAACAGCGCTATACGTTACGGTTGCGGTATTCGCTCGAACTTGTTGGCTAATCCTTGAACAAAGCCCTGTATACCTAGGTTAAAACAGTATTTAAGTAACTACGATAACTAATTTTATCTTCAGCATGCGTCTAAGCTTAGATAGTTACATTTCTTCTTTTTTTCGCTGGTTCAACTAAAACGGCAACCAATCAGTAAATAAAGTTTGGAAGCTAACAAATGTATAAAGAATTTTTCGTCTGAAAAACGACATCGAGAACTGTGGAAAGACGGTGGATCACGATCAACGAGAATCTGTGTATTTTTCCACTAATGCTCTACGATCATTACTGCACGCGACGTCACAACATTGACAGTTCAACACTACTACGGCAGCTATTACTACTGCTGGTACACAGACAAGAACCGGAAAGGAATTGGTTTGACTTCGGTTCGATCCGTTTTATACGCTCGACTGTCGAGCAAACTGGACTCAAAAATACGGTCGATCGACGAGCTTAATGTCTCCACGTTTCCCGGTACGCATAGGCCCTACATGGGGCGTCAAAAGTGAATTGCTGTGGTTCAGTGTTGTTGTCCTTGGTTTTAGTCTTTGGCCTTTAATCCACATTTCATAAAAGATTTTCTAAATAGTATTACTGGGAATGCACACTCCTAGTTGCATGCAGAACTGTTCTGCTAGCGGCTTCACCCACGTACGGCATTCACGAGCGATGCGGAATACTGTGGCTATGCACCTATTGCATGGGATGGAATGGAGAGTAGAGATTATTTGGCGATGCATTGTTGACGATGACTGATCGTCTATCGTTCAGATGGACAGATCCCACCCCGCGTCAACGACACTCTGTTACTGACAGTAACGCGGATGGGATACTAATCTACTGCTCGTCCGACTGTGCCATCTGGCATATACACAAATTTCTATGCTTTTAGTTGCCGTCCGTTTTTAAAGATTAAAGTTACCGTGTTTTCAAATTTTTTAGACCCTCAAAATATTGGTGCTGTAGTTTTTCGTTTATTTTTAAATTTCTACGAAAAGCTCTTTGCGTGCAGTACGTAGGCCTATTACTGTCGTTTTTATGGGTACTAGTCTATTGTATATTCAGTGTCATTTTGTTTGTTTGATTTTACTTGTTGTGTACATGTAGGCCTTATATTACACAATGTGCCATGGGTTTTTTAAATTGTACTCACGTTTGTACTGTACTTTTTAGCCGGACTTTTTGCTATAAACACGAAAATTTTTGAACCCGATAAAGATTTTTAACACTTTGAGTTTCGTGCATATATAGCTAATTTTGACTTTCGTTGCCTATTAAAATGATAATAAATGTCGATGCACAAAAATATTGTTAGCTTTACAAGTACAACTGCTAGGTTTTCGCCAAAGATCCATGGGTGGGGGAGCTTCCTTTCAACTAGAAGCCAATTGTTATGCTAGAATGTAGCGAGACACAACAAGGTCTATTGAAAAGTAAATAGACCCAGAAATATTTTTGACACTTTTTCTTGTGCGAAATTTTGCACTGAGTGAGTTGTCGGTGAATGTGCATAGACATAGATTCCATAATGTGTTGCGAGAGGTGCTTCCTGAAACTGTCGCGCGTAGTATCGCGTGCGGGTGGCGCGCATCACACGTCACTGTGACGTCACTGTGACGTCAGTGACACAGTGTCAGGGTGTTGGTGTGCTCGTCTGCATGCGTGTCTGTCTTGAAAATTGACCCTAACAGTATAGCACCGCGAGCAGTGGCACGCGAACGTCGCACTTCAGAAGTTCACACTTCCATCAGATAGGCCTACCGAACCGCAATTTCAGGATTTGCCAGGAAAAAAACAGCATTTGCTACATAGACCAATAGGCTATCGTTAGGAAAATCCGATCGTACCTCCTATACGTCCGAATCCCAGCGTCCGACTTCCAGTCACGGAGAGAAAGCGATTTGTCACAGGTGACACAGTTATGTTAACGGAACGCTGTCTCGAAAACTACAATTAGGCCTAAAGCTAGCATAACACACGTCGCGTGCGGTGTCACGCTGTAGTCTCGCCACTCGCCAGTCGCCAGGCGATATAAAGAGCCACAGTCGTAAATAACACCAGGAATATCGGACGCAGGTTTCGCAAACTTTTCTCACAACAAAAACGCTTTGCTAGAGAAGACGCGCCACAGCATATACAGTTCCTGTTGCAGTACTGACCGTTAAGGTCATCCGATTTCAGTTGCACTGGAATGTCCTATACAGGGTGGTCCAAAAAACGGATACCCAGTTTTATTTTTGGGATAACTTCGGTAATTCAGCACCAATTTTAACCATTCTTTCACTGTTACAAGAAGAAAATTATGGCGCGTAAACGTGAAGTTCTTCCACTCACCGCACCTTTATTGTGTGACCGCATTACCTAGCACAACAAACACTGTACAGGTGGACACTGCAGCAGGATGGAGCGCCAGCGCACACCGCCCCGACCACGATGGACTATCTGAAAAAAAACACATCAACTTCATTGAACCTCACATGTGCCCTCCAAATAGCCCTGATCTTAATCCCGTGGATTACGCTATTTGAGGTGCTCTTCAGCTACGAGTCTACCACCAACGACAGTTCAAGACGGTGAAAGAACTGAAGCGAGCGATAGTCACCGAGTGGCAAAAACTCTCACAGCGTTTCACTGATAACAGTATCAATGAATGGCATCGACGTCTTGAAGCTGTTATCAAGAATGGCGGCGGACACATCGAGCACTGCAACTTAGCTTAAGCAGCCGCACATCATTTTAATACTATCGACAGATAAGTTTAGTCAATAAAACAAAACACTGAACACCGATATTAGCAGTAGTGTTTGTTTTGCTAGGTAATGTGGTCACACAATAAAGGTGCGGTGGACGGAAGAACTTCACGTTTACGCGCCATAAATTTCTGCTTGTAACAGTGAAAGAATGATTAAAATCGGTGATGAATTACCGAAGTTATCCCAGAAATAAAACTGTGTATCCGTTTTTTGGATCACTCTGTAGATCTCTGTGAAGGCAAGAGACAGATGTCGCAGGGAAGCATAATCTGCTATACGATAATGTCTGTGAGCGGTGCATGTTTTAAAGCGGATAGTTGTTGCTGCGGCTGATACAGACGATAACGTGCATAAAACTTCTCTTATCAATAGATTGATGCCGCTCTGCCAGTGTGGTCTGCTACAGTGTTACGTCACGCTGCGAATAATGTCTGCTGATCTGCTGTTATTGCAGACTATATAGCCGTGACAGTAATGGTCCAGTGGTTAGATTATCGGACTCCCCGTGATACACACACAGTTAGTTGTTCGATTTTCGCCACAGGTCATCAGTGAGGGCATATTTGAAAAAAAACTCTGGAAGTGAAAAAAAAACAAAAGCAAAAAAAACGTTTTAGCAATTTTGTGCATGAATAATAAATTGTTTTTAAAATGTGCATCCCAAGTTTCCCACCCCTTTAACGCATTCTAAAATACGCACCCCTGGTCATTTGCAAGCAACCGCGAGCAAGTTGCTAACCAATCTACGTACTAAGGTCAACTCAGTCTCCTATCCACAACAGGATGTAAATGAGTGGTAGGCTTATCTTTCGGGACAAGTTGTTCGCACCCATGTAAGTGTAGGAGCAAATGGTGTAGGCCTAGTAGTTTAGAGGATCGGACTGATAAGATTTCACGTTAGGCCTACGCCTACGGTGACCCACAAATCTCACCGTCGGCCCGCAACTGTTTCTGCTGACACGGGCCATTTGCGAAAAGTCAACTCAAAAAGACGCTACTTAGCCATTACCTGACTCGAAATTTTAGGTGTAGACATAAAATCCCGTATTCCCTTTTTTCGATGTCTTAACTTGACTCGGAACTCCCGTAGCGCGTTGCCTATCTATATACGGCATAGTATATAATACAGTGAAAAAACAACGGTATATAATCATTATATTGCTGTAGATGTATTTTATCTGTGCTGCAGAGTGCAAGCCCTATAATGTGTGACTGAATGCGTTTGTGATAGCGTTGCTTCGGCGTAATAAATGGCGATGACGATGCCGATAGTCTAGTTTATTAAATAGGCCTATAGCAATGTAGGCCTACGCGAATTATATGTTTGTATTCGCAGACGTCAGAATGTTTTATTTCCTGATTAAATGACGATATTCATACGCATATGTGACGTACTGGCGGGTAGAGATTCTACTTAGCCTACATCATGTTGGTCGTATCGCCGTATTTGCCAATCTCCTGGCAGCGGAGCGGCGGGAAAGTTGTGCGCAGCATGCATCAGCAGTATAACATTATTGACGAACGACGACGTCGCGCTATGACCAAGACCACGCAGCTGGCTAATTAACTGACCGCACGCCAAAATTACATCTGCCACGTTAGCACTGCCCCTGTCCTAGCCTACGTACGCCAGCGGGTTATAGGAAAGGACGCATTGCATGTCCCAGTATAGGTTCTGCAAAAAACGGGTATTGTTTTGTTGATTTATTTCACAGCATCGTCGTCATCATCATAATCGCCATTATCGGCAGGTTTAGCGAGACGAGCAAACGTTGACAATGTGCGTTATAACACTATACGTTACGTACAGTACACGCTTAGTTACTGTTGTCTGCAATACTGCATCCGAGGACCTTAGCGTCGCCACAGTGTAAAGGTGGGGACTAGGGTTATGGGTATATGGAACAGAAGACCCAACCCCAGGAGCAACATTGGTACGCTCACCAAAAATAAAAAATTAAGGTGTAGAAAATACAAAATGATGGACAGCTAAACTAATTTTTTGTAAAAGTTTTTTTTTGTTTTTAGGTATAGTTTTTTGAGTTTTTAAGGCTGCAGTATACCACGAAAACGAAACACAAATTTTAAGACCCAGAATGGGCAGTATGCAGCTATGTACTACAGGCCCTGAACGATGTCTTGACTGTTACATGTTACGTCGTTTTTGTTGAATAAATAATACATTATTAAAACTCAAAAATTACTATTAAATAATGAAATTAAAGCCGATTTGTATTACAATTTACACAACCACTAAAAATCTTTGAAACCTGAAATCTGAATTTTTAAAGTTTCTAAAGGTTATTCATAAACCCAAAAACCTAGGTTTTTCGAATCAATTTTCTAACTTTGTTAGAAATTTTAGTCAAAGCGTGCATTGCCGATTGCGGCCAGAAAATAGCTTGGGGTTCTTGTTTTTCGTGACTGTCACAGCTGTAACCTTCCAGAGATGACGAGTACTTAATTTTGTACGCATGTAAGTACTCTGTATGCATTTACGTAGGCATACAATTTTCAAGTGCTTGGCCCATAGGCCTATGTACACTAAGACTTTTGTAAGGACGCAATTTGGTGACATTTTATTTTTTCGTTTTTCTCTTTGCATCGTTGCAGAAGATGGCTGAATAATACTGTTTGTTATTCGGCTTCGTGGCAGTTGCTGCAGAGTGCAATCAAATGAGATGACCTATAGGCCTACCTGTAGACAGTGGAGACTTGTATGGCTTTGGCCTGAAAATGAGACTGCTGACTCTACATACAAAATTGAAGCACTTCAGCTTTTGATCCATCTCTTGAACTTGATCAGCTGAAAAGTAGGCTGCCAATTTAGTTGCTAGAGTGTTCGTTAAGTGCACGTTCCATCATCACTTCCGCTGGCAGACCTTTTAGCCATGCGGGACTTACTATGACAACTCGCAGGAATAAACTGCCAACCGAGTCGTCCAAAACCCTAGTTTTCGTAAAAAGCAGCCTAATTAGTGTATCATCCAACAAAACAGTAGTGCAGGAAAGTGTAAGAAGTGTAAGAAATAAATGTAACAGATAAATAAAAAAAGTGTATGTGTCTTTGGTGTGTGTATAGTCTGTGCGAAAAATGACAGCATTACATGTAGGCCTAGATCTGCATTGGTTTTAAAATTCAAGAGTTGACATTTTTATTTGTGTACGCAATATGTACTTGTACTTGTATTTAAGTAAATTTTTGCAGTTATACGTCATTACTGCCTCTTCCTTATGAAACATCGTATATTTTTTACTTTTTGTTTTTATGTTATTTTATGATTTTATTCTTATATCTGCGTATTTTTTGCACTTTTAACGTTGTGTACATTTTCCGTGTGAAGTGAACAAATAACGTGAACGTTTAAAATCACCAGAAAGCACAACTGTAGGCAAAAAAACTCATCGCACAGTATTCGCTACGACAATAGAACATTCTTGTTCTGCTTGGGTGTGGCACAATAATGAAATATTTATGATAATTAAATTTATGCTGATACAAATTTTCTCAGTGACGCAAATCATCTTTTAAAAAGTTAAAAAGTACATGAAGTTAACATTGATAGTGCAGTGCTAATAAAACAGCGGCGCCAAACACTAGTCAGTGGCGTAGCCTAATGGCTTCTATCCCCCAAATCTGGAATCAAAATCTGGCGCAAGTTCTTTCACTTTTTGTCTCAAGTTTCCCCCATGTTTGAACTTAAGCCTTTTTTCGGGCTCCTTGTTAACGGTGTAAAATGCTCAGTAAAAATGGGGGATTTGTTAATGCTGTTGATTGCTTAGTGAAGAATAAGGGGAGTTTTGATGTACATTCTTATAAAATTTCTTTCCCCTATTTTTTACTGGGCGCAAGTTGCGTCCACCTGGTAAGGCTATAGGTATATACATGTAAGCCACTGGCGTAGCCAAGGAGGGGCCGGTGTAGGAAACGACAGTTTCCTCTATCTTTTGCTGTGAGTGTAACTTTGAACAGTAATACTAACGATACCTACTACAATTCATGCACTTTTAGGGCTTTTTAATACTTAAAATGGGTTCACTGCCAGGTTTTTGCCAAAGACCCCGCGGCGAGCTTCCAGCGCGCCCTCTGAGGTTACCCAATATTTTCGTCACTTTTCTCGGTATTCGGCTTTGATTTTCGGCCTTTTGGGCCTCGGTTAATCTGTCCCTCATATTTTCGGCTTCTAGCTACGCCTTGCAAGACCTCATAACCTTGGACTAAAAATTAGCGTGCCATGGCATGTTACAACCGTAGCACTGCTAAAGACAGAGGATTTCGTGGGATTATTTTTCACCAGCGTAACGCGTGACGAAAAAACCCCATCACTCGATGTTCCTGCGGTAGCAGGACACTCTTGCACTGTCTCGAGTTCAGATTTGACGTCGCACGCAAGCAGATCACGTGAAATAATGACACAAGTCAAAACACACAGACAGACACAGATAGACAGACAAAACGATATAGATACGAAAAGAGGGAGAACGCGAAGTTCAGAGACGAATACAGTAGGGCTGTGCTATACGAGTAATTTATGCAGCGGATATTTGGAGAGTAGCTAAACGAGTACTCAAGTAGGTTTACTTTTTTGGTAAACTCTTATTATTAACACTTATTGTTGACAGCAAAATTTATGTATAAATGTAAAAATTACGAAATATCATTCCCACCATAAAATTATAATTTTGATCGCAAATCTTTACTGGAGTGCAAAAGTATTACTCGAGCACAGTTTCATTATAGAGCTCAGCTCTAGTAGGCCTACATAGAAGCCTAAAGCCGGATCGACGGCTAGAGATCGGGTTAGCGCTCAATCGGCAAATTGACCGCATTCGTGTTTCATACCGTCTTTCCATTGCCTCTTCTCTCTCCACCTCCTCCTTTTTACCTTTATCTCCCTCTCCCGAGAGGCGTGGCTCAGTATACGTCATGATGATGATATGATTGGCGTTTGGCTACAGCGATCAGTTGTCCCACCCCGCCCGCTACAATGTCGGAGGTGGACGGACCCAGCTCATGTCGTCTGTACAGTAGATATCACACAGTGGCGCGAACCGCACCACAATGGTCTTAATCATCGATGGAATAGGCGAAGGTGTAGCGTGAAAAGCAAGAAAATTAGGTTTTATTGGTCATCGCGGTGTCCGTCCGTTCGCCCGTCCGTCACACGGGTGGATCAGTCAAAACGGTGCAAGCTAAGATCACCAAATCTTCACCTTCAGCTGCCTGGAAGACGCTAGTTTCAGAAACCGTAAAGCTTTTCGATAAATTCAAAGAGGGTCACCCCGGACAAGGGAGAGAGGTGGGAAAATTGGCGATTTTCAGTCAATAAGTTGCTGTATTTGAGTAACGGTGCGAAATAGGGCCTATGTTACTATTAATCACTAATAAAAAGTCGTACACTGGTTCTCGATTGGCGTTGAATTCAATGATCTTGGATAATTTCAAACGCCAAAATAGGGGGTTTTATAGATTTTTTTTAGCGATTTCGGGCTGCTAGACACATTTCAAGCGCGAATTGCGCCAAAATCAATTGAGATAAACATGGAAAAGCTGCGTGTGAAATTTTTAGCATTAAACGTAGATTTTGACGGTCCAAGTCCCAATTTTCTTGGTTCAAGGAAACCTGCGCAGGAGGACATCAAAGAGCGGTATCTCCGCAAAGTCGTTATTTTACTGTTGTTCGCCAGTCTTTCGTAAAAACGGTTGCAGATAGGCATGAACATGCTGCATATCACAAGAAGTATTACTGACGAGCTTTTCAGTCGTATCAACATCGATGACTGTGAAAGACCCTGAATTTCCAAAATAAGGATTTTTTTATTGATATTTGCGATCTTGGCTGCAAGGCACAGTCCAAGAATAAACTGCGACGAAATGGCTGGAGATAGACTGACAGTTTGCGAACAGGAACTGCTATAGGCTTTTGCGCGTTTTGTGAACATTAGCTCAAATTTTTTGTTTTCTTTTTATGTGCATGACGATGTTGCGACTATAGACCTAGCCCACCCCTACTATTTCAACAGGCCTCCTAAGTCGGAGATTTGTTTGGAAAAAAACGAGCCGTACAAAATCTTGGCATGTCTATTGTTATAGATTTCTGTGGCCTTTAAATTTTTACGCGCGACCGCATGTAGTGATTCGCGCGTCTTAGCCATCGTCCAGGTGTCTGTCCGTCTATCTGTACGTCTGACACACTCTTAATCTGTATTTAAACAGTGCAAGCCAGGATCACAAAATCTTCACTATGGGTTATCACAAGAATACTAGTTTTTCGTGACAAAACTTCGTGCCCCTGAGTGAGGGGGTTCCCCTCGAACGAGGGCGTCAAAGAGGGGTACCCCTAAAAAACGTTATTTTACCTAGTGTGAAAACGGTTGCAGATAGGTATAAACGTGTTGCTCATAATAACAAGCACTGGTCACAGGCTTTTTAGTTTTATCAACATCGATGACCTTGATCGATTTTGAGCACCCAAAAGAAGGGTGTTTGGCGATTTTTTTCGCATTTTTTGGCTGCAGCTCACACTTCAAGAGTGAATTGCGACAAAATGGCTGAAGATAGACCAAGATAACCTGCATATGAAATTTTCAGTATCAAACATAGATTTTAGTAGTTTATGTCTCGACCCTGTAGATTCAAGGAGGCCTGCACACGCGAGCGTCAAAGAAGGGTACCCCTCTAAAAGTGGTTATTTTACCGATATTGGCTCGTGTAGCGTGAAAACAGTCGCAGATAAACATAGATATTCTGCTCATCATAACAAGCACTGGTGACAGGCTTTTTAGGGTATCTACCTCGATGATCTTAGACGACCCTAAACCCCAAAAATAACAGGTGTTGGTGGGTGTTAGTGATTGTTTGCGATTTTCAGCTGCGGTGCACACTTCAAGGGTGAATTACAAGGAAATGGCTGAAGATAGACGAAAACAGTGTAAGAACAGGCACTGCTAAGGCTGTCGTGCGTTTCATGAGCTTTGCTCAAATTATTTGTTGTAGTATGCTATACCGGTATACTATTTGTTGTGGATTTGCTGTACAGGTTATTTAACTGTAGACCTCCTACAACACATTGCAGCCCTAACTGCCTACACTCTTTATTGACTACGGCCACATCATGATGTTCTCAGCGTAGAAATTAAATTTAGTCGCGTAATTTGTGTTTAAAAACAATTAATAAGCTTGACACAACATATTAGTTTGCTTTGCTTACAGTTTGCTCATTACAGCGCTAGTGACAGGCAGTGGTTTACAGCTCCTGCAAGTGGGTTGGATTTCGGAATCACGTTTGGCGCGCGCGCCGTTTATTCACGTCACGTGATGCCATATAGCACGTGTCTTATTTGTAATTAAGCGTGGATTCACGTTACGCCGCTTTTCTAAGCCGTGCGTGATTTGGCTGATATTGTGCAACAGTAATAATAATTATTATTAATACCTAATCAAATAAGCTCATACAAAATCCTGGACAAAAGTTTACAACTGTCATCTGCTAAGTCTGCATAAAGCCAAAACACCACTACGTCGAATTGTGGAACTTCCTGTACAACATGTACGACAAGTTTACAAAAAGCTGAATGAGTACTTTTAGTAGAGTTAGGGTTTAAGTATATAGGCCTTAGTAAATCCAGACTTTCAGTTGAGTGGTTGAAACAGAGAAAAAACGAAAGCAAGTGAAAACTCGTCTAGCATTAAAGATGATTATCGTACTCGGAGTTCATCAAGACCACGTTTTCGCGCCGATATCCAGTAGACATATAGCCTTTCTAAAAGCGTCGTCGCTTTTCACACTGCTTATGCTGCATTGCAAAAGAGTATATTGGAATGGCAAGGGAATGGAGCTGCCGGCCGAAACAAATAACTATGCACGTTAGTACAGTAAGTCGACTGAATTTAAATTATAGTTCAGTGATTTGTGGAAATTTTGGCACTGCATGCCTTGCCTTGCATTCGTCCTTCCTCATGAATGAGGATCGGATGTCGCCGACACAGACAGCAAGGCATTCCATCTGTTTCGATCACGTGCACATTGAACACACTCCGCCACTGATGCACCAGTCCACTGCTTGATTATCATCTGTCCAGAGTCTTCTTGGTCTGTTCTGGCTTCTATTCCCGGCGACGGTGCCATGCAACACATGTGTATACATAAATTGTCCGCTCTTACTGCATGGCCAAAGTATTGCAACTTCCTTCTCTTAACCTCTGCCAGGAAGCGACGTGTCGGTTGCAACTCGTAGAGTATTGAGTTGTTGGTTCTATGCTCTGTCCAGCTGATTCGCATCATCCTTCGATACATGTCCATCTCAAATGCTTTTAATCTTTTGCTGTCTATTGCCAGGATTCACACCCGTACATTGCCACGGTCCAAACCATGTTTGCATAAGTGTGCTTTTTAGCTGTAAGTTCAATGAACGGTTCTTCCACAGACTAGTTAGTGACTTAGCTGCTGATCTGACCATGCTAT
>Ga0209367_1003654_pt1 | contig 20988 bp, 14 predicted proteins | sample WorMetLIZISLAND2_FD_187412 | JGI IMG/M metagenome (GOLD analysis project Ga0209367, IMG submission 187412) | Marine gutless worms symbiont microbial communities from Max Planck institute for Marine Microbiology, Germany - Olavius geniculatus... ...
GCCGAGCAACTAAATTGATTGACGACGTAAGAAATTTACATTACGAAGAACGTATTAAAAAATTAAATTTAATGACATTAGAAAAAAGAAGGTATAGGAGTGATTTAATAGAAACATTTAAAATTATTAATGATTGTTATAATTTGAATTCAGATTTATTTTTTACATATGATGAAGGTCAAAGAAGAGGTCATTCTAAGAAACTATATAAAAAAACGCAGTAGATTGGATTTGAGGAAGTATGCATTTAGCAACAGAGTAGTTGATCACTGGAATGCAGTGTCTGATGCGTGTGTAACCAGTAATACAATAAATCAATTTAAAAATTATTTGAAACGGGAATTGCAACCGGAAACACACAGTTAATCTAGTTATTAGAATAGTAAGCGTTATATGGCTTTTGCCTGTGCTTACTTAGGCCACCAGTAGTTCTGGTGGCTTCGGTGAATTCGGTGAAAAAATCATGAGCAATCGTCAGTTGTCAACAAAGTCGTTACCTGCTACAATCGATGTCACGACAATCTGCAAAAATACGGATATCGATCTCGCATCCATCGCCAACCGAACAGTCGCCAAAGTCTTATTAAACAGCAAACACAGCAAATTTGTAGAACAAAACGACAAAATTAGCTAATTTCATTACATAATATAAACAAAGCCACCTCCCAACAGCCTCGCCTACCACTAAAGTGTCACCACGAGAATTTCACAGATAGACATAGTCCGATAGTAAAAAAACCCTAGAAAACCCTACATGATGATAAATGCACAATCCCTGGCTCTTGCGACAACGAAATTATTGTTCTCAGATAATCGAATAGTAGATATAACAATAAGGCTTCTATGTAAAACACATATAGCGTCGCACGTGTGTTAAAATTACTGAACTCATTCAAACGTGTAGTCACATATATCATGTCGGCATCCGCCGCCTACTTATTTACTTCTTGAACTTAACTACTTTTTGTTTCTGTGTGATTGAAGAATGTAAACAAATGATATGATGTTAGTTTTTTTATGTTTTATGCTTAAAGATATGCACTAATTTAGTAGTGCTGTTGATTTTAGAACTACTAAGAGTGTGAACAGTTTTGCGTGCTTAGTTGTCATGACCTATAACAGTCGTTTAGTGACATATTATTGTACCGTCTGTTTTGGATCTGAAGTTGAGATAGGCTGTTGTAATTTTTCAATTTTAAGGATTTTATTTGTCTCCTTGTGAATTTTTTCAACATTTAGCTGAGTAAAAATTTACAGTAATTTAGTTTACATGCAAAACTTATAAACTTTTGCTGTACGCTTGCTATTTGACGTTACAGAAAGACTTAGAAATAATTAAATAGTTAATTAATTACTGCTGAAATGTAACTAAACAGTTGACTTTTTAGGTGAACAACTGAAGTTGAAGACCTGACTTTATTGTGATTAATTCTGTTGCAATGCATCCATCGTCATCAAACAAAACACTTTCGTCTGCACGTCGTGGGGTGTCGGAACGCGTTGCTGCATTGAATCGTCAGAAATCTTTCACAGCCGAAGATAGTGATGTCTTCTGCAGTGAGTTCAGAGTTGCTTATATTATCATAAAAATTGCAAGGTGTTGTCCGCCGTGAAAATTTACGGCAAATAAGTAGTCGATTTTCGCTATCTGCCGTGAATTTTCACGGAAGCTAGCATGAAATGGTTATCTGCCGTCAAAATTTATTGAAAATATATAGGCCTATCATTAGACCTATCTGCTGTGAATTTACACCAAAACAAAGTATAGTAAAATATTTGCCAGTGCTGTTTAGTACAGTATTATCAGATTATACGAACAATAATAGTAAGTTAGCAACTTCTGTAGCGGCAACAGCTAAGTCAGCGGCTTAGGGGTCTAGTGCTGAACTCTTGTCTATATTTTCGCCCGGACATTGGCAGTGAAAGAATTTTGCAAATCAGTCAGAATTGTGACCGTGGCAGATAATTTGCAACAAAACAACACTGAAATTTCTATCTTGCCTGAAGTAACTACTAGATACCTTGCATAAAGCCTGATTTCCACCATCACATTCCGCACTGTAACGCAGTGCAACGTTTCGCAAGGATTTTTACGCAATCAAATTGATGATGCGTAAAAAAGTATATTCCGTACCGTTCTGTAAGCTCTGTAACGGCATTGCAAGCCATTGTGGCACTGTTCCGCAGGAGATAGAAACTGTCTCTATTTTTCACGCAAGGACCGTTGCGGCCAACCAATCACAGCGAAGCCATAGCTACGTAGCCCGCAACGGTAGGCCAATACAGCAAACGCTGGCAATGGCATGCAAAGGTAAAATTACAAAATTTGAAATAGATGCAGATATAGAGGGCCTACCGATACAGATTTAATTTAATAACTTGAACAAAACTAAAAGATTTTTTTGCATTTTCTGCTGTTCCTGCTGCAACTCCTCGCCTCTGCCCCTCCTCCGAACGGAAAGTTAGTGCTTGCATAATTTTTTCGTTCGTGCTTGCGTTGCGTTGCGTTGCAGTATGGTATGGTGTGGTACGGAACGGTACGTTGCGTTGCGTTGTGGAATGTGATGCTGGAAATTAGGCTTAAGGCTGGCAGAAAATGGTGAAAGAAACAAGTTAAGCTTTTCAACATGCAAATTTGTCTCCATGCTAAATTGTTATTATTAGGCTTTAATTGTAATTGCATGATTATTCGCTTATTTCTCAGCTTCGATCTATACGTTGCCGTACATCAATTTTCATGGCATATATCCAAACGCAAAAGATGCCTCTGTGAAAATACGTGGAAAATAAGTAGTCGATTATGGCTATCTGCCATGAATTTTCACGGCAGATATAATCTTCGATAAAATTTAATAGTGGATATCTGGAAGCAGGTTTGTGGCTCCTGTTTTTATTCAATGTATACAACTTTGAACACAAATTACAGCTAAAGTTTAACTAATGCTCATATCACATTACGACTTCTAGTATTTCATTCTGCTTTATAATTTGTAATGAAGATCCAGGTTACACCAAAACCCATCTAGATGTTTTTTTTTGAAACTGCTAACACAACAACTGGCACCACTTTGTCAGGCAACATGTTCCATAATTTGAGTAATGTTTACACTGTATTACTTTAGTCTGTAGTTGTAGGATATTAATGATGCATTACATGCTTTTTTACAGAGAAAACTAGTAATAAAAACTAGCATAGCTAGGGGATATTGAGTGCAACACATGTGATGGATTGTCCACATTGATGTGGACACATCCAGCCCACCACACTCTGACATTTTCACAGTGAAGTGAATTTTTCTTTATGCAGTGGCAGTCTAAAATGTGTTCTAACAGTTTTTCCTTATTATGGTGTGATATTGTAGTATTATTACTTGTAACTCTGTTATAATCTTTACTCTGTAGGCACTGGATGACTGATACAAGCTGTTAGTTAAAAGCTTAGATTTGAGTGAAATTTGGAGCTGTATTTTTCAGGCGTGTATGATGGTGATTGTCATTTTGTCTGTGTATGTAAGAAAGCCCAAAGTTGCCACGCCGGAGACAGCTGCAAAGTTCCCGGGAAAGTTCTCCATCTGCCGAAAGAAGACGCACGAAGTCAGTTGAAGCTGCTTCACGGCGTGTCAGAATGACAGGTTTGCACAGTGCAGTTACAATTGCAATTAAAAGATAAAACAATGGTTATTGAATCTATTGTTATTGATAGTGAACAGAAGAATGGTGACTGATGTACGTTACAAAAAGTCAAGAAGCACCTTGACAGTGCTGACGCCAGCTTTGACCAACCCATCACCACTTATGTAGCACAGAAGCACAGACAGTTTCAAACGCACTGCAGCATCAAATACTAATAGATTGCAAACAAAAAGGTGTTCAATAAATGTTGAAAAATGTCAGCAGAGAGTGTCTAGTCTCTGGATGAAAACAGTTTAGCTATATATTTAAGTTAAGTTTTTTTCATGGTGTTTTGTAGATGCTAGTGGCCACAAATTCCATGCTGCAGTTTCGTCCAGCAGCGGAGCTATGGCTGATGTGGCTGGTGCTGTCACTATGTTCTGTAACCTTCCCCACGACACAGTAACTGCTGCATCCTCCATCACTCACAGTCATAGGTCAACCGATACAGCAGCTTCAGCCAGTGAGCCCCCAGCTCTGCCGCCTCGTGCACCAATATATAGCAAAACTCTTAGCAGTCAGTCAAGTCGAAAGCCGCGTTCACGATCCTCTGATCCCAGGCCTTCTGGTCTTAGAGTTTCGGATATGCGATCTTCCGGTTCCATTATTTCTCCACGCACTTCATCTTCCGAGTTGCTCGACGATACCCTAGATGTTTTTATTCCGTTATCCGGTGACGAGCAAATAAACGATGATGATCTTGACTTGACGGTTAGTGTACCGGACAAAATTGGTCATCGGAAGCAGTTTAACAGCAGTTCCAAGTCTGAGCAGACAATCTCTGTTAGCATTTCAACTGAACTTCAGGAACATCTGAAAAGTGATGAGGGCAATGGACTGGATGGGGTGGTTGGTCTGGAGGATGAAGCTAATGATTTACAGTCTCCAACACTAACTAGTTCTGAGCAAATGAGTTTTGCAAAAGTTTCGGCTGACAGTGTACAACGTGTCCATGATAATGAAGTGTTGGCTGAAAGTGCAGAGGATCGTGACGAAAATGCCAGAGATGTTTCGGAGGATCGGCGTCAGCAGATTTCGAAGCGACCGCGTCCAACTGTTGGTCGACAACTGACGCGGAAGGAGACAACAAAACTGTCACGCAAACTGACACGCAAGATGTCGTGCCGACAGCAGCACGCGCTGATGATGGCTTCCGAGTTTGATGAGTTTGATGAACTTGATGTAGTCGTGGAAATGGGCAACATCAACGATGATGATGATGATGATGATGATGGTCAAAGTCTTCCAGCTATTGTTAGTGATAGTGAACAGAAGAATGGTGATGAAACATTACAAAATGTCGACCAGCATCTGGACAGCACTGATGACCACCGTATTACAACCAAACTGCAGTATGACCAACTCCAGGTTACATCATGTGATTTATTGCTTTATTGTTCTATGTTTGTGTTTATTTTTTAGTTTTTTTGCATTATTTTTAGCATTTTTATTGTGTTTTATTGTTGTGAGCATGTGTGTCTGACAGATGTTGAGAAATTGCTTTAACAGCATCTTTTGTTATCGTGCAGCAGATTAATAGCTTTCGTATTTTGCTGTAATTATAAGTAACCTGTCTGTTTTTTTTTGTTTTGGTTAGTTGGTCGGCAGGGTCTCCAAACTGAATCATTGCATTGATGGGCACTATGTTGCTTCTGTCTAGCATATTATCAAGTATATAATGCAACTACTGCAGTTTCTGAGGTTTGCTGGAATTTTTATGGTTACTGAGATGATCAACCCAGCCAAAGCTAGTAAAAATATGTTCAATTGGTTATTTTCAGTAATTGAGAAATTTCTGTTAGGTTGAGATGGAGACTGGACAGATTACAGAAGAGTTAAAGGGTGCAGAGATGACGACAGTGCAAAGAATAGCTAATGAGCTGCTCACCACTGAACGAACGTATGTGAAAAAGCTGTACCTCATTGATCAGGTAACGTTTTAACTTGATTTATTTACAGCTGTTTCACGATTAATTTTTAATCACATTGATAGTATGGTTGATTATTTTTGTCACTTGTTAGGCCTAATCCCGGTTTCGTTGCATATCTAGTTTATGTTTCAGATAGGCACGATCAAACAACAGAAGGTGGTCTTGCTGATGAAAAATGGTCACTTAATTTGTTTTATATGATTGTTGCATAATAACCTTACTACAATTACTTGAACATTATTGACAGTAACATGGTTCCTACGGTCAAGGGAAGTCAGGGAAAGTCAGGGAAAAATCTGAGGATCAGAGAAAGTCAGGGAATTTGACATTCCAAAGTCAGGGAAAACTCAGAGAGTCAGGAAAAGTCGGGGAATTTAAAAGTACCAGGGTGCAATAGTCAACAAAGATGCAGAAAAAATTTTGAACTATTGTACTCACACTGTGTACAACAGCTGAAAATATTTCCTACTTGCTTTGCTTGCAGATTATTTCTACCTCCAGTTTTAAATTTGTTCTGCTGCCATTGTTTTTAGCGTGATTGCAAACAATTGAAAACCGACATTGTGTCGGTTTTCACGTGAACAAATTAGTCAGGGAAAATGATTCATTTTGTCCTGGAAAGTCAGGGAAAAGTCAGGGAAAATGAATTCTGCAGAGTAGTAGGAACTATGCAGTAATTTGGGCCTTATTATACATGGAAATGAGAGATTTGGGAGCTTGAATCTTCAATCTTCAGCCAAAACTTTTAGTTGCAAATTGCCGCTGTCACCAAGCGAATAGAAATAAGGATAGATTCTGCCTTTTCCCAAATTACTCTAGACTTCTCTGTTCGTTTTTTTGCACTAATTTTGATTTTTACTTTCATCAAAGTAAAGCAAAGAAGAAGGGTCTGGATTCCTAGAAATACGAATCATTGATTTTGATGAAATTTTATCCTGGAGGGATTGGGCATGGCTTTGAGATGAAATGGTTAGATTTTTGGTATTAATCCAGTTTCCTTAGTTGATCAGGATTATTAATTCTGGATTTTTCGTCATTAGGAGATAGAGCTATAATAAATCTTTTGTATTTGTGGAGGTTTGAGATCTTCGATCACTTCTAGTTTCAGTGTATTGCCTCAGTTTGTGGATGATGAGATTGTGCTGGTGAGTGCAGATATTTCACTGGGAGATCATCCGGCAGAACCGAGCATTTCATTACTTTCCCGACGATGTCGTGCCGCAGATGTTCTGTAACGTGAAGAGCATATATCAGTTTCACAATGACTTCCTACTGCCACAGCTTGAACAACGCATGGAGTCATGGTAATGACAACAACAGCACCAGCCGCAACAACAGTAGTAGTTGTACTAATAGTAGTAGTAGTCGTAGGACCTAGCAGTAATTACTATTAGCAGTAGTAGTAGTGATAGGAGCACCAGCATCACTTTTTAGGTTTGTGCTGATAAAAGCAACATATGGGGCAGCTGTCCCCCCTGTTAGCTATAGAAGCCTACTCAGTTACTCAAACTAGTGCCAAAAATGCACCAAAATACTTTGTTTCACACATATAAATTGAAAGTTTTGGGGGAAGGGGGCACAGCCCTCTCCACAAACCTCTTTCTGGGTGGAGAAAAAGCATCCCTCCCCACACTTTATTACTCAAGTGCCCGCTTACATTTAGATTCTGGCTATGCCACTGCTAGAAGATAGGCAAAAACTGGAACTGGGTAGCTGTCTGAACAAGTTCTGAGCAGATTCTGGTAAAATTTTACGAAGGGCTGGAAAGTGACCCCAGTGCTAACCATTCAGATTTTGGTAGTCGTCTATTACAGGATTTGAATTTGGGTTTTTTGAATCAGTCTAGTTGATCCAAGGGCAGGAATTTTTTGATAGAATAGTTCACTGTATTCACCAGGTGGCAGCTATGTTCTCGGCTGACGTTTAAAATCTCTGATTGCTTCTGGTTTGTCTGTGGCTAGGAAATCTTCACCATACATTGGTGACGTAATGAAGAAGTTTGCTCCATTCCTGAAATTATATGCAGACTACGTCAAGAACTTTGATCATGCGATGGATATGATCAATACCTGCATTGACAAATCTCCCGAGTTTGCATCTCTACTGCAGGCATTACAGGTTGGCAAATTTTTAAAAATTAGTACGATCAGAGTAGAAGGATCAGAGTAGAAGGTGGTTTTGTTTTCAGGTCTGTTTGGTTGTTTGTTTTTTTTCCATTTGTCTATCTGTCTGTTAATATACTAGAAAATTTTTGAACAAATTTTGATTAATTGTTGAAGATGTGGGGCGCCTGAGCCAAGGTACAGTTGATTTGGTCATTATCTGGGTATGTAAAACAAGAAATTTGAGCTAATGCTCACGAGACGTGCGAAAGCGTATAGCAGTTCCAGTTCAGTAGTTTAGCTGAAAATTGGGGTGTTCACGCTAAGTTAATATACAAATATCAAATTCTCTATCTGTATTGCATAACAATAGTAGCATGGCGCCACCTTGTGAATGTGTCACATTTGACTTGTGTCGCAGCCTGAAGTCGCCAAAAAATCCATAAAACCCCCTATTTTGGCGTTCAAGGTCATTCAAGGTCATTGAATTCGGCGCCAATCAAGAGCCACTGTACGACTTCCTATTAGTGATTAATAGTAACCTAGGCCCTATCTCACTCCGTTACTGAGATACAGCGACTTATTGGCCAAAAATCGCAAATTTTGCCCAACCCCCTCTCATTTAGCACCCTCGTTTGGGGTGACCTTCTTTGAATTTATGGAAAAGTTTTACAGTTCCTGAAATTAGAGTCTTCCAGGCAGCCGGCGGTGAAGATTTGGTGATCCTAGCTTGGACCGTTTTTGCTTGATCCACCCGTGTGACAGACAGACAGACAGAAAGACAGACGGACGGACAGACGGACGGACAGAATTGCGATGGCTAAGACGTGTTGAAAGCAGTAGCTGCTTTCACGCATAAAAATCATTAGACCCACAGGGCCCTTAGCCCTGAGCGAAACACACCAGTTTACACTGCAAGACCTTGGATATAATGCTTTTGCTCATATTGATTGTGCCTACTTGCCAAAATGACATGTTCTCTGCTATTGCAAGAAACAGTTGCCCGAAACCATTTTGATGTGTGTTTTAGCTTGTGTGGCATGTCCTCTGTCTATTGCATAAAACTATCATGTGTGTGTCTCGGCTAGTGTAACACATGCTTTATGTTGCAGAACATTCCTGAGTGTGGCCATCTGACACTACAGCATCACATGCTTGAGCCAATCCAGCGTGTGCCAAGATATGCACTGCTGCTCAGAGGTCATCCTACTTCTTAGTAACATTCATTAGTAATTCACAAACCTTCTTTGAAATTTACCTAAGACTTTTCTAAGACCTCTTTAACTTCTTCGTGAAGTTAGCATGTTGCAGTAAATATGTTTTGCTTGTAATTATTTGGTAAACCACACTAGGTCATATTTCTTACCACAAAATAACGTCTGTTCCAAATTAGTCTTTTGCCTTTGTTATTCTTGGTGTTCGTTGTAATTTCAGACTATCTGAAGCACTTGGATGCTGACTCCGATGATCGTGAAAATACTAAAAGTGAGTTTTTTTCTCTTTTCAGTATAATATGGTTGACTTGTTGTACCAGCCTAAGGTCTGAGTAAACTGCTCTATTTGCTGTTCTGTTAAGCTTACCTGCAAGGCAAATAAATGACAGTGATAAATAATAATACATTATTTTATTATTGCAATTTACACTTAATTGTAATATCATTTACTCTCAATTTGTGTTTATCGGTTGACAGGTGCTCTTGCACTAGTGTCTACGGCAGCCGTTCATTCAAATGAAGCTATGAGGAAGATGGTAACCCATAATTTTTTGTTATTTATTGCATATTTAGCATATCTGGGTAATAATTTTAACATAATTGTTGTGTTGCTGACTATTTCATTTGCTGCTTCAGATGCTATATTATTTTAGTTACGATGTAGAATAAGCAGAAAAATATATCAGATTTTCTTTGATGACATTAATTCTATTGTTGCCATTCTTTTTATTTTTGTTGATTTCGGTGTCTGGCTTTAAGTGAACTAGCTCTGGAAAAGGGTTGTTTAAACAAAAGCCAAAAGTGCTTGTGCTAGTAATATAGTGGTGATACTGTGAAACTTCTGTTGACAGGAGAAGTTTCGTAAGCTGTTGGATATAAACGAGAGTCTCGGAGAGACAGTTGATCTGATTAGTCCGACGCGGGAGCTGATCAAAGAGGGAAAGATTCTGCGCGTCGCTGCACGTGATGGCGGCAAATATGAAAGATACATGTTTCTTGTGAGTTCAGTTTTTGTGAGTGAGTATGAGTACTTATATCCGGCACACTTGAGTAAAAAAGTCACAATGCACCACAGCCTAAACGAACAGATACACCTTAAATAGTTGTTTATAATGTTCAAAAGTAATGTCTTTCTGTCGGATCTAAATTGGTAGGCTGTTTCATAGCCGTGGTCCAGCTGCTGTGAAGCTCCTGTCATCGATCTGTGACTATGTCCTTGGCATGGTACACGTGTGAACGTCTGATGACTTGAGGTGCTGACGTCCCACCTCAGTAATGAGCTGACAGTTCTCTGACAGGTACGGTGGAGCAAAGCCATGCAGAGACTTGTACACCAGCACTGCCAGTTTGAAGTCAATTCTCTGCTTCACAGGCAGTCAATCAAGCTGTCTGAGCACTGGAGTGATGTGGTCACATCGACGAGCTCCAGTGACAAGTCATGCTGCTGTGTTCTGTACCGACTGCAGCTGTTGGATCAGACCGCCATAGATGCCATACAGCAGTGCCTTACAGCAGTCTGTCGGCATGACATGAACGACTGAATTAGCATTTTCTTGGCATCGTCTGACAATGAACGCGCAATCGTTCATAGCTGACGCAGCTGGTAGTAGGCCGAACGACAGACTGCAGTGACGTGGTCAGACATCGTTAAGCCACTGTCAATGACCACTCCCAGGTCACGTGCTGAGTCGAAAACCTTGATGGATGTTGACAGGACTGGAACATCTTGAATGTTGAGCTTGAGCAGTTGGTACTCAGAGCCCAGCCACAAGACTTGCATTTTGGCTGGGTTCAGTCGCAGTTGACTTGAGCTCAAACAGGCTTCGACATCGTCAAGACAGTGGGAAAATCAGTCGACTGCCGCCGCAGCGTCATCAACTGGCGTGCTGGTGTAGATTTGACAGTCGTCAGCATACTGACGCAGGATGAGGCCGTAATTTGCCACCACTCGACTGAGGTCGGCCATGTACAGAACGAAGAGCAGAGGGCCTAAATCAGACCCCTGCGGAACTCCGAACTGCACTGACTGTGTCGGTGACAGCTGACCACAGTATGCCACTTGCTGACTTCTGCCGGTAATGCATGACGTCAGCCAACGCAGAACCATCCCAGACAAGCCGAACGTGCATTTCAGTCGTTGCAGCAGCAAGGAATGGTCGACACAGACCAATCGGCATCATGCATTGTTGATCAGCGGCAGTTAACACATCCGACATGACTCGTAGCATGGTGTGTGTCTCACTCGAATGGTATTTGTGTAATCCGACTGGTGACATGGTAACAGACCCTGGTCAGAGATGTTCGTTTAGCTGCTGAGATACGATCTTCTCAACCACCTTTGACATAAACAACAAGGTTGGACACTGGCTGGAAATTGGCCATATTGTCTTCTTTCTCATGATGTTTGATGATTATTGGCTTTGACTTTGCAAATTTTTGTTGTGCTGAGCTTGGAGTTTGCATGGACTGTCTTTGCATTTTGTAGGCTTGGAAAAATTTTGATTTCAAAGAAAAGTCTGCTTTAAAAATATAAATTGTTTTTTTCTTATGTTTTTCAAAAATCATGTAAAACTTCCAGTTGTTTTTGATGTATGTGGTCATAAATACTATTGTTTAGCATTTACCTGTGTGATTTTGACTTTTGTATTAATATGTATTTTTTACTTACTTACATACTTCAGTGATCCTGCTGATCTTTACTGGCATCATTGTTGTCACAGGCATCAAGCAGCAATACTGTTACTACTAACTTCTTGCTCACAGAGGATAGAAGGCTGAGTCGACCTGACCGAGCTGTGGCTATGTTGTATGTTTATTTACAGTTTAATGACCTAGTACTGATCTGCACTGTCGTCGCTGTGGTCATAGGCAGCAAGCAGCGCTACAGAATCAAATCAAAGATCGATATTGACGGCATGCAGGTAGCTAGGCTGGTTGTTACAGCTATGACACTAAGGGGTAGGAGGCTGAGTTGACCTGCTCATAGTAAAAATTGACTGTAACTGTTGTGAGATACAGAATCAAGTCCAAAGTGGCATTTCAGTTGTACCAGTGAGAGATTGATTTGAAAAATGTTCATAGTGGACCGAGCTGTAGTGGTTTTTGATGCTAGTTCCGGTTCCATGTTGCATTAGTTTGTTCCATGTCTTCTGGTCTCAAACAGGTCTCTAGGTTTTAAAAAATTGTAATGGAAATCCGGTTTACACAGAGTCAGCAGAATGGGTCAGTGTGTTGGATGAGATCGAAAAAGTGAATGGGCCAGGTCGAATAATTTGTTCTCTGGAAGCCTATAAGAATTCTGCAAATTATGGTGTTGCAAACTTGTTGCAGTAATGTTGCAACAATGTTTCAGGTTTGCGATGGCAACAATTTGGTGATTGCAAACACGTTTATCATCAAAGGTCGACAGAAATCAATTGAACTGCTTGCAAGGTTGACAATCCATTGCTGTTTTTATTCAAACGTTTTAAAGATATTTTTGTGATTTTTTTAATATTCAGTATACAAGTAATACAACTCAATAATGCGGCAGTTTGTGCAGATGTTTTCTTTGCGTGGAGAACGTTCTTAGCTCACTGGGTCTGTCTGCGACATTTTTATTTTATTTTCTGTAGGTTATTATGTGAAAATGTTTGGATGAACTTTGATTGTTTTTGCTATTTGATGCAGTTCACCAGAAGAGACAAATGAATGGATGAGTGTACGTGGATTTCTTGTTTTGTTTTTTGCTGTTTTATTTTTATTTTATTGCATTAATTTGCTTTGTATTTATGTTTTTCCATTAGGTTTTGACTATGAAAATCAGCACACTCTGTCTACTTTGAGATACCAGCAAAAATATTACTGCTTCATTCTACTACCACGTGATGTTATTTACAGTTAATGCATTATATGATAATATAACTTACTTACTTATTCAGTTATTATCACCATTCCTTGGCTGCTACTGAACTACACTGCATATGCTGTAGTGACAAAGGCACATAGGTGTTAACACTGAACAACTTACCCAGAGTTGTTACCTGACAGTAAACTGGCTGGGAGTTGAACCCGCAAGATCACAACATTTTGATGGCAAGTCTGACATTCTAACCGCTCCGTTACAAGCTACAATTTTATGAGTTTATTCACATTATATTTGTGGTTTTGCAACGTGAAAGACTGCGGAACATCATTCGTTGTAAATGTCTGTAGGTGATTGAGAAGACAATCGCAGACTTCACTAACAAGCTGCGTTCACGTAAAGCCTGTCGACAGCTTGACGTTGTGAGTAACATTACGTCATTCAACGTCATTCATTCTTTATGGCAGCAGTAATGCTAGTTTTGCCACATCGTGTACCACATACGGTGTGCATATAGCTCGAATCTGTTAGCAGTAGAGCAGGAATGAGATACTAGTACATGTTTTTGTAAATTAAATTATGTCACTGTCCACCTTTTATTGTAGCTGAATAGGTTCGGCTTTACGGGAAGTTTTAATTTTTCTTGTCAGTTTTATCGTTCTTCATGGTTCTTCAGAATATCTTGCCTTGACATTATTATCTTAACCAGCTTATTGTACTGTTTACAGTTTAAGGTGATTCTGATTGACTGCTTGACTGGCTGACTGATCTTAGCATTATGGCGCAAAGTGGACTGTTTTCTTAATATGAAGCAAACACTCATTTATTGACAAATATGCCAGTGTAATTCTAAACGTGAGCAGCATCATTATGCCTAAAATTAAAAATCTTTGTGCTTGCAATTACACTCTGGCCCAAAAAAATAGGCAAGGGAGTGCAGAAAATTTGGTTTTGTTTAATTTTTATTTTATAACATGTCGTTGAGTATTACGCAAAAGCTTGTACAAAATAAATTGACACACTCTGTAGTAGTAGCCACAAGAACTGCAACATAACAGACTGGATGCAAACAGTTTTTCGGGGAAATTGCTGCCCGCCTTTAAATTTGGGCTGTTCGAAACATCGGAAAATTTTGTCGGAAAATTTGCATCTAGAAGTGCAAAATTTGGGGCTGAAAATCCCCATTTTGAAGAATTTAAGGGCAAAATAGAAATTTTGAGCAGTTGTAATCTCTACTGTCGGAGATTTGCAGCTGTATGTTGGAATTCAGTAGGAAATTTGAAATTTGTAGTGTCTGACGGAAAATTGTGCGACTAATTGCTCGCCTACTTATTTAACTTACGATGCTGCTGGCTCTTAGACGCAGGAATTATTTGGTTAGCACTATTGATGTTATGCTTACAGTTAAGAGTGGAGGAGCTCGGTCATCGAGCACCGACATGGGTGAAAGACCAGGAGACTAGCATGTGTATGAGATGTACTGATACCTTCACTATGTTCAGACGTCGACACCACTGCCGCGCTTGTGGACTGGTAAGTTAGTGGTCTCACCATAGCCTATAATTAGTGAGTAAGTAAGTAAGTAAGCATGTGTATATGATGTACCTACATTTTCACTGTGTTTAGTCATTGAAATCACTGCTGAGCTTGTGGACTTCTACGGTAGTTGTGCAGTACCTGCATACTGTTTAGCCTCATAGCATAAAGAATGCCTTATCATTGTAGCAAATAGCACATGATCTCTTTGTTTATGTTTACATTCATCTTTTGTGTTGTGTGCCTGTAGGTGGTATTCAGTTGTTATTCAATGCAGAAGATAGCACTGATCTATGATGAAGGGCGTGAGAACAAAGTCTGCGATGACTGCTATGCAGCTGTAGTAGTATTAGTTGTTGTTGTTGTTGTAGTTGTTGTAGTCGTTGCCTGTGTTGTAGGTTGTATGCAGTCGCTGTTCAACGCAGAAGGTAGCACTGATGTATGATGAAGGGCGAGAAAACAAAGTCTGTGATGACTGCTATGCAGCACTGCAGCATTCCGAAGCACCAACGACCAGTGAGCTGACTTTACGTAGACAGGCACCACGAGCTCTGCAGGTATGCCTGTCTGTCTGTCTGTCTGTATATTTGTCTGTCTGTATATCTGTCTGTCTGTCACACTCATGCACCCTGCTAAAGCTGATGGACAGCATGGGATGTTGTTTGGCCCAAACACGGGAAGGAAGATTTGCGGTCGGACACCCTGTCGAAACTCTCACTCCAAATTCTGGTTGATCTGAGGTGTGACTAGAGCAGTGCTGTTTAATGTCTAATGCTATATGACTTCGTCTCTTGTTATGACCTAGTAATAATAATATTAGCTATAAGCTTTTATTCAGCCTGCATCCTGATTTATGCATTGGGCAATTTCGGTCAGACATTGATGCCATTCCGCCCTCTCTGCCGGCAGTTTTTTTGGCTTTTTCCCATCTAGTGTCCATGTCTTTTTGATCTCGTGACTCATTTAGTGCTGTCCATTCAGTGTATTGTTGTCTGTCTCAGTTTTTTCTTGTAGCTCTTCAGTTCTTGATGAGCTGTTCTGTTTTGCTGCATTCTCAGTCTTGTTTCTTTAATACCAAATAATTATGTAAAAAAAATGTAAAGTCCTTCCCGAGCCTTATGGCCCATTGGGTGGTGCTGATCTCTGTTTCCTTGGCCTTCAGCCAGACACCAGTGTTTTGCACTGCGAGACCACGGATACGGGGCCAGTGTATCGCGTGGTGTGCCTGTTTACATCCCAGGGGTGAAGCCAGTACCAAATTATACTGCTTGGTGACAGAGGCACGTGTGTGAACAACTTGCCTAAGGTCGTTACCCAGCAGTGCCCCGATGCAGACACTTATTATGTAGCCCAATCTTATCTTTTTAATTTTGATTTAAAAATGCATTCCGATGGTGCTGTGAGTTGTAATGATGTGACAGGTGAAAGCGAGTGATCCCGCAGTGATCAGTGGTTATCTCAGCATGTCACTTGACAACAGGACATGGCACAGACGATGGTTTACCATTCACACTGACTTTGTACTCTACTCTTTCAAAGCCCACCAGGTGCACAGCAGTCGTCATAGTAATAGGGCTCCGTGATGTTATACGTGGCCAAACTCCTGAGGCTGGTCATGAGGCCAAGACCAAAAGGATGATCGTGGCCAATTGTTTAAAAACCCAAGGCCAAAGTTAGAATTCTAATAGTGACAGTGGCATCCTAAGCTAGAATTTTTATGGTGTTAACAAGGCCATAGCACTATGGCCGAGACCAGACCAAGGCCAAGTGCTTAAGGCCAAAGCCATGGCTTTGAGACTGAGGCCAAAATTCTGCCTTTAAAACCACTTTAGTCTCGAGGATTTAACATATCTGAGTAATAGTTGTCGTAGTTGCTGTGATGGCAGCAGTTGACAACAGAACATGGCCCGGGTGATGGTTTACTTAGTTTGCTGCTCGTGCATTAAGGAAGTAATCATCATTTAAAATATTGGCATTAATAATTTTAACTCAATGGCAGAAGTTATTTTGTAGCAGCTTTCTTTCCTCTTTTATGCTGTGCTTAAACATTGCCAGAAGTATGGACAGAAAGCGCCAGAAATTGGCAGAAATGTCCATCAAAACAGAAGTCCCGAAATTGGATTTCTGTTAATGCATCTAGTGTATTCACATAGGCCAATGTTCGAACGCTATTGTACAGTGATTGTTTTGTTTATGTTGGTTGCTAGGACGTGGTTGCTATGACGTCACTGCCATTGCCTGGATACCAAGTTGCAGCGGCAGCCAATGATGGCACATCAGCGAGTGACCTAAGGTTTACATTAAGTCATGCTGGTTCGCAAAAGACTTACTACTTCTATGCTGAGACTGCAACTAGTCAACACAGGTACAATACTGGCGTCTGTTTGTGGCTTTAGCAAGCGGTGTCTACGTGTATAAGTAGAACATAGCTAAAATTCACTTGATGTTGTGTTAGGCAGATGTTGGCACCGGTGATGGTGCCTGAAACAAAATTTCATGTGAATTTTAGTTTGGCTGTTTTTTATGTACTTTTAGTTTTAGATATAGTAACTTCACAAGTTATATGATTTTCTCCGGTGCTACGTTTTTACAACGTACAAAAAAAAGCAGCAATTGATGTACAATTTATGTTCCTGGTAAGTCGTATTGACTCATGCAGATTGCAGAAGTCAGTAAAATGAGTAGACTTACTATTCCGACACTGAAACTACAGCTGATTGAGGCATGTACAACTGTGTTGGTCTGAAACTGTTTGCAGCTTTGCTGATTTAAGGCCAAACTCTACTACTTTGGTTTTTAGTAGAATTGTTGGACAACAAGCCGTACATCTTGATATTTTAAAATGTGTGGATTTGCTATATAGCTTTCCAGGTGTATTAACGAGCTTGCTGTAAAACTTGTCATGGACTTAAAGTTGGTTGTTGCTATTTTCTACAGCTCATTTTTCATGATTGCACCTTCATTGTATATTTTAACTGTACAGTTGATTAAATCTTATAATACATGTTGTACATGTTATTTTATGAAAGCACGTTAAGTAGGCTTCTGTTGCACATCAATATCGTTATTGCTACAGGTGGGTTGAAGTTCTGAAGAACATCGTAATGATGTTGCTACCTGAGCAGAGACAGTCAGAAGATCTACCGGCACAGTCTCCGAATCTTTCCTCATCCTTCATCCTCTGTCCATAGACAGCAACCCACCATCAGATATTGCCAAGGAGTGAATTTATGTCAATGTTGACTGTTATTGTAGTTGATGTTAATTATGTTTGAAAGTAGTGTGGTCATAAGAGCAGTTACCAAACTGTTGTTATGCTATTTATAGGTAGTCATGTTGCTATTTGTAGTTTACGTCAGCCATAGCGTATGTATAGGCAGGTTTGGGGAGGATTCAAACCCCATTAAAGACTAGAAAAAATTGTAGTACAAAATTAAAGCCATTATGTGGAACAGACATAAATTACATTTGTGTTGTCACACTATTATGATAATTAAAGTAATTAAGTTTTGTATATGCCATGATTTTGTATGCCATGAATTTGTCATTTTTATTCAGGCTGGTTTTTACTGTGTTCTGAAGATAAACTTGCTTCGAGTATTTGGGAACTGAGTTCGCATTAGCATATTTAAGTCTCCATTCAGCTGTTGACCATACTTTTTTGCATTCCATCTTACTGCATTAGTCAAGAGTGCCTTTAATGCAGCAGACCATCCATTTAATTCAGCCTAGCTGTGAGCATTTGTTATTCCTAATATTTGTTGTGTCTTTTTTAAATGTGCCCTTGAGTGAATGAATTGCTGTAAATTTATGTGTTAGCCGTTTTTTACTTGTTGCACAATTTGTTGTGGCCGTTTAGTTTTAATTTGTAACGATATGCTGTTTATTCATTGTCACGCTTTCTGATTAACACACAAACATGTACAGGGTGCAGCAAAAAAAGTAGCCCCCTAAAGTTTTTCGCTGTTTTCTCAGCAACCGTTTCAAATTTTACTTTGAAATTTCACAGCTTTATTTGTAGAAACCTTCTACATTTAACTGCTAAGTAAAATATGATTCTGTTGAAAAACGATGAAGATATAGACTTTTTAACATGACCGCCTACCACTTTTTAGCATTCAAAAATGTTCCGGCTACAACACCAATTCAATAACGTTGTTGAAACAACTCAGTTAACTGATAATCTGATGACAGTATTCCATTGTCACTGTAAATGTTTGAAGTGTCCAACAGCGAAACACTTTAGGGGGCTAGTTTTTTGCTGCACCCTGTAGAGTAGAAATAATTTGTCGGCTGTTAGTAATAATAGTTGTGTTAATAGTAGTTAGTGGTGTCTATGGTACTTGGCTATCATCCATTCCATAGCAAAGCCACTGTGAAAGCTGCATAGGTTCATTTAGAGCATGTAGAAATTACAAAGGCGGCTACCGACCTTTGAATCCAACCTGTAGCGACTCTTGTTGCTGGCTGATGCACATTTGTAATTATTTTTATGAACTGTTAATTCTACGGTTGACATTCCATGTGTACATGTGTAATTTTCTTCACAATCAATGCTGTTTTAGCCTTATGATTGTTGCCAATGGCTTGCCTGCTGCTAGAGCTTTTTTGCCTCGAGTACTAAACGTGACTTAAAAACAGACATTCCATTTACGTTAATTTGCGATGTAGTTTTGTACCATTTTTATGATTGTTTATTTTGCTACATATACAGACTTGTATTGTAAATGTACCCCTATATTGTTTTTATGAAAAATGTTTATCGCGCATTGAAAGAGTTCAAGAGATGTATTCATATTGGCACTTAGATTAGAAATACGTTTTGGGTGTACAATGTCAGTGCAAACTGTCTACTTTCATAATCCATTCACTTTTGGTAAAAATAAAATTTCATAAGGTAGTGTAGTGACAGTATATATGCCAGTTTATTGCAAATTTGTGAAGAAATCAGTCAATATTTTGTAAATATACAAGACACACGACACATGTAGGTGCACAACTGTAACAAATCGCAACGTAGCCTGTGTTCATAGTTCGCATCTACAGGGTGTGGCAAAAAAAGATAATCACCACTTTCACCAGCACATAGGCCTACAATAGACTATATACAGTACACTGGTGCATGCAGTGTCACTCTCTGGGATTGATATAGGCTGGTTAACTAAAAAAGTTTTATACTATTCTACACTGTGTCTCAAAAAAGCATCCCTGACATTTTTGACTGTAACTTTAAAACCAATCATCAGATTTTGATAGTTTTTGGTTTGAATATTTCCGACACAACTTGCCATTAAATGACCGTTCAGTTTCCCACCTCACCCAATGTATGCTTCTGCACTACCTAGGGAAATCAGATCATGCGAAATGTGTTGAAATAAACAGAAAACCTGAAAAAACATACCCGACATTATTGATCGTAACTTGAAGAAAGATTAACAGATTTTAATAATTTTTGGCAGAAATATTTCCGACACCACTGGCTGTTAAATAAGTGTTTTAGTTTCCACCTCACCCAACGTCTGCTTTCGCACTACCTGGGGAAATCAGACCAAGCATAATACGTGTTAAAAATGAATGAAATAACGTTGATAAATTCCCCATATCCTAATCTGGGGGCCCCAAAAGCCGGTTTATTACAAGGTTCGAGTGTCATGCAGCAGTGTGTCTACCAGATAAAGTTCAGGAATGTTTGTGAAATCAAGAAGCGACTGGTACAGCCTGGATTGGTCTGTAGCAGAACATTATCGATACTGCTGTCAATGAACGGAGAAAGCCTCCTTGCCTGTGTTCGCATAGTGGGCCAATACTTCAAGCAATTTCACTGCAGGCTGTTAAAAAATGAACAACTGGATGAAGTGTCAGAAATGTGCACAAAATGTGTTTTACGCGTTATGTTAATTAAGCAATCATATCGAATTGGTCAAAAAAGTGATATCTTGCTGGTTGTGTTTTCCCCAGGTGGTGCAGAAACAAACTTTGGGTGAGGTGAAAAACTGGATGGTCGTTTGATGGGAAGTTGTGTCAGGAATATTCATACCAAAAATTATCAAAATCTGACAATCGGTTTTCAAGTTACAGTTGAAAATGTCGGAGATGTCTTTTTTGAGACACAAGTGTAGAATCTAGACCAAGTTCGTGGGGCTCTTTGGCTGCTAGGCCTCAACTTTTGCCACCATCTAATGGGACCACAGGTACATGTTGGCGTCAGGGCTGGAAAATCGTTTCGAAAAACACAGGTTTTGCTTTTTTTAAAAAACCTCTTCTGAGTTTTAGGTTTTTGTTTGTTGTGAAATTTATTACAAGTATTTAATTTCATATGTCAATTGTAGGGTATAAAAGATGTTTTTAAGGTTGTAACTACGGTGTTTTATCATTGGACACTATAGTTGTTGGACACTAAACCAGTAAAAAAGTAAACCTTAAAAAAACCTAAACATTTTCTGTAAAACCTACAGGGTGGTCCAAAAAACGGACCCCCAGTTTTATTTTTAGGATAACTTCGGTAATTCAGCACCAATTTTAACCATTCTTTTACTATTACAAGCAGAAATTTATGCCGCGTAAACGTGAAGTTTTTCCACCCACCGCAACTTTATTGTGTGACCACATTACCTAGCAAAACAAACACTGTCAAAGCTACAGTGGTCTCGGAGAACAGGCAACACATAAAGATATCAATTTCATAGCAT
>Ga0209367_1003656_pt1 | contig 20982 bp, 15 predicted proteins | sample WorMetLIZISLAND2_FD_187412 | JGI IMG/M metagenome (GOLD analysis project Ga0209367, IMG submission 187412) | Marine gutless worms symbiont microbial communities from Max Planck institute for Marine Microbiology, Germany - Olavius geniculatus... ...
ATATATATATATATAGTGTATATATAGTATAGATAGGCCTACGATTATGTATTCTTTTTGTCCTACTTTTTGTTTGTTGTGATGTAAACTTTCATGGCGAAATAATTGTAATCACTTGGCATTACTCAGACATGCTCTTTTAACCACGTACCAAGTTTTCTTTTTAAAATGTCTCAATGTTACCATATAGATTGGCCATTTTTTCAATCACCATTAACTCGGATTTTTCCTTCCGATTGTTATTCGTTCTCCTTGGACGAGATCATGAATAGTGGGTTGAGTATCTTATAAGCGCGCAATTATCTGCGTTGCAGTTGACTCGAATTGGAGCCAAGTTTATGTACGTCGCTGGTGTAATGGTATGCGGTGCTGGAACTGTTATATTCGGGTCAGTAAACTATTCAGTGTACATTATGTCGTGTTCCTACAAAAATTCCGTAAACATTTAGCTGTTTTACAGACAGTGCAGCCAGTATCAGTTACGCTGTCAGTGCGGTTTGATTTGCGATACCTAGTTTATGCAATGGTGGTGCATAGTGTTGAAATTTTCAAATTAATTTAACAATAAAGAGACAGAAAAAGCATTTATGTAGCTTAGCGTTATATTGTTTTGCACTTTAAGCCTACTTTCGTGTTAGTCTTCGCAAAGCTGAAGTTCTTCGGTGCATGTCAAAATGAGTTTATTGGATAAATCGACTGACTAACTCGGTTATTATAAGTAGACCTACCGGTGACGCTTTTTTTCGGCAAACGATGTCAAGAAATACAAGATATCGCTGCGCAGTTCTCAAGTTCTATAGTGTATCGTGGGAGATTGATATGGTCATACCCACTTCCCACCCTACAGGCAATTTTCTGCTTTCGAAGCTGAGGTGCTGAGGAGTCGAAATAACTCACTGTCATTTATTTTGATGGTTAAAATGGTTAGATGTCACCGTAGCTGCTGTTGATGGCAACAGAGCTACGAAACGTCACCTGCCATGTAGGATCACACGGTGTTATCTACCTGCCATCCGGCACAAGTGAACGCGCCCCGGTTTAACCCCAGCCAGCTGCTCGATTTCCGTACCCGAAAGGGATAGAAGGCTGAGTTTATCTTGGTGTTGGTTATATACCGCGATGGTTCACCTGTCCTCTAACAACTAATTTGCCCATCCAGGTAATAATAACCACTTGACCCGACCCGACTCGACCCGACCGGGATAGTCAAACCCACGACCCAACGTCTTAATCGTTACACCACCGAGCCAGTTAATTTCGCTATGGAGTCAGGGCATAGGCAATGGTCTTTCGATGCGTTTCCGCGAGTCGTAATAGGTCTACCTACAAGGAAACTCGACATTATCCAATCATTAACTCTCGATGTTACCGAGACTGCGTATGTACAATGATCAGGTTCGTGGACGGGAGCCCGGACGGCCTGCCTTTCGCAGTAATATGTTTGCTGGTTCGAGTGGTCGAAGCGCTTGGAGCGTCTGCTCTCATCACGTCCAGCTTTGCCATCATCGCTAACACGTTCCCCGACAGCGTCACCGCCATGTTTGTACGTAGTGACAGTGTTCTAGTTAACGTTTTCCTGCTGGACCCGGCCATCGGTGATGGGTTTTGGACGTGGTTAAAAAAACTTAAAATACATTGTAAAAGCATTATGAACCAAAAGCATAATTTGCAAATCTTGTTGCAGTTTTGGTATTTCGAGTGGTCTACGTGTTAAACGTAAAACGTGGTTTTATGTAAAATAAAGCGTTTGCAAAAATAATTTATTTTTGAACACGAAACTACATCCTATGTTTAAAATTAGTTAAAGACGATAATTGTTATACAACATTCATTGATGTGCAATATTTTATTTTACATGTAATCGCCGTCTTAAGCGTGACGAGCAATCCGCGGCTATGTGCACGTTTTTTATATTGCTGAAAACATCCTATCAGTACGACTTGCATTTAATGCATTGCATACTAGTGATGCTATTTATTTCCTTTAATTAATTAAACAACTAGGTTGGTGACATTGATGGTATATTGCAGGGGAGTCTCGAGATGTTTAGCGGACTTGGTTTGATGCTTGGTCCACCGCTCGGCGGAGCTTTATTCGAGGTAATTTCTTAGCACGTCAACTGTATGTAACTTAGTGAAATGCTCTGCAAATAAAGCCAGTTTTAGACGCAGCAGCATTCTAAATATTTTGACGCGCGAAAGCAGCTACTGATTTCAGCGCGTCTTAGCCATCGCAATTCTGTCTGTCTGTCAGTCCGTCTGTCTGTCACACGGGTGGATCAGTTAAAAACGGTGCAAGCTAGGATCATCAAATCTTCACCATCTGCTGTCTAAAAGACTCTAGTTTTAGGAACCGTTGTAAAGATTTTCCATAAATTCGAAGGGAGTCACCCAGAACGAGGGCGCTAAATGAGAGTGGGTGGGCAGAATTTGCGATTGTTGGCCAATAAGTCGCTGTATCTCAGTAACGGTGCGAGATAGGGCCTAGGATACTATTAATCACTAATAGGAAATCGTACACTGGCTCTTGATCGGCGCCGAATTCAATGACCTTGAATGACTTTGAACGCCAAATAAGGGGTTTTATGGATTTTTTTGGCGATTTTGGGCTGCGACACAAGTCTATATCATTCACAAGGTGGCATCACGGAACTATCGTTATGCGATCCAGATAGAGAATTTTGTATTTGTTATTAACTTAGCGTGAACATCCCAATTTTCAGCTAAACTACTGAACCGAAACTGCTATAGGCTTTCGCGCGTCTCGTGAGCATTAGCCCAAATTTCTTGTCTTTCTAGCAACAGTCCCGTCTGTTGTTTTAGCACGAATGTAGAACACAAATACATGTATTACAATCCTGATGCGTTGTACTCAAATACGTTAGAACATTCGTTCTTACTAATAGATAAGGTATCCTGTTTGGTTGTGTTGCAGATCGGTGGTTTTAAGCTGCCGTTCGTCGTCGTTGGATCTGCAATATTTCTAGTCGGTCTTGCCAGTATGTTTGTCTTACCGCCGCAAAACGGTACACAATCTAAGCTGAACTTTTTCACTTTTCTTGTGTATTGCTTGCAAAAGTAGCCATATACAATTGAGTCGCATTAATTTTAAGCCTAGGTCTATTTCTCGCACGTATTTTCTTGACAGTCGTTGAGCGCTATGCTGTTATATTTCGTATCGATACTTTTTTCTGATTTCTACACTTTACAATGTGAACGTTTGATTTCATTTGTAATCTGCTGGCCTACACCGTTGGCGGCGTCAAGTGCTTGAAATACATTCGCATCGATCGGTGTTCTGGCTGCTGAAGCTGCCCATCATCTGGCTCATGGGTCTCTGTCTCATAGCAGGCGCGGCATCGATCACGTTCATTGAATCTACGCTGTCGCTTTATCTCGACAAACAGGTGATGACATAGCATGATGCTCTCGCTGATTTTTTCTGACATTGTGAGTTGTGACACGAAGCTTCATCCGTGATTACTGATTTGCTCTTCACGTATAGAGCTTATAACGACGGTCTTAGAGAGCGCTCGCACGTGTCTGGTGAAATAAAATACAAGAAGCCCAGCTCTCGCTAATATAGCCGATCGTACTGGTTGTCAGTGACTTTCAAGGTTATTCGAAGTCGATGATTTGCATGTTATTTAAAAGCCAATACGCCACTTCATATTAATGATTAATAGTTACCTTGCCCTTATCTCTCAGTTTCCGAGATATGGCCAGTTTCCGTTGAAAAAAGCACATTTTTCCTCCAAATTTGAAAATGTTTTCTTTGCAGTAGATCGCTAAAATTTTGCATGTTAGATTTAAAGCACAAGGCTAATTATTTGTGTAAAAAGTTTTTTCCACGACTTAACGCTTAGCCACAATACGTCCGTTACGAACGACGGACAGACGGACGACAACTCGTTCCAATAGCTCGACCGTTGCTCAAGTACGGTCGGCTAAAAAACAAGCCGAAACAATAACGTGAAACTTATTTTGTTTTATAATCTTATACAGTTATATTGCAGTAGGTGCGAACGCCTGTGATAAAAAGCAACTTCGCCAGTTCGTAGCGCCACGTTTCGCTCTGTGATATAGACGGAGTCGACGCCCGACGGCGAGCGTTTCTGTTGCGTTTTTTTTATTTTATCGAACGTGTGAACGCCTTTAACAGATTTCTGGACTGCTAATCAGCTTTCTTTTCTAGTTGTTTCGTTCGTTAATTTTGTGCTTGGTTGCGTGCGACAAAAAACTCGGTATTTCAACTGCTTGTCAAAACTTTTATTGTTGTGTTACTTGATGGCAAAATGTGGGCGTCTGTTTGCAGTATCACTTGTCTCCGGCGATCATCGGACTCGTGTTTTTAGCTTCGCCGGCTTTCTACGCGTTGGCGTCTCCAATGTGGGGTTGGATCGTTGACAGAATGGTGTGCATATGTTGAGCTCTTGTATTATATTAACTATAATTTTCAGGTTTATTCAACAGTTTAAATATTTTTATTCACTGTGTCTCAAGAAACACCCCGAACATTTTCGATTGTAGCCTAACTTGAAGAAGGATTATCAGATTTTAATAATTTTTGATACGAATATTTTTGAGACAACTTGCCATTAAGTACATATTCAGTTTTTCACTTTATCCAATCTGTTCGTACACTACTTGGGGAAAACCGAACCAACGAACATTTTTTACCCAATGCAGTATTAAGCCTATTGCTTAATCTGAATAACGCACAAAACATATTTGGTTAACTTTCTTGAGACTTTGGGTGACATTTCATTCAACTGTTTTGTTTTTTAACTACATATAGCAAAATTGTTTGAAATATGGGCGCATTGTGCGAACACAAGCAGAAGACGCTTTCGACATTGACAGCAGTATCGATAGTTCTCCTTCAGACCAATCCAGACTTCACCAGTCACTTCTTGAATTCATAAACATTTCTGAACGTCATCTAGCAGACACACTGCTGCATGACAGTTAAACCTTGTAATCGACTGGCCGTTGGGGGCCAGAGATCTGGATGTATAATTTACTGAAGTTTTTACATTTATTTTAACACATTGTTTGCTTGGTCGGTTTTCCCCAGGTAGTGCAAGAGCAGAAGTTGGGTGAGGTGGGAACTTAAACAATCATTCAACAGTTAGTGGTGTCAGAAATACGGCATTTAAACCAAAAAGTATTAAAATCTGATGATGTTTCTTCAAGTTATGATCGATAATGTCGGGGATGTTTTTTCACGTTTTTGCGTATCTCAACACATATTTCGCTTGGTCTGCATACTCTTGGTAGTGTAGAAGCAAACATTGGGCGAGGTGAAAAACTAAATAACTATTTGTGTCAGGGATATTTTCACCATAAATTATTAGAATCTGATAATTTTTCTTGAAGTTACAATCGAAAAAGTCTGGGATGTTTTTCTGAGGCACAGTGTAATGTGAAAATCGATTTGTAAACTCGCATAAAATTGCTGAAAATCGACATACCTTCACAGTTTTCACTGTGATCAAATGGATGTATTTGTGGGAAATTTCAATCACAGACTATAGCATTAACCAAGCTCATCGCCGTCGGCGACTGAATTCAATTGCTTTCGTATTTAATTTTTGTTAAAATTCTTTTGCGTTAGGGCCTACCTGTAGCCTATACCATTCTGATTGTGAAATAGCAACTGTCAACTATAGAGGCCTACACCGAAAGGGGAAATTTCTTGATTATAGATGTTGAATCGTGTTTTCAGCCGCGTCTGAACAAAACGTTCATCGTCATCGGCTACATTGTGGGTGGCGTTTCACTCTATGTGATGGGACCGGCGCCGTTTCTACCAATACCGTGAGTATAAGATTAATCATGATCACTACAACAGAACACTACAGCTTTAGCGTAGCGTCAATGCAAATCCATTGCAATTAGTATATTTATAATATTTGGCTCGCTTTAGCCTATTTTCAGTCGAAAACGCGACGCGTTTATGTTGACAATGTGGCTTGGTGGCTTAGCGGTTAGGGCGTTGAACCCCCCTCCCTCTATTCGAGACCGAAAGGTCCACGGTTCAATTCCTGGCCGGTAGTTACAGTTACAGGGTTACACTCTTCAACAATGTTCTCATATTTTCGTGCGGTACGCTACCAAGTAACAGCCCTGGACAAATTGTTCATACCTACTTGATTGTGTAGGTGCAACTGGTTTAGTGGTTATTCATAACTTTCAGGTTACGGTTCGATTCTCACTGCCGGTCATTTGCAAGCAACCTTAGCAAGTTGCTAACCTACAGTGTGCTCAGGCAGGCTAACTTAGCCTCCTACCCTTCGTGGGATAGAAAATAATTAGTAGCGGGTAGCGGGTAAAGGCCTAGTGCGGCTGATTGGGGTCCAATTGTTCGCTGACGCGGGCAATGGATGGCCGCATAGTGCGCTGCGGTATCATTAGCTCATGCCAATCAGCTGCTACTCTCGAGATTGTAAAACGCTTCTGATCTTGAGTACGTTTCATGTAACAGCGCTATAGCAAGTGTTGGACTTTACCTTTTATCTTTGCCTGCTTCTGCAGGGCACATGTTACACCGCGGGAGATGTAGGCCTAGGCCTATTGCTGTTGAAATTTGAGGATGTACACAGCATCTGCATATGGTAGCCCACTAGACGAGTATTTGAACTGTCACGAAAAGCAACGGAAACAGTTATAAATTATTTGTTACTTTATAGAACTGGTTCTTTTGTTGCAGTCATATGTTGTGGCTGGTGATCGTGTCGCTGGGTTTGCTCGGTCTCGGCTTTGGAACGCTCGTTGTCACATTTCACGTCATCGCCGAGGCTACCATGTGCGTACACCGTCATTTTACGTTATTTAAAAAACAGTTTTATTTTTCCTGCAGGTGTAAGTAAAAAAAAACACGAAACACTTCCGTAGCCTACAGTGCATACTCAGACACTGTTGAAGTGGAAGGGAAAGGAAATAGGGAAGAAAGAGAAGAGGGAACTTGGAAGAGAAAGGGAGGGGTCGAGAAGGTAGGGGAGAGGATGAAAAGAAAGGGAAGGGAAGGAGAGAGGGGACCCCGATTCATATTTCTGGTCTCGTCACTGTCTATAGCAGGTACCTGTTAAGTCACGGTCAAATAGTATGGTTAAGTTTTAGAGTACGCCATTAATAAGTCTTACTGACTATAGGCCCACGTGATTGTCGTTGTAGGTACGCTGGATATCCGCAGGGACTGGCCACATATGGACTGGTGGCCGGCATATTTTCGTCGTGTTTTTCTCTCGGGTAAGAGGTTTCAGACAATAGGCGCGTCCGGTAACGTAGCGGCTACAAGCGGCTCGTTGCCGCTACGCTACTGGACGCTCGGCTACGGTAAGACAGCTACCAGCCGCTACGAGCATATTGTAGCGTAAAAATTTTATGCTACGTTAAGGCTTTAGACCAACATCCGGGCTTCTAAACGTATCAATTTTGGGATGACAGTTGAAAAATCACTCTAAATGTATCGTCGTGCAGTATAAAATAACATTACTGCAAAATTGTTTGCGCAGTTACCATTTTTACTCGAAATTCACCTATTACAACAACCAACAGTCATCTTTAGTGGATAAATATGACGACACGTTTGTCTGCAGCTAACGTAGATTGTTGTCTGGCGAAAAATTGTAGCGGCTAGCAGTGTATCGCAGCCGAAATCTCGTAGCGGCTACGTTTCCGGACGCGCCTAATGTATAAGCCTACTGGTATAATAGTTTTTCAGAGACAGACTGTTTTCAGAGCAACTACAGCGTTAAAAAGGTGCGTACAGAACGACGTAACAGAACTCAACTGGCATGGTTTAGTTTTGACGAACTGCAAGACCAATGGGCAAGCAGTGATGCATGCATTACAGTGAGCACCGACCAACGGCGTCGGTGGATTACGTGAGCTCACGTACGCGTCAACCAATGACCAATAGGCTAGTCGTCCTGCTTGCCCATTGGTCAGTTTGTCAAATACTAAACCGTGTCGGTTCAGTTTCAGTTTTTTGAAGCTCTGTACCAGAGCCTATTTTGAGTTTCGAGTATCCAGCACGGACGCATGGCGAGCGCGCGGAGCGCGAGCCTATAACGGGGGTCTAGAGGCAAAGCCCTCAGCGGGGTCTAGAGGCAGAGCCCCTGGTCAGGAGGGTCAGGGGGGCTTGCCCCCCTGAAGTTGAAAGCCTTTTAGCATGAAATGAAAGTGGCGTGGCAAAATTTACCGCATTCACTGTCTGTGTTTAGCAAACGGAGTGTTTGTGATGCATTGGCATACATAGGCCTGTAGGCCTATCGTGAGGATTCCCTCTGGGGGATTGGAGGATAGTGGTTAAGGCGGCTGAGGAAAATTAAACATTGCCAAATCATAGACATGCTGACGCATTTGAAAGAGTATATGCGACTTTTTATTAGTGATTAATAGTAACCTCACTGTATCTCTCACCGTTTCCGAGATATAGCCGTTGGAAAACGCGCATTTTTTCTTTCCCTTGTCCATTCAATCCCCAATTTGAATATGTTCCCCTTGGAGTAAATGGCTGAAATTTTGCACGCCCGAGTGTAATACCCATGGCTAATTACTCGTATAAAAAGTTTCCACACCTTTACCCGTTAGCCACAGTACATCCATTACAATCGAACGGACGGACAGACATTCGGTTCAGTTTTGTCGCTTTGTACGCTCCTTTACAAGTTACAGCACCCTAGGGACTTCGTTTCAATGACTGATAATTTCCTGCTTCTCAATCATTCTGAGAACTTTATACACATAAGCCTAAAGTATACGCAGTTTAATTTTCATTCCCGTCCCATTTCCATTATAAGCCATATATATAGGACCCACGGCTATTCCCATTCACACTCATTTCATAGTATTTTGCACTTTTATGCACTCAGTATTATGGTGGTGACTGAAAACCAACTGCGGTCGTGTAGGCTTACAATTAAAACTTTTCCTATTAATTTATATGTTGATTGACGCAAATGCCAGTTATCTATACTGCTTGAGCAACTGTAATATTTGCTATTAATCATTCAGTTGAAATGTGCTCGTTTGTTTAAAAAAATCATAATCCTTTCGGAACTAGAGTGTTTCTAACTTTCTCTCTCATTTCACGTTAGCATTAATATAAATCTCCTATCCATACTGCTACTTTCTTCAAGCACGGGTCACCAAATCTTCAAGCACGGATTTCAAATTTCCAAGCACGAACGTGCCTGTAGGCACGTTAAAATAGGCCTTGCTCTGTACGCGCCTTAGGCCTAATGATAACATTCTGATTACGTGGTAAAAACATAGCCTACAGTAGATTGATTTCCATCTAGCACAACGTACGCAAACAAAACTCAGTATTTTTTACGCAAGCGACGCAAAGTGCGTGCGCAACGCAACAAACGCAGGAGACACAATAGTTGGAATTTCAGGATATAGCGTCTGTTGGTTACGTGAGTTGTTCCAGACGACATTAACACTTGTGCTGATCGTAGCTGCAAAAGATTTGTCGCCAACAGGCCTTGTAAATACAGTAAACGCAGTCTTAAATTTTTCATCGTTAAAAGAACTTTCAGTTTCATTCGGTGTCGCTGTTGACGACAACGCATTAGATATCGATTCTTTGGTTGTACAACGACTTCTTCAGACCAAAAGTCAGGTCGCCGCTTTGCCCTCAATTGATGTTTGATATCCAGATCGACACTACGTGTCAAAACACAACTTAGGGGCCTACTTCGCTCGAAATTATTGAATGTCTTCTGTAACACTTGCATGCTGAACTTTCGTGTTTAAATGAATCTAGTTTGTATATGCTGCAGGGCATTCACGGGTCCGTTCGCGGGTGGCTTTTTGTACGGCAAATACGCGTTTGAGATGGCGGCCGTCATCATCGGCAGCTGTAGTTTTTTTACGGTTAGCTTCATAAATGTAATAAACGTTTTTAAAAATGTTTTTTATTCTTGTTCGTTTTGAACGTTTTTTTGTTTTCTCAACGTTTTACGTTTTAAAAAACGTTCATTGAAAATTTCATTAATAACTTCAAGAAACAGAATTCTTTCTCTGTAGTTCTAGCTAACGTTTTTATTTAACGTTTTTTATTTGTGCCAAGTTTTTCAATTTTTTTTCAGAACGTTTTTTTACATCTATGGTTAGCTCATCTTCACCTAGCTAGGCCTACCACTAATCAGCTCATGTGTATGGCTACAATTGGACAAATTTTAAACATAATTTCCTAATACTGCATGTCAAAGAAAGAGGGTGCCAGGCGCAAGTAGCCCTAAATAAGCCGTGCCTATTTTCTTATGTGAAACTTCATATCAGACAGTGTCGACATCAGTGAAGTTATTGCTGGGAAAACAACTTTAAGATACCTGGCTATTATCCATCTCTGTACAATTCCTATCAAGGACTCTTATGACTAGACAGTTTTTAAATCTCTTAAGAAACGTGCAGAAGAGTTAAATTAACACTGTTAAGCTCAGATCAAAGGAGCTTTGTGGCACAGAAGTCACTGTAGCCTACTGCTTGTTTTATCAGTCTTATACAGTGATTTAAACGTGAAGCCTTGCCATATCTGCACTCTGCAGCATTTTGTGGGGTTCTACACGGTATTGCATGAATGTTTCACAGAACAACTGAAAAAAAGTAAAATTAAACGTTGCTGTGTGTAAATTCTGTTAACAGGCATTGCTGCTGCTGTTATATGTTCTTACAACGTCCCTGTGTTGCAAAACGGGAAAATATTTAACTGCAGATGAAGATGACGACGACGATGAAATTTTCGTTGATACAGCAGAGAAACAACCCCTGATTACAGACAATCACAGCATAAGACAATACACAACGGATCAGCAACAGACTTCACAATGGCCAGTTGCTGATAGCACAAAAACAAAACTCGCTGGAGACATCTGAATGTGTTGTACAGAGATTTTTAACACTGCTGCAGCACCTCTCCGTTATCATAGACAGTTTTATCGCATAGCTCTTAAGCACTGCCATTTGCACAGCCACCATAAATATGATTGTCTGATTATGGGGTGACCAAACTCTCAACTGCTGAAAAAATTCACTGAAATTTTGCGGCATTGTTGCCTCAGTCATGTGCATGAACAATAAAAGACAAAAAAATATAGCACCACAATAGAACAAAAATGTACATGCAATGCATCAAAATTGCACGATTTAAAAATATCTGTACTACCTTGCAACCAAACAAATGTGTAGCCAATAATGAACACTTTTTAAAACAAATTTTCATTCCATGAGAGCCATCAAATTCCCTGTCATATCCACATTTTTCAGACAAGTGGTCACCCCGTAATATGATTAACTTTTTAGGCAGAATTGCTCTAGCACAAGTGATTTGGCCTATAACTATACATTTCTGCATAGCATGGTCCGTCTGTCTGTCTGCCACACTCATGCACACTACTTTAACTGTTCAATCAATTAGATGCCGTTTGCCAGGTACACTTGCAGCTCACTAGTGGGGTTCAATGATACAGTGTTAGTACAGAGTCCCTAACCAAAGCGAAGATTTGATGGTCAAATCCACAGCCAAAGTATACAATTGCAAATTGCTGCCTCACCTGACAACCAGAAATGAAGAGCAATTCCACATTTTACTAAATTACTTTGATGCTTGTTTCATCAATCATTACTTATGCATTTACAACTAATCCTAGCATGGCATTGCTTTCATCCGCTATTATTGTCTACAGCAATTACAATGCAAAAATTTGTTAAGACAAGTTATTTTTATGAAAAATGAGATCAGAGCTGCAGATTTGTTTCATAAAACGTGCACAGTGAAATAAAACAAAGTTCCTCTGTCACTTCATCAATGCAGACAGAAAACTGGTTATGAGCATCCATCATATATGTACTCTATCTATGTTCACGGTTTCCACTTAAAGCTTACTACACTTTCTGACATATTGCAGCTTATTGCTTGATGAAAATGCCACTTGTCTTTACCTTCCCAGTTAGTGAGCCCCCCTCAATTTAGCTGTGTTCGATACTCCACGGCCTCACACATTTGCAAAATTCCATACAATATAAATATAAATAGTCACCGTTTGTTATTGCCACTGCATACAACGTGCATTTTTTATGGAGGCTTTCACTGGTGTAAGCGAATGCATCAGAAAATGTCAATTAATTGGCAAAACACAAATCATTCTCGCCAGTTATGTCCACATTCAGGATTGCAGCATTTAAAGAATATTGTCATTGGTTCATCAGCAGATCGGATCTGATGCTGGCGGAAATAAGCACGAGGATGTGAACACTTCGGACAAGGCTCTACAAATGCACAACATGAATATAATATTATCTTATTTACTTAAAATGACATTGCTATAAAATCTCACACGTGCCAGCATGCCAAATGATATAACGACCGTTATGAAATAAGAATGAGAGCATACAAAAAGAAAACCAAACTTTAAGAAAAAATTGAGCAAATAACACAAGTTCATATTCTATTTGAACAGGTAAATGAATAGCAGAAAACAGCTATTCATAATATAGCATGAATTGTTATTAATTAATAATAATGAAATAAGGTACAAATGCATGCCATGCTTCTGCATCCTTGAACCATGAAGGCCATGCAAATGATATCATGAGTATGATAAATAACACTATTACAATAATACTGGCAAAAATGCTATCAACCTACAATAAGCTTAGCAGTTTAAATGATTGCAAAGCACATTATGATCAGCATTACTGCTTCTCATGACCAAATTACTTAAAATATGCTCCTACAGATTAGACTTCGCACTAATTCATTTTATGTATTGGCCAAGCAAATACATGTAGACTAAGCTGGTTGCAATCAGCTTTTCTAACATATGCTATGCCTTATCGTATTCTTCAGTACTTTGACGCTGTTGGTTTTCATGGCAACAAGGGCATCTGGCCCGTAAAAAAAGCACAGCCACAATAACTGCCAAAATCTTACTTGTGGGTACTGGCTGAAAGGTCCATGGCCACGGTCAAACTCACTCGCGCAATTTCTGTAGATTTAAATTAGACATTTAACTTCGTATATATAATATGTCGATTTGAGCTTCATAAATAAATGAAATTAATGCGTGAATTCAACCGAAATGCGGCATTACGTTACGTTATGCGAAATATTCTAATCTATCAGTGCCTGCGGTGACGTCATGATCCTAGCCCATATAGATCATGAATATTAATGGCCTAGCCGACGACGTCATCATTCTAGGCTAGGCCATTAATATTCATGACATCTATAGGCTAAACTCATGACGTCATCGCAGACCATCATGGCGGCGCGTTTTCTACGTTGTTTTTGTAGATCGTCGACTTCAAAGGTAAATTTTTCCGTGTTGACAAAATGCTGGGCGCCGATATTACTGTCAAAGTTATCAGAAAATTCTGCACTTTCAGGAAAATGGATAAAACGTATATGTTAATTTTGGCGTCCACGGACCTTTAATCTGAAGTACTCCAGAAAATGGAATTAGTTGAACAAAAACCCAGAGTATGCGATGTTTCTGTATTGATATCATGACAGCCATTTGAAACCAATACAACAGATCATCAGAAATCAAACAATACAACACTGGTAGGCTAACCATCAGTGGATGAGACATTCTTCCATGCATCTGCTCCTCCTAATACATCATCGAGTTCTTTCAATGTTGTGTACTTCCTGCGTGAGATCTGACACACAGACGCACACAGATGAAGCATGAACTGACTGCTCCCAGGAATTATTTTCACTCTGTGCCACTGTGGAATCTACAAACTACTTAATCACAGCTTTCACACTAATATTTTTCATGCTGCAGCTTAGACTATTAAATTAATAAGCCATGTACAAGCTTTATACAGCTATAAGAAATAGCATCATGATGAGGGTAAATTCACGTGTCCATGCACACGGCGGCGAATGAACACAGCGGCACCAGAGCAACTGCCCGATTTCGGCCGTAGCGTCACGGGACTACAGTATGGCCAAGCAGCTCCTCAAGCTAGCAAGTAGCTGACTATCACAGGATGGCCACTTGGCAAATTTTTTGTCCAAGTTATCAACCTGTCCTCGGATCACTGCGCTCTAAATTACTTTTTGCATACTACTTCATCTTAATAGTTGATATCTAAAACAAAATTTGCGGGTTTTTCATAATTTTCGCTCAAAAGCAACTTTCTGACCTTTACTTGCATTACATTGCATTACATGTACAGCTTACCATCAATATGGTGGCGTTTCAAGTGTTGCTAAGAGTATTTTTACTGGTTACAGTAATTTAATACCGAATGATCGCAAAACCTAGTTTTTTAGACTTTTTAGGTTTATTCACTTTTCAGGTACAAAAATTAAGGTTAGGTTAAGGTTTAGGGTTAGAAATAGTGTAAGAGTTTGGTTTTAGGGTTAGGGTTAATTAGGGTTAATGTTAGAATTAAGACGAGGGTTTAGGGTTAAGTTTAGTCCAGGTTTAGCATTCAGGGTTAGAGTTGTGGTTAGGCTTAGTATTGGAGTCTTTCCTAGCTCCTTCAACATAAACAGAAAATTCATCAGCAAAGCTGAAGAAGCTGGAACTATAAAAAATCCTAACTAAACACTGATTTCTTAACAGAGAATTGCATAAACTTAAAAATGCATGTGTGAAAAAATCTTTAAACTAGGTTTTGTGGAGACCATTTGGCAATAAAAATACTGTAAGTTTCATTTGTCAGTAAAATTCTCATAACAACGCCGCCATATGCACCATGGTTTTTACAGATTGAAATGTACGTGAAGGTAAGAAAATCACTCATAAACAAAAAACTAAGGGAAAACCCAACAATTTTGTTACAGATATCTAGTCATAAGATGTAAGGATTTGCAAAAATGCTTTCTGAATCATTAAAGTTTGAGGACAGGTTGATAACTTTTTACCGTTTTTTTCAACTGCCTGCAGCAACCTCAAATATATCACCCATACTCGATGTTCACATAAATCTTTGAAAAACCCTAATTCTAATCGCTAAACCTTATACAATAATATTTACACGAAATGCAGTCTCCACAGAGATATAATATCATAAGCATTCTCTGGGTGCTGCCTGCAGTTAAACTCCGAAAACATTACATGTGGCATTGTCAATCACTGGCAAGCCCATTCAATCATTGCTAAGTACTGCCCACTCCGCGAACTGATAACAGAATTTGGATCAGTTCGTCCTGGACTGATAATAAGTTTTTCGCTCATACCATACCGCTAACCCCTCACACAAACTCAAAGTCTATGGATTGCTTACACGTGAGATGACTAGAACCTGCCACATGCGCGATTTCATAGCTTGTACAAACAGGCCCGTCGATAGCCACAGCGGGGCCCGGGGAAACATTCTTGCGGGGACCCCAAACATTTTCGCGGGGCCCCTTCTGGGGGAAAATTGTTGAATTTTTCTTTTCAAAAAAGTGCATTCTGGTGTACTTTATATTTTTGAGCGAAGGCAGGGCCCCTTAAACGTCGCGGGGCCCGGGGTAGCTTACCCCCTACCCCACCGTCTCGACGGGCCTGTGTACAAAGATTATGAACTCAGTAGCCGAAAGTGCAGCATTACTCAATTACCTTACCTAAATGAAACAGCGGGAGAAGTTGACTGGCTCCTTAAAACCCCCGGTGAATGGCAACACGTGTTATGGATGCTAATTAAAAGTAACTTACCAATCTTGTGACTTTATGCACATATGGGCAAGTGCTGCAGACAAATTTGTAGCAATCCCCTTCTTGCGCTATCAATAGATTAGCGCATGTCGGACAAAACAACAACATTATCAAAATTAAACAAACAACAACAAACTTGTTTACATAGAAAAGCGAACTACAACAGAGAAATAAATCAACCAGTAAGTAACAGTACCGGCAGAAGATTGAAGTCGATTCTTCGATTGCCGCCGTGATGAAGCGTGGTTTCCAATTTATTAACGCAACGTACGCAAAAAAGCACGAAACAAACGCAGCCGACGCAACCGTTAAAACGGTGGTTGTGTCAGTTACATCGGTCATTTGCGCGGTGTCTTGTGTGCGTTAAACGACAAGTTAACGCAGGGGCAGAACATTTTTAAATAACCTTAAAAACCGCCAAAATCCATTTTAAGGTCTTTTTTGCTTGCTGAAAAATTTATCATATTTTATTTAATATTCACCGAAGCCACCAGAATTACTGGTGGCCTAAGTAAGCACAGGAAATAGCCATATAACGCTTACTATCTTAATAACCCTTTACTAAGGTTAACTATCTGTTTCCGCTTGCAGTTCCCGTTTCAAACAGTTATTAAATTGCTTAATAGTATTACTGGTTACACACACGTCAGACAGTGCATTCCAGTGATCAATTACTCTGTTGCTAAATACATACTTCATCAAATCTAATTTACTGCGTTTTTATAGTTTCTTTGAATGACCTCTTCTTTGACCTTCATCATATATAAAAAATAAATCCGATGGCAAATTATAGCAACCATTAGTAATTTTAAATGTTTCTAGTAAATCACTCCTATGCCTTCTTTTTCTAATGTCATTAAATGTAGTTTTTAAATACGTTCTTCGTAATGTAAATGCGATCTTACAAGACTTTTATGCAGACATAATAGTTTCCTTAGATCTATCGCTAAAATTTCTTTTTATTATCCCAAGCATCCTATTAGCTTTTTTACTGCCTGACTACACTGTTTATCCCACTTCAAATCTTTACTCACAATTACTCCCAAATCCTTTTCTTCATCTACTGTTTCCAATTTCGTGCTACCCATATAGTAATCAGCATGGCAGTTGATATGTCCAATGTATATATATAATCTTACATTTATCAGCGTTAAATAACATCTGCTAGTCTACTGACCATTTTACCAAATTCTTCAAATCATTACGTAAACTTTCAATATTCTCCTGTGAGTTAACAACCCAATATATTTTTGTATCACTGGCAAACTTTAAAACTTTTCATGCAACTGACACGTCTATGTCATTAATATAAATTAAGAACAAAACTGGTCCTAATACCGAACCTTGTCGAACGCCACTTAAAACATCTTTCCAACTGGAACACTGACCATTCAATGTAACTCTTTGCTTCCGACCAGATAGCCAATTTTCTAGCCACAGCAACAACTCACCCCTAATACTATGTGCAGCTAACTTACATAGTAATCGCTTATACGGAACCTTATCAAAAGCTTTTTGAAAGTCTAAATAAATAATATTCACAGGATACCCAGAATCTATGTAATTAGTAACCCCTTCCTCTTTCATACTTCAGTCATTTCAATGTGATTTTCAATGTAATTTTTGATTACTTCATCTTGCTATAATTTATAGAAAATGATTTTATATGTAACGGAGAGGATGTTTAAGATGTTTTTCCTGGGTCGTAATTTCGTGCATGATGTTCATTGGACAGTAAACCAGAAAACCTTTCAAATTTCTTCAAAAAAGCTAGGTTTTTCCTGCCCCGATTACAATGCAGACTTGTGCAACAAGAATACCCAGAAGAGAGAGGGTAAGAAAGGTAAGCGCACTCGAGACAATTTCGCGCATATGAATAATTGCAAAAAGTATATTAAAATACCAATACAAACTACTGCAGCAAGGTGCTAGGCCACTGACTTTGCTAACTTACTTCCAAGCCATTAAATTCTTCTATGGCAATAAAAACCTCATCCACCATAATTTATTGCAAAATACAATATAGTAAACATTGTGATCAAGTGCACTGAAAACTGCATCATCATTTAATATACATGGTATATCAAAAAGACCCCTTTTTCTTTCTTTCATAATTCACTCAAATGACGATCAGTTTATCCAAAATTGCTACCAGTTGTAACCGAAGAAATATTAATTCAAAATGTTTTAACAAAATATGGCAGTTGATTAAATATTCCTTGCCAGTCATGGCGTAACGCTGACGTCATAATGTATCGTGAGTACAAGCTTGCTTGTCTCAACTGGTGCTGTCAATTGCTACCCTGCTTCGACAGTGAATATAATTTGGTTCACTGATGAAAAAATATCCATCGTGTCATCACTAAGCAACATGGGGCTGAAGCCAGGTGTCTCTCGAGCCTGAAACTCGACCATCTCGCAAGCTCTATGTGCTGGTGCACTGTCTTGTTGAAGCATACAAAAATCAAAGTATACCCACAGACACAAAAATGCGATCGCTTTGCACATTTTTTTGTGGCTGCAACTGTAAAACTTCAAGAATTTGTCATCAGCAAACCAGATTGAGTTCACCATCGGAACAGGGTAGCAACTGACACCAGTTGAGACAAGCAAGCTTGTACTCATGACACATTATGATGTCAACGTTACATCAAGACTAGAAAAGAATATTTAATCAACAGCCATATTCTGTCAAAATATTTTGAATTCCTATTTCTTCAGCTACAACTAGTGAAAATTTCATGTAAATTGATCATCATTTGAGTGAATTAAAAAGACAGAAAATGAGTCCATTTTTTATGAAACACTGTGTATTAAAGTCTATACAGCACATAAAACACAGCCAGCTAGTGTACAGTTACTGTTTCTTCAGCATCTGTTGCTGCTTGTTGGCTTTTAACTGCTTCAGAAATAGTTCCATATCTTCCAATGTCTCTTTTGGTTTATCGTCAGTTTTTGCCTTCTTGCTGTCTGCACCTTTGCCACTGTCAGCAACAACGTTTACTGGTGTGTCATGCGGACGACCAGATATCGCCTTTTTGCTATCCACTGTTTCTCTGTCCACTGTTGGTGCTTTCCGAAAAATGCCGGCTTTACTCTGGCTAGCTTTGGTTCTCTCATCATCTGAGGATGACGAGTAATCTGCAAGTCGCTTAACACCAGTTTCTGTGTGCATATTCTTTACATCAGACTTCGCAGCAGAACCTGGTTCTTTGTGGTTATTGGTCTTTTGCGAACGTTGGTCAAAATTTTCATATTTATGACTAGTCCAGTTTGCACGATGAATTGCCATACGCTTTCCGGACCTATCTCTGGAACCACTTCTTGATTTTCGACCGCTGCTAAATGACAGATTTCTCCGATCTTTTGCCATCAGCGCTCTCCTTTCATGTCCTGCAAAAAAGTCTCGTTTTGAACTTTGTTTTTCTCTCCTGTGATCATTCTGTGCCTGGAACCGATCCTTCCTACTTCTTTTGTCAGTGGATTTGATGCCACGCGGTTCTGAGCGGGAACGAGTGCTACTAGAACTTGAGCCAGAAGACGTTGACTGTCTAACTCGTTTCCTCTTTTTCTTTGTTCCGCTGCTCGATCTCGATGATGAAGATCTACTTCTTCTCGTTCTTCTAGATCCTGATACAGAAACTGATGATTTGCTTTTACTCTGAGACAGTTTCTTCTTAGTTTTTGATACAGGAGAGCTGGAGGTGGAAGATGAAGAACTTTGAGAACGAGACGACCTTCTCGGAGATCGAGATGTGGAAGAGGTTTCTCGCGACTTTTTAATCTTCTGACTGGAATGTCTTCTCTCGTCAGTCCGACTTACCTTCTTACCAGTCGACGCTGGTGTCTCCTTGGTTGTCTGGCGTTGTCTACTGTTAGTCTGTGTGTCAGAAGCATCTGTCTTTGAGCTCTGTTTCTTGGTGCCTTCGAGTGGTGGTAGCGTTGGTCCAAACACTTCAGCGTCGTCAGACAAATTCCGCTTCCTCTCTGGGTTGACTCGACTATCATCAAACGATCGGCTAGCTGAAAACTTCGAGCTTCCAACAAAGTGTGAGAGATGCGGTTTGTTCGTTTCCGCGGGTACCCAGGTCACCTCAACTGGTGAGTAGCGTTTCTGCCTGTGTTTAGCAGGACTTGTGCCTGATGAATCAGATGACATGGAGGTGCGCCGTGGTCGATTCTGCATTCGAGATCGACTTGGGCTCGCTGCACTCTCATCCCTTCTACTCACACTAAAACATAACAAAATCATGCTACTGCTGATCACTGCAGATTCAGCAGAATACTGCGAAACTTCCAATAGAAACCACCGGCTTCTATTAAAACATGAGAACTAGAATGCATCGAAACACTGTCATTTGTCAACTTGCCATATTAAATTTTCTGTACACAACTTACATACTGCACAGAAAGTGTTTGCATTTTTTTTGTCTAAAATATGTCACACACTTCTATCTAAAGCACAAATTTAGAAGACAATGCCACTAAAAACGTCACTCAAAGTAAGATGGTACCAGGTGGACACCAGACTTATATCAGATCCCTAACTTATACTACAGATCCAGCTTCTATTCAAGCCACAGCATGAAAAGTTATATCGCAATTCATGCAATTTATAGTAACAAAATAAAAACCACAAGCTGTCAGTGAAAAGCTACTATCATCTAACTGTAATAAATGGTAAGCATTATTTGTCACAAAAATAGAAGTATAAAAATCACAAATTCAATTCCCTTACCTAAAGTAAAATCTACATAACACCACTATATTTGATTACACCTGCAATTAAGACAATATATCGTACGCCAGTGAGTAGAAAAACTTACACCAAACAGTCTAAGTTTACCTGTTTACCAAATTAAATTTACCAATAATGTCAGAAAAATAACAAACAGCTACACTAAATGTAAAATTAAAACAATCATTAAAACCGAACGTTATGCATTTATTTATTTAATGATAAACAATAATAGTGATGACAAGACTGAACAACAAGAAATTTGAGCTAATGCTCACGAGATGCACGAAAGCCTATAGCAGTTCCGGTTCAGCAGTTTAGCTGAAAATTGGGATGTTCACGCTAAGTTAATATACAAATACGAAATTCTCTATCTGGATCGCATAACGACATAACGATAGTAGTGTGGCGCCACCTTGTGAATGATATAGACTTGTGTCGCAGCCCGAAATTGCCAAAAAAAATCCATAAAACCCCCTATTTTGGCATTCAAGGTCATTCAAAGTAACTGAATTTGTCGCCAATCGAGAACCAGTGTACCACTCCCTATTAGTGATTAATAGTAACCTAGGCC
>Ga0209367_1003658_pt1 | contig 20978 bp, 9 predicted proteins | sample WorMetLIZISLAND2_FD_187412 | JGI IMG/M metagenome (GOLD analysis project Ga0209367, IMG submission 187412) | Marine gutless worms symbiont microbial communities from Max Planck institute for Marine Microbiology, Germany - Olavius geniculatus... ...
AATTTCGTTAACTGAATTTCATTGAATTTCATTTACTGACATTCAGCGTACTGTACTGAACTGACCTGTAGTGTAAACATTACTTTTAGCATACGTCTCACCCGCATATTCATTTTCCCGTATATTCATGTCTCGTATTTTCATGTCTCGCATTTTCATTTCCTGCATTTTTATGTCTTACTTTTTCCATTTTCACCCATTATTTTTGGTGCCGCATTTTCATGTTTCGTATTTTCATTTCTCGCATTTTCAGCGTCCCCGTTGGTCTGTTGTCCACGGCTGTTGGCCACGGTCTGTTGTCCACTACATCACATCTTCTCCTTCGGTCAACGCCACCCTGACTACAGTCATACCTCATTGTCAGATGCCATTTCATCATTTCATCATTTTGATTTTTACCTATTCCCGAATCTGTCATTTTTTTCCTAAGACTCCAAACTTGTTCCTGTCTGGCATCTTTACCACTGCATGCAGTGTTTTTATCGTGCCGCACTGACTTCGTGGACTGACCATCCTCACCGGAAACATCAGATGCTATGTGTATGACTTAATAGTCTATGACCCCCAGATGCCATTGTGTAGACAGAGATTCAGTTTTTTCACACAAACGAAAAATCTGAACATCGGAACTCTCAGTTGAAATTTGTAAGTTATATCCGGTTGCAGCTACCGACATAGGCCATATTGGGTTGCAACTTGCAACGATGCTGCTATAGGACCCAACGACTTTAGTCGTTGTTAATTTTAGTATTCATTTCTGGGTAAAGTTGAACAATACGTCCGTTGCTGGAAAGATCTCCATCGACGAACTGCAGATACTGAATAAGCAGCATACAAAGAACGAAGGAAATTTTCACTGTCCCGCAGGTAAATTCTTCATAATAGTGTTTTTTTCTAACATTTGCTGCAGTTTTTGAGTTGCAAGAACAGTGATTATTGCCAACGGACCTATAGTTCAATTTAACCCATTTCTGTTATTTTTATGCTTGGGCCGCGTTAGATAGTCTAAGCTTCTATTTTTAATATTTCGGCGCACATTACTAGTTTATGCTCAGCAGTAGGCACGTTGTTCTGACATGACAGCTCTTGTAAAACCGACATATTGGGCTATATGCGAACAGAGTAATTGTAATTATCACCGTTTGTTCTTTGCAAAAATGCATGACCTATTTCGTTTTGCTATCTCTCAGCACAGTGTTTGCAGTGCTATAAGTTGCCTATAATCTCATTTTGATCAAGCGTGGCGACTAGAACATGTCTGGCTTCGGTTTGTCACACGCATATCGTAGGAGGAACACGCCGCCGATCAGAGTCACGAAATAAGTACACGTGTTTCAACGCGGTCTGGAGTTTATTACGCTTCGTTACACTTGCTTAATACACTCTAGAGTCTAGAGCGTGATGAAATGATTATTGACGGCAAGGGTGTGTAGCCATTCTCGGCAATTGCGTTCTTTTAGCTGAATCGTCTCGGTCGTTGTCGCCTTTCCCAATGTCGTCTCGTCTTCTCAGCTTTTCGCGCCTGTCCCCCGCACACGTGGGTATTTTATTGCCACGCATGGAGTCTTGGATAATACAAATGACATAACACGCGATAGACCGTAAGGTCACTGAGTTGGCAAAGTGAGTTTCCGCGAGAGGCTTGACGAAGATTTATTTAAAAAAAAACTTTTCGAATGACTTCTTGTGAACATTAGTTTGCACGAAAATATTCGACTGTTCCGTCGATCAAAAAAGTATACCGTGACGCCTGGGCTCCGCTTAGAGCGCTTCGCCAGACCTCTTAGCTGTTGAGAAGAGGTTGGTGTGGTTATTTTGCGGAATTCGTTGAAAATCATGGAACTGTAAACGGAAATGGCTTGCTTTGCGCGGTATAAGCATTTTTGTGCCGCCGCTTTTCTGTTTTTTTTTTATTTTATCGACTTGTTGCATTAAAATGTCCAGTATCGAAGTTTGCGTGATGGACGAAATTAGCAGTTGGCCACAGCGTAAATTTCTTGCGAAAAGTCTTCGTGCTTGGGATAGCGTAATTGAAGCCATTGCAGCTATTATAGGAGTTAAGTGGCCGTTGAGCGCCTGGTCGATGCCTTGATGGATTGCGGCAGCAGCGCAGCCACTGCACGGATAAATAAATCCACAAGCGAGCATTAGCAGCTGCATGCGTCCGACAAACGAAGCGTTTTTTGTCGCAGTTTTTCCCTCGATGTCTGTCACGGATACGACTGTTCTATTCTTCCCTTTTCCTGGTTTTAGAGCTGTACATTTCTGTATGCAGTATGTCTAGTCTGATCGGCATCAAATTCAAGCATCGTCGCACAGAACGGAGCCGAGTACATTGGCTGACGTTATTGTGCACATGTTCAGTAGTTAGCATACAAAAATACCAAGCTCAATATCGCCATCAGATAATTTATTTCCTACTAAACTACAGTGTAGTTTATAACGACATGCACACCACAACAGCTGCTGCTGTTAGTGAATTGCTGTTCGATGGGAGTTGGATGATATTTCTATAGGGGCTTATCGGAGCGTCATTAGGCCTATGCAGATCGCAGTATCTTACTTCATAGAAGTGTGACCTTGATTTGATTTTGACTTTGATCCACGACCTTGAACACCTGACCAGTCTGAGTTTGGTGTAGAATATGTAGATGTTGTCAAAATCCGTCAACTCGTTTTTTTGAGTTATCACAGTGAAACATTTTTGTTCTTGTGATCTTTGTCTGAAATTGTGTCATCTTGTCTTGAAACAGTTTGCATTTAGCGCATCCCCTACAGCAATCGCTGTACATCGGTCATTGTATGAAAAACCGTGAACAACTGAGAAATCTGATTTTATAGCGCAAGTTTTCTTGGTTCGGGATGACTGACATAATTTTATTTTGTGGTTCCGGCTATATAATACAGTGCAGGTCACCTTTCGTTGGTTCCAGGACTATCGATGGTTATGGAAATCGGTTCATGGTCGTGCGTCGCATAGGCGGAGTGGGTCCGCTATAGTTAGGGCCTGCCTGCTATTAACCAATCTTCTAACCTCCCCGCTTCAACAGCCAGTGAACCCTAGATATATAGCGGGTGGTCCGGGCTAAGCCCCTGGGTGGAAATTGTGGTGGCAGATGGGCCTATCGCTGGTTCCGTTTCATGGCGCATCCCTTGAACCAATGCGACTAGCGGAGTAGCGGATGTACACAGTTGACGCTATGTGACGCCAAAGCTGCGTATCTTTAATGAGATCGCGCACCCTGCAGTTTAGGTGTGGGAAGGCGGTTGAACGGAATGAACTGAACGAACTGATTGCCCGGCATGTAGTCAGGTGCTTTTCAGTTAACCTAAAGCCGAGAAGTTGCACTGAAATATGCACAGCCGTTGAAGCGGAAAAGTCTGGTGGATATAACAGGAATAGATGTCGGTGTCGAATGCGGTCATGATATGCGGCAGTACTTTTAATTTTTTCTTTGGCGTCGACAGTAAATCAGCGTACTATACAAGCCGTGGTCATGCGGTTAAGGTTAAAGTTAAGGTTAAAGTTAGAGTTATGGTTAGGGCTAGAAATTAGGCCAAAATGAAACCCTCGCATCACTGAACCCTCGGATTGTCGACCTAGTCAGGCGATATATGCATCGTTTTCGTGAAGTTTTGACACCGGTTGACCCTGACACGCGACCTGTCGAACTGTAAATATTGTCACAGGATGATGTTAGCTGGTTGACCATAGCATGGACATGGTCTACTAGATGTGCAAGACCATCACTCAGAGAACTGCCATCGAGCGCTGTGTGCTGGGCTGTAGTCGACGGCAAGCGGTTGTCGCTCTTACTCTAAGCGCCTCGATTAACAGCCTGTCACCAGGCGCCGAACGCGCGTCCTACATGCGCCGAGCAAGTCAACGCGTGCAAATGATTCACGCCAATCCATTAGCCATTATCCCGACGGTTGCATCCAGATCGTCTCATCTTGTTCTGACACATTTGCCTCACGCAAACAAATAAAATTACGCGACGAACTGGTATGAAAGATGTATTTTTCTGCTTGTGTAACCTTAACTTTAACCCTAACCTTAGCGAATATTGCCTTATTGTAACAGTCGTGCAGTAGTGTATTGTGTACATTATCACAATCAAGTGTGTTGTCACGATAACCGACACGCTGGACTGATATACCAATGCTGTATTTATTTATTTATTTGCTTGCTTTTTATTTGCTTTTTTTATATGATGATTAGGTATTGTCGTTTGTGAACTGAAATAGTGAATGAAGTGCATTATTTGTTTGACAGTTGCAAGTCCGCCGCATACTTCGAAGTCTTCACTGGACGATCAGTCGTCGTCAGGCGTCTTCGAGCAACAAAGTAGGCTAATCAGTTTTTCTCATTATCACTAGATCGTCATCATCGTCATATCGTCATCATAGTGCAATATGAGACTTAAAGTTAGTTTATGGTGTGTTAAAAGACGTGTTTTGAGATGCAAAATTAACGACAGATTGAAGTTGTTCAGACAATTTAGACAATTTTCTGCAGAAACACTTGCCTTTACAATGTACAAAGCAACAAATAGCTGCTCACGCGTTTGGATTTCGATTACTTTTTTTATTGACTTAACTCTGTGGAACATTTTTGCAAAAAATTTAGCTTTTTGTTATGTACGTATGGGCCTATAGTGTCTAAAACAAGCCACTTTTATTTAATGAATAGCTCCATAAAACATTGGCCGATTTTAGTAACTTTTCGCACGCAACATCGAAAAGAAACTTGACGTAAATGACTATACACCGTGTCCCAATAAAAAAATCTGCTACATTTTCGACTGTAACTTGAGAAAAAATTATCAGATTTTAATAATTTGTATCGTAAATATTTTAGACACAACTGGCCATCAAAGAATCATTTTATTTTTTTTATCTCAGCCAAAATATGTTTTTGCACTACGTGGGAAAACAGAAACAACAAAAATTGAATTTTTATGCAAGTCAGTTCTGGCTCGCAGATCCGAAGATATGAAATTTATTGACCATGTTGTTTATTTCAACGCATATTTCGCTTTTTCCAAGTATTGCAGCTGCAGACGTTAGATGAATAAGAACTTAACAGTTGTTTGATAAAGCAACTGTATCAGGAACAATCATACCAAAAATTATTAAAATTCTTTTAATTCTTTTTCAAGTTACAATCGAAAATGTTGAGTGTGTTTTTATTGAGACACAGTAGGCCTATAGTTTTGCCCACATTACTTGGTGAAATGCCGTTTACAATGTATTCACTGCTTGGTGGCTTGGTGGTGCTTGGTTAATTGTAAAAACGACAAATCAAATTTATTTTCTTTTTTTAGCAGCAAACCTGACAGAATTGACCATAGCGACTTAATGTGACACTGTATATTACATAATATTTACGCGGTGCGACCGTCGCGCAGTTATGTCTGACCACGTGCTGTTTTGTCATGCGCCCCCTGCCGTCTGTAGTTATAAAGTCAAGTCAGATGCTGCTTGTTGTCCCGTAACTAGTTGAGTCGAATGTGAGGTAAAGCTGTTTCTGTGATTGGACGATTTATTCATTATCAGATGCCTCATGCCTTCTGTGCTGTACGCCTACTCAGACTTCGTTATTGCAATAACTTTGTCTGTTGTCAACCAATTTTCATAAATTTTGTCAGGCGTATGCAGTGTATAGGGTATTCGGTGTGATTTAACCTTGTTTGGTCTTCTTTCGGGTCTGGTTAGGGTGGAAATGCTCAGAAATTATGCTTCGTAGGGGTAGAAAATCATGTGCAGTCTTTTCCGAGCCATAAAAGCCATACGGCGGGCGCTGATGTCCGTTTCATTAGTTCTCAGTCAGATAGTACTTGTTGCATCGCGCGATATGTTCGTTTTTGTTCATAGATGTAAAAAACGTTCTGGGAAAAATTGAAAAAAAAACGTTAGAAACGTAAAAACGTGACAGGAGTAAAAACGTTTAAAACCATGAATAAAAAACATTACCCTTAGGTTTAATTTCTTCATCCTCTTGTTTAATGCCTAATGCTGACAATCAAGATCAGGCCGTTGAAGCTGTTTGTCCACATTGTTCGCTCTGACCCAGATGAGGACCACGCACGCGCTCTCAACGCCGGCATCGACAAACGTGGCTACGCACCGTCGAGCGGGACCTTGGACAAGAAAACATCGGGCCGTGGGCGGCCAGCCACTCTGCACAAGACCGCGTTTGTCAGCGTCAAGTGGTGGAGACTGCTACGCTCCAGCAGGGGCTTATCCCATGATGATGATGATGATGATGAGTATAGCTGGAACTACAGAGAGAGAGAACTTTATTCAAAACAATAAAACTGTGTGGTCGTAAAACCAAGTATTACTAGACAAACTAAGTAAACTATCACCACTTTTTCGTTTCTGTGGTTTCAAATGTGATTTTTGAAGTTATTCATGAACTTTTCAGTAAACATTAAAAATAAAGTAAAATAACGTTAAAAACGTTAAAAACGTTAAGAATCTAAAACGTGGCAATAATAGAGAAACGTAAAACATTTATTAGGTCTATGTCGTTGTTTACAGAAGATAATCCGCTGTCGTATCTGCGGCGGACGATGTCTGGGGGTGCGCCGGTGAAGAGTCGACGTTCACCGAGCGTTGAACGACAGCGGCGGGTACTGAAAGGACTCGAGACGGTGACTGGCGAGACCTCGGGACAGGAGTCTCGGGGACACCGGCAGCCGATAGAGTGGACTAACACTGACCCTGACGTCGCTGCCAGGACTGCAGTCAACGTCGGCTGCTCTCAACGGTAGGTCACTTAAAAACCGACTGTGTGCGTGCACGGACAATGGAAATACTGTGCCGTTATTTTACTGTTTGGTTATCCAGTGGCGTATTCAGCAACTTGGCGAAAATCATGGGCGGCGCTAGGAATCTGAAGCTGGGAAGGCAAGGGGGCAATTAGACCAAAGCACAGGTGGGCAATACATTTTTTTCGTGGGTGGGCCAAATGTCGATCTTACAGTATTTCAGTTGTTGTATGCATCAATGACATGCAGTGGGGTTCACCGGTTCAGTTAAGTATCCAGTAGAGTATTCAGCGACTTGGCGCGGGTTCAACCCGTATGACTCGACCGACGAAAATTTTATAATGCTACTCAACATATATTCATTTATAGCCAATTTTGTCCCATATTTCGTTGCCGTGGCAACGGGGGTCAGTCGGGGGAAAATGCGATTGGCGGCATTGGCGGCATTCGATGACCCACTCCCGAGAACCCCCCTATAGGCGCAAAAATCTCACAAAAATCTCCTACGCAAGCCGAGTTACAGCCAATTTTGTCCCAAATTTCGTTGCCATGGCAACGGGGGTCAATCGGGGGTAAATATAAATGTCGCCCTTAATTAGGCCGTCCTCGAAAATTATATCCTAGAACCAGAAATTACGACTCTATCTTGCACACAACCGAAGTTATACCACTTTAAAGAATTTTTAAATTTTCCCCATAGGCGCCATTGTATTTTTTTTCGAATTTTTCGAATAAATAAGTGAAAAACAAAAATTTTATTTTATAGCAATAAAAAGGCACTTTTTTGCGCAGAACCGCGTCATTTGATGTATTAAGCGTAAAAATCGGTCTAACGGACTGGCCTGTAGGCGAGTTCAAGAACCGAAAAAAAGTGTAGTAAATTTCGAACAGGAGGGGTGTATATTTCACCTATATGGGAAGCAAAAACCCCTGGGCGGATCGAGATCAAGTTTTTTTTGGTGGTAGGCGTCTACGACTTAATCACGCCATTCAAATTTGGTGACGATCGGTTTAGGGGTTTTGGGTTGGCCGAGGGTCAAAGTTTGCATTTTCCCATACACTTTGAAGGTCGTCCATACAACACTGACACTATCGTGTGAGGTGTGATGCTTATAGGTCTGGCCCTTTGCTACGGTTGTCGTCCGTCTCTCCGTCTGTCTGTCCGTTTGTAACAGATGTACTGTGGCTAACGGTTAGGACGTAGGGAAGAACTTTTTACACGAATAATTAGATATGCCTATGTGTCTTAAACTCGGGCATGCAAACTTTAGCCATCTACTCCAAGGGGAACATTTTTAAATTGGGGGTTGAATGAAGGGTGTAAGAAAAATGTGCATTTTTAACGAAAAAAACTGGCCATACCTCAGAAACGGTGAAAGATAACGGCCTAGGTTACTATTAATCACTAATAGGAAGTGGCATACGCTCTTTCAGATAAAATAAAAATCATCGACCTTGGATTACCTTTACGGTCAGTGACAACCAGTACGGTCGGCCCCACCCTAGCGACAGCTGGGTGTCTTGTATATGCAGGCTAAAGTACCTGATGCGGAAAGCTGAGACTGAAGAAGTGTGCAGAGAAGAATTGCTGACTCAGCTGGGTTACGTCGTCAACATTCTTGACTCTACATTCTCCGACGACTCAAAGTCAGTGAACGTCGTGTTTTGCCGTTATAGTAGGCATCGGCGTTATTTGACTTCGAATTTGTAAAGCAAGTTTTTTGGCATAATGGACGACAAAAATAAGAGTGGAAAACCTAAAAGAAGAAGGACGGACGACTTAGTGGACTGGTACAATGAGGATATTGGCTCACTGTAGGCCTACGGATTAGCGATGGTCATTTCGTGAAATGTGTCGTGGACACGAACGGGACATTGAGCCCATGCAACAAGATATTGACGGTTATGGTCGGGTGAGGGTTAAGGTTAGGATTAGGGTTATGTCAACACTAATCCTAACCTTAATTCTAACCAGTTCCTGAGTCTGGACTGTTGACAGCGCTATCAATCTGAATCACACGCAACAAAATGCAGTAGCCTACTAGTGGCGTCATCTTGCGAATTGCTTGCCACTACAGCGTTTAGGCTATAGCTTTGCACATGTTAGCCTATGTTATTGTGCAGTGTAGGCCTACATTTTATTGTTCATCATCTCAATCAGTTTTTGTTTCGTTATAGCTTATCCGTGTAGCTCGATCTTAACACTGTTTATTTTAAAAACGGAAATTTGTGTAATTTATTTTAGTTTATTTTTATGATCCCCGTTCAGTGTTACGCACACTTGTAAGCGGTGATAGCCTAGGCCTACACGAACGAGGCTGGCTAGTCCAGATTGCGTAAATTGAGAGGCGTAAAACGTCGTTCTTCCACTTTTTTCCAACTGGGAACGGTGTTTCCCTTCTGGTAGACCCGGCCGGAGGGGAACTCCGATGTAAGCTTACGTGTCATCACTGTGCCAGTAACATCTTCTAACACTGTGGTTTAAGCCTTTCTGTCATCATTTTTGTTATACTGTAATGCTTGTTTAAAAATTGTCAACAGAAGCCAGATTTTATGGCTGAAATACCCTAAATTTAATTTCGGCTACAGCTACGCTTCAAACTTCGCTGGGAGCTTACGACGCTTCTCTAAACCTTCTAGTCGGCTGGGAAGGTGACATCATCTCCCCAGACCTCTATACTCTCAGCGCTTTCGGCGTCTGTATATCGGCGCATCTTTTGCTCGTTCTTAACGTAGCAAAGAGGAGTATAATGACATCAGTGTAATATTGAGGACCGACCAACGACCGACGACCGACCAATCTGTGCCTTCCTGGAAGAGCCTTCCCAGAAGAACTTCATATAGCCATATCTTAGCAACGATGCATCCGATCCACTTCCGGTTTGAATCTATGGTGGAGTAATCGGGGTCAGCCTATTTAACCGTGTCATTTTCTTTACGTCCAACTGGCCCTCGTTTCGCAATAATTACCTCCGCCAAAGAGGTTATGTTTTTGCCGGTTTTCGTTTGTTTGTCTGTGTGTGAGCAAGATAACTCAAAAAGTTATGGACGGATCTTTCTGAAATTTTGAGGGAATGTCGGACATGGCATAAACTATCAGTTTATAAAATTTGGGGGGTGATCCGGCAGGAATTCTGGATCACTTTGAAATTTTCGTTACCATTGCGTTAAAGGTGGCATAAGGGAACCGCTGGCAAAATGAAGATGGTGACGCCACCTGGCGAATAGCTTTGTCTTGGCGGAGGTACCTGCGCTCTCCGAGTGCTTTCTCTAGTTTAAGCATGCCCTGGTCAGCGGTACCAATGATGGGATGCATAAGTTAACGAAATAACGAGCTGAGCCGATGGGCAGCGCTCTCGTCCGTTATTGTCGGGCAGCGGTGTATCACATGTTCTGCTCGGTTGACAGCGTCACGTGTGTGATAGGACACAGTCGCCGGTCGCCGCGTTTGTACCGCTTCCGTGTGTTTTTTACGATCAGGCGCCGTCACTGTAGCCTCACTGAGCATGACGGTCGGTCACACACAGAGCCGCCTGCCTGCTGATAAGGTTTTTTTCTGAGCGAGGCTTGGTGGCATTGGCTGGCTCCCGTGGGCTGGCTCACAGTGGGATGCTTCGGTACTTAACTGTGAAGAACAGCAGCCTGCAGCCTGGCGACTGCAGAACAGTTGTTTAATGATGTTCACTGCATGTGTGTGTGCCGTGTCTGCAGCGCATTTCTAACTGATATAATAGCTATATAGCTGCTTTTTATGTCTTCTCTGTGTGTTTACATGCAGTAGGTTTTCCGTCGCTGTCTTGTTCGCTGTCTTTGTACGGATGAAATAGATTAGAATTAACGCATTAAGGACGACCCGTCGACCCATATGCCGTGATACTTTTCTAGAACGTCGTTGTCGTCAGTGTTTATTTCTGCGGTAAACCGCGAGAGTCGTTGTCGACGTAATGCGCAGATGAAAGCCAGCGTCCCGTGTCGATGTTAGATTGTCGTCTGCGCGGCAGGACGACAAGACGTGGTTTATGGCTTTATCAGTTGAGCTGCCGTGTCTCTTAGCACAGCGTCGTACACGCACTTCCTCCCGAGACGTACACACGTATATCGCGCCTTGTTCTCCCTTCTTCCCAGTTTCTTTTCTTTCTTATTATTTCGCCGCCGTGTTGCCTGACATGTTGAAGAATTAAGTGACGCCGCAACCAACGTTATCATTTTCTTCTAGACACACTGACAGAACTCAGCATTGTTTAACCGATTAGTAATATTTATTACGTGTAAATTATAATCGTTCGTTCATTGTCAAAAACAGCTTTATTATATTACTTACTTTTGTCGCCTATCGCTCACTGCAATGTCTGCAGTGTTATAACTGTCCACAATCTCACTCCACTCAAGCGTGTCGACCGAGACGTGGCTCGCGTCTGCATGTGGACAACACCCATTTTCAGGCAGAACACGCCGTCGATCGCAGCCATAAATTAAGTACGTTTCAACATTGTCTACAGCGTATTATGTTTCGTTGTACTACCGTGACTACCGTAATAGGGCCTACACTGTAGAACGTGTTGAAACTTATCGGCCTAGGCTACTTAGTCGGCAAAAGGACGTTTCCTGTAGGCAGCGCCAGTCTCTGGAACGATCTTTCCTCTGACTATTCTGCGCCGTCAGTCTCAGTCTTCAGGCAGCGTGTCAGCACTTTACTGTTTCATCTGTCGTACCCGAACCAGCTTATGTTATGATTTTTGCTATACCCCTGTTTATACGCACGTTGATGATCGTAGGCAGCCACGAGTCGAAGTTATTGAGTGGTGGAAGTAACCGCATGGTATGCAGGTGTACAGGGTGATCCAAAAGAACGGCACAAAGTTGACGGCATCATAATTTTGCCAGCTACAAAACAAAAAATATTTAATTGCTGTATTCAGACATTGGTCTCTGTCACGTAAGCAATTTCTTTCTGAACATTTTGCTGAAAACCACATGACTGTGACGTAAGGTTGCAAAGTTATGGTGCCATAAACTTTTTCCGTTTTTGGGACTACCCTATTTATCAGCTAGCAGTATATACTAAAACAGCTGGCATTTATATGCACAGATATGGTCGTTTTTTCGGCACGTCTGTATCGTATTTGCATTTCTCATCTTTCATCTGTTTTGTCGTGTGCGTTTGTCCGTGATGAAATACGTCTGCAGTCTGTCACGGTTACTGCCACAATGGCGCCGCTGACACTGACTGTGTCAGTAATCAACAGCCAAACGTGTCCGTTCAGCCGTTTTTTCAGATTTTTTCCCGTTTTTCATGCGATTTATTTCCGTCATCGATCCCAGGCGAATGTCTTCTATCGCAGGCATCTACCGAATTTATTTACTTTTTCAGCAAGTGTCCACAGTAAAGGGGAAGGACATAAAGGCAAACAGAAATGATCACACGTTATCATTACCTAATAAAATACTTATGGTTTGCTGCGATTAAGTTGGAAAACTGCTGTAGCCGTACGCTTTTTACCACATCATAATGCTTCTGTAGTGTGAAGAACGGTATTGCCACTGATAAAACTATTTGTCCGTCTATCTGTCCGTCCTTACGTTGATGTCTCTTGGCCATATGTAGCAGCTTTGATTACTTGAAAAGTAATCATACGATTATTAATTGGCTGAGGATATTTATCCGGCAACCGGATAAATAGCATGGCGGTTATTCATACGACTTCGGCGTTTAGCTGTTGCGGGCCCGTTGACATGGAATTCGCTGCATAACAGTCCTCGTAATCCTGAAGTGAGTCTTGACATTTTCAAACGTCACTGAAGACACACCTTTTTGGGAAATATTGAGGACAAAAATGTATTAAGTGCACTGGAGATTTTTTGAGTATGGGCTATATAAATAAATTTTGTATGACTGTCGAATAAGTAGTCACCGCACAATTACAGTACTCAAAGTCAGCCACGATTGTCGGTATGCCTGGAGTTGAACATGGCCCCTCTATTACACGGGCGTGTTAAGTCAGGTCCAATCGATTTGGTCAGCCTGGCATCTCAGGCAAACAGAATTTTAGTTTTTTAAAATTTTAGTCAGTTTGGTGTTTTTTTCCACTTTTTCGTTGCTGATTATGTCCTAATTAAATCTACATAAAGACCTTATATCACAATGTCCGACGGCCCGACATGTTTTGTACATTTATTGAACTGCAAGTGTGGGTCGAGTCATGTAAGGTCGATGCAGTTTTAAGTGACTTATGGCGAAATCTTGTTTTCTCCGCGAATGGTATCTGCTCACGTATCTGACTTCAGAAACGCAGTTCAGCACCAGGCAACACGCACAGCTTGCAAATGACAGTGCGAATTATCGCAATGCAATTAGGTTTATGACAGGAGGTGTGTTCCATCGATGGCAGGATAGTTGTAACAACTCTGTTGTTTCCTGTTTCCCGAGAGAAATCGTATTAGGACGGGTGTGATACACAGTGCACTTTGCCGGATGCTTTTAGGCTGAATCTGACGACGACGCCTCAATTATACCGCTTCTTTCGCTACCTCGTCGGACGACGCACGTCTTATGCGACAAAATCAAAAATACTGCTTTCAGCCAATTCTGAAGTTCAGTCGCTTAATGCGAAAAAACAAGATCCGCCGTACAATTTTAAATTAATTGTTTTATTTTAAATTTTTACCACTGGTCTACGCAGCTCACTGATTGTATTTATACTTACATGATATTATACTGTAAGCTATCGAAATGCATTGAACAGACTCCGTGTTCGTTTGAACATTATAATATCTTATCTTCACGTTTTGTCGATAGTCATAAATGCAACGCTGATATCTTTAAGGAAGTTTAGTGTGAATTTTTGTTGCATCTGCATATTTAGAGCTCAGCAAAAAGTTATTTTCCGGCCTATGCGTCTACGTACTATGAACAGCAAAAGTGTTGAAGTTCTGTAGTTTGTACATTGCATCGTCTCTCGAGTGTCATCAATTCGTCATAACGAAATTTCCTCATCGTTCACTTAGTAATCTTCTCGGCCTGGCGTTCTAAGCTTCTAGAGTCGCTGGACAGAGGAGCTTGTGGCTAGATCAGTCTGGCTGGATGATGACGACGTCTCAACTCGTCTGTTGATTTTGCACGATGAAAACATGACGCCGCAAATTGCAGGACGCGATGCATCTAGGCCTACAGTCAGACGGGCATTGAGACAGACGGACGCATACACGCAAGCATAGACGCAGACGGACTGCGGCTGACAAGTCTTGTATACGCTATTTCCGCTCGCGCCTGTCACATGCACGGCTTGCCAGCAGCAATCTGCAATCTGTTGGTTGCTTGTGTTGGCGACAACGATATTTTTAGCATCCACGTTTTATTTTTTTTCGTTCTCAGCACACATTGTGGCCGATGACCATGCACAAGCGCCGTCAGCTTTCTCGTGTTTTTGTCTTATTTTAGTCATGAAGGAATTTTCAGCGAAAACATAGGCTGTACTAATCGTTAACAACAGTTGCTGTCAGTTTAAAACCCCATAATGCGTGCTGCTTAGTAGTTTAAAAAACGTTTTCTCGAATTAGGCCTACGCTGTTTTTATTAGAACGAAGTCCAGAGTTGTTTCTTGCTGAGAATGAAGACAGTGAATAAAACTGCATGGGTTATTTATATTTAGCGACCTGGTATTTTTTGTTTGTTGCAAAGTAAGGTTACAGCAAATATCTTTTTCTCTTTATTTATATGTAAGTTAAGTATTAACCTATATTTTTTGCCAAAATTAGAAACACATATTTGTAGATTTATTTGTATTCACTTGTATTTGTATTTATTATTTTAATGCGCTTTCCATATAAAACTGACATACTGCCTGTATTTCTCGTGAAGTCTTACTGGGCACTCGTTCTTAGCGTGTTTTCTGACATGTTCTGCATTTTTCATGCATTTCCGGCGTCGTTTGGCTCTGTATTTTCAATGACCTGAAGCTAGCATTTTGGCGGTTGCCGTCGTCTGTCTTCATTGTCGTTGTCATTGCTCAATGTCTCACGTCAGTTGCTGATGCTGCGCGCCGTTGCTATGGCACCGACGATGTGCCAGTTGTCCGGCTGTACGCCTGCGTAAACACTGTAGTTAGATGCACGCACATCTTAATATCTACTCTGTCGTTGTGCACTTTGGCATTACAACTTGGACTCGGATGTAACTCACAACATTCAAACTAAACTGGTACAACTCTTTAAGTCAAGCCAGCAAAAAGTCTAATTACTTGCAATTAAAATAATAGAACATTGTTTCAACTAATTAATTACAGACGAAGGAATATGCTAAGTTATTTGTTTAGTGATGTATCTTTTCTTCATTACGCTGTCAGTGTTTGATTGACGAATAAAGTTGGATATAATATGCTCCAATAGTTTAAGCGCCTCGTCCAGTTCATTGCTGAAGTCAGCGAGGAGCGACCGACAACAGTAACACAAACTTTGTCTTTAATTTTGGTGTTCTTGTTCATATCTCTGCAGGATCTTGTATTTCTTGGTCATTTTTATGGTATCCGTTTATCTAGCGATTCGGAGTTCGAATGATAAATGTAGCTACGTATGTGGTGCAATATTAGCCTATGCCGTATAAATGCGGTCGTGCTTATAATTCCGTGCAGTCCGTCGCACAGCATGCGGTGTCACGGATGAGGCGATTACTCGGCGCAGCATATTTTCTGGCGTTGTGGGTCAGCGGCGGTCACGCATTGCGTTTTTACACAGCTAATGATGAATAATGTACTGCTGCTCTAGATATAATTAGCTTGCTGGTCTGGCCGCGTGCGTACATTATTAATCGACGGCGACGGGTTTTGGGCCGACGGTAGGCGCCGATTGAGATGACCGGTGACAGGTGGGTGGAGAGAGGCATTGTATTCGACATCTTGGGTGGCATTACGTCGCCACCCGGTGTACGGACACTTTTGGTGGTTTAATCCGTGGGCGGTTGCAAGTCTTTCACAGTACAGGTAGACATTAATCGAATCCGAATATCAGTCGTCGATTACACCCCGTACCGTTGCCCTATGCACGACCGTTTTCACAAAATGAACATTTCCGGAGTTTGGGATTCTGTATTTTAACTAATTAATGGAGCAGCATGGGCTACTGGTGCTGCTGGTGCTCTTCACAACTGTTCTACCACCACCCAAGATGTTTGGCCCCACGGAATAATAGTAACCACCCAAGCTGTACGACTACCGGCGGATGGTCTATGGAGTATAGTAGCAGCAGGCGCAGCGTTAATTAACAGCGACTGCGGTAGGGCTGTCTAGGACAAGACAGGACGACGTGGCGTCGCATCTTCACCGGTGTCACCGGCGTGTTGCAGCGACTGCCAGCGGACTGGACTGCAGTCAGTCGTGCATGCGGCGCGCGCGGCATGTTGTGCCGGCGTTCCATTATAAGATCGCCCCCTCCCAGAAAAGTCTTCTCCGGCCGATAATTTACCAGCAGAAATCCGCCCGGCGGCCGCCCGGACGGGGCGGATTTTTACCTCTAAATTGTCGGCCGGGGTAGACTTTTCTGGGGGAGGGGGCGATCCTATAATGGAGAGACATTTTATGGGTCCGGTGATATTTTAATAAGAGGAGACATATCAATTCCATGATTATCTCTCCTCGGGCGGATTTTTCATAGGGAGATATTTTAATGTGACACCGGTCATTCTGTACCACGGCGACACGACGCGACGCTGGACGATGATACAACACTGACGCTGCTGCTGCTGCTGCTGCCTTTCTGTCTCCGGTGCTGAGACGATCCGTGCACCTCCTTTGATGTTGTAACAAAACGATTTTTGCACTGCTCCGATCTAATGCCGCCTTGTGCGATATACAAAGCAAAAGCAGAAAATCTATTGCATAGGCCTATGACTTGGTTTTAGCCACATACATCGCTATAGATTTTAATATATAACGCTGTATGCTGGCCCAAACTATGTTGGCCCAGATAGTTTACTGTGCACTTGTATGGTCATCTGATGACTGCAATAATGGATTAACCAACAAAACAGCACTCTTAGCATTCACTGGCCTGTTTTTTCGCGTTCCGTGCACGAATCGTTCTAATACAGCCATCAAAGGGCTGCAGGAATCGTCCCATAATCTCTCGCTGTCTGTCCCGGCTGCTGCAGACGGCGGCTCAGTCTGTCCGTGCGTGCAGCCGCGTCGCAGCATAGCTATTCCAGCCGTCGGACCGGCGCCGGTGCGGCCGATACGATTTCGTCGCTAACAAGCAATCAGCACACATCTGATGACGTCGGATTGACGTTGGTCGGTCTGTCGGTCGGTCGGTGCTACACGCAGCTCGTCGTGGATAGTTGTGATTGCGTCGCCGACGATCAGTCTTTGACGAATCGTCGTCGCTTCGTTTTCACTGGTTCGTCTTCACGAAAGTTGCCAAGCTGAGTTGCGACAGCAAGAAACGCCTCGGCTGGTGAGTGAGTAGTAGGCCTATACTCGTAACCCGTCAATCTTATTTCGATTCTCGAACAGTCTGACGTCGGGTGTTGGGTGTCTGCCGGAAAATTGCAGAGATTTGCATTAAGTGCTTTAAAATGTCTGTAAAGGCAACGCCGCAAATTTCAGCACACATAAATCGTGTGCTGTTGTGTTGTACTGCCGGTATAGTGAGATCGATATTTTGATTTAAAATTTAGACAAAATTGTCAGTTTGAACTCAGTTTACAGCATTCTTGAACTTTTACTGCGGCTTGCTTCGCTTGGGTTTTATTGCTTCGACAGACCACCAGTTTTTGTCTCAGTCTTCATCTTCGCTTGTATTGTGTCATGCCGCAGTTTGAAACCAGTTTTTCACATTTCTATTTCTCGTAATCTTTTTTAGATGTTTTAAGCGCTCTTTTTTGAGGCTTGCGATGTTCGTTGTATTCCTTAAGCTTATATACAACAATGCTTTCCTTGCTTTCCAGCGTGTGTCGAAGCCAATTTTTAATTTTAGCCGACCGTACTTGGGAAACGGTCGAGTTATTGGTGCGAGTTGTCGTCCGTCTCTCTGTTTTTCTGTCTGTCGGTGTCCGTCTGTAACGGATGTATTGTGGCTAAACTTTAGGTCGTAGGGGAAAACTTCTTGTGCGACACTCAGGCATGCAAAATTTCAGCCGTTTAATTTTCAAATTGGGGACTGAATGGAGAGAATGAGAAAAATGTGTGTTTTTCAACGGAAAACTGACCATATCTCGGAAACGGTGAGAGATGCGGTCAAGGTTACTATTAATCACTAATAGAAAGTGGCGTACGCTTTTTCAGATGAAATGAAAATCGTCGACTTTGGATGACTTTGAAGGTCACTGACAACCAGTACGGTCGGCTATCCTAGCGAAAACTGGGCTTCTTGTTAACTATGTTTCACCACGTGCTTTTGTTCGGTTTTCCAGAATTGATTGTTTAGTCGGGTGTTTTTTTGTGCCACTCTGTATGCCGGTTGTTACAGAGAGGAGATCTTCTTATTACTCTGTCAATGTTTATAAACAGCGACTGCCGATTTGTTAGGAGAATGCCAAGTATAAGGGAACTTGGGTCAAAATCATCAGATGTCATTTTCTGCAGAAAGCAAAAATGCTTCCCGCTGACGGCAGAACTCATTCTCTGCGGTTGGAGTGAGTGGTTTTTAGCGTCAACGTCAGCATCGTTGTCATCAGTTGCAGTGCTTGGTTCGGGCGTTGGCGATCATGTTGCGCGGGATGCACTTGCTTGGATGATAGTGCTCTCGTTGGCTGTAGGATCCAGCCATTTCTTCAGGCTAGTGAGATAGCTTGTTCTCGGTCTTTTTGGCCCTTTCCTGCCAGCAAAGTTGACGGTCACAACTAGATTTTCCAGTTTTGACTTCCTGATGACGTGCCTCAAGAACTCTGTTTTGACTCGTCCTGATTGTCTTTAGCAGATGTCTCTTAGTACCGGCTCGATTGAAAACGTTTTCCGACTTTTTTTATACATATAGTACGCATCAATCATTAGTTCTTATCTCAGAATAACATAAAATGTAACGGAATGTTAATTGCAGCATTAAAATCAATAGAAAGCATAGTGCGTGTTCTTTGTTGAATAAAGTGCCTAACAGTAGGAGACCTGTGATAATTACTTCAAACAGAGACTTCTACAAAAATAGCATGGATGTTAATAAAATGAGTAAATCTAGTACCGATTAAGCCATGGAGTCACGCATGTCAGTATGTAGGAAGGAGTCCGTGAATAGGCTGCTCGATGCACCTGTGCACCGGCCATTAAAATGCCTCCTTGACCTCGCCATGTAATCGCCGACACCGGCTTGGCTGCCACGCAGCGACAATACCTCGCGTCTACCGCGTGCGATAATCGGCGTATGCTTAGCACACACAGTCATCACTAGACTATTGAAAGATCCGCAGAACTTTCGAGTACCGGTCTAATTTTCTATCGCAAGTAATAATCCGTGAGAAAGGTCGAACGTGACGTAAGAACACTTTTTAAACGTCTCAACAACGAACGATCGATAACCTTCGCGTCGCCGACAAATTTAATTCTACTTTCGTCCAATCGTGCTTAACACCGTTTAGCCACATTATGCGGGCCCGTTGTCATTACAGAAATTGAATTACCCGTCTCGCTCGTTTATCTCTTTTTACGCGCGATAGCAGAATGCTTCGCGCGTCTTAGCCATGGTTCGGGCGTCTGTCTGTCCGTCCGTTTATCTGTCTGTCCGTCACACTGCTGTATTGTGTCAAAACGACACAAGCTAGGATCAAGAAATCTACACTACAAGCTGCCCCGAGGACTCCAGTTTATCGTGACAAAATTTCGTGCCCGTGGGTGCGGGGGTTCCCTTCGAACGAGGGCGTCAAAGAGGGTTCCCCTAAAAAGACGTTATTTTGCCGATATTGGCTCGTATAGTGTGAAAACGGTTGCAGATAGGTACAGACATGCTGCTTATCATAACAAGCACTGGTGAGAGGCTTTTTGAATTTATCAACATCGATGACCTTGAACGACTTTTAATCCCCCATGTTCCATGTTTTTGCTGCGGCGACGGGGAACGCTCGGTCGCCGGTCGTGGGGAGCCGTGTCAATGGAACAATGCTTTAAAGGCATAATACTGTTTATGGTTTTGAAACCAAATGCTGTTTCACCTGCGAATCGTGTTCGTCCAAGACCTGTGAGCAGTGAATGCGTATACCTGCGTGTGACTTATAGTCACCATCTTACTATCGCTGTATTCTTGTTCACAGAAATTGTGATCGTCATGTTCGGGCGTTGCCACAGGACGAGTAAAGGTGCGTAGTGAACGACAAAAATAAAATGAAATTTTAAAAAGCCGAATTTAATTTAATTTAATTTCATTTCATTTTATTTCGGTCGCTCTGTACGCACCTTCAGAACAGTAGCCAGCGTCACGTGGAACTGGTGAGAGCAGAGGAGTGTTGTGTGTGCTTGTCGTGGCTGATGGACGTTGGTGTCGCGTTGACTTCGTCTCTCGGGGTCGCCGCCTACAGTGTCAGTGAAGATACAGCTGCTGCTGGCGTCGCTCGTTGTTGTGTGAAATGGATTCCCGTTGTGACCGCTCCATCCTGCGTCCGAAAGAACCCCATCACTTATTCGCCGTACAGTATGCGAGACAGTATTAATAAACAAAAGATGCACGTCCCATGATGACATGCACGTGCGCAGATAAATGAACATGGCATACAGCAAACCGAACGTGGCCAATTTCAGTGCAAAAACTGCATGAAATGTTAATGACCCCACAAAACAAAATAGACCTACTGTTTTAGCTTTAAGAAAATGGATGCGTTCATGCGTCACTTACTTGAATTTTTGCAAAATGCACTTTATGACGTTATATTATAGGCCTATAAGGGCCCTCAAAAAGTGTCGAAAACAAGATTCGACGCTGAAATTGGCTGCACCGCAAGGCGATGAGACATGGTGACTTGTCCTTCAGAAGTCTGGCATTGCGACCCCCCTAGCCTACAGCGATCGAAACTCCAGTTATTCTGCCGCCTTTACAATACAACCACTGTTGTCGTGATTTCGTATTTTTGCACGTTCGAGGAAGATATTTTCGCGCCACGTCGACATAGGTACAAAAGACAATTTCGTGGGAAAATTAACAGGAGTCATCGAGCAGAATTGACCAATGGGCCTATATTATATATATATTATTTATGCTATACATATATATATATATATATATATTATATAT
>Ga0209367_1003659_pt1 | contig 20978 bp, 22 predicted proteins | sample WorMetLIZISLAND2_FD_187412 | JGI IMG/M metagenome (GOLD analysis project Ga0209367, IMG submission 187412) | Marine gutless worms symbiont microbial communities from Max Planck institute for Marine Microbiology, Germany - Olavius geniculatus... ...
TTCGATGACATATAGTCTCATTAATAAGTGTGCCAAAAATTATTATAATCGGACATTCATTGTTCAAGTTATTGCAAAAAATGTAGTCACATGCTTTTTTTGAGACACAGTGTACTGTTGCTACACTACCCTGTAAAATGCAGAAGTCATAGCTTGGCCATTTACAACAATGAATTCAATGAATTCACAAAGCTATTCAAAAAATAAAAGTGGCACCTTTTTATGGCCCATGAACCATGGTGTGTTTCAGAACAATAAAGAAAGACTCTGGCATAAAAAACAGTAAGCGAATGCAGAAATTAAACTAGATGACTGTAAAAAGACAAACTGGGTCTTGCTGTTGCACAGCAGTCTTGACCAACCTCGTCTTTTTCAACTTTAAGCTTGCTACTCAGGTCTCTGTTGCTGGCTCTGAGCTGCGAGATGGTCAGTTCAAGCCGAGCTCGCATCTGTTCGCTCTCATCCAAGTCGCGACGTAGTTTCTCATTTGTCTGTGAGAACGTTTCTACGATTCTCTCCAACTCCTCACGCCTTTTCAATGACACGCCATTTCACCAATTATTGAACAATGTACAAAATTACTTTTTTTTACAAAATAAACCCAGCCAATCACATCATCATCTTACATCCATTCTCTAGGCTCAGCTTTCAGCTTGCTAGTTAAGTGGCACTTCACATCTAGAGCTCACTGAGAAAACTGCAAGACGTGGTTAAAACAGCAGTTTATAGGTGAAGGCCCAAATGACTAGTCAAAGAATGGACAAAGGCACATCATTCAGATAGAATCACCAAATCTTCACCACTAGCTGCCTAGAAGACTAAAGTTTCATGAACCGTAAAGCTTTTCCATAAATTCGAAAGGGGTCACCCTGAATGAAGGTGCTGAATAAGAGTGGGTAGGAAAAATTTGTGATTTTTAGCCCACGTAAGTTGCTATATCTCAATAACAGTGCGAGATAGGGCCTAGGTTACTATTAATCACTAATAAGAAGACGTACAATGGCTCTCGATTGCCACCAAATTCAATGACCTTGGATGACCTTGAACACCAAAATTGGGATTTTTATGAATTTTTTGGCGATTTCGGGCTGCGGACACATTTCAAGAGTGAATTGCACCAAAGTCAATTGAGATAGACATGGAGAAACTGCATATGAAATTTTCAGCATTGAACGTAGATTTCGACGGTCCAAGTCTCGAATTCCTAGGTTCAAGGAAACCTGTGCATGAAAGCATCAAAAAGCGGTACCCCCGTAAAAGTTGTTATTCCACCGTTATTGGCCAGCCTTTCGTCAAAACGATTGCAGATAAGCATGGGCATGCTGCCTATCACAACAAGCACCAGTGACGAGCTCTCCAGTCATATCAACATGGGGTTTTTATTGATTTTTGTGATCTTCGGCTGCAGCGCACACTCCAAGAAAGAATGGCGATAAAATGGCTGGAGATAAACTGAAAGTTTGCGAACAGAAACTGCTACAGGCTTTTGCGTGTCTCGTAGGGCATTAGCTCGAATTTCTTGTTGTTTCAGCCAGCCTATTTATCAGAGGTGGTACCAGTTATGCTCGGTCCTGAAGGAGAATCTTTTAGGATTGCTGAAACCGGTTTTTGTCCGGTGGATCAAATTCCTCTGCCATTGCACAACCAACAACATCAAAAAACTGAAGAAATGCACAAATACAAAAAAAACAAAACAGCAAAGTAACAGCAACCTAAATTAAGATAACAGATTTAAACTTCTATGCAATTATGACCCTTAAAAAACAAAAAAAAACAAAAAAAATGACACAATACTGTCTTGCCTGTCTACAAGCTCACGATAAGATGAATCAGCAGACATTTGTCGCTTAACAAGATGATACGTGTTGTTTATAAACTTCACGCTGTCAATATTTTCTGATGTTCCATGCAACACCGATGGTAGCCCAAGTGACAACATTTCCTAGACATCAAAAATACAGCTATCACGAGTACGAAATAACCTTGCGCTATCTTTCTAATTTATAGATGTATGTTCAGTTCACATACACGTTCTACTTCTGCTGATCACCTACATTCCACAAAGGCTAAAAATGTAAAAAAAAGATTTCCATATGTTTGAAGAAAGAATTCATTTATCAGTCTTTTGACCTCTATTCCATTAGCCATTATCCGTATACTAGTAGCTTGAATTGATAATAAGTTAATAAATAAACTCTGCTGTAAACGAACAAAGCATTTAAATCTTGTGGCAGAACTTTAACTAACCTGGTTCAAGTAATGCAGGCAACTTTGTACATTAAATTGATTACAGAACACAGACTGAGTCGGATCATCACTGAAACCAGTGACATCGCCAAATGACAAATCACGCATCACATCACTACGAATCAAAGGCGATGGTGTGCAAATTGCCAAAGCATTTGGATCTCTGTATGGTGTGCCATCCTTTCGAAACAGCAGAGGAGTACCACTCTTTGCTGTATACAAAGCTGCAAAATCTGCCGGGCTGCTTTCACAATATAGTCTTGGAACAGCATGAATAATCTTTGAGGTTCGACGAGCTTCGATGTCACAAATTCTTTCAGCCATTCTGTCAGATACACAAAAAGTACTTAAAACAATAAACTACATAACTACAATAAATGTGCTATCATTCTATAGGCCTAGTTGTATGGCAACATTAACAACGAAGATACTAACATTATCACTAACTTCCTATGACACATAACCAGAAGAAATAAACTACTGCATGACTATTCAAAAAATGCTCTATATATGACTTACTAACAAGATTACATTTGGTTTAACTATTGTAAAAAAAACTATAGTCGGTGCAAAATTTTGCACCATGATTAAAAGTGCATTCGATTTTATAATCTCGATCCAAAATTTTTGGGGATGCTCTCCCCCCAAAAATCAAAGGGGCCAAAAATGTGCAAAATTTGGTGTAATATTAGACGACTTCAAAGACTGATGGTGAATATCTCAGGAACGAATAGATATTCGAAATCAAACAACTACTTCATCAACCGCAATTCCTCCCTCGTTCGCTGAAAAAAGTCTGAGAAACTTTGGCCTGGTAAGTATAAATATCTCTATGTGGAATCAGACCCAACAAATCGACTTTTTCGGAAGACCATATTTCAGCCTGTAGAAGGTGCTGCGCCCCCAAATTTTTGTGTGCTATAAATTGACCAAGTATAGCTAGTGCACCCCCAATGGGGACACAGGTCCCAATTACAATTTTTTTAAATGGGGGCCAAAAATGGCTTGACATTTTCTTTTGAACCAAACGGAGCAGCCTCAGGAAACTTTACCACTCAATGTTCTGCTAGGTAGGGGTGATAACGCGGGTACAACTTTTGGGGGGGGGCACCGCCCCTTAAAATTTGGCAGGACAAAAAATGTCCAGAATTTAGTGATGCATTTCCGACAACTTTCGAATTTGAGCGCAAATATCTCTGGAACTGATGAAGATATCGACAAGCTGTAAACAGCATTAACAAGCATGATATTTCCACCGTTAAAAAAAAAATTAGTGCACTTTGGTCCACTAACACCGGAAATTATGCAGCTAATGTTTACTCACCCTAAGTTGACAGTGCGCATTCTGCGTATGCTAATGCATTTGACTTCAGGCCATGTGACTATTACCGGGGAAATTACCACCCCTTGAATTTCCCCCTCAGTCGGAATTAATGCCAGGCGAACTCACACAGGGCTTTGCCCAAAATTTCTAGTTTCAATTTGTTTTTCAGTGCAATAAATCAACTGATTAATTATCCAAATGATCACTAACTCTTTTGGTCGAGGCACATCAATATTATTTAATATTATTTATTATTTTTTCAGGATTATTTGTTAGCGTACAAAATCTATGATATTCAGTCAAAACTGTTTGTAAATACTCGGTCTGTTATACTGCACTACAGTAATCCAGCGGTGTCTGGCTTTTTTGCCCCTTTGCCGGTTCGCCCCTGGCTTCTTTGCCTCCTGGCTCTTTCGCCCCGTGGCTGATTCGCCCCGTGCCTGGTTGATTCGCCCCCTGGATGTTCAAAACTTGGCTCGTTTGCCCCCTGGCTGATTCGCCCCCTGGCTTGTTCGCTCTCTGGCTTGTTCGCCCTTGGCTCTCGACTTAAGTAATGGTCGAGCTATTAGAATGGTTGTCGACCGTCGTCCGTCTGTTACTTACTTGTTGCCTTTCTGTAAATTGAAATACAAACACAAGCCTCAACAATGAATCACAGGTATATTCAACGAGGGGGGAGGGGGCGAACCAGCCAAAGGGTGAACAAGCCAGGGGCGAACCGGCCAATGGGCGAAAAAGCCATAATTCAATCCAGCAACATTGTTAACATCTCACAGCAAACTGTTATAACACCTGTTCCATACAGATTGCACAGACAAGCAACAGACATATTCAACCATGAAACTTCAATAACAACGCTTGCATACAACTATTACTCTAATCACATGTATCCGAGTTTGTAAATAGCGCTGTTAAACTTTCAGTGAACTACGCACCGGGCCATTCAGGTTGTTGATCACGACTCACGAGACGGCACTGAGTGGCGGGCAATTTAAAAATCAGTTTGCTGTTCGTGCAGTAAACAGACTGCACTCTCCAAACTAAGCATTCACAAAATAACGGTGCAAAATTTGATGGATACTTTACCCACTAGCACTAACGTAAACTAGTTATGTATCAAAAATGATTTTGCGCTTCACGTTCACCTCAACAAGACAACATGTAGCTGTTAATTTAAAATTTATTCTATGTTTCTTGTCTATGGTTTTATAAATATGCAAATATGTAAATCAGTCGGACCATATTACTTCCACGTCGGGGGTGTAGTCCAAAACTGTATGAAAACAGATTAAATTTTTCAATTATTTTAAAAAATAAACTTAATACAACAAACAAAAATAACGCAAATACATTTGCAAATTTAGTTTGCACTTTCATTTTTGACAGGTGTTGCAACAATAACGAATAATTGTTTACTTGACTGACAGAACATTTTATCAACTTTGTGACGCACCCCTTGAAAATTAATTGACTATTCCGAATAAAAACATAGAGCAGTTGCAGAAAATTTAATATTTTTTCTATGTCATTTTGTAAACATGCGTCTTTCGTAAAAATAATATTTTTGTAAAATTTGTGTTTTTTTTATTTTACTTCCACTGCATCCTGGTGATGATAATCATTTCTAGAAGGTTGATTACAACTATACGTAAGGTTACCTGCTAAATTTGCACAAACTTTGTTGGTACGGTATGATTTACGCAGTAGGCGTGTTGCAGCAGTTGCGTCTATCCCCTTCCTTGGATGAACAGTAAGCCCCCCCGCCATGTTAACCTCTCTTCCTCAACCCCTCAGTGTTGAGTCAAACCCCTACGGCGTCGAACTTAGTCAAACGCTGTATTTCTTACTCAGTGACAGATGACAGCGTACATACTCTGGGCGCCTGCAAAAAATTTTCCAGAGCGGAGGCGCCAAAACCATGACGTGGGGGTGGGAGGGAGTATTTCCCTTCGCAGCTGAGAAGTCTGGGAGAGCATTGTAAACTTTCCCAGTGGGTACGGGGCTAAGCATCAGCCGAAAACGCTTCTGGATAATTTCTGGTGGAACGATGACTCCCCCCACCGAAGTCACCAAATTCATTGAGGCCACCAGTATTACTGATGGCATGAGTAAGCACGGGCAAAGCCATATAATGCTTACTATCACAGATAACTATTTAGATTAACTTTGTGTTTCCGGTTGCAGTTGATGTTTAAAACAATTTTTGAATTGATTTACTGTAGTGCTGTTAACACACACATCGCAAAAATTTTCTCTTTTCCGAAATGTAATACTTTTTTTAGTGTAGGTAGTGCTCAGTGGGTGTAGAGATGGCCTTGTGTTGCAGTGCTTGTTGTTCAAAACCATGTTGCTGCAATTGAACTTTGACATCTGCTGTAGCCACGTATCACCATAACTAATATTGATCTTTGTTTTTTTGTTGTGGATACAACATTATTGGCAATAGACAGTAAAGATGTAAGATAGCATTTTGTTGGTTCACAACGTCAGAAACATTCATAACAGGATGATGAGAGTCTTCAAGATAATGAAAAACATAGGTTATCATCTTCACGGTTTATCTTTTACCTGAGATCGGAAAATTATGGGAGCATTTCCATTTAGGCTAATCTCATTTTATCCAATCTCTAACCAGTAACCCTAGTTTTAAACCATTTTTCACACGCATACTGATGCAAGCTATCAAAGTGACAAATCTTGCTGGCCCAGACACAGAGCAGACATCAATCGACGGCAGTAGAGTGCAACATGGCTTGACGTCCTGGCTGATTGCACTGTTGATAGACTGCTTCCCGGCGTGTGGCATGCGTGCTGTGACCTTCATCTCGCCCCACAGTGCAGACATCAAACGCAAATTGCTTAAGCTTCTCCACAAATATATAAATGAAGTTCGAATTTAATCCGAATTTTAGCGGTCGAAATTCAAATTTGAAAAAAACGGAATTTAACACCCCTAGTCTCCAGGCAAAATCATGTTTTTATAGAGCTGTCGAAGTGTTCATTTTTTTAATGCATTAACGCACTGCGTTAATTTTTTCCATGCATTAATTAATGTGTTATTAACGCACCCAGGCTCGTCGAGAGGTAGAGTATGGGAGTAAGTTAATCTGTGTCCCGCAACGTTTGGGGGCCCCGCCTGTAGAATATAGAAAGTTAAAAACAATTTTAAACATATAATCAACAATAACTGATGTTATAGCTAGCATAGAAATCTATTAGTCTGTCATCAGAATAATAATTTTTTTTACAGTAGTGATGGAATGCCAACTACAGTTTAGTTACTTGAATTCATTCAATTGTCAAATAGCCGTAGTTTAACGGAATATTGGAACTTTTGCTTTACAGAATTTAGTAAATTAATATAAATTTACGTATGTGTGTTAATTTTTTAACGCCTGCTCATTTATTAACACAACTTTAATTAATGCGTTAATTTGACAGCTCTAATTTTTTTATAATAGAACTGATGCACCACATTAATGTACAACATCAGTCATTTTTTCTGGTCTTAGATGTAGTAGCAATAATGCTGCATAACACAAATTTCAGAAATTATTCAAAGAAATTTGCCATTTTAAAATTAGCCATTTTAAAATTAGCCAAAAATAGATAAGCTGTCAAATTAGTTTAGCACAATTTCCAGATGTACCAGACTATCAGATCAGCCAAAAATGGCAAAAATGTTACTGATGTATGACCTGTGTTCAAGTTTAAGGAAAGATATTATACTGAACATTCTGTAGTATTTTATAACCTAACTGCTTATGCCGTTCAGTACATAATGACTTCTGTCACTCACATTCAAATATAAAAGGCGAAAATGATTCAAGAAGAACTAAAACACGTCCCATCTAATTGTACAATGTAATGTAACGCAGTATATACAAACAGTGCCATCACTGTGCCGGGATTGATGCCACTGCTTGATTGGTGGATCAGCCACTGCCAGATAAGTTCACTGGATTCAGCTGGACCTGTTATTCCAGTTACTTTAGCATTGTAAGAAGAGTTGACCAGTGACCATTGACCACTAAACATAATATTGACTAATTAATTATATAAATGTTTGAACTAATTTTACAGTTCTTAGTTAGCAATGGTGAGCTATAAAATTTTGTTAACATAACAGTATTTGACTATTTGTATGATTTGGTCGGTGTTTGCTTCTGTGTTGTAGATTACACAATTGAATGATGGCGCATATTGTTGATGCTGTACAAGTGCTAGTTGCACCTTTGACCACCAGTGGTGAGTTGCTAGCAGTGCTGTTAGCATTAGCAAATATTTGTATTTAATCAGTACAAACATTATGCAAATCATGTCAACTCTGTGAGTAGATTTGAAATGTTGGCATACTGTATATAAGAGTGTCTAAAAAGATAACTTACTCCCGTAAGTGACACAGAAAACATTGTTTTTTCCAGATTTTCAAACATCTGATGCTGCATCATTCGACCAGTTGCTTGCTGTCAACATCCGTAAGCTGCAAGAGTTTGTTTCAAGCTTGCCAAGACTGGCTGTTTATGCAGACAGATTGACTTTTGATGCTGATGAAACGTCAGGATGTGATGTTCGTTGGCATTTCATAGCATGCAACATTCAGCTGCTGCAGCTGCTCTGTAAGCATTTGTCGGAGGTAACGGAGAAATGTGACTCATTATCTGGTAATGCAAGTGGCTGCCGTGGAACTAATCCTGAAATGTCTGCTCCACCACTTGCTGCAAACACACTTAGTCTTGCACACAGAAAGGTCATTTCTTCGGCATTACAGTTCATCGCTGGACTTGGCATTTGTCCTTTGCTTATGCCGGGAGTAGGAATTCCACTCCATCGGCGGTCAGAGTTGGCATGGAGACTAGTGGCTGAAACTGATGCTGCCAGCTGCTTCTCAAATTGTGTCAAATATCATCGTTTGATGTTGTGTATTGATGCATTGCTTGACTGCTTAGAATTGCAGGCTCTGTCGTCCATCATCTTATCAGCAAATCTCTGTGATCTCCTGGCTAGTTTGATACAAATTTGTTACGCACCAGATTGGAAGACATATGCCACTGAGTGTGAGAAGACCAGGTGTAGTCGAAAGGAGCTTGGCCTTTTTTGCCATCATAAAAACTATATGGATGAGTTGAGAAAACTAATGAATCAGGTGTCCTCTTCTGCTTTAGTACGAGAACTGTTGCTACTCCAGAGTGGATGTCCTCCAACTCCAATCATGAAAGTATGTGCTTTTATTGTCGTAATTTTCTGCAGTTTTTTCATGTTTTTGCATTAGAATTTATTTAGGCTCATAGTTGTGCATTGTCATAATGTCAGTTAACTCAGTTTATGTCAGAAATACTTAACCATTTGGTTTCTGTCTGTAAGTTATGATACTATTAGATGTTATTACTGTGGTAATTTATTTTGATGTACAGGTTCAATCCCGTCCACCGCTGTGGCTGCGTAAAGTTTGTCAGTCATACCTGCAGCAGATCATATCAAAGCCTGATGGAGTAATGAATGTCCTCATTAACGCAGTTCACGGTATTGGACAATTTTTGTCTTTTGGATGGCTTTTGCTATTCTTCATAACTTTTCTTCACAGCTGTACATATATGTGTTTCTGATGAATTTTGATTGCTGTGCTGCTCAATGCATGAATAACTTAGTACATAATGCATATATTATGATCAGAGCCGATAACGATTAAGACTTTTTAGTAGTGAATTTTTTCAGTAATTATCGAGCATTTAATTATTAATTTTTATGAAACTAGCTGTGGCTGTGGTTTCTGCGCAAGAAAAATGCATGTTTTAGCAAATATTCTTTATAATGCATTTTTAGTTACTTGACTTTAGTCCAGAATTTAACTATCAAAATTGTCAAAAAAAATTGTAACAATTATTTGCATGATTAGTCATTAATTTTGGCAAGTCTGGTGAATTTTTCTCATTATTCATCACTAGTAGAGCTGTGGCTGAGAGTTGAATAGTGACAATAGAGTTGTGACAGTTGCCTTTATAACTCATCACTGGCTTTTGATTTTTTTTGATTCTCAACTCTGTCCTGTTGGTTTTTCATTGTTCTGTGTTCAATATTGTGTTGCAAGCTGATGATACGTCAGTAATAGACAGTCGGAAACGTAATGCAGCCGCAAGAATTATCGTCGATTGCTGTCAAAATGAATCAGCTTATGAACAACATTTTCGTTCTCTTGCACCACAGGTCGCCTTCGTGTTTAGCTACAGGGTGGGCCAAAAAAAACCGGACCTGTTTGAGCGTTGATAACTCAGTGATGGTAAGTGGTAGAAAGACATGTAATAGGTCAAAAGTTTCAGAATGCTGTAAAGAATAAACGACTAATTTGCACAGTAAGCATTTAAATATTCTTCGTTTAATTAGCATTAATATTCGTCACCTCCAAAATTCTGCCAAATTTGACTGTAACACATGGATATTTGAGCTTTTATAACTTAGCGATGTTTATTGATGGAAAAGCGCTTAATATGCCAAAAGTTTTGAAATTGTATACAGAAGAGGTGTACAACTTGCATGTCTCAACATTTAAATACTCTTTGCTTGATTTACACAAATCTGCCCCATCCCTAAAATCATGCTAAATTGGCAGTCACACATGAATTTAAGTTAATTTTCATTCAGCGTACAGTGAAATATGAACAATCATTAACACATACTTTGAGTTTAGATGAAATTTGACATAGGCAGTTGTTGTCCAGCTTTTGCATTCATAACCGTCATCAGTTCTTTTAGGCAGCTGATCGATCGCTGGAGTCAATGTGTTCAGAATCAGCTGAACCCAGCATTCGATTAGCACAAGTTGTAGCTAGTCAGTTACTGAAATTTTGTGACCATGCTATCTGTTGCAATGCCCTCATGCTGAATAATTCACAGAATTTAAATCTGGATTTTTTGGCACTGAGTTTTTGAGTTCAATGAACTCGGGCACATGAGAGTGCAAGCAAATGCCTAATTTCTGTGGTAGGCCTAATGAAGATTTATGCAAATTAGGCAAAGAATATTTAAATGATTTGCTATGCAAGTTGGGCCCTTGTTGTCTACAACATTCTAAAACTTTTGACATATCACAGGCCTTTTTATGGGTAACCATTGCTGAGCTATCAACGCTCAAACAGGTCCGGTTTTTTTTGGCCCACCCTGTACATTCAGTAAAAGTTAAAACTTTGGCTAACTGTATCCCGCTAATATTGTGATGAAAGCTGGAGATGAGAATTTATTCTAAACACAGATAAGCCATAGGGCTTTGATTTGAATTGGAGGAGCATTGTAATGTTAGTTTACTAAATGCATTCTAAGGACCCCATTTAGTGTAAGCAGTCTTACATAAGGATGGACACTTGAAGCCTTTTTGGTTCCGGTACATTTAACTGTAATGAAATGTTGTTGTTTTGTGACTCTTTTAGATAAAATGTCATTTGTTTATTATTATCATTATTATTGTTATTAACGTCATTATTAATATTACTACTTTTGCTAGTCTAGTAGTAGTGAGTGTTTAGTTTGGATGTACAGGTTCTCAGTTTGCTGCGAGGCAGTACAGTACAAGGCTCTGTTTATCAGGCTGTTGTTGCAATTGCTGAAGGAATGCATGCTCGACATAGTGACATGACAAATGAACTTATAACTAAGCCACTGCTAGATCCATTGCTAAAGTGCTTAGAATCCACAGGTAGAGCAGTATTTATTTCTGCGGTATTTCACTGTGGGTTTCTTTGTTATCCAGACATGTCTGTTGCATGTCTACACAGGCCTGAGTTATTATGGGGTCGTCCTTCCTAGAAGGAGGCCCCATTATGTAGCGATGCTGTCCGTCTCTCTGTCTGTCTGTCCGTCCCTCTGTCCGTCCGTCTGTCCGTTTGTCTGTCTGTCCTGTGCCTCCACCTAGAGGGAAAACGAAAAGGCCTACAAATACCAAACTTGGTAGGAAGGATCCCCGGGACACGAGCACCACATGGACCAATTTCAAGGTCAAAGGGTCGAAGGTCAAGGTCACGGCGGCTAATTGCGTTGTTGGTGAAAAATCCACCACCACCAAAGCACGCTCACCACGTAGCGTAGCGTCGTCAAGTCTAAATGATTCATGAGATGGCAGCACTTGCTGTCGCTGTGTGGTAGCATGCACGTACTCAACTGCAAGCATGGCCCCATAGCGAGCAGCTCCTCAACAGCTGCACACTCTTGTTTGGTCTTGTCCTTGTTATTTAGTTTTCAGCCCAGACTGATATAGCTAGTTTAAGCAATTTTATTTCTAGCTTTGGCCAGCTATTGGTTTTTCGATCTGACCCAGTTTATTTAACCATTGACATTACTACAGCTAGATTTTCATGACCGCTTACAATTTTCTGCCGAAATCAAGAGCTCCATGCCTATGGAACAAATTAACATCATATGAAACCAGCCAGATGGCCACCTGTTTAGTACGGATGTGTCTTTTGTGCATGCTGGATTATATCAATATTTTGAATGAATTTTGATAGATCTTGGATAAATTTACTCAACCAGCCGATTCATTTGAGTCATTTTTTATCTATTCTAAACACCGGTATTGTCTAACTGTTAGCCCAAATTTTTGGATGCTCCTTTGCTGTAGAATGGGTGCTATGAATATGGCATTGCATTTGCAAAGTTGATTTCTGATCTGTGTATATATTTTATGCCTCTGCCATCGTAGTGGCTGGAAGCATTATGTTTCCAGTGTGTTCATGCCTGCCAGCATGCATCCGTTTGTTCGTTCATTTTTCTGCCGATTCATTCATGTATGCCTTCGTCCCAAACGAACATTGTTAGCAAGATGTCTTACATATTTGTTGATGGAATTTGACTAAACTTTTAGAACTAATGGACTTTAGAGCAAGGATGAACGCTTCAAATTTTGGGGTCAAGGTCAGCATGGGGTCAAATATGCCCCAAAATGCACTTTTTGGCCTTGTAGTTGTCACACAATTATCTTGTTTATTTTCCTGCTACATGTAATACTGTAAAATTCATAATATTTCAGATATTTCAGCCATAATAGTCGACGGAGTTGTAACCACCATCTAGTTTTGCTTTAGACTGCATTCCAACTTGCTCTGTCGTATATGCTGCAGAAGTTGAAGTTTATAATGCTGATGTAGTTAGTGTGAATTTTTTGTTTGGAATGAAGTGTACAGTAGTTTATAGCATTTGTTATTGGCTTGAAGAGAAATGCTTAATAAAAAACTATGTAGAAATGTATGTATGCTATGTAATGCCTCAAAGTTTGCATCACTTTTCATTCTGATCATTTAGTTACTAAATTTTTGCTATCTGGCTAAAATATTTTTGTATATAATATACAGTTTTTCTCTATATCAGATTTTAGATGAAAGATGTTTTTATTTTGTTTTATTTTTATTTTCCTGCTACATGTAATACTGTAAAATTCATAATATTTCAGATATTTCAGCCTTGTCAGCTGATACAGAACTAGTTGATGAAAAGATGCTGACTGAATCTGTGTTGCTTCTGCATAAGGTTTGTTGCTGTTTTCAGTGCTTTGGCATCGTTTAATATGCAATGGGAAGTTCATCTGGCTTGTCAAAACTCTTGCTTTAGCAGTCCTCAGAAGTTTACTACTGAGTACTCATTTAACTGGAGTAAAGAAAAAATGAAATCAAAAGTAGCAGTGGATGATTATCGATGGAAATATGTAGCATTTGGAGATTGAATTTGACAAATTTTTTATGTTAAATGAAAGAAAATCTTGGTAAGAAATTAGATTTCGGTATAAAAAAATTAAGTAAATCACATTTGTGTTCGTGGAATTGATATAATGGGATAATATTTGTTTTTCTTTTGTTTTTGCTGTATATTTTTACTACTTGCATTCATTCTCTTGTGGCTGTTTTGGTTTGTTAATAGATTTGTTGGTTACATTGAAGATTGATAGCACTTTGTAGTTAGCTTTTTTCTACAGTTAATCATTAGATTGTGTGGCATAGTAATTATGTGTGTGTGTGTTTTGGTCATGCAGGTGTTTGCATTATACAGTTCACCGCAGAGTTCGTTGCTTGTCACATTACAATCTGTTACTTATGTCTTATTTCAGCTTTATAGTACTGTTAGTCAGTCTGCCAGCTTGCTGAGGTATGATTTCGGGCAGATAATTACGTAATCATGCAAGCAATTTGTTATTTGTTTTGTACACTGCACACTAAACTGAAATAGATCAGTGACTGACTGTAATAGCAATAGTGATTGCAATCTCAGGATTAAATTCTCAATTCCAGGATTTGGGATTGATAAATTTATAATCCCGGGATCCCGTTTTGGGATTAGGGTTGGTTGTTATTTTGGTATCTACAAAGACTACAATAGACTTATTTTATGCATAAGATGCAGTAGGTTTGTACCGGTACGGAAAGTATGTCAGAATGCTACATAGGGAGTGACTGTGACTGTCAAAATACAAATTACAGTGCACAGCAAGGAGTAGAAGTCTAGCGTGCATAAAATATTTTATCCATTAGACCCATAGATTTGTTGTTTTTATCATTTAGTGGTCGAAAAATGCGATTTTGACGAATTTTTGTAATTCCGAAATCCCGGGATTGGGGATTGGCAAAACAGCCTGGATGGGATTGCAGTTCTTAAATAGCAAGTGTATTGTTTCTGTTATTCCTTATTGTAGTCTAAAAGTCGTGACCTATGTGATGGTTATTGCATGGTAATCATTAGAAGAAAGGTGCTTTTTCAAGTGTGTTTTCAGTGACAGTTGTCACTGTGGTATGCTCTGTCACATTAATCCATTAAGCCTGGGTATAGAATAACATAACAGCCCAACACTTTTGACAGTGGTCTTGGTCCTTGTGAAGAAAGGTGAGATATGTGGGTTGATTTTCGGAGAATAATCAATGAGATAATTTGTAACCAGTTAACATTGCTGGCTCTGCAGAAAGCCAGTGGCAGAACTGCTGGAGCATTTGTTCATGTCATTGGATGTCGCATCTGGTGCTAAATATCTCAAACAGTTGTGTCTCGGTGACTGTGTGGACTTCAAGCCAACTCACTATTGCCTGCGGTTCATCAATGGTGATGCTGGTGGAGTCAAAGTCATTGTTGCTGGTGATATTAGGTCAGTCATAAGTTTTTACACGCGAAAGCAGCTACTGCTTTAGTGTGTCTTAGCCTTTGCAATTCTATCCGATCGTCCCTTTGTCTGTCTGTCCGTCACATGGGTGGATCAGTCAAAAATGGTGCAAGCTACGATCACCAAATCTTCACCGATGGCTGTCTGAAAGACTCTAGTTTCAGGAACCATAAAACATTTCCATAAATTTGAAGGGGGTCACCCCGAACAAAGGCGCTGACCTTGTGACCTTGGTCCAAAGGTTGTTGTTCTCTTGGTGCTCAGTTATTTTGGGCATCCCGATGCTATTGTTCATCTGATCTTTGAAAGTTCAGCAGATTTTAAGTTTTAACCGAATTTTACCTAACTTAGAGTAATTGTCGAAAAATTGACTGTTTAAACAGATCTTGAAGTACTAGGTTGTTTGTAAACCGAGACTGTCTGTGGTGGTTGTCAGTGCTGACAACAGTGAAGAATGGATGCTTTCTGCTGATAACGTCATTGAACTGGTTGCCTTACTACACCAGCAGACTGATCTCACTGCCGAATTCTTTCTGCTGTGTTTAGAGGTATACTGAAGCTTCTCTACACTTTTAGGATGCTTTTATACAACTGTGGTTACTGACACCCCATATATTGATGGTAATTGTGACCCTAAATAGCTGAATTTGATATGCAGTCTTACAAATTGATTGCATATGTCATCATAATAGCGTAAATTTTTTAGGCCATTGTCTGAAACAAGATTAACAATTACTTATAATTTGATTTTTTATTACTAATTGGTTATCATGCTTAGTGGTTGAAATAACTCAAGTTTTAGGTCATTTCCACACCTACACTTTGTAAGAGGCTGTTTAGCTACAGTCATCACAGCATTAGCAAATTTTCTGGAATTTAGCTGGACCTAGGAGGTCTGTGCAAGTGTGCATATTGTGAATACACGACATTGAATCATCATCATCATCATTTCTGGCAAGCACCACTAAGAGTGCGTAGTGCCGAATGTAGACAGCAATCTCCAGAGTGGACGGTTCTGAGCCAAGTCAACTGCGTCGTCCATATTGAGGTCGCTGGATTTCAGATCCTGCTGAATGGTTTTCATCCATGTAATACGAGGACGTCCCAGTGGTCTCCTACAGTTTCCTGCGGGGGGAGCTGTTAAGATCTGTTTTGCATCTGTTTCATTAGGCATTCGTGCAATGTGTCCAAACAGGGACAGGCGCCTTGACTGGACTATGGCTGAGAGATGGGGTTGCTTGGTTATCCTTCTGGCTCTGTCGTTGCGCACATGCTGTTGCCAATTGATTCCTAGCAGCATTCTCAGACACCACTGATCAAGTGCATCGATCTTGCGCACGTCATTCTTAGTAACTGCCCAACACTCAGAATCAAAGAGGAAAATAGGTAGAATGCAAGTATTGTTCAGCTTCAACTTCGTGTGGAGAGACATTGAATGCACCAACTAAATTAACATAAGTTAGTAAGTAACAAGTTATATTTATTTTTCATCACATCTGAGGCTTTGCAATGTTGAAGTGTGCTAATTGGGTGCATCACTGACTGAGTGGTTGAGTGATTATAAGTAACACTTAGCACTATCTGAGGAAGTATGTAGTTGGAACTTTGTGTATAGAGAGTAGAGTCTATGATGTGAGATAGATCTCTGTACCCATTTTTCCTTTAGCTGAAATTGTGCTGAGGGCTCAGTGGCAGATGAATCTTATTTTTTTGGTTTTTAAGTGCATTGTAAAAAATAGGTACTGTCATTTAAAATGCCAATCGTTGGCAGTTGTGCGGTGTGCTAGGAGCTGACAAATGTTGTGTCGGTGCTGCCGACCCTCGATGAGCTCTCGGTGTCGTCGGTGAGTTGCAGCAGTCAAGCCTGTCTCTTGGACATTGATGCTCGTAGGGAAGCGATGATGAAACTGCTCAGACGTAACCTCTCCCTGCTTGGTGTCATTGCAGCCATCTGTGACAGATTTGGCACTGGCTGTCTTCAGAAAACCGATCATATCCTCCGCTTCGCTCAGGTTTTAACGTTGCTGTATATCTCTCAAATTTAGTAGTTGAGTAAAATTTTTTTATTGTTGTTAATTCTAGCTGATTATTGTTAGGTGATATGTTTATTTGTGTATATTTGGTATATGTACATGCTGGTTAGTGAAAAATTTATCAGTTAAACAAACTCATGTGTTCAAAAAATATTATGCAGTGATTTATAAAAAGGCACCTTTTTTCTTTTATACCGGTAACTCAGTTGAATGTTGATAAATATGCAAAATTTTTACTATTTGTAGCTGAAGAAATATTAATTCAAAATATTTTGACAAAATGTGGCTGTTAGTTTAATATTCTTTGCAAGTCATGATGTAATGTTGACGTCTTAACGTGTCATGAGTACAAGCTTGCTTGTCTCAATTGGTACTGTCCGTTGCTAACCAGCTTCGATAGTGAACTTTATGTGGTTCACTGATAAAAAAAACATTTATCGTATCAGCACCAAGCAACAAGGGGGCATGAAATCAGGCATCTTGCGATCCAAAAACTCAACCATCTTGCAAGCGGTGTGTGCTGGTGCACTGTCTCGCTGGAAGATGTAAAATCAGGCTGTCCCCACAAATGTGAGAAAGTAATCATTCTGGGCGTTTTTGTAAATGCAATGGTAAAACTTTAACAGTTTGTCAGCAATGAAGCAGATGAAGTTCACTATTGAAGCAGGGCAGCTATTAAGCAAGTCTATCAGTACCAGTTGCAACAAGCAAGTTTGTACTCACAGCACATTATGACATCAGCATTACATCACACCTAGCAAAGAATATTTAACTAGCAGCCATATTTTGTTGAAATATTTTGAATTAGTATTTCCTCATCTACATCTGGTAAAATTTTCTTGTAAATTGATTGTTATTTCAGTAAATTATGAAAGAAAGAAAAGGGTGCCTTTTTTGCGAAAAATTGTGTATGACAGAAGTGTGAGGAGAAAACAGACTACATTGCGTAATTAGATTTTTATTAGTTTTTACGCGCAACAGCAGCTACTGCTGTAGCACGTCTTAGCCGTCACAATTCTCTCCGTCCGTCTGTCTGTCTGTCTGTCTGTCACACAGGTGGATCAGTCAAAAGTGGTGCTAGCTAGAATCACCAAATCTTTACTGTCGGCTGCCTGGAAGACACTAGTTTCAGGAACCGTAAAGTTTTTCCATGAATTCGAAGGGGGTCACCCCGAACGAGGGCACTAAATGAGAGGGGGGTAGGGAAAATCTGCGACATCTAGCCGATATGGCGTTGCCAGAGCGAGATAGTGGCGCCATTTGGTGAGTACAAGTAAGACACTATAAGCTTAGGGCCTACATATTTAGTCGTAGGGCGTCTTGCGCCGTCTGGTGAATGATTATGCTTTACTGCGTCTTCTGTGAAACTAGCCAAAAGCCGTACGGATGAGATCTATGGATGAAGTCTACGCATCACTAGCGTATGATGGTGCACCGCTGTTGTGCATTCCTTTGTGTTAGCAGAGCTTTACTTGTTTAATTACTGAATCGTTGCATCTGGATGATGTTTATAGATTTATCAGTTTATTCATTGTTTTAGCTGTTGGGTTGTTTTTTTGTAGTTTCATGTGTTTTTGCCTGTTACTTTGGTTGAAGTTTATTTCATGTCGCTACTAATAATTGTTTGCTGTACATTGTGAAGGCAACACTGGAGCGAACTTTGAAGCAGCTGGACACTGACATGGGTGATGATTCCCTGTTGAGAACTTTTGAGAGTGAGACTTTAGTCATGGCGCTGGGATTGCTTGGTTCACTGGCTGCTGATGTAGAGCAGGTACTTCACTGACTGTTTATGTTCAGGTTGCTTCGATTTTGATGTTTTATTTCAGCTGTTAAATTAGTAAGTTTGGCAGCAGTGACGTTATAACATAATTTCGTCATCTTTGCAGTTTTGAAAATGTTTATTGCCAGTTGAAATATTTTAATCTGTTTAATTGAATTTGAATGAACTCTGAGTTCATATTTTTTCATTTTGTCTCATGATAGTGCAATACATTTGCTGTCATAATGTTGTTGTGCCAGGCTAGTAAGATCAGTTCGGATGCTGCCAGTCAGCTTCTGCAGCTGTTGCAGCGTGTTGTCAACACTCATACCGATACTGCAATAAAGCAGACTGCAATGGACATTCGAGTTTTACTGGCAACCCATGGTCGTGTTAGTGTCAGCAGTTTTGACAGTTTGACTGCTGAAACTGAATCATCCACGCAAGCAACTGCTACCAGTTGTGTCAAAGATGCGGAGGATAATTGTGATGATAAGTTGAAGCTGAAGGCTTTGATTGAAGTCATCAGCAGCAGTAGCAGTGAAGACCCCATGATGGAACAGTCTTCATCTCAATCCAGCATCTTTCAAACAGCCATTACTGAAGTGTCTGACGTTCTTGTTCCGGTGAGAGGACATGCTCTTCTGACACTTCGCCGTCTCATTGACGATGGTGACCCAGATGCATTGAACGCCGTCGATAAGCTGCTCCTAATCTGTGAGAAAACTGTTGATGACCCGGACTCATACGTTTATCTCAACACCGTCTCTTTGCTAGCATCTCTAGCCGCTAGGTTTCCTCAGCAGACTTTGCCATGGCTGGCGGACAAGTACCTGGCAGTCGGTCCGTCGCAGGCCTCTGATGTTGCATGTCAGCAAAATATTGCCGAGAGAAGGATGAAACTTGGAGAGGTTCTGGTGAAAACGTCATCTGCACTAGGTATACACGGTGCTTCTGTGTCTTGTGTGAAGATTTTTCATGTATTTTTTATTTTAATAATTACAAGATTATTGTCACCAAAGGCAGTACTGCTGTTTACTTTACAAAGGATCTGTGTATTTCTCAGTTCAGTTAATGACAAAATTGTGTCTGTTGATTTACTCGAATTTCCTCCACATGTGTAATGAGAAATAGATCCATTTTATTAGCTTTCGTCTATGTTTTGTCCTGTTATATGACTATTTATGAAATACTTGTACAGTGTAAATAACACACTGCTTCATTTGTTAATGCATGTTAGTGATCATTATATTTTTATCCACTAAGTAAAATCATGAACTGTGTGATGGCTGTTTCTTAGTGGGAAGTGCTATCTGTGATATACATAACTGTATCGCTTCAGTCTATCATGCTGTATCTCAGCTGGCGGTGATGTGATGCCTCGAAGCAGTGCCTCGCCTCGATGCTCCCTTGAGGCAGATTTTTACTGCCTTGGTCTTGGTCTTGGTCTAAGACTTTGGTGCCTTGGTCTTGGTCTTAATTTTAATTATAAAGCACACAATGTCAGCGAGAAACTCACTGAATCTGAGGCGAAGGATGAAGGATGATGTCTTGGTCTTGGTCTTGTCACGAGAACGAGACCAAGACACTAACCTCCAAGGCAAAGTTCCGGCCTTCAGTGCTGTTGTACAAGCATGCCTAGCCTGCAGCAAGTTTACCACCTAGTGCTCTGCCTGATCTCAAGCTGTCGAAATACATTCCTGCCATAAATTGTGGTGATTGCAAAGACACAAAACTTTTCTCTGACATAGAATACAGTTGCTTTAGATCGCTATTTTCTTACCTGTTCAATGTTCCTGCTACATCAGCGTTTTCTCACAGGGCAGCATCATATAAAGCACCCACACCGTTCAAAGATGTCAGACTCTCTGCTTGAGAATCTGTTGTTTTTAAGATGCAACATGCAACATTTGTAACAGCACTGCAGTTAATAAGTTCTTCTTCGGCGTATGGTCAAACTTTAACAAGTTGAAGACTCCTGATCAGTTGATATAGACTATTAAACTTGCATTGCATAATGTGAAGATTAGACTGATGTTTAGTGTGACTGGATTAATAGGATTATTGAGATTTTTTTCTTTTAATAGAAGATTCTACATCTGAGTTGTATGTTTTGTAGTGTGCTTATTTGGACCTAGGTGTTTTATTCAGTATTCAATGCTTTAAATGCCTTGGCCTTGGCCTTGGTTTTGCGAGTTAGTGCCTTGGTCCCATCACTGTCAGCTGGACATCTTTTTTCGTGATATTTTTATAATTTAATTATAATTAAATGTTAAACATGAAGACTGATGAAGTACACTGTGTCTCAAAAAAACGTCCCACTTTGTGATTGTCCATATCTTTGTTAAATATTGACCAATTTTCAAAATTTTTTCACTGCCACATTTTGTGGACAAGTAGCAGTATTATTATTATTAAACATACCACCACACCTTAACTGCGTCTTTACACTACCATGTGAAACTCTTATTGTCAAAAATGTCT
>Ga0209367_1003660_pt1 | contig 20976 bp, 8 predicted proteins | sample WorMetLIZISLAND2_FD_187412 | JGI IMG/M metagenome (GOLD analysis project Ga0209367, IMG submission 187412) | Marine gutless worms symbiont microbial communities from Max Planck institute for Marine Microbiology, Germany - Olavius geniculatus... ...
GTCTTGAACCCATCCCTGTTAGTCCCACTAAATAACTCCCCGGAAACCATCTGCTAAACAAAATTTGTCCACATCCTGCCCCCTTCACGAAAATAATTTGCGACAAAAATCCTACATGGACAAAATCCCCCAATGTACGCAAAGATGTATATTGTACAAAAAAGTCTGGTGGTCTGGTTGACTGGGTGTATATTTTGGGTGTGTGATGTGGGTGTACAGGCCGGGTGTAGATCAGTGGTTGATGCGTTGACCGCCAACACGACCCTGCTACAGCTGGACCTGCGTTTCACCGGCTGTACCCCTGAATTAATGCACTGCGCCAACACGCTGCTCATGCGCAATCGCCAACAGGCGCAGATAGACGTCAACTGCGACACGCCGCTGATGACGTCACTGTGACGTCATTGCCGTGACGCTGAGATGACGTCACTGCTGCAACCCACCCAGCCGCTCGTATCTGATATTCTACTTATGCCGGAGCTACCGCTACACGCACCGATTTTCTCGTCCAAGGTGTTGTCCGACGTCGCCGAAATTTGAAAACCTCATTCCAGGAAGTTGGACGGAATGTGCGTGCTCATTCTTTCCAATTTTTTCGAACGAGGTTTTTTGCTTATCAGCCAAAAGATGCCCGTCAGAAATAAGTGCATGTAGCCACGGCTTTATGCTACTAAACTCATAGGCCTAGTTTACTCTGCAGTTATCGTAATAGGCCGCATTACGGGACTTGCCCGTCCGTTCGTCTGTCTGTCTGTCTGTGTTTGTTCGTCTGTCACGTACGCGTTCCTAGCTCAAAAACAGAAACGTGTAGAAAAAAACAAAGTTGGCGTAGACGTTCCAGGAGTAACTGGTGTGTCATTTTTCAGTTTATGCAGAAGGTCGTCAAAGATGAGAGACGACGGGTGAGGGTTATAGTTGTACCGTAAATTGCGTTGCCCCAAAGCGGTTCAAGCGTTGATCTCCGTTCAATTCTGAACCGCAATTATGTCTGTTCGTCTGTCCTTCTCTCAGTCACACGGGTGGATCAGTCAAAAACGGTGCAAGCTAGAATCACCAAATCTTCACCATCGGCTGCCCGGAAGACTCTAGTTTCAGGAACCGTAAAGCTTTTCCTTAAATTCGAAGGGGGTCACCCCTAAAGAGGGCGCTAAATGAGAGGGGGTGGGCAAAATTCGCGATTTTTGGCCAGTAAGTCGCTGTATCTCAGTAACGGTACGAGGTAGGGCCTAGGTTACTATAATTCACTAATAGGAAGTCGTGTACTGGCTCTCTATGGCGCCGAATTCAATGACCTTGAATGACCTTGAACGGCAAAGTAAGGGGTTTTATGGATTTTTTGGCGATTTCGGGCTGCAACACAAATCTATATCATTCACAAGGTGGCACCACGGAACTATCGTTATGCGATCCTGATAGAGAATATGGTATTTGTATATTAACTTAGCGTGAATACCCAAATTTTCAGCTAAACTACTGAACCGGAACTGCTATAGGCTTTCGCGCGTCTCGTAAGCATTAGCTGAAATTTCTTGTTGGAGATGTTTTACTGTTTTAATAGTTAAAACTGGCATTGACGTTACTGTGTTGTTTTATTGCGTTAGTTACTATTATATTTAGTTCACATATTGTGCGCATGGCACAGTTATTGACTGTTGAACGGAAAGTTTATTGCACTTAAGAATGACTCGGGACGTTAATTTGTTTGTAATTGTATTAAAGTTGCTGTTGTAGCGGATTTGTTAACTAATGCCTTTCACAATAGCCGTAGTTTTACTGTTCACGTTTGCTTTTTGACTGCCTTTGCTTAAAGATTAAAATCTTTATAATACATGTTTGTTCTTACAATTTCCAGTCAATCAAATGAATATCGTGAATAAATGCTACAGCTTATTTATTCAAGTTGATAATAATGCAATAGAGTAACAATAAGAGTGAACCGAACGCGAATAAACAGTACATTGACTGTACACTGTTGGCTAAGATGTATTTACAGTGACACGATATAGGCCTAGGAGGATACGATGTGTCCACGCCGAAGACTGTTTGGCAGCAACTGATATTGCAGTTAAGTGCGTTACATGCGCCGGAACACATTTTAAGAGATTTTCTGAACTTCACAAGAAAGGTAAAGAAATGAAGTTTTTCAAGTGGGATTCGAATAAGCGGTCGGGAAGCATCAGAAGTCGAGAATTATTATAAATTTACACCATTTTCTGAGCAAGTTTTTTTACAAATGTGAGCTTAAGAACGTAATTGAGTAGTGAATTGGAAAGTTTATAGGACTTCACATTTTTAAGATTTGGGCTGTATATTTTTATGTTTAAATTGCACATTTTGCTTAGATTCCACTGTTAAAATATGCACTGACATATGCGCCCAATGGCGTCTGCGGCTAGCTAGCCCTTGCAGCAAGTTTCGCGTTTTTCCCATTTTTTTGCTACTCCCCTTCTTCCCTTTCTTTTTCCTTTTCCATTTATTTTTGCGATTTTCCTGGGCCCCTCCGTGGCATCCACTAAATCCAGCAAGGAGTCTGCAACTTTTTCACCGAGTCATAGGCCGGTTTTAGCCTGGAGCTAGGGGTGCTACAGTAGGCCTATCCCCAGTTAAGTGTTCATAACACACTGACCAATGGGAAGTTTTATTGGTGATAGCGATGTAAGTGAAGGGATCTTGACCAGCGAGGTTTGGGGTGGAGCACAGCACCCTCGGATTTTCGGGGTTAAAATCGCCACTGGGTACAGACGCCGCTGCGCCGTGTCATTACTGCGGCGAGGCCGGTACGATGCTGTTGTTCAGCTCGATCACATCGTGAATACTGTCGTCGACATTCCTAGCGGCAGCCGGCTGCAAGACAGCGTCCGAGACATGTTCATCATCATCATCATCATTCTGCTGATGACGCTGTCGCAGACGCTGCTCCGCGACTGCGGCAGCGTTGATACGCTGTGCTGCTGCAGCTGCTGCTGAGGATGATGAGCTGCAACGCATCACCTCGCGGAACGCGTCGCGGAAGTCCTTGGACATGTGGTCGTAGATGAGCGGGTTGACGCACGAGTTGGCGTACGCCAGACAGTTCCAGAGCAACGTGGAAGACACGGAGAATCAAGCTCTGTGGAGAAAAAGAACTCGTGTGCTGACTCCTCACCTAAAAGATCCAAAACAGCCTGAAAGAGGGAGCCAGAGAGAGAGAGAGAGAGAGAGAGAGAGAGAGAGAGAAAGAGAGAGAGAGAGAGAGAGAGAGAGAGAGAGAGAGAGAGAGAGAGAGAGAGAGAGAGAGAGAGAGAGAGAGAGAGAAAGAGATGGATAGACAGAGAGAAAGACAGTTCCAGAGCACACTGAGTACCAGGTAGAACGGACTGTCAACACGAAATCTTCGCTGTCAGCTCCACATCTAGTTTAAGGATCTGTATATAGGCTACAGAGCTTTTCCAGAAATTCGACCGAGGGCGTTAAATGGGAAAATGTGTGCTATTCGATTAGTAAGTCGCAACATCTCAGAAACGGCGCGAATTATTAGGTAGAACGGACTGTCTGAAGTGTCGGCGAAGTAGAAGACGAGTAGATGGATGTGCAGCGGTAGCCAGAGCACGGCGAAGATGACCACCACCAGGATGAGCAGACGACTCGCCTGACGCTTCTTGGCCGAAGTTCTCGTATTGTCAGCCGCAGCAACAGTGACTGGTCCGCGATGACGACTGATGTAGCGCAGGATGCAGAGCGAGAACACCGCGATTACGCTCAGCGGTATGACGTAAGCAAACGCGAAGAACGAAGCAAAGATGTATTTTCCAGCATTCACGTCCATTGCAGGTAATTCGCACTTCTCAGTTATACTGCACACGACACAATGCAGTTCGACTCAATTTTCAACTCAATCCAGTTTAATTGTGTTGAATTCAGGCTGCGTGGCTTATAAGAAGAAATAACAAAAACACATTAGTACGCACATACAAAAAAAGAAAAAAGCCACGAAACACATGACACTACAACATAATGACTACAGCCTGCGCAACTGCATTGTTATAGACTACAGACATTCTTCAGCCATTACTGTCCGCTACTGGTGCTACTGAGAAGAAAGGAAGTAGGTCTACATTTATTACTGCTATTACTGCCATGGGACAACGTACGCAGTTTACTGCTATTATTACTGAAAAAAGATTGTGTCCGAAGTTCATAGTCACAACTATTCATATTTTCACAATCGACGTATATTATTTGCTTAGCGCACAATATCAGCAAGACGCCCGACGAATCTAAGGCGCAAATGCACTAAGAAGACGGGGAAGCTATTACAGCGAATAAAAATGTTGAGTTGGCGCCGAAAAAACATAATAATGTGAGCACTGCTGAGTTCTTAATTCGAAAGAAATATCTCGCTGTTGTGCAACTGCAGTGTTCAGCCTGCATTTATGAAACAGCTTCTGCCGACGCTAATAGAGGCGCGAAATGCTAGACGGCGAGATACTGGACAGAGATCGTTTGCAGAGATCGTATAAACTGAACGTTTATTGTCTGGCGTATAGTCTGAGTGCGAGAGCGTAGAACGCTGAGCGAGATTGCGTGGAGTGGACGGAGGGGTGAGCGAGTGCCGTATGACAGGGACGAGCTCCACCATGCTGCTGCTGCTGCTGCTGCTGAGTGCATACTAGTCAATATTGCCATGGTAACAGCTTAGCATCCATCGCTGATGTAAATGCAACGGACGCACGACGTAAATGCAAACATATACGCAGTACCAAGAGAGATATTTCCGCATGCATCAATCAACTGTATGCATGATGATGTCTGTTTGTGGGCCGCCTAGAGGCTTGAGACATTATGAGCCTCCTGTATAATCAGACGTATAACTGTCATATCTCTCCGAATTAACTAAAATGTCAGTCGTGCAAAGTTACAGAAACCGACGAATGGTGCAGATAGTGACAATGACCATACACGTAAGCATACCTGCATGCTGTTCTAGGCCTATTACTTATCCTGCACAGGCCGCAACAGAGTACAGATGACTGAATTAGCTAAATCTTATAAAACCACAGTGCAATAAATTCTTTTACTGTGTCGTCATTTACAACAGCGTATCAACTCTCGTAACTTTGCTCATCACCACGATAAACAATAGGCCTCTAATAAGATCCAATTTCGCGATTTCTGGCATTCTATGTTAAAGCGTTTCGGTCATTGCTTTCCTGTTGTTCAAATTTTCTTCCCCAATCACTGACTGAAATGCATTTTGCTAGACACTCTGACCCAACTAGGGTTTTATTTTTTACGTCATCGGGCGAATGTAAAAATCTCATTCAACCACATGTCTGAATTGCATTCTTATTGGGATGCAAATAACGATAAATGCAAAACTGACTGAAATGATCTACATGTTCCACACTAAATGTGAGACAGAAAGACAGTACACAGAGCATATAGCATGTAGTTAGAGAAAAGTTAGTAAGCTAGTATATACGGTTGGCAAGTAACTTGAAGTAAGTTTAAGTTAAACCAGTGCATGCAGCTTCAGGACGTAGCTCTTTTGACGTTCAGGCCAAGGTAAGTTTAGACGTATAACCGCATGTCCGAAAATGCTATTAAAGCGAGTCTCTACCAAAGCAAAGACTAACAGTCCACCATTAGTTACCCGACGTCGTAGGCGGTCCATATCGGGATATTGACAAGAATCATAATGATCCAGATGGCGGCGATGATGACGGCGACATTAGTGACAGTACGTAGACGGGCCGTGCGTACTCCGTGCACAACTGTCATGTAGCGTACAGCTGAGACCAGTACGAGGGTGTACACCGTCACATACGCGGTGACGTTGATGAGATAGTGCATCAGCCTGCAGGCAAATCTGCCGAGCTGCCAACTCTCCGTGCTGTACTCGTAAGCTGTGAACGGCGGGATGACGATCACAAAACACAGGTCGGCGAATGCGAGATTCAGCAGCAGAAGGTTGGTGACGGTTCGCATCTGACGCTTGGACAGGATGACGTAGACCACCAGTGCATTGCCGGTGATGCCGGTCACCGAGATGACGCCGAACAGAGCGGGAACGATCAACTTGAACAGCACGAAGTAGAACCAACCGTCAGTGACTGAGCTGGTGTCGGTCATGGCGCCAGACATTTGGCTGGCGTTGAGCACGTTGAAGCCGCTGATCCACTGATACATCAGTTCAACGCTATGGCCACTGAACACGACACCGATCTATGACTGTACACGTCGCACCACAACTGCTTGTCTGCGACCACATGCAGCGTACTGTTAGCAGCAGTCGTAGCAGCAGCAGCAGCAGCAGCAGCGTGCGCATCAGCATTGCAAGCACAGACAATGATAGATCTATCGAAGACCTAGCAAGCAGCATGCACGAGCTAATCTACACTGTGTCTCGAAAAGGATTCTCAACATTATCCAGGCCCGTCGTAAGGGGGTAGGGAGTAAGTTACCCCGGGCCCCGCAACGTTGCCTCGAGGCGTTTGGGGGCCCACCGTCGCTGAGAAATGTAAAGTACATCAGAATGCGCCATTTCAAAAAAAATAATGTTTTCCCCAGCGGGGCCCCGCGAGAATGTTTCCACAGGCCCCACTGTAGCTCTCGACAGGTCTGACATTATCGATGGTAACTTAGAGACAAATTATTAGGTTGTAACTATTTTTGGTACGAACATTCCAGACACAACTGGACATCAAATATACCTTCAAGTTTTTGCCTGTTTCTGCATTGTTTGCGAAAAAACAGAAGATGCGTAACACGCGTTGAAATGAACAAAAAGCGGTCAATAAATATGATCTCTCCGGATCTGTGGAGTTCGACAGCTCTGGCCGCAGTCCGTTCGATTACAACGTTTGCGGCGTCATGCAGCAGCGCGTCTACCAGACGCCATTTAAAAATGTCGAAAACTCAAGAAGCGAGTGATTGAAGTCAGACTAGACCAGAACAATATCGACATTGCTCTCAATAAATGGAGAACGCATCTGCGTGCCTGTGTTCAAAAAAATGACCAATATTTTATAATTTTTGTAAGCAGTTGGACAAATGAGAACCTGGATAAACTGTCAGCCAAAGTGACAAAAACCTGGACGAAGTGTGCTTTTGTGCGCGTGTGGGTCATTTAAAATTGTTTTAAAGTATATAATTAGACTGCCTTAAATAAAATGTATTTTGCTTGTTCTGTTTTCCAGGAAATTGCATAAACAGATAATGAGTGAACAAATCTGGACAGAGGTTTGACGTCCAGTTGTGTCAGAAATATTCGTGTTAAAAATTAATCGAATCTTGTCATCTTTTTTCAAGTTACAATCGATAACGTATGGAATCATTTTTTGAGACAGAGTGTAGCGGCACACAGAGCAGTAACCCTGCACGAGCGATGTCAGTCACTGCGTAGCACACACAGTGCTCACACTATGTCGACGCTAAGTTAGTAAGTAAGAAAATAAAATATTTAGAGTGCACAATGTCAGCCAGTGGCCGAATCTGAGGCACTTGACTGAGCCGCTAGCGAGAGCTGTGTGTTTGCTGTTGTCTACTGACAGTAGCTAAATTCATCATCATCATCATCTACTTGCTTTCTTTCCAAAACGATAGCATAAAATTGATAATCGGGATAATAATATTTGCCCAGTGTACATAAACAGTGATGCTAGCCAGATAAAGATTGCAATAGGAGGTTAACTACACTATGTGCAAAATTTTAGCTGCAATTGCACGTAAAACATGTTCAAAAATATTTTGCAAATGTTTTGTGTTTATTTAACGCGTTGCAACCACGTCTAAAACGTTTAGAAAATGTTGTATTTTATTGATGTGAACTATAATAAACATTTTAACGGGATTGGGCACGCTCAACAGCGTCGTGTATCAAAATAGTAGGCAGGGCAGGAAATAGCAACTTTGCCACAAACATTGCAAATTTTTGACAGAGGGAATTATGGGTGTTCACACTGCTCAGAGTTTGAATTTTGCTTTGAAATGTTTTCAAAATGGGTTTTATCTTTAAATTTTACATTCTTGGAACATTTCCCGACAGCCCAGAATGTAAGAGGGGGAAATTGCCCCTAATTGTAAGTAAATTTTAATTTAAGTAAGTAAATTTAATTCATAAAGCGCACAATGTCAGCGAGAAACTCACTGAATCTGTCTTCCCTCAGTCCCCTGCGACGAGGCCAAAACGCACGTACATATTAATCATCTGAGTTTCGACCTCCTAGGTTCAATGAGTCACCTTCCATATGGATGCCTCAGATTTGGGTACTTCCTCAAGACGCATTATTAGGTTATTGCACGCTGTACACTGATTGCTTATGTAGTAGAACCGATGCTGTCGCCCGTCACGTAAGCTTTGCTCAAATTACTTGTTGTAGTTCGTTCCGAATTGCAGCATTTTTCCAAATGCAGATTGTGAATCAAACAGCGTTCGTCGTTAGTTAGTCCATTTCAACCGTCGTGAGGAAATTACGCTACACTGTTATTAATTCGCATTAAAAACAGAACTTGTTTAGCTTATCTCTCACCGGCAGAAAAATAACGACGTCACTCAATAAAATGACAAGTGCGTAAACAAAAATTGCAAATTTAATATAATGCATTTAACAAAAAATACAACTAAGATACCAAAAAATGTCATGTTACCTTGCTTCCAATTACACGATTTTGTCTCTCTCAGCCTCATTTGTCGGAACAGTATCCATCGCAATAGCGTCCATTGGAATAGGTGTTTTTATCACGGCGTCGGCTTGCAGGCCAAACTAATAGATCGTTGAACTTGAAAAAGCGTTTTTAAACTGTTGTCGACCGTTGTTGCTGTTGTGTATTGTACGACAGGTCACGTCACTAGTGGTCACTCGCAAACTGAGTGACCAGCGGTCAGTGGTCACTGGTCACTGGTGACAGTCGTTTGCCGCTATGTGTTCAACGCTCGACTGCAGATCAGCTGAGCTCAGACTCCAGAGACACGGACAACTCAACTGACGCTATGCACACTGATTGTTACGGCTCACCTACTCAGTCAGACCTGCTTTTTGTCTTACCGACGTAGCTATGAAGGGCAATGGGGGCACGTGTTCCCTACGAGACCAATTTGTTATCCTAAATAGTTCCAAAATGCACTAAAACACTTCATTTTCACACAAAAGTCGGAAAATTTGGTGGGATAAGACACAACCTCCTCTCCAGACCTTTTCCCTGGTGGAGAGGAGACATCCCTCCTAATACACCAGCTTTCAAGTTCTGACGCCAGTGACGTTAAGAGCCACAGCGGGACCTGAAGAAAACATTCTCGCGGGGCCTGTCTGGAAAAAAATAAATTGTTTTTTTGAAATGACGCATTCCGTTGTACTTTATATTTATAAGCGACGGCGAGGCCCCCAAACGTCGCGGGGCCCGGGAAAAACTTCCCTTTTTATCTCCTCTCGACTGGCTTGGCCCCCGACCTACATCCAGATCCTGGCTAGCCTACGCCACTGTTGTGTCGGCAGCTGCTATAGTCCGGGCGCCTCGATTTCCCCGATGACTTACCAGACAACAGCCAGCCACCCAGTCACTCCAGCTGGTCCGGTATGGTCGGACAAGTACTGGAATTGTGGTTTATGCGTCTCTCAAGACCCGTGACGACGACATTGCAACCGCCGCGACTGACGCGATTACCCATCTGTGACTGTATTGTGACTGCAAGCAGTCGGTCCACTCTCTCAGCGGACTCAGACAGACAGCACCATCGTCCATGCGCAGCGTTTGAATGATTGTGAACAAATAGGTCGTAGTTGCGGTTGAATTTTTGTCCATCGGAGTCCGTTAGGAACTGTGACGTAAATTTTATGCGTGTTGTATATAATCGTCACTAATACCTCTCTCCAGACTCCACGTATTACTCGGTCCTCATCTGTCGTCACTATTGCTCCGGACGGTTTTTACTTCTTTTTTTTCAGTTTCTTTCAGTTTTAGTTAAGCCCCCTTATTGCTATTTTTTTCTTTTTTAGTTTATTTGATTTTAGTCAGTTTCTAAATTTTTATGTTTTACATTTTAACTGTACTTTTATTTCACTATTCCCCATTTTATTCTTATTTTAAACATTCACTTCTTTTTGTTTATGTGTTAAATTAAACTGACAACTTGTTTGTTAGTTTTCAAGTGGGAATTTTACATCCAATCGTATCGTAATCCGACAGTGCGTTGGAGGAGATTAGCAAAAGAGGGGAGCGTCCATCTTCTCAGAGACTCTCCCGAAGTACTGCCAACTTCTCTTGCCGTTTTTTTTGCTTTTCTTTCCTTTCTATTCTTTCGTCGCCATTTTGTTCTTTCCTTTTTTACCCACTCCCCCCCCCGAAAAAAAATCTTTTTTGCTCGTTTTGGGTGCTCAAAACAAATTTTATAGCAACATTTTAGTCGTTTTATCTGGACGTGCAAATGACTGCAAATGACTGTGCAAATGCCAAGTAAAGTATAATTCCTCCTGCTTAACTTTATTTTTTTCAGAAAACATTTTTGTTTTCACTTGTCATTGAAGTAGACGCCTTTGGGGATCAGAAAAAAACAGTTAAAATTGAATCCTTCCACTCCACTTTAAACAATGCGCTCGTTTCGGATCATGATAGCATTCGCCGGCGATCAGTTTTGTAGCAATGTACCATAGAATTTTTATTTTAAAAGGTTTATACTGAAAACAGTTATTAACGTGGCTCTAGCTCGAAAATGAAGCAAGCATGCACAAAAGTTGTTGACGAACTAAGAGAGCAAACGTGACAGGTTTGCGTATAAGCTTAGGACTCTAGGTCAATTTGCACACCTGTCACTGTCGCGCATCACGACCAGCGAAGCTTGTTTTCGTACAGGATTAAAATCGGGTCCGTTGTTGCCGTCTAGTTCACTAATACCCCGTTTACATGATAGAGCAAACATCGAGCAAACGTCGAGCAAATGTATTCAAAATACACGTGCTAATTGCTCGACGTTTGCTCGACGTCTGCTCGACGTCTGCGCGATGTTTGCTAGCATTTATCCATCTAGCTCGACGAGCTACGGTAATTAGCATGCTAATTAGGAAGGCGGGCGGATTGTAATTATAAGGCCTATATAACACGTGATAACATGTGTCTGTTGATTGCTTTAACAAAAACTATCATTATCATCAGCTGTGGGCTAAGCCTAGGCCTACATTTGAGCCAGGGGGCGTGGTTCCATCAGGCCTGCTTGATGTTTGCTCGATCGTGTAAACGGGGTATAACTCGTTATCATTAGCGGTGCGTCACTGCGGCGCTGTCGAGCTTATACGGGACCGTACTGTTGATAATTACAACTGCCAGACCAATGCCAATTTTCGTTGCCTCTACATCTCTGCAAGAATTAACTCAGCCGTATTCGGTGGTCGCTATTCGTTAATTTAACCGACATTTTTTGGTACACTGCAATTCTCATGCCTGTAATCACTGTATTTTCATACAATATAAAATGTTTAAAATATTTACTAACCATTGTCCGCACACGGCTGCAGATGCGTGTGAAGGTTTTGAAAAGGCGTTGCCAACTTGCTCCTGATTTCAGGGCGAGTTTGCTTCACTTTATTTTTCCAATGTGCTTCCAAACTCCGCAATACAATATTACTTGATCAGTGATTTAATCCAGTGGTCGTAATTTGGCATGCAAATAGTTGCTTATTTGCTGATCCTCACTACTTGGTTCTGCTCGTAGCATCGTACTTGTAGCTAATAGCTAGCACATTTTTTATCTGGCGTTTCTCGAACTTTTGGTGCTAGAAATTTTGCCTGTAAGATTGTCAGCACAGGCGATAAAAACGGCCACATAATCTGCAATTGGCAGAGTAGTGAACAGTAAGCTTAATACGACATCGACAGCTGTTGTAGAATTATTGTTTATTACTTTTACTGCTACTCTTTGTTAATTCTTGGTTAGGTCTAACTTACAGAGATAACGACACCATATTTGGGTGTATTTTATTAAATGTGTTTGCACAGCCTAAGACGTAAGTTTGGGCATTTTTTGCTTCAATTGCATGGGAATTAAACAAAATGCATTTTTCTGTTTTAGATTTAGGCTAAATGTTGTATTTCGCACAAAATGCATTATGTATATTATCCATTTAACTTTCCAGACTTTCTTACATACGTTCTTCATTTCCTCAGCCGGCAAGACTATTAAGTCGCGTTGTCAGCAGGCTGGCACGTCTATAGCTATAGTCTGATGATTAGACTCACCTTAGAGCAGCCAAGTAAGTGCTCGATCACTTGGTCGATTTCTTTGTCATTATTCACCGCTGCATTCGCTGCAGTCTGCCCACGTTTGATATTTGTGTCAGAGTTAACATCATAAACTGTGCAGCGGTGCTATAAACTGCCCACGAATTGGTCGATTTATGAATAAATATTAGGAGCGCGAAAATAAAACAGGAGAACAGTTAACAGAAGGCCGAGCAATCGTCTAGACATTGCAGGGGCGTCGTGCTAACAGCAATTTGCTTAATGTAGGCAGCTACCGCCTGAGTCCCCCCTCCCGACTTAGGTCTAAATTTTTGCTAAGAAAACAATCGACCATAAAATCACATTCACTGTAATTTTCCAACACTTTTTGATCATGTATTTATGAATTTTAATGGCAAATACACGAGCAAACGGCAACATTCCGACCTCGTTTCCGCTTTTAGATATGATTTTCAGCATACAAAAAATGAAACATTTATCCTGGTTACATTGGCAACACTGCAAATAAGATGCTGGTGAAGGTTAGAAGCAGATCTAGCTAGTTAATTCCAGCTGGCAAACAATTTTTTGCATGTTTATTTTTTTCACACTGCGTACGTTGCTGTTTCGTGGGTCATAGAATGGTGAGCTGTCTCGTTGTCACGTATTAGCAATCATAACCAGTCGCTCCACTGCAAGTAATTACGGTCATTTTCACCCGGCCTCAGGCCTCCATCGACTGTACCAGTAGTGGCATTTCTTATGTCACGACCTTATTAGTCTTTCTATCACTCACTATAGTGTCTGTGGAGTGTATAAGTGTATATTAGTGTATAAGTGCGTATAATATCACCCCGCTTATGCATGATGACCAACAGCGTCTCGCGTTTGTGCATTACATTCACAGGTGCGTCCAGGCAGAACACGCCGTCGATCACGGCAGTGAAATAAGTACGTTTCAACACGGTTTACAGTTACACTCGCATAAATATGCCGCATGATAAGCCTACATTTCCTATAGATTTATGTGTATTTGTTGTTGGTGTGAAGTGTTCGTGGTCTGATTTGAAAAGAATAAACGGAAAATAAATAAACAAATTAACAACTGTTTAACAGAGCATAAATTCACCAGCACGCTCTGTCTATTTTCATCCGCTAGAGCAAGTAAACATTAATCATAGGCTATCTATTCTCGATTGACGGTCATAATCATAACTGTGATATTCGTTGCTACTACACGTGCTGCTGCTGCTGCTGCTGCTGCTTTTGCTAACGCCTGACTGAGGGTGTTCGCGACGACGTGTGAGTGACGTCATCAAAAACTGTGATCACGTGACTACTCGGCGCAGACGCCTATACATACGCACACATACATACACAAAAAGGAATAGAGAGAAAAAGTCAGATACAAAGACAAGTAATTTGAACAAAGCTCACGTGACTCGCGATCCTGCCACTTTTGCGATCAGTGTACATCATGCAATAAAATAATAATAATTTTATACGCAATTCACTCTTAAAATGTGTGTCACAACTCAAGATCGCAAAAAATACTAAAAACCCGTATTTTGGGGGTTCAAGGTCATTCAAGTCATCGACGTTGACATTCATAAAAAGCTCGTTACTAGTGTGTATATGGTGGCTTGCAGCCAGCCAATCAGCTTTGTAGGCGAGCACTCACCAGGTATTATAATCCAAATTTTGGTGTGGGGAATTTGATTATTTTTCGATTTCACCGCCCCAAACTGACCTTTTGATCCCGCCAGGATTTTCTCCCATTCTTTTATGTTATTGTTACTTCCTTGTTGTTTTTAATTTAACTTAAGTCTTCTGTTGTCTAGCCTACGTTTTAATCTACCTCCGAGATGAACTAAATTCCATTCAGTTCATCTTGGAATAATGACAACTCATGATAAAACCTTTTCGGAACATTTCACTGATCGTTTGTTCTCTCAAATCGTATCAATTGTCAAAACTGATCTCCGCAAAATGAAACACACAATACATGCATTAGATCCCCCTAAAGAGCTGTAAAACGAGCATCGATCCGCTGTACAAGACTGCTCACTCTCTCTGCTTAGTCTAAAAAGCTACAGCTCTTTATATACTGCGCTGCTCGGCAGCCAACCTTGGTGATTTATGCCTAGGTGCTGCCGGTCTCAAGATGCCTAAAATACCGACGGCTACAAGTGCTTGTTATCATAAATAGGATGTCTGTGCCTATATGCAACTGTTTTCATGCTAGACGAGGCAATATCAGTAAATTAACCACTTTTTAGAGAGGTACCTCTCTTTTACGCTTGCGTGCGCAGACCTTTTCAAACCTAAGGGGTTGGCATTTGGACTGGTAAAATCTGCGTTTAATGCTGAAAATTTCATATGCAGGTTGTCTTGGTCTATCTCCAGCCATTTCGTCACAATTCACTCTTAAATGTGTGCTGCAGCCAAACATTGCGAAAAATTCACTAAAACCCCCTCTTTTGGGGGTTCAAGGTCGTTCACGGTCATTGATGTTGATAAATTTAAAAAGCCACTGACCAGTGCTTGTTACGATAACCAACATGTCTGTACCTATCTGCAACTGTTTTTACACTAAAAGAGCCAATAGCGGCAAAATAGCGTCTTTTTAAGGGGGTACCCCTCTTTGACGCTTTCGTTCGAGAGGAACCCCTTCACCCAGAGGCACGAAATTTTGTCACAATAAACTAGAGTCCTTGTGGCAGCCAACAGTTATCCTAGCTTGCACCGTTTTGATACAGCTCACGAGTGTGACGGACAGACGGACAGACGCCTAGGCGATGGCTAAGACGCGCGATGCATTCTGCTATCGTGCGTAAAAACGAGACTACAGTACAGCCGACTTGGCCATGTCAGTGTCTCAACAAACTAAACTGATGATCGTGCTTTACCCGAGTCAATACAACAGCGTTAAAACCAATTTTTATCACCGAGCCGCGCGCAAAACGATTTTTTGGCACTTCAGTAATTTTCCGAGGATTTTAATTTGTTTCTCTGAAGCGCCAACATTGTGCGCCTTTCGTTCTACACACATTCTACTGCATGTAACGTGAAAAGTGACGATGTCGTTAGAGAAAAAATAATTTTGTCGTAGTCGAAAATAATGGCATGCATTCTCACTCTATAACTAAAACTTAGATATAAACTAGTAACAAATGTATAAAATTTTGCGTTAAAATTCCTAGCGGTTGCTCAGAAAATAGCAAACAGCTTTAGGGACTGTTTTTTTTTGCAGCACGATGTAGGTAACAGTCGCACCTGAGCAACAAACATTGCAAACAAGCTCTAAGCTGATTGTGATTGTTAAACAACATTATTACGCTGTGTGTGATAATTATCATCAAGGCGCGTACAGAGCGACGTAACTGAACTGAGCTGTACTTAACGCCACAGTTTAGTTTTTGACTAATACCCCGTTTACACGATTAAGCTGGCTCGACGAGCTGCTATATGTTAGCTAGACGAGCCAGCTCGATGTTTGCTTGATGATTGCTTCGTGTAGGCTATGCTTTATCCATGCTTCATATTTGCTCGATGTTTGCTCGATCGTGTAAACAGGGTATAACTGACTGACCAATGGACTAGCAGAGCGAGCTTACTGGTCATTGGTTGACGCATACGTAAGCTTAGTCACCGTCGCCGTTAGACGGTGTCTATTGTAATGCATTACATTGGTCAGTTCGTCAATAGCTAAACCATGTCAGTTCAGTTCAGTGCAGTTATATGTACGTTGCTGTGTACACGCCTTTATACATTGATCTATTACTGAGTTTACCTGTGACGACAGTGTGTGACGAGGTGTAGTTAGACTAATTGTCGGGCACGTCATTGGCTGGCCGTAGGCGTCCGCACGTGTGATGACGTCACACGTGACGTCACGAGACTTTGTCAGCTCATAAAACGTCTTCTACAACAGTCCATTCTGCTGCAATGTAGCAATTTGAATTAATAGAAAATTAATGTACGATCAACGAAGCTACACAACCTACTGTACGCTAGGTCCGGTTAGTGTTTGGGTGCGTGAACGTCAAGCTATAGACGGTTAACCATCTCATTATGTAACCAGCTATCAAGTCAACTCAGCCTGGCCATCCTTTAGTAGTGCAATAAGTATGAACGAAAACTGTGGCGCAAAAAGGCACACCGCGCGTATCCGTACACACAGCTCGGCGTATCCGTGGTCTTGCAGTGTAAACTGGTGTCTGACTGGAGACTAAAAAACAGAGATCAGCGCCACCTATAGTCCTTGCGGTTCGGGAATAACTTCACTTTTGTGATCTAACTGATTTGTCTGTCTGTCTGGTAGGCCTAACCGAGTCACTGTGACTCGGTTACCCAACCCAAATTTTCGGCTGTCGAAAAATTGTCGGAAAATCTTATCTTTGTCCGAAAATTTTCGTCCAAAAACGCAAAATTTGGGGCCCAAAACCCCAACTTTGAAAAAAATTAGAAGCAAAATTGTATGTTTTAGCACCTATGATCTCATCTGTCGGAAATTTAGAGAGTCTGTCCGAAAATTGCAAGGTCCGTTTTGCCTCGCCTAAGCGTGCACGACGCCGCTGAGTTTACCCGGTGCACGTTGGCTTTGCGTTGAGTTCTGTAACCGAACTCGGCTATGGCGATGACGACCGACGCACACAGGCCGCTGATGAGAATGTAGAAGTGAGAGTGTGTGAGTGAGCGAGTACAAAATGGCACATCAGATCAGAATGGGCCATTCAGTGCCCCATGATCAAAATGGTTTAAAGCATATTTCGGTGCCGAGAATGTAGAAGATGCCGGCGACGTTACTGAGTGTCAAAGCACGCTGTGTTGAACCGCCGCCGCCCGCCTGCCAATCACACATCAACACACGTCATCATCATCATCATCATCATCAGCAGCAGCAGCAGCAGCAGTAGTAGTAATAATAGTGGCGGCAATTATACAATTCCGGTGTCTCCACAGCGGATTTTTACCCGTGAAATGTCGTTGGGATACTTTTTTTTGGGGGGGGGGGCGATCCTATAATAAGACACCGGCATGCAAAGGTTAAAAAGAAACCCATCGCACAGCTATACGAAACGTTGTCGGCCACCTACGCCGACTTCACCCCAGTCAAGCAGGCCAGTATAGCCTACTCCTTTTACATACCTCAGAGTTGACCTTTGTGGTTGGCTATTATTACCGAGACGGTTTGTCTGTCCTGAGACAGTCACCCATCGGAGTAGAAACCACCTGATAGCGACCGGATCGAGAGCGGAGTCTGTCTAGTTGCAGTGAAATGATCGGTCGGGTTAATCATAGGCGCTATCGAAGCACGCGACTTCCCGAATCTTGACATCAGCGGCAGTCTATCACGCACTCTGTTTGTCTAAAGTGATCTTAATCAAACAATAAACCAATCAATCCCGGATTTTTAAAGTGGCCTAAGTAATGAAAAACTACTGCTATGTCCGCTAGAGATAGATTCAGATAAAGTCGCTGGAGGAAAAGTCAGCAATATATAGTTTTATAGGGTGTTTACACGATCCAGCAAACGTCCAACAAACGTCCAGTAATTAGCACGTGTATTTTGAATACATTTGCTGGAAATTTGCTGGACGTTTGCTGGATCGTGTAAACACCTTATAAAAGAACTTCGTGAACAAATGAGTTTCTAGTCGCTGACGGAAGCTGAATAACGACTCGGCAAACGTCACGTCGTCCGGCAGGTCGTTCCACATCCGTGGACCGACAACCGCTAAAAACCGGTTGATTGGCGGCGGTTGTTAATTTGACCGAAAGCTCTCGCCAGACGGTTGGTGCTAGCAGAACGGAGAGGTCGGCGGCCAGGAAAATCGGCGACGTAGTTGAGTGGACAGCGGCGCAAGTCCATGCAAGACCTTGTACACCACAGCGGCGATCTTGTAGGCATACTGGACTCGCTCCGGCACGCGCAGCCAATGAGACAAGCAAGTGCTTTTCTGATGTGGTAGGATCGAAGGAGATGATTATGCCAGTCTGTTCCCTCGCGCCGTATATACATGTACGCTAGTTGACAACTGAACAGCAGAATCAATTATGTCACGAGTGAATCTCTACAGCACGCAGCGTTTGCGTTCCTGCTTCTAGAAGACAACGTAATACGGCTTGTTATGCGGTACATCTAATAGGCCGCATCATGTGTCTTGCCCATCCGTCCGTCTGTTCGTCTAGCGCGAACGGGCTCTGCGAAAACTAAAAAGCGCGGAAAAAAACACTACTTGGGTATATGTTCGCTCAGTGTGCTAATTTTCAGCTCAAAACGTCAAAATTTACATCCACTGGGTCTGAAAACCTCCAGCAAATGACGCATGTCATGAGAAAAAGCAAGCGAGCTGACTTACGGCACAGCACGTGCAATAAGCGGACCGTATACGCTAGTGTGCAGTGGGCTCATGATGACGGACGGCCGCATACATGTCGGCATATGGCGTGACAACATCGTTGCTTGTCGTATTGCCGGGTGAACATTAAACCTGCATTAATGAGTCAGTGACGACTAAAGCCCAAATTCCATTAAGCCGACTTTACACAAAAACTTTTCCGCGGGTGAAAGTCGCGAACGCAAACCATGAAACGAGGATGTTACGGGGATTTTTCGAAATAAATGCGACAAAGTTCGTGACAAGTCTGCGACAAAGACGGTGTAATGGAATTTGGCTTAATTATACAGCATACGTCATCATCATCATCATCGTCGTCGTCGTCATCATCATCGGCAGCAGCAGCAGCAGCAGCGGAAGACGAGTTGTTCACGCACCTTGCTGTCATCAACTGCACACTCTCCCTTGTCGTACCACCATTTGCTGTGCAGCTTCTGCCAGTATAACAACAACAACTACTACTACTAGTAGTAGTGGTAGTAGTAGTAGTAGAAGTTACTACTACAACTGGCACTGTTGCTGTGCAGTTTCTGCAGATCTCCGGACTCGACCAGATGCAGGATGGCCATGTTGATCGGCTCCCTGTCAGTCACCGCAACACACCACATGCGCCTCACTCGCTCACTTACTCAATGCCCATCGCGCCAGGCTCGGACTTGCTCGTTAAACGTGCGTACGGAGCGACAGAAATGAAATAAAACGAAATAAAAGCCGAAACGCGCGGCTTTGATTATTACTTCCGCCAAGGAGATAATGTTTTTGCCGGTTTTTGTTTGTCTGTTTGTTTGTCTGTCTGTTAGCAAGATAACTCAAAAAGTTATGGACGGATTTTTCTGAAGTTTTGAGGGTATGTCGGGCATGGCATAAACTACCAGCGGTTCAATTTTGTGGGTGATCTGGCAGCAATCTTGGATTCTGGATCACTTTGAAATTTTCGTAACATTGCGTTAAAGGGGGCATAATGGAACCGCTGGCAAAGTGAATATGGTGACGCCACCTGGCGAATAACTTTGCCTTGGCGGAGGTACCTGCGGGCTTCGACTGCTTTCTAGTTTTCGTTTTTATTTCTGTCGCCCTGTACACAGTTTGAGACTAATTTACACACAACGCAAGCGGCGCCAAAAAAGTACGCAATAAACGCAAAAAGACGCAACAAACGCAACAGTCACAGTTGACTCAAGCGGTGCAACGGCCACAGTGCAACGATATAATATCAAACCTGTGCTTATTCTTGCGTTTGGTACGTTGCGTTCGTTGCTTTGATTGCGTTGCGTACGTTTTTCTTTCACTGAGTTAGTTACGCATACGCTGCGAACATTGCATTTAATGGAAACTATATAGAAACTATACAACTATTCTATGGAGACTATACAAAATTGCTATTACCAGAAACGGTGTCGGCTTAACGTGATAGCTCATCAAACATTGACGGTAATCACACGCAGAATGTACGCTAGCCTGACACTCTTGCTAAGTGCACGTAATGTATTAGACTGGGTTTACGTGCTACCACTATCCACGCAAACAACGCTTTAACTTAAGTGGAAAATTTGGGCCGATATGTCATCAGACAGAACTAGGACTGCGCAACCCTATAACTTTAATCCTGACCTTTAAACATCGACACCGGGTACTTTTGTCCTGGAGAGCGTTCACACCGATATTTTGGTGCCCTTTAGTTTTCGAGTTATGAGCCAGTATGCGGAACAGACGAACAGACGGACAGGCACGTTAGTACGGCGGCCTATTACGACGACCGCAGATGCGATAAACTTTCAGTTTCAGCCGGCAAAAAAGTAGGTATAGGAAAGGAATTTTTTAAATTTTAATTTTAAATTATGGCATGTCATGTTATATTGCACAACTCATAAAAATCAGCTGACACACTAGGCCCTAAATAGCACTGACGAGAACTAATAGTAAAGATACTGCGTGCAAGATTACAGACACTGTGTAAATAGTTTTTTGTCAGTAATACCTCGTTTACACGATCGAGCAAACATCAAGCAGACATCGAGCAAAAGTCCAGCAAACGTCAAGCAAACATCGAGCTGGTTCGTTCAACTAACTAGAGCCAGATCGTCGAGCCAGCTTGATGGTGTAAACGGGGTATAAAACTTCGAAAACAAACTAAAAACCGTACTAATATTTTTGAGAATAAAATGAAAATTTTATAGGGATGCAAATTTGCTAGAGACGGACGGAAATCGAAAGCACTGGATATTTTAGGCCTGACCTGAGAGGCGAGTTGAGTGGGGTGCCGATTCCGTAACCCTTCGAGTCGAGATTAGCGCCGATTTTCATCGTATTACACGGCTTGCGCTGATTGTAATAGTCGTTCATCGTCGACTCCAGCAGGAACGCGTAGCCCTGTATAGCGTCA
>Ga0209367_1003661_pt1 | contig 20976 bp, 4 predicted proteins | sample WorMetLIZISLAND2_FD_187412 | JGI IMG/M metagenome (GOLD analysis project Ga0209367, IMG submission 187412) | Marine gutless worms symbiont microbial communities from Max Planck institute for Marine Microbiology, Germany - Olavius geniculatus... ...
ATTTTCCCCATAGGCGCCATTGTAATTTTTTCGATTTTTGCGAATAAATACGTTAAATATTAATTTCAAATTTTTTAACCCCCAAAAGGCACATCCTTGTGCGAGACCGCGTCGTTTGAGCCATCGCGCGCAAAAATCCGCCGAAGGGTCTGACCTGTAGGTGAGTTTCTGAAAAAAGGTATATGGATATAAAAATTTTTGCGTATATTTTGCCCATTTGCCGGGAAGCCCCCCTTGGAGGGATTTACATGAAATTTTGCGTGAGGGGTCATCTCGCCGACATAATCAACCGTGCCAAATTTTATCTCAATCAGATCAGGGGTTTTGATTCTGTGGGGGGTCGAATTTTTGGCTTTCCCATAAGAAAGGGAAGTCGCCGTTAACACAGGGCTTGAAGTATCGTTCAGCCTGTGATGAAGATGGATTAGTGACGATAAAAACTGGCCACAGTCACTTACAGTGTGGTCTAAAGTTGATTTCATTAGCAAGGTTTTTTGCACGTATTTTCTCTAGTAAATTAATCTACACCAAAACATATTGACAGTAACATAAAAAGCTGACCGTTTTTTGTTTAACGCATTAAACGAATTTGCACGTAACATTTGACATTTAGTGATGGGCATAGGCCTACACTTTTTATTTGTAGTTACGCTGTAACTTTTCAAAATGCTTTTAACGTAGGCTTTCAGAAGTTGTACAAGAACGCAAAGGGAAACGCGCAACAGCGGTGCATGTTCAAAAGCCCAGTAAAACAAAATCCATCTTTCTATTACAGTCGCCAGAGAGCGCCAGACGACCGGCGGCTATATATCTGTAGTCTTCTACTTGTACTTACCAGAGGGCGTTACCAGTCTCGCTCTGCCAACGCCGTATCGGCTGAAAATCGCAAATTTTCCCTATCTCCCTCTTATTTAGCGCCTTCGTTTGGGGTGACCCCCTTCGAATTTATGGAAACGCATTACGGTTTCTAAAACTAGAGTCTTCCAGGCAGCCGTCGGTGAAAATTTGGTGATTCTAGCTTGCGCCGTTTTTGACTGATCCACCGGTGTGATGGACGGAGGGACAGACAGACAGACAGAATTGCGATGGCTAAGACGAGCTAAAGCAGTAGCTGCTGTTTCGCGTAAAAACCGTTGCGTCGGCAACAACGTCTTTCGACTGGAACAGAGATAAAGTGGTTGTTTTCAGCAAAACTTGCTATTTTTATATATTAAAAGTTTCATACTGACTTCACATTGATATCTTAGATCTGGATGATAGATGTTTTCAAACAGCCATCGCCCACTCTACTGCACTAGATGTGCATCTCTCGGAGCCAACCAGGATCATTTGAATGAAGATAAGTTAAGCCTACACAATTGGCGGCAAAAATGTAGCCCATGGAGGGAGGCGGTTACGCAGGATATCGTATCAAAATCAAAATTATTGCCGCAACAGAACGGCTTATTGCTTAACATCACACAATCATTTTGCAGGAACACAGGGTTAGCTATGTGAACAAGGACCAGAGTAATTTGCCAAAAAGCGAAATCGCTGTGGCGCAAGTTCACCCAATTTTTAGTTTGTATTCGACAGATAGCAGCATAGGAGTAACGGTTTTGCTACAATTTGTTTTGTTTGGGGTTCCATTTTCCAATTTTTCTTTTCATTGAGGGGCAGCTAGGGACCCCATAGCGTGCCATTGGATCGCACAAGTGTATGGCATCTACATCAAGTCCGTTGAATTGTTTAAGCAAAAGGCACGAATGTGACAGACATACAGACGAAGGACGACAGAGAGACCACGCTACGGAAAAATGTGTAGAAATAGGCGGAATCGCGTCGTGCACTGTAAGAACTATTTTGCCTAAAATGCAGCACTGTTTTGACGTCTGAGAAAAAAACCATCCGTCATCTCCATGGTCGCTTTTATCTCAGAGATAAAAAGAGAATCGGGCAAAACGCCGAAAAAGCACGAACCAGCACATCTGCAATACTACCATCTCTCTTTTCCCCCGCTATTTTTCTCTCTTCATCGTCCTCTTATAGCGACGTCAAATCACAGATATGATTACGTATATAGTATGACTGATAGTACGTCACGGTGCGGTGAATTGCGCCATTGATTGATCGATGCATAAATCGTCGCCGCAGAGGAGAGGTTGGAGAGGCTCATATATATTTCACCGCGCTGTCTTATAGCTCGTCGATGATATCGATCAGTCAGTGAGTCAATCAATCAATCAATCGAAATGTCTACTTATGAGTTCACCTGCTCGGGCATCTGTGACCCTACCGAGTGGTGCTGCCCATTTATCGTCATAGTTGGCCTTATGGCACAGGTGTTTTGAGAGGTCAGTACTGTGAAAGCTGAGGCTGAAAAAGAGCAAGCAGCTTACAAGAAAAACTATACTTCTGTGGGAATGTTCTGTGAGCATGATAACAAAACGTTAAGTTAATTAACATTTATGGCTCTCTTTGTTTTGCCTATGGACCCACTGTAAACTTTTCATTCATGTGCTCAGCCTACAGACATAACAAACCATATAGGCCTACAAACCGTATCTCTCCCGGCCGGAGAACAAGTTGCCTTATTTTACTTCGGGCAACTATTTAGCTTAGTTCAAGCCCGGGATTGAGCTCTTCGGTTCTTGTTGACCTCTTTAGCGCTACACCTGTCCTTAGTGACGTGATCAAATCACCGACGATCATCCTTGTTCGGCAACTAAACGAACCATCAGGAGACGAGAAGCGAATGATGCGAAGCGTTAAACAGCGATCACCTTGAACCATTTACATACTGGGACAGCTGCGAGGTCTTGAATTGATGGATAGCCCTGTGCGCTGAACTGGCCCGCTTACTGCTGCAGCTCAACAAAATGTCCAGGGACTTCTCACCGTTGCGAGCTTACATCGATCACGTGACCAGTAGTTGATCGATAAGCACTACACGGTCGCCAGTATTAACATTTCCCACATAGACAACGACTAATTTATAACCTTTCTGATTTCATCATTGTGTTATTCAGATCTGTGGATTGCGTGAAATAGTTATTATTACTGCTATGGTAAATACTGCATTAGTATGTATTATACAACCTAGTTGCTTTATTAACAGCGGTTTGGCTACGATCATTTTAGAAAATATATCTCACAAAAGCACTTCATAGCAGTGTGTTTAAACGCAAATTGGCTTACTGTTTAGATTACCATTTTGTAGTTAATGCTAGTTTTGCATAATTGGTAGATTTTTTGGTTTAGGCTATGTCAATTCATGATATATTTGAACTACTCACCTGACTGGCTGACTGGTTAAGTCTTATTATTTATTAGACGTCTTTTATAACTATGATGACAGACGTCTTCTGTTTATAGTGTTTGTCTCACAATAATTTGTTTTTAGTCTCTGCGTTATGAAAGTCCTATGAGTCTCTTTTCTTTTACTTTGTTGATTTTTTTGAGTATCTCGTTGTTGCTCAGTACATTTTCCAGCGCATGATTTATCTTGCATTTTGCATCGACAGTTGACACGTTATGTCAATAATTTGATATCGCAGTCTATTATGCGGTATTGGGTTGGCTCCAAAAGAGTGCAGATATAGCACAATCCCGTTACATGTCCACCGATCAGATGCAGATAGACATTTGAGGAGCGACAATGACCAAACTCAAGTCTGCTTATTTTCACTTCTGATCGCTTATTGGCGAATTGATATGCTCGACGAGTCGAGGTTGTCAGGTTTGGTACAATCTGCGTTTCTTTTACAGACATAGAATATGCTGAACTGGGCCTTGGGCGCTCTCTATTCGGCATCGGACGCTATACAAAATGTCATGTGACTGTTGCAATAGTCATTTAGCGTTTAAGAGATTTTTTTAACGTTATGCGCTATATAAATTTACGTTTCACTTACTTATCTTACTTGTGGTTGAGTGAACACAGTATAGGCCAATTGAGACGTCAGCTTTTTTTGTAGTGGATTCTGATCTTTTTTTGTATGATTATGGCATATTACCCTCTATATCGTTTTAAGAATAATTATTGTCGTGCGTCCGTTCGTCTGTCTGTCTGTAAAAGTAGAATTGTAGCTGAGCGTTGGGTCGTAGAAGAAAACTTTTACAGGTTTAATTGGCCTTTTGCCGAGGCTCTTTGTGTACAAAATTTGGGGATGCAGTTTAAGGAAAACATTTTCAAATTTGAGGTTGAATGGAGGGGTTAGAAAAAATGTGCATTTTTCAACAGAAAACTGGACATATCTCGGAAGCAGTAAGAGATAGGGCCAAGGTTACTATTAATCACTATAGGAAGTGGCATACGCCTTTTCAGACAAAATAAAAATCATTGACCGTAAATGACCTTCAAAGTCAGTACTGCAACAAGAACTGTATAGGCTGTAACGCGTTTTTCTTAACGACAGCTGGTTTTTTTGTTATTTCATTATCATCATTATTATAGTCATGAACTGACACAAATTACACAAAGACAGACAGACAGACAGACATACAGCAGTAAAACAAAACCACATGGTTAGAGTATCGGTTGTTAGCAATTGCGGATTTGTGTTAACTCTTTTGCAGAAAAGGTTTTTCTCATTTGCTGAAAATCGGATTTTTCGCAGCGGTGAACCGACAGTCGTTCTAATTACTGCAGGTAAAACGCTGTGCGTGTCAGCTTTGGCGATTCACCAGTGAACAATCGATGTCTGCGCAAGAACCGTTTATTGTAAATGACTGGCAATTAGCGTCAAACTGTCGTGGATAGATTTAATTATTCTTCTGTTTCGAACTACTAAATCATTATGTTTCATTAGGCCTATACATCATCAACTACTGAAGAACGTAGGTACCCAGCAACAAGGACCAAAGATGCCCTCCAGCTTTGTAGATGCAAGTACGACGTCAATAAGATCTACATGTAAAAACTTGGTTGATATACAAAATTGAAGTGGTCCGATTTTGCGTCCTAGCTTAGAGAGTTGCTAAAAGCTATCTTTTATTTCTTTAATTAGAGACAAACATCAGACTACCCTCTTCTATAATACCTGCAGTGTGTGTTCACGTCAACTGGTCTGGACTTATTGCCGGCGTGGTTTCTGCGTTTGGGCGCCCCAGTATTCTGTGGGCCGCTGGCACGTCTATTTAACAAGTCTGTTACCACCTCTACGGTCTCATACGTTGCAGACAAGACGGTAGGTCGAGTCAAAGATTCCAGACCATCTACTGTAGAACTTCTCTCGCACTCGAGCACATACGTGCAATAATAAGAAACCGAAGACTGGCCGAACGTTAAACTAACGCATGTAACGAAACGATAAAGTAACAAGTGAAACAGTTTTATAAAAGCTAAAATAGAAGCAATCACGGATCACAAATTTTCACAGAGAATATCGATATGCCAACTGCCAAAAAGGACTTCACGGCTGGCCTACCGGATATATTGTTTCTCCAATATTACTGTGTTATTCAAAAAGTGTGATTTTGAGTTGTGTGAAAACGTTCGGTAGGTCTGTAAAGAGGCTGCGTCGGCCTACGAACCACGTACAGCATACGAGACCACAATGCAAAAGCGTAAAATCGTAGGCCTATTCGCTAGATGGCAGGTCAAACCGGTGGTTCTGATGTAGGCCTGTAGCCTGCTGGATTTTTACGCGAGAAAGCAGCTACTGCTTTCAGCGCGTCTTAGCCATCGCAATTTTGTCTGTCCGTCTGTCTGTGAGTCTGTCCATCACACGGGTGGCTCAATCAAAAACGGTGCAAGCTAGGATCACCAAATTTTCACCTTCGGCTGCCTGGAAGACTCTAGTTTCAGGAACCGTAAGGCTTTTCCATAAATTCGAAGGGGGTCACCCCGAACGAGGGCGCTAAATGAGAGGGGGTGGGCAAAATTTGCGATTTTTGGCCAATAAGTCGTTGTATCTCAGTAACGGTGCGAGATAAGGCCTAGGTTACTATTAATGACTAATAGGAAGTCGTACACTGGCTCTCGATTGGCGCCAAATGCAATGACCTTGAATGACTTTGAACGCCAAAACAGGGGGTTTTATGGATTTTTTGGCGATTTCCGGCTGCGACACCAGTCTATATCATTCACAATGTGGCGCCACGCTACTATTGTTATGCAATCCAGATAGAGAATTTGGTATTTGTTTATCAACTTAGCGTGAGCACCCCAATTTTCAGCTAAACTATGAACCAAAACTGCTATAGGCGTTCGTGCGTCTCGTGAGCATTAGCTCAAATTTCTTGTTACTCCTCGCGCGCTACGTTCCTAACGTAGCGAACAGGAGTATATAAAATCAGTGTAATATTGAGAACCGACCGACAGACGACCGACCTCTGTTCCTGGAAGAGCCTTCCTGGAAGAACTTCAACAAACGGCCATGTCTCCATAACGGTGCTAGATAGACGCATGGTCACTATGGACAAGATTATACGTCTATCTAGCACAGTTATGAAGGTATGGCGCCTCAAAGATAATGGGGTCACGAGGTTGACCTTTTGGGGTCACGTGACGTGATGACGTCAGTTGCACGGTTGATGCTGTCGGCGAGGTGATGCTGTCAGCACCGCTATTTGCGGTGTGAAAAGAAAGGAACTAAAAGCAGTTAAAAGAATACAGGAGAAAATAATGCGCGCGAGGAGTACATTAGATTGGTCACAATCTAAAGTATTTTTGTTCTGATATGCACTGCAGAAATTCCGCAACAAAAAGTACTTTTTGAAATGACAACGACTTCAGTCATGTTCACTCCTATACGCTATTTAGAAAGGTTTCATATATGCTTAATGGCCTCAGGTCTATTATAGGCTTAGTTGTCAAAAGAAAGATCACATTAAAATTACTGTTATTTAAATAAGCCTTGTTGAGATATGGTCGTATTAACATATAATCTACATTAACTAATGTTTGTAGCTGAATTGCCGATATCTGCAATAATTAGGCTTAATTGGGTTTATTTGCAGTTACACGTATACTCGAATTTACAACTTTACAGTGCTTTGTAATAAGCAAACACCTAGGCCTACCAAAGGCATAAAACGTGACGTTTGTAGCATCTTTCACATTCTGCACAAAATGTCACTAACGTAGGGTAAGGTATTTTGCTGCTAAATAATCCCAAACTGCGTAATTTAAATTTACTACTCCGGAATGCTTAGATGATGAGTATATCTTGATGACTACCAAATAGCGATAGTATTTTCCACAAAACTGAGTGCTCAATGCTCATAGAACAAATGTGAAAAACATGGTTGCAATCAGTTACCACAAACAGTCCTAGTATAATTATCCGCCCATGTTATTTTCAAACTAAAGTTTTAGCGTTCTTTGTAGACCTTTTAACGTGGATTGCAAAAACGCGCACGAAAAAATAATCGCACATGTGACATATGGGCCAACTAAGCTGCCGTGCTGGTTCGTGATTTTCTGTCGGACGGTAACGCACGTGTCAGCGCCCTTAGCTGGTCACAGCGGACTGCGGGTTCACATCTCTAGCGGGTTCTAATGAATCGTAATCAGCAGCGCCTTGCTCGAGTGCAGCTGACAGCCAGCGTGTACGGTCGGTCACGAGAAGTGATTTGAGCTCGTCAACAGCCTGCAGTGGTCACCGGATTGTATGACCGCAAGTTGCTCGCCGGGGTGCTGAATCATATACACTCTTTCCGCATGTCCTGTTCGCTCCTCACACATGTGCTGCAGGCTGTGTATATCATACTTGTCAGACTGACAGACGAGCTAATGACGAAATTCGCCATCTCCTGCAGCTGCTCCAAGGCAAGAGATGAGAGTACGCCAAAGTAACTGACATGATGTTACGACTGCTGACTGACGCGACATGGCGCGACAGAACATCAATATACAGGGTGGTCGAAACAGTAAACGACCAAATTTCACAACGTATTGACCGCTGATCTGTATTCTTTTTCCGGTACACTTAGCAGCAAATTTAGAATACGATGACAAACAAACATCCCACTACATTTATGTGGTGAATTGTGGTGGTCAGAAGCTAACATTTTCATCATGCAGAGTAGCGACAAACACTTGGACATTCGCCAAAAACTTAGTTACAAAAACTCAGTTAATTTGAGCCAATGCGAAAACGACCAGTGTTATTTGCAGGCAAGTCTAAATGCTGCAACGAATTTATTATATTCTCGTAGTTTATCTCTTTTAGGTGGCAGACCGCATGGGGCAGTTATTTATCGCTAATTTGAGGAAAAATTAGAACATTCAACTTTAGCTTAGTATGTTGTTTTCGACACACCGTGTGTGTGGATCTAAAGCTAGTGTTTGCATGACTGACTGCGCGCGGCTAACATTTCGTGATGATTCCAGGTCGTGCACATCCTGTTAGTGTCGGTGCCGCTGTTCCGCGGCCCGCATGTGACAATTTCGCTTCGTTGACGTTGAGACGTTGACGCGTCGTTCCGCGAAGTCAAGAGTAGGAATGCAACGCTGGCCTCTACTAGATACAGCACTGCTGTGTTCGGTAATGTGGGTTCCCTTTCTTTGACTCTCAAAGTGAGTGTCTAAAATGTGACTCATCGACAGTGAAGGACGTACCTTCGCCTACAACGTCTGTGAAATCCTTAGCCCTTATGTGTGAAAATTATGGGGCTCATATCTGTAAAACTTTAACCTGTAAAAACTAAGCCTAATTCTTACCCTATTTCTAACCCTAACCCTAACGCTAACCCTAATTTTTACAGATAAAGGATATTAACAGATAATGGCCTAACAAAAGTCCGCATGCAGCAAGCGTCAGGCATGAGCATTACGAGACAAAATTCTCTGACACTCCAGGGAGTGAGATACGTAAATTCCGAGACATTAGCGTGCCGTCAAGCAATTAGGCTACTTATCGTGTACAGTCTAATCATCCGAATAGAACCGTCTGCTGCGGAGCATGTGTCGTTTGTCAGTAGTCTGTCCTGCAGACTTCAGCTCGAACGATTTTTATTCAGACTGCTAATTACATGCTCCTCGTCGTCAGTCGTCAGTCATCGGTCGTCTTACGGACAGACCCAATCACTCGTTCACTGCTACATCTGTACGATCTCGTCTGCTGACGACCAAATTGCTCCAGCCGCTCCGCTAATATTTGCTGTGGCCGGGATTTACTACGGCGATCGTGGTGCGTGTCGTCTTTCAGGTTTCATCACGCTTCAGCGACACTTGTGCAATGTCAACACAGCGCTAATGTGACATTCTGGCAATCGCATATGTCCTAAGGATGTAAAAATTGCAAAATTCCGTTCTTTAAAAAATCAAAAAAATAACAAACCACAACTATTTGATATACGAGCGTATATCCGATATACGCTCGTGATATAAAAATCACAAGAGACAAGGTAAGAATATTTTTGTATGTGCATGACACTGTAGAAAGACAGCATTGTAGGCCTACAACTGACAAGGTAAAACACTTTACGTGCGTTATAACTTTTAACGCTAGATGTAATAACACACCCATCCACTTTGTAATATAGCCTAGTGATGCTAGCCTATACGAAAGTGTTGCATTTTAAGCTCAAATCTTTGATGCTTTTCGATTTACGCAACTCGTTGATATCGTCCAGTCATTCTTTGTTCGGCTTTCCTCGTCTTTAATTTAAAACTGCGGTCTTTGCCAGTTTTTTTCATCCATACCGCAGATGTGTCCAAAGAGGTTTAAGTTTTTATCTCACTGCTGCTTGCGCAGTGTTTTCTCTTGCTTTGACCTTTCTTTTTATTTAAACATTAGATATTTTCATGTAGCCACGAACGTAGCGCTTATATGCAAAATATGTATAATGTATGTAGCATTTTATGTAAAATGCCAATAGTTTTTCTTCGTCATACTTTAAGAGTTTTTAAAAAGGTATATTGTTTCGAAATATACATGTAGTTTTTCAGTAACTGTATAACTCTGCAATCCATTCCAGTATCGCCACTTTATCGTTTGTAGTGTATAAGTGTATGGTAGAACGAAAGCCACTGAACTATATAGTCTCTTGTCTTTTTATTTTGCAAAGTACTCAGCTTGACTCATCCTTCCACTGTCACTCTGTGGGACGATAAACGAGAATCGGTTTTGGGATTTAGCAATGGGATTAGAAACGTCCAGTGTTCGCAAACCAGGCATAAATATAACCGGTCGGCGGTACAAGGGATCGGCTAAGAATCGCCCGTGTTCAGGGCCTAGTACAGCGCTAGGCCTAGTACTGGTGCCACTGAAATTCGGCGAATCGCCGCTCCGGAAATTAATTTTTACAAGCCAGGACAGCGCTTCGAGAAAATGTTGTCGCAGTCGGAACACTGACACTATAGCCTAGCGTCTACTAAGTCTGCGACCATATCTACTCCTTTGTGATATTCTCTGATACATTCGGTTAATTATTTTGCTATGATTTTTTAAATTATAAGATGCCGGTGTCTAGATGTGACTTTCTTAGCAGTGACAGGATTGTTTGCGTCTTTTTGACATCACGTGTCACAAACGGAGCTTCAAAACGCTCGAGGAAGCCAACTATTGTGGATTACGATAGTATGCCATACTGGCGTGTTCAAAGACAATAATATCATTCACATTACTCGCAAAAATGCTCTGATAATTGACACTGTATATTGAGTTTTTATTGATCCAACTAACATGAATTGACAATTGTGCATAAAATCGCAAGATAAGCATTAAAAATTTTAAAAATCTGAGATGACAAAGAGCACTCGCGGAATATGGACGTCGTGGAGTTTTTCAGCCATTTTTACTCAATAAGCTACGTGAAAATCACGGCATTTTAGCAATGATGATTATAATTATAGCGATATTCTCACTTTGTCGGTGAAAATCGACGTAAAATGAAATAAAACCGAGCGTGACGTCACCGCGCCCCGTGTACTCAGTGACACGCGATTACTAGCCAATTACATTTGACTGCCTGCAGTGCCGGTGATATTTGCGACTGTTCTTCCGGATGCCAGCAGACGGTAACGACGTAATAAACGCCGACACAGGATAGACATGATGGTAGTTTACAGGCGATCTTAACGGCGTAAGTCCGCTGCCTTTTAGTCGTAAGGTTGGCGATCGCTTTAGCGCCGTTAGAACTACGTCCATAAAATGAATCCAAAGAACTGTCGCAATGTCTGCGCCATAGTGGCAGCACTAAAGCGTCGTTTTATTGTTTCATTGTTATATATTATTATTGCTAGACGCAAGCCATTCCGCTAGTTTCTACACAATTACACATTTTTGCACAACGTGGTCCGTCTGTCTGTTTGTCTTCTGTCGTGTTAGATTCAGGCCCGTCGAGAGAGGGGGTAGGAGGTAGTTACCCCGGGCCCCACGACGTTTGTAGGCTTCGCCATCGCTCATAAATAAAAGTGCACCAGAGTAGACATTAAAAAATTAAAAAAAAAATTTTTCTACAGAATCCCCGCGAGAATGTGGTATTACACGTCCCTGGTTATTACATTGGTGTACCCCGCTTAAGCCATTTTACGGATTTAGACGTCATTTGGCAGTGCTACTTGTGTGGTCTGATAACACATTGTGTTAGATAAAATATCCGACTCTTAAACCAAAACATGCAATTGCTGCTGATGTACGAAAAAAAACTGATGTACAATTTACCCGATGACAGCATTGATCATCGATTTCGATTTTTGCAAAATTACATTAGTCTTTGTTATTGTTGTTGTTTCTTATGTTTTTGCTGCTGCTGCTGCCGTTGTTAATTACATTATGACAGTAATTTAGATCTATTAAAGCCTTTAAAAAACCGTTCGTCATATTTTTTGTTGCAATAACTTTGAAAAATACAAACTGGAGTTAACTATTTCGAGTTCTGAAAATCGACTATACGAGCTTGACGCGGCATTTGAGTCGATTGCGCTATCGCTGCTGTATGCCGGTCCATGTTGTCGTTAAGCGTTGGTGCTTTAGCTAGTTCACGTTACTAAATTGCTACAGTCTTGCGGCGCTTGCAGTGCAGACGCCGAGATCCAGCGTAAACCAGTTAGGCTGCCAATTAATTTTGATTTCTTTCAAGTCACTAATGTTTTGCGAGCACGATGATTGATGTACTGTTTATACCTCAAAGCGCTGTGTGGTTATTTGATGCACGTAGTGCCAGTGGCGCACCTATGCCGGAAAACGTGCCGTGACAGAAACTGCGAAGCAAAATGATTATTTTTAGTGTCTAAAATCGTCGTTAAAATTCACTATACAATTTCCATTATTTTCACTGCGTGTCAGCTATTTTGTGCAAATAAAAAGTAACGAGTAACATTTGCGTCGAATTTTAAAAAGTGATATTATTTTCTTACTACGTTTAGTGACGAATGCTTAATAAATGTTAGCTGTTTTGCCGTAAGCTTGAGACAAACTAAATATGCCGTAAGTTTTTGTCAGAAACTTTTTACGTTACACAATACCATCTGATCGAAATGCATAACTGTGCATTTAAAATATAAAAAAACAACTTTAGAAGTTGGTAAAGACACCACTTTCATTCGATCACGCTTAAGTCCACAATGTCATGTTTGGTGTGCCGCGCACATTTTCGTTATGCAACTATAAAGATGAATCTACAAAATAATCTGTCTCTGTTCCAACGCTCAAACCAACGTTAGGACTTCTCTTAGACGTTTAGCCATTGTGTGATTAAAGCGAGGTTTTCATCCAATGCAACGCACACAACGTACGCAACGCAAGCAAGAAAGTACCTAACAAACGCAATATACGCAAGAAAAGTACGCAACGAAACAAATGCAGACGTAGCAAGTGTATGGGCTATAGGCTAGCTGTCGTTGCGTCGGCTACGTCAGTTGCGTTACGTCGGTTGCGTTGCCTACGTTGCATGCGTTGCGCTGGATGAAAACCACGTTTAATGTAGCTGCAGCCGGTGTCACTCATTTGACCTTCAAGTCACGCCCCTTCAACATCAGTTGTTTCGTGTCCGACATGCACAAGCCGCATTGTTAATAATTTATTATCGAATTCATGTATATTCACGCTTGCCGTCGCTGTGCAACTCTACAAACATTCAACGACCATACCGAAATTACGTCAAGATTGTTTCTTTGTTTTTTTCTGACTGTACGTTTTGTCTTTCACCCGTTACAAAAAAGATTTGCTATAAAAAATTAGCTCTATTAAAATTATAACTATACATTATACAATACGATGATTAATACTTTAAAAACACAAATTAGAAGACAAACTATAATTTGGAATTAAGTTGAAAGCGGATCATTTTTCGGCACACCGTTTATGTAGGTGTATAGAAGTAAGCTATGTACATAAGCTATTAATAACGTACCTTTGTGATGCATTTTGCAGAAAAAAAACGAACTGGACGTTGACGGAAAGTCGTCGGTGTAGCAGCTGTTAACAATGCAGACTACGTTGGACAACGAAGCTAACGATCTTCTGCTTCCAACGTTTGATTACAATAATACTACAACAGAGAACACGGATCCAGAACACACCATGGCCATGACGCTGTTACGAACAGTGATCCCGATGATCGTGCTGATGGGAACGGTCGGCAACACGCTGTCGTTCTGCGTTCTGGTGCGTCGAAATATGCGCTCAACGCCGATGTACTTCTACCTGACCCTACTGGCCGTCGCCGACACGTTCGTGCTCTACGTCAGCGCCTTCAAAGTCTGGATCAGAGTTTTGACGCAGTTCGAAGTGCTGCACATGTCCAACGTCGGCTGCAAACTGTTTATGTTCATTCTGCTCTGCTCGTTCTATTTGTCCGCCTGGCTGGTCGTCCTTGTCACTCTCGATAGGTTTCTTGTCGTCTGGTTTCCGTTCCGCGGCTACCTGCTTATGCGCATCCGTCGCGCCAGGTTGACAGCTTTAGTTCTCGCCGTCATTGTCGCCGTTTACAACTTTCACGTTTTCTGGACGATCAGTCTTCACAGATATGGATCATCTCTGATGTGCGACGCGTCTGAAGACAACTTCTTCATGATGCACGTTTTCGAGTACCTCAAACTTGTATCGTACTGCGTTGTGCCGTTCGTTATCGTCATCGCTCTCAACGTTGCGATTCTCCTCAGAATCCACAGAGTCTATACGGACGCCGCAATGCGCCGTGACTGCGGACTTCGAGAGGCCGCAGCCGTGTGCAGGCACCAGCCTCCGTTGGTGGTCCTTGGACCGTTGTCAGTCATTGGACCGTTGTCCACGCCAGTGGCTGACAACGTCGACAACGGCGCGGGTGCGGTGGTGTGGCCGCAGCGTCAGCAGATGGCCGTATCATTACCCAACTCAGTGTCGTCGAGCTCCCGGACCCAGTCACCGCTCAATGTTCAGAAACTTCGTCAGCGTCGACTCACCAGGATGCTGCTCTTCATCTCGTTCGCGTGGCTCGCTCTCACCGCTCCGTTTACGCTTCATTCCTTCCTCCCTGATCCACCGTCTTCGTCGTCGTCATCCGCTGTCAATAATCTCTCCACGTTCACCCCACCGGCATCAATAGATTTTTCGTTCCGTCAACTGATAAAATCTGTTGACACTAATAATCTGACAGTCGACAGATTTCTGTACGAAAGTGATCGCGGAACGTTGCAAAGTATGAACACAACTGTATTCGACCCAAACCAGGCACGAAGTATAGCCACGGAGTCGTTTTTGATGGAGGAACGTCATACATGGTCAGTATCCTCGGCTACTTCCAGCCCCTCGCCATCTATCAGTATCGATCCACCACGTTATTTGTTGGTAAAGACCATCTGCTTTTTGCTAATGTATCTCAACCACGCCATTAACTTTTACCTGTACTGTCTGACTGGGAAGCGTTTTCGCAAGGAGCTGGCGGCGATGCTGAACTGTAGCCGGCTGTCGTTGACGTGCAGAGGCGGCAGCGACGAGTCTGATGTTGCTCCTGCAGCTGCGCCGGTGGATGCGGTGGCAGGTCAGAATGGTCGACGTAATGCTGACGCTCGTCGACTGCCTGCCAACCACCAGGCACCGCCCAGTTCAACATCATCACGGACTCGCTCCGGTTGCGTCATTATGATGAACATGAATCCGCTGCGAAGATCTTCGTACGAACTCAACGATGAGCGATACAGCTGAACTCGACTCACTCGCAGACACTGGAGTCACCAAACTGAAGATGAATTACCGTTTTGAAGTATCTGCAGCCGTTCACGTTGATGCTTTGCAAGTTTTGTGGATTTTGTGGATTATTGCATTCGTACAAGCAGTTTCTGCGCAAATCTCGTTCTAGATAACCCGTATACGATTACCTTGCACAATGGATGAGGGTAAGCAGGCATGTTTTTGACGTTTACGTCGACATTTTCGTTATTTCCAGTAAAATTTAATAGACTGGGTTACTGTAAGGGTTTACGTACATTTCTCGTCTGTTGTGTTAAGTATTATGTTATTTTTTACTGCGTTTTACGTTATCTAGTCTTTTTTGCATAGTGCGAGTTTGCAGTTTGTCAAACGTGTACAACAAATGAACGCGATCATGATGTAATGTTGTAACCTGTCGCAAATAATTGGAAACATCATTAATGACATTTTACAATTGGGTACATATACACGGTGTTTTATAAAAAGGGCCCCTTTTTGTTTTTTCATAATTCACTCAAATGATGATCAATTTATACAAAATTTGTACCAGTTGTAGCTGAAGAAATACTAATTCAAAATATTGCAACAATATATGGCAGTCGATTAAATAGCCTTTGCTAGTCCCGACGTAATGCTGACGTCATAATGTGTCACGAGTACAAGCTGGATAGTCTGACCTAGTGCTGTCAGTTAATCATCATTTGAGTGAACTATTGAAAAAAAACAAAAAGGAGTTCTTTTATGAAACACCGTGTATATAAATTACTTTTGTCTGTTTGAGCGCTCTGATTGTGAATAAAATGAATAAGTAAAGTGAATAAGATATTAAATAAATGAGATATAACAGATATGGCTTTAGTTTGTTTGGTATTCGCAACCAAAGAATAAAGTAAATGCTATAATTTCACGCGTTTGTTTATAGGATTTTTTCCAACTCACAAAGTGTAGGGCAGCACTAATCTCCGTTTTCTTAGCGTCAATCAGACCAGTTTATACTTTGAGACCACGAATAAGGCCTAGGGGACTAATGCATCGCGCTGTGTATCCGTCTACGGCCCAGCTTTTGCTGATATTTATTCCACCCTCTCTGCGAAGAGATGCCAGGCCGAGTTGAGCTGGATGTTTGGTTGGTTATATACCGTGATAATTTACTGCCAATAGATAATCACCCATTTAGGTTATTATTGAAATAACTTTGTTGATTGAGACATTATTGTTACAACTTCACCATGCCGTCGCCAGTGCGACGTTTATTTAAGATTTCTGCTGTTTGAGCTAATTCGGTTTCTGCCCTGTGTCTAATTTATCCGAAGTTGATTCCGACGTATCGACAAGTCGATTGTTGTTGTATTGTTTCTGTGAGTATTTTCGTGCAGTTGTGCGTCCAGTTTATTTATTGCTTCCTGTAAATAATTGTGAACAGTTAATGTGAATTGTGCGGATATTTTGTGAGGTGATCGTGCCCAAGATTGTATGTTCTCGTTGATTAGTTTTTATATGTCTGTCTATTGCTGTATATTTGTATATCGACTTGAATTAACATTCGATAATGCTGTAGGAATAAAAAATCAAGTACTGCTAAAAGCAGTTCAGTTGTTATTAGTTGGTAGTAATTTATTTATTTGATTTGATTGTTGTTACCATAATTGCTCTAAATAAAAAATAACCATTTTTAGGCTATACTAATTTGTTGGTACATAATTATGCTAAGCTACGTGTAAATTGTTTGTGGCATTGGTGGCGTACGTAAAATTGCCGTAGCGTGTTGAGCAACGTTATCTAACATTTAAAAGACTAGTTTTATTTATCGAACACTGTGGTCTTATTCGTACAAGTCGTTTGCGGACATTTTTATCAATGTTATTATCTGGCTACATTTTGTGGTTGCAGTGCACACTATACTGTAAGAGTAGTACTTTATCTGTTCGTCTTTCTGTTCGGTACAATCGTTTAGGCCTACTGTGTTTCGATAGTTAAACATATCATCAGACATTATTTTCTTTTGTTCTGTTTCCAACCTACCCCACAATATACGCGTTAACGTGTGCTGTACTAAACAGTTTCTTTATGGTCAAGGCTCCTATATATTATTTGTTCACTCCTAGAATTGTCTCAGTTCCATGATTTTACTCGAAAGGTCTCGTCGTTTATTTGCTGTGTCTTTGGTTGACTTAAGCCTAAATAATTTAGATCGTCCGCGCTTTTACTTGTAGCCTACTTTGATGGTTTGATGGATTTGGGCGGAACTCGGATTATCGCCGGCTGCAGTCTTCGGCATCCATTTGTTATCCGCTTCTTTCGATCCTTATCGCTCACTTTCGCGCACACTCGGAGTACTTTTTCGGCACTTTATTTTAAACACTTTTTCGTATCTCTGTGTTTTCAGATTTGCGAAACACCCAAAGACAGCGAAATATAATAAAATATGTTACTTATTCTTACTTTTCAGGACGTTTCAGATACAGACCACCGGTTTAACACAGTTTATTATCGAAAAAATATTTTCTATAACAGCGTTGTTGTAGATATGCGTACAATTTTAGACTATCACCAAAGTGGTGAAAAATTGTAATTCAAATATTTTAATCAAGGTATTGTCGCGCCACGAAATATTAAAGACACCAAATTAGCAGTCAAATTTAAAACATATTTCAAAGCAGAAAGCACAGTAGACGGAAAGTCATTGATAGACGTTGAACAGTTACATGAAACGGTACCTAACATTAGGCCAATATATACGGCCGACCATAAGAAAAATATTGACAAACAAATATTAAATTTATGTGACTAAGTTTAAATTAAGGTAAAAATCGCTTTGCAATTTCATGTAAAATGTCAATCACACAGGCCCCGTGAGACACTGTAGCGTCTTTCAAGATATTAGATCGAAGAAATACAGTGTAATAAATACGGTAGCCTACATTATTTCGGATATTTAAGCTTGAACACGCTAATTCTGTATTCACTTGGCACAGCTTAAAGTTATGGTCATGCGTATACAAAAGTAACCAAAATTTGGGATTTCTTAATACTTATGCTCTGTTTATCGTTCACTGAACGGCAATGAGTACGCCGATCAGTTGCAATAATCAGCTCCATTCATTTATTCATTCCTGTGCAGTGGCACCGCGTGAACCAATGAGTGAAGATTGCGGCATGCGGTCGATATTATTAATAAATTTTGCAGGCGTTCACGTGTCGAACAGCTGTATATAGACAGGTCTTCTACGTGTGACTGACCTGTCTGTGTAAGAGTAAATAATTCACGTCGTGCGCTGGTTGGTTATGCGACTTTCAATCGATACGCTAATGTCAGCCGTGTGCCATCACTCATCTTCTCATGCCTCACGACGTCTCAAGGTCGATATTGGGCAAACAGTTATGGTTCACTGCCTGCCAACGGATGTTACTTGTCCTAATCACTTTTGACCAGTAGAACATAGGTCACGAATAATACACGTACGCACACCGCCAGCACTGGGTGAGGTCAAGTTTCGTCTAAGACCAGTTTGGCGGTTTAAGATCAAAGTCAAGACCAAATTTTTCGTATTAGCGAACATTGTAAGTCTAGAACTTTAATATTAAACGAAAGTCTCTATAAAACTTGACCTCGCTCATTGTCTTGATCTGTTGCCTCCAATATTATTGTAGTTGAATTCAGCTACAGAGAGATTAATAGAGCTTACCTTCTAACAACAAGAGACGCTGAAAATTTTCTAAGCCAAAATGTCGCCAGTTTCTACCGACATTACAGTTTATGTGGAATGTATAGATAGTTTTTTTTGCTTTTAACATATTGATGCGACGATTCATTGACGGTCAAATAAATCTTTATTCGAAAAGTTTAACTGACATTATTTAACAGTTTTAGTCTGAAAACTGGCATTACAATCCTGGGCCTGGATTCAAAAATCAAAACTTGTGCGTATATGTAGGTCATCAAGCAAAGCCGATTTTGCTACTGCAAAATTCTAGAAAGATATTATTGCGACTTGCACTGATATCGCCGAAAAATTTCGGCCTGACGTCTGAATAATTCCAGTTGGGTGTCACCTAGGTGTGGTCCGTTAGTTGCCGGTTATAGCCAGTAAAGTCTGATTAACGTTTACGTGTCCGGGTGGAATTTTGCGTCTTCTGAAAGCAACCATATTTTAACACTGTTTCAGTGGTGCTCACGTAGAGACAGTTTCCATTAGACACCCACGCCGTCAGCTTATGCGCCCGCAAGTCGATGGCTGAAACACACATCTATCACTCGCGTACTTCTAGCTGACCGGGAATAGCCCGCGCAATCAGCGCACCACGCGTAAAAGTAATCACGCTTCCGAAATGTTGCGGTGCTTAATGTAACGAAATTTATAGGCATGAACAACACCTCGAATAAAGAGGCGTCATCACTCAATTACGTCCGAAAGCCAAAAATTGTTTCTTCTATTAGTTAGTAAATATTAGTATTATTCGTATTTTAGGCGGAATCGTTTTTGCAGCGCAAGCAATTCCGCATATACTTGCATTTTTTCCTTAACGTGGTCTGTCTGTCTTTTTGTCGTCTGTCATATGTTTGTGCAACATTGGCTCCCATCGTATGGCAGATTTAAATTCTACTTGGCGGGTACGCTGTGTAATCCAATGGCACATTGTGTTAGACGGAGGTCCCTAATATCCCAGGAGAAGGAACGATTTGGGATGTAAAACCCTCAGCCGAAACATGCAATTGCAAACTGCAATCTGCAGCCAAACCGTTAGTTCTATGTTGCCAACTGAGAAAAACAAACAAATAGTTGAGTGTACTTGCTACAGCGATTCTGCCTTTTGCCGCATTACTTTGGTTATTGGTATTCATATACTTGCGGTAACTATAATGCGGACTCCGGAGAGAGTTGAGCGAATTGAATAACATTAACGAAACATTATCAGTAGGCTTAAAAGTAGCAGATGAATTTGACTACAATTCGGCCGTCATCAATATGCAGTCTTGCATGCGTCGAGGAATGACTTTGAACGCGGATGTGGTTCGCTCGGCTGACAACGCATTTCACGCTCGTATTACCACGGAGAATGTTACCTGTTCTGCCACTGTGAGTGTGCGGTACGATAGGCCCCTAACGTTGCCGTCGCTGAAAGCTGATAGATGTACGTCATGGCCAGTATAACAGCTGGCGGTGCGAATAAACAACTTGACGATCGACGTAAACAGGTGACTGAGTGACCAACAGTTGTAACTGATCACCAATTGTTTAACTTAAGTCAAAATTATTTGGATTTCGAAGTAAAGTAAAATTGTTAAAATGACTCAAACACAACCGTAATAAATAAGACAAGTAACAGGAAATAATTTAAATCACAATTTGCTAGTCCTTTGATTTTAATTGTGCTCAACACTCAACACTGTGCGCGCCGACTGTATTACGTCTTACATCTTGTTTTTGTCTGTCCAATGCAATGCAATAGCATTGGACAAAGTACAAAATCACCTGAGCGTCCGTCCGTCCGTCCGTCCAACTTTTCTTAACTTTTCTTTTCTCCTTTCTACCTTCCTCTTTTTCCCCTTTCCTTTCCCTTTTCCTTCTCCTTCCTCCTTTTCCTTTTCCCTTCTTCTTTCCCTTCTCCTTTCCTTTTTCCCATTTTCCTTCTCTTTTCCATATCTCTTCCCCTTTTTCTTCCACTTTCCTTTTCTTTTTTTCCTTTTTCCTTTTTTCCTTTCTTTTTTCTCTTCCCTTTTGCGTTTTCTTTTTTTTCTTTTTTTTTCCTGCCCTTTTTCATTTTCCTTTCTTTCCCTTTCCTTTACCGTCTTTTTTCTTTTCCTTTTCCTTTTCTTTCCTTTTTCCTTTCCACTTTCCCTTCTTCCTTTTTTCCGTGTCCACGTCCGTGCGTCCAACATTTGAGGCGCTATATTTCCGTAACGGTGTAAGAT
>Ga0209367_1003665_pt1 | contig 20972 bp, 12 predicted proteins | sample WorMetLIZISLAND2_FD_187412 | JGI IMG/M metagenome (GOLD analysis project Ga0209367, IMG submission 187412) | Marine gutless worms symbiont microbial communities from Max Planck institute for Marine Microbiology, Germany - Olavius geniculatus... ...
GAAAAAAAAAGGGAAGGGAAGAGAAGGAAAGGAAAGGGAAGGCACAAAAGGTCACGCAAGCGTTATATTTCACCTATTCGTGGGGAAGCCCCCCGTAAACGGATTTTCACCAAATTTTGCACATCAGGAGATATGCTGGATGTAATCATCTGTGCAAATTTTGGTTTGGAAAAATTAAGGGGTTTGGGAAATACGAGGAGTCAAATTTTGGAGTTTCCCATTGAAATGGCTGGTCACCTTTACAACAGGGCTGGCGCTACCGCGCAGCCTGTGATGTAGGTGGGTGTGTCATAGTTTAAGCCGGGTCTGACGCAAAAATTTCCTACCCGTAGCCTAACTCTTAGTTATAGCTCTAAGCCTAACCATAATTCTAGATTGCTATTATAAGCTTTTGGGTGGGGAATTTTTGCAACTGTGCTGTTTAGCTCACCCCCTAACCAATATAATTGTGATGCATCATCTTAATTTTATCAGTTGAAATACGCTTTGCAAGTGTTTCAAATGTCGAGTGAACCTAAATAGACCTAATATGTTTTATGTGATAGTTTGAGATAGGCCACTGTAGGTCAGATTTACTGACATGTCCTAGAATATCTAGGCTAATATTTTGGTGTGGAGAATAAATTGATGATGATGATGATGATGATGATTGGTGCATGAATTCTCATTAAAAGTTTTGTTCACTTTAAGGTAAATGCTTGTTAATCAGAGTTTTTTTGCTGACTTTAACCTTGATTATAATTCTAACTCTAATGCAGTGGTGTAGTCTTTGATACCAATTTTGAGCTGTCTCAAGAACAAAAAAATAAAATCTTTGTCTTGTGCTTGGTCTTGACAAAATGGTCTTGATAATTTCATGAAGTTTGCCAGCAGTTACTATTAATATTTTGACTTAAAATTTTGGCAGTAGTTAACTTGTGGTGCAGTCAAATAATAATAAATTAGGCTAATTATGTTATTATGGTTACCCTGACTGACATTATGTAGCATGTACTCTGTCACATATAATAATCGACGTACATACTTTGACAAAAATTGTTACTCATTGTGACATTGATACGTATGTTGAAACATTTGATGCTGTATTAAAAGTCTTGGTCTTGTTCTGGGTAATGGAAAAAGTCTTGTTTTATATCTTGTGTTTTTGACATCACTGCCCTAATGTGTGTTTCAATATGCATCTATTCTCTTTGCCTGGCTTTGTTGTTTTGCTTGGGTTTGCCGTTTGCACACTGTGCTGTTGATTTCAGATCAGTGAATTTGAGAATTATTACTGAGAAGAATGTGGCTGTTGTGCACCTTCCCGGCTTCAAATATGATGACTTTGATCGTGCAGGTACCATGACTGTCTCTAATTGGTTCTGTCTGTAAATATGCAGCTTGTGAGACTGCTGCTAATTTGAAAACTAGCCTGTACTAAGTACTATCTTAAGGGATATAACTGAATAAAGACTGGCGGTAGTTATTTGCTGATGCTTAGCCATACATAAAAGTTCTAACGATTTAATTAAGCACACAATGAACTAAAATGGGATTTTTTAGCAGAAGTATAAGTTTGTGTAACAACTTGCTTCCGAATTATCAGGATTTATGCCCAAATGTACACAATGGCTTAGACGTAACGCCGCGGCTGATACTGGCATTAACAATTAACTGATCAAACTGCATAGAACTCATTCATGTATTAGATGTATTTTGAGCACATCAGTCAGCTATTTTGTGTCTCCTATGTTCTGTGTGAAATATTTAATACCACAAAATTATTAAATCACCTGGTGCTGTCTGTCGAACTGATAATGAAGAGATGAGCAATCTGATACTGATAATCACCACATAATGTAACAATTTGGAGCATTTGCATTTTACATGGTAGTGGGTTGACGTAAACTACGTGAGGTGGAAAGTGAGTGTACAACATATATTTCTATTGTCTTTGCCATCTGTTTGCCAAAAATTATCAAATTTGGTGGAAATTTGACAAAGTTCTGACAAAAATAAGTTTGAAAATTTTTTTGGGCCCACCTTGTAGATGTATGTTTGGTGGTACTTTTTATAAGAAATAGAACTGAGCCTACTGTTGTTTTTTGGCTTAATTTCACCTCTTATTTTAGCTCATGATAACATTTGTAGAATCTGCTTTTGTGTTGTACTGTGAAAATTTATGACGTTAATTTCAAGATCAGCAATCATTGTTCTATTTAACGCAAATGTAGCGATAGTCCTTTTTCGGTATTTTATTTGTTTACAGAGCACACGACCCGTGTGACGCGGGTGAAGATTGGATTAGTACGTGACTTGTGGAAGGGTGTACGGAGAGAAAGGTTTTGGGGCTTACAGATTTGTGCCTCTGATGCCCCAGGATTGAAGCCGAAGGCAGCAGTGCGTGTGTGGGGTCTTGACGAAAGGGCAGCAAGCTCTTTCCTAGGGAGTGCTATAAGCTCTTGCAGTTGGATTCAGTGTAGATCTCCAGTTGCAAATGCATTTTGGCATAGAATAGCGCAAACACATTGATAACAGCTGCAAGTCTGTGACATGCTATGATGCTACTGATAATCGTGTATGTAGACGGATGCCACACCTGACGCATATTCCTAGAATCATGGGTTTCTAAGGCTCTAGAGCTTCAGTTATTCAGCTATATGCAACTTCTTTGGTGTCAAACTTATTGTAACTCACATAATCTGTGCTGGACCACTAGACACTGTTCTAACAGTACGGATTGGTTGCAGGTCTGCTAAACTTTGCTAAGCTGAACCGGATGGGAGAGACGATGCGGCTGCGAGGACATGGAATATACGAGTACGTGGCGGGGTTTCAGTCGAACATGTTTGGTCGACACTGGAAGTTCAGTCGGGCGTTGTACCGGCGTGCTGCCGTGGACCTACCGATGACGATGAGAGCGTGGTTGAGCGGATGTGGTAGAACATCCATCGACCTGTGTCAGACCTTGGAGGACTCGGCCACTGGTGATCTGCTGGCGTCAGGTGTATGCCGTGTCGTCAACGTGGATCCGCGGACTCAGCGGTCCATTCCGCTGCCGGAAAGACTTCGAGACACGTTGAGGATGGGCGTCGACGACGGACAGACGCGGGGCGAACGGTTTCCAATAATCCAGCCGCCGGCCGCGGTTCCAGATCGGTCGTTTTCCTGTCGGATGACGGTGCGTCATGATGACATGGATTTCTTGTTTCACACGACGCAGGGTGCTTACCTGTTCTTCGCACGCGAGTGTGCCGCCCAGGCAGCGAAGGCCGGCTTTTATTTCCAATTCAGCGACGACATAGCATTTCACCTGGCCAGTGAAACGACCGGTGTACATTTCGCTGAGTCCTTCGCGGGAGATGAGCTGAAAGTTTCGACCTGGGAAGATTCCAACTGTCCCTTGCTGCTGCATTTCACCGTCTCCAAGGATGGCAACATCATATATTACGCTACTGTGCACTACTTCGATGATGACACGACAGTGACAGCATGACTGTGCTCGTGATAAAATGGCCACATCATCGCTTAAACACTATTAGTCTGCTGGTATCAGTTTTAGCCAGTTGCTTTTAATAGGCCTAAGTGTCAATTCATTAATTTCATTGGTCAGTTGCTAATATCGTTAGTTCTTGACTTTGACCTTGACCTTGACTTTAGTTCAGTAATTTTAATTTTACTTATGCACTTTGTGGTGTTTTATTGGTGTATGTTGAGTGATGGGAAAGGTTTAACACACAGCTGCGTGGTCGACGGTCGGTCGTCCTAGTCTACAAGGCTACACTGTCGTATGTTTGTTCATGCTTAAATGCACTGGTGGCTTATCGATACGTTTCCCACTGTAGACAATGTGGTATAGACATGTACGCAGTACGAGCACGAGCGTAAAGTAACAGTAACAAGAAGCCCATCTGCCGCTAAGGAGGGCCGAACGTTTCTGAGATACGGCGACTGAAACCTTGCATTGAATGCCAAACCGCTGCACCCGGAGACATGGCTACTGTGTTGACAGGCTAGGCCTATAGCCTATAGAAACTCGTTGTCGCCCTGTCCGACGGCACCATCGCCGACCCCCTACGACTTACTATTCAGCCACAATACCGCAAGAGTGGCATAGCAGAATGCCTAATGACTCCTCAAGATCATCCAAGGTCAGTGATTTTTATTTCATCTGAAAGGGCTTAGGCGACTTTGTATTGGTGATCAATAGCAACCTAAGCCCCATCTTTCACCGTTTAGCCGCAGTAGCCTACATCCGTTACACACAGACAGACGGACGGACGACGGACAGCTCTAGACGACAACTCGTATCAAAGGGCCAGACAAAAGCTTACGGCTTAATGGTCGGCTCAAGAGTGGAATGTAATGAAGTGAACTGAAATCGTGGGCGGCGCTAGAGGGGGGACAGCTGCCCTTTCGTGCTCTCCCCATTGCCCCCCCAACTGCCTCAGAAAAAAAAATTGATGGTGATAAAGTGCCCTCTGGCTAAATGGCTAAATGTGGCACGTGCTTTCCAAAGGCGATTCAAATAATATCCTTTTGTAGTCTACAAAACCAGTTTATGATCAGCAGTGTAAAAGTAAAAGACTTGAGATTTGGAAAGTGGACAGTCGACTTCTCTAATTGCGACAAGGTTGCTGACTTGCTATGCGAGTTTGCAGCTATCACGACATTTAGTCCCACCATTTTCTTCAAAAAAAGCGATTTAATAGTCTTTGCTTCTTCGTAAATAAAAACATTTAATTCGTGAAATATGCGCGATTTGATCCCAGTTTAGTTGTTTAGGAATGCGTCGTCGTCCTCATCCGGTTGGCTGCGGCGGCGGTTCTTTTAATGCGGATTTGTCAGCGAAGTTGAAGCGAGCGGTGAGTAACGGCGACACGACAGCCGTGCGCCGTCTCCTCAAGGGTGGAGTCGAGTGCAGCAGTGCTACATTCTGGGTAGGCACTCCTCTCAGTCAGTTAGTGCAAGCTAGTACTGATCACTGCAAGAGGTTGGGGTTTATTTTTGCACGGTGATACGTTCAGATCAGCTATCTGATAATTGTTGTCAAAAATTGATATGCTCAGATTTTTCGCCGATCTGAGAATGCAGCATATATTGATAAATTCAGATTGTGACAGATCTGCTGCATAGACGACACTTACTGTTCCTTAGGTATTGGAAGAGTGAGATTACCACCTGCCAGGGCAACATGCAGCGTCTGTGGAGGACACCTCACAGCACTGTCTGCGAGACTGCTAGTGGTGATGCAGGCGATCATACAGCTGAGGAATTTGCGACTTTCTTCACAGCCAAGATTGCGTCTGTTCGTGCGTCTATTGCTGCAACACCGTTGTATGACGTCCCGTACAAGTTGACTCTAATACTTGAAGACTGGACCACTGTAATGGCTGAGAAAGTCAAGAAGCTGATTGGCGTTTAGATCCAGTCCGTACATGGCTAGTTAAGGATTTTTGCGGGCTGCTGTACAACCTCGCTTTGCTTTTGCTCAGTAATGCAGTTGTGTTACAGTGATCCAGTAACCCTGTGATATTCAATAGGTCTCGTAAACTTTATTCGGGAGAAGCTCGGTTATCGAAAGTTTTGATAGTTCAAAGGTTCAGTAGTCTAAAAGTTTTAAGGTTTCTTTCTATATACTTTCACAGATGTTGACTCGATCTACACATTTTTTCCCAACTAGGGTCGGGGTTAGGGATGCCAGCTTACACCTTTGGACTATCAAATTTTCTGATTATAGACACATGACCTTGTACTCATATAATAGTTTAAATAGTGTAGTAGCAATTAATCAGTTGATGATAAATAAGAGCAGGCTTATTTTGTGATACACTCCCATCTTGATATGACTGGTGAGTACAGAATCGACTCAGTGCCATTGGGACACTAACAGAATTATTGTGTCAATATGCAGAACCATACTACGTTTTCTACTTTAATTTTAGGCCAAAAAATTTTCTAAGTTTTCTGAGAGTGCACAGCCTCTATAACCAGGACCGCATTCTCATTCAAAATGATTACGTAAACTACACACCACGTCATAGTTCTTGATCCTTTGTGGGTGGAGCCCATTTCACTTTTTGACACAGCTAACTTGGCTGTCTTATGTCCTATGCTGTTCACAGATGTTTTGAAACGTTATCTCAAAAGGTAGGTTTTTGCACAGTATTAGTAATGTTCATGATATAAATGTGTGTTTGCTGTAGTTTGATGGAAGTCTGCTTCATGAGGCTGTTGCATCTTCTTCGCCAACAATGGTCCGGATGCTGCTTGATGCAAAAGCCGAAGTTGATGCTTGCTCCAAGGTGTTTATACTCAGTCAAGACTCTATTAATTAGACTGGTTTCATCTAATAAGACCACCCATTCTATTTGATGGTTAACAGTGACCAAAAAGACTGGTTAACTGGTTAACCATGGGAACTGCTTTACAGTTGTCATGGTTTCACACTGGCTGAAGTCAGTTGGTTTCAGTTTGGTTTTGGGGAAAAAACTGCAGTTTTAGTTTGGTAGTAATTGGTACAGTTTGGTTTTAGCACTACAGCTATGCATATATGAGGCTGAATTCCTATAGGCTGTCAATAGTAAGCATGTCTCTAACTGCTACAGTGTGTCCATGTGCTGCTGAATAATATCACCTTTTGTAATTTTTGCTGTTTTCGATGTACTAGTCTTTAGGTCTAAATGTTGTTGTCAACAATTGTAAGAACTGATGTTTTTGTACATTTATATTTGCTGTTTTATTACTGAAATGGCGTTTTCCTACAGGTGATCAATTACAGAAATATCTGGCCCCAGATATGTTACTCTTACAATCTTGACCTTTGGGATCATGTAACATTCAACTTTTTATGGGAGTTTTCTGTGGATGGTCATAGTGTTGATACGGTTTCCCACTGGCCAAAATTTGTTGGTTTTGGTTCGGTTTGGGGGGGGGGGGAACCGCGGATTCAGTTGGTTTCGGTTTACTGCCAGTGCTGTGAAGTCTAGACGTCACAATTGAAAACCAATTTAATCTTCACTGAATCAAACTAACAACACACTATTGCCTTTGCGCATGGAAAACAAAGAAAAATTCTGAAAGATTGAAGTTTAAACACATGTGATTAGTGAAAAATGAGAGAAGTAATTCATATTGTACACCATCAACTACCGGAAGTACAACACTCAGGAAAGGACCAACTAAAATTTGTGACACTCGCAGATGTAAGTTGACCCAAATGAATTCAGCCCGAAGTAAGTAAGTAACAAAACACATATCGTAATTTATAGTGTTAACTGTTAAACTATAATAACCTCGAACATGCTAGGTGTGCTAGTGAACTAGAAGTATTCCACCATTAATTGTACATTAAATTTGAAGTCTGATTCGGATTGGATTGGCGCTTATCCAATGACGCTCATGACATCTGGATGTACGCGCTGGCTTTATTTATCACGATTTCAGTTGATGCCGGTGATGTCATACTGCAACCCCTTCCATGCGCCGCGCTCAGCTGTCATACTGGCGGCCGTCATCAGGGGGTCACAGTAGGCCTTAAGGCACCTGATAGATGTGTCGTCACATTGGCAGCAAAGTCGGATTTCATGAAATAAAATCATTTGTACCGACCTCGTTTGTTTGACTCAGTTATATTTGCGTCGGTGTTTAGGGCGTGCATTCCTACAAATCTCGGGACCTACTGAGTATTACTGGGCGTGTGCCTAAGGGCACAGGCCTAGATCCTGAGCTGGTGGCAGTGGTGTATAACAGCTGAATGGTGGATGCCCTCATGCATGTTATAGACTCAGCACGTCATTAGTGTTGTTATGACAAGGTACATCTCTGTGCCTGTCTGCAACCGTTTTTACGTGTGAGAGCTAGCAGTGTGTATTAGCTATGGTAACTAATTATGTCCATCTGTCTGTCAGTCTGTCCATCTGTCCGTCACAACCAGGTACCAATTCAAGCCCAGGTGAGATAGAGAGTTAGGAGTTTTACCATATGATAGGTTTATGTCTCTAGTATTTTGTGACAAAATTTTATGCTGCTGGGTGAGGGGTCCCCTCCCCCGAATGAGGGGAGAAAAAGGGGCAAATGCAAGCCTGACCCGTAGACCCGACGTAAGAATAACTCTACAGTGTTTGCAAGGTGGCACCATGCAACTTAACTCGTTATGTGATCGAGATGGATATTTTGGTATTTGTATATTAACTTAATGTGAACATCCCAATTTTTAGCTAAACTACTGAATGGATTTGGAAACGGTTTGGACTGCTGGAATCCTTATCCAATACGCTTTCCAATGGTACGGGATTCGCATATCCAGACTTAGTGGAAAATGTTAATTTTGACTCAGTAGGTTGAAAAGGGGTGTGGCCCCTGTCAGAAAAATATTACACATTTCGTCAAGTCAAAGTATGGGAATTAGAACGAATGGCAAGAAATACCAAATATTGCATTCGTTAATGTGGCAAATAGGGATTTTGGTGATGTATAGTTTTTATGGAAACTTGATGAAAAATATGAGATTGATCATCGGCTATCGATTATGGGGGCACCTTTACATAATTGGGGGACTCACTGTAGTTATAGAAAAGGGGTTAAGAAAAGGTTAGAGTTCTTTCTTGGCTATATCTTAATAACTACCGCACTGATTACTACGATGTTGACGGCTACTGAAAGAGGAAAGGACTGGGTATTTCTAGGAATAGGTGTTAGAATTTATCAAATGGAACTCAGATTTTATAGGAAGGTTTAAAGTTGCAGGTACCCATCTTAGCGGTAACCTAAGATAAGATGGCGTGAATGATCTGTTTTTTGGCAAAATTTAGCATTGTTATCATAACAATCAGTGGTGACGTGCTTGTTAATGGTATAAAAATCAATGTCCTTGTACGATCTTGAACCTAGAAAATAGAGGATGTGATAGTGATTTTGTGCAATTTTTGGCTGCAGAAGAGTGAAGTGTGACGAAATGGATGGAGATAAACCGATATTAGCTGCAAACTAGAACTGCCATAAACTCTCGTGCATCTCATGAGCATTAGCTCAGATTTCTAGTCATGATAAACAAGCCAGTAGCAGAAACATAACCACTTTTTAGGAGGGTACACCTCTTTGACACCCGCTTGTGCAGACATCCTTGAACGTAGGGGGTCGGGACTTAGACTGCTGTAATCCACATTCAATGGTGAAAATTTCATATGGGAGTTGTCTTGGTATATCTCCAGCCATTTTGGCGCAATTTACTCTTGAATTGTGCATCGCAGCTCGAAATCACGAAAATTGAAGGTTCAGAGTCATTCAAGGTCATCGATGTTGACATTTCTAAAAAGCTCGTCGCCAGTGCTTGTTATGATAAGCAGCACGTCTGTGCCTATCTGCAACCATTTTCACGCTAGACGAGCCAATACCGGTAAAATCACGTCTTTTTAGAGGGGGTGTCTCTCTTTCGCCCCCTCGTTTGTGGTGACTACCTGTGACCCAGCGGCATGAAATTTGTCACAAAATATTAGAGACTCTAGGCTATCATATAGTGAAAACTTGAAGTCTCTATCTCACCTGGCTTGAATCGGTACCGGGTCGTGATGGACAGACAGACAAAATTACCGTAGCTAATACGTGCTCGCGTAAAAGTTGAAAGTAGTCACTCCTGCAGTGCATTGCCCTAGTGAATGGTACATTACAGGATGGTCGTACAGCGCTGCACATGGCGTGCCGGAGTGGGCAGGAGGAGTTGGTTCAGATGCTGCTGAATGCTGGAGCTTCAGTCAATGCACTCACCAAGGTACAGTTACATATATATGTCAGTGTGCTTATTTCCATTTGACTTCATTCATTTATTGATTAGTTTTAACTCTGCCCATGTTAGTTAGTCATGTTTAGCTACAAAGATCTTTAACGAATTGTAGTTTATATCTAACAGGAAGACATGTTTAATTGAACTAGTATATATGTAGCAGGCAAAAATGTTTTGTTTGTAATTATGTTTTGTTAGTGAAGTATGTAGGTAATTTTATGTCTGTTACAGTTATAACATGAAGCTGGGCCAAAATCCACAAGTTATGATGCTATGATGGCTGAGATCTGACCTATATACAGGACAGGCAGTGTGTCGGCTAGGCTGGTGAAAATTTGATATTTTTTTCAGTCAAAAAAAAGCCGAAAAGTGGGTAGTCTTCTTCAGGGCTTGCCATTTTAAAGCGACAGGCGATTGAACAAGTAATTTGAGCAAAGCTCACATGACACGCAATAGCAGCGGTCCTGCCACTTTGGAAATCAGTGTACAGCAATAAGATGCATTTTGAAAAAGTACTTAAATTTGAGGCCTCCCTATTGAAGACACCTTGAATTTAAAAGATTGAAACTTATATTCTTAAAATGTACGTTCTATGCTAGAAATGTCATACATGGGTTGTCCAGGTCCATCTCCAGCCATTTCGGTGCAATTCATTCTTAAAATATGTGATGCAGCTGGAAATCGCAAAAAAATATTAAAAACCCATATTTTGGGGGTTCAAGGTCATTCAAGGTCATAGACGTTGACACCAGTCAAACGTTTGTTACTATTGCTTGTTATGATAAGCAGCATGTCTGTGCCTATCTGCAACCGTTTTCATGCTACACGAGATAATTGCAGTAAAATAACCACTTTTTAGGGGGTAGCCGTCTTTGACGTTCGCCTGCGCTGGCCTCCTTGAACTTAGGGGGTCGGGACTTAGACTGCTGAAATCTACGTTTAATGCTGAAAATTTCATATGCAGGTTGTCTTGGTCTTTTTCCAGCCATTTCATCACAATTCAGTGTTGAAATGTGCGCTGCATCCAACAATGGTGAAAAAGTTCACTAAAAACTCTTTTTGGCAGGGGGGATTCAGGGTCATTGAAGGTCATCGATGTTGATAAATCTAAAAAGCCTGTCACCAGTGCTTGTTATGATAAGCAGCATGTCTGTACCTATCTGCAACTGTTTTTACGCTACACGAGCCAACAGCGTTAAAATAACCACTTTTTAGTGGGGTAGCCGTTTTTGACGCCCGCCTGCGCTGGCCTCCTTGAACCTAGGGGGTCGTGACTTGGACTGTTGAAATCAACGTTTAATGCTGAAAATTTAGTACACATGTTGTCTTGGTCTATCTTCAGCCATTTTGTCGCAGTTCAGTGTTTAAATGTGCGCTGCATCCAAAAATTGTGAAAAATTCACTAAAACACCCTTTTGAGGAGTTCAAGGTCAATCAAGGTCATCGATATTGAGAAATCTAAAAAGCCTGTCACCAGTGCTTGGTATGATAAGCAGCATATCTGTACCTATCTGCAACCGTTTTCACACTGAATGAGCCAATAACGACAAAATAACGTCTTATTAGAGGGTTACCCCTCTTTGACGCCCTCCTTTAGGGGGAACCTCCACACCCAGGGGCACGAAATTTCGTCACAAAAACTATAAACCTTGAGGCAGCCAATGGTGAAGATTTCGTGATCCTAGCTTGCACCGTTTTTATGCAATACAGCAGTGTGATGGACAGACAGATGGATACATACAAACAGACAGACGCCCAGGCCATGGTTAAGACGCTATCGCGCGTAAAAATCGATGGCGCCGAACATGGTAGGCAATCAATAGGCGATTGATTATGACAGGGAACAGTATAGTACCACCGTTGATAGTAGATGCTAAGATCAGTCTCTCCCCTGACCACCAAGAAGCAACCGCTTTCAAGTCGCACCAGCCCTTCCTTTTCCTCTCTTTTCCTTTTCCCTTCTTTTTTTCTTATCCAATTTTTCCCCTTTTTTTCAAAACATTTAACTAGGGCCTACAAAATTGTAAATGCATTTGTACTAATTTTAGAGCTTTAAAACTCATCTTAAGGTAATATTTCCAACTGTCGATGAAGTGAATGCCCATAGCTAAGATTAAGGCTTATTAATAAGCGCTTACAGATCTAAAGCAAAAACAGAGCAACAATGCTGCAAATGAAATATTAAGACGTAGTAGCAGAAAAAAAAATTGTAGAAAACCAGTATCTTTTGAAAGATTTTTCGTATCGTTTGCAGCTGCTAAAGTTCGCTTCTCAAATCTCAATTACCAGACGGTGGCAGAGTGAGAAATGACCGATTGAAAATTTGTATCAACCTGGTGTCCAAAAATCATTGGGTGTGCCCAGCAAGTAGGCGATCAAAAAGTGATCACCTGGCAGGCATTTAGGCGATTGATTTAGGTGATCGACTGCTCGATCATCTCAAACGGCAAGCGCTGACCTTCTTGTTTAGTGCCCTGGTCTGATATTTGCTAGACTAGAACAGTGCAAGACTGCTGAAAAGTGAATGGGTCGGCTGAGTCATTCAGGATGATGTTAAGTTCTGGCCGAGATACCATTGGCTTGTTTATGTGTATGTGTGGTTGCATGAAGGACCGCCGGTCTTCTCTGCACCTGGCTCTGTGGAGAGGTCATGAAGCCGTGGCATTGTGTCTGATGGACCATGGAGCCAACGTCAACCATCGTGATGAAGTCTGTGTGCTTTTTCACTTATAATGTCTTCTTCACTTTGCACGTCTTTACCTTTTATGTTATTACATTCTGTTTGAAAATTAGTTGTTTTGACACTGTCAGATGAGCGACAGGAAAGACATACTAGATGTATGCTTTTGTTAATTGGCTTAAATGCTTCTTCTGGGAATGACTTAAGAAAGCGGTCTAGTTAAGCAGAAACCGAGTGTGTGACGTACTTTTGCCTTCATGCTGTTGTATTAGCAGAGCTTACCGAGATCAATATTAAGTGCATCAGTAAGTTTCTTTAATGTACGTTAATCGACTTGTCCACTAAAAATGCTACTTTGTTAGAGAAAATTTAGAAAATGTAGCTTAACTAAACCACAGTTAACATGTAATGTTGTGCATGTTGTGCTGGCCTACACATTATCTATTTCGCATCTTACTCCACTGCTATATTTCCAGTGGTCAACTAAAGCTCAGAATCGTGCTGTTTATTGTCACTGAAGTCATACTTTATGTATGAGTCAGTGCTTTGGTGATGGGAAGAGCTCCAAGCCTGTAGATAACTTTGAACGCTTAACCCATTGAAATGCTTTTCTTGGCTATGCATATTTGAATGCAGTGTCTTGGTTTCAACTTGTGTTTCACTTTGTGTAAGATTGTGTTTTGTAAACAGGCAAGGTTTACTGTGCATCTTGCCGTATGTGGTTTATCATGCATCCAGCCTTATCCTCAGCCAGGCAGGCTGGTACTCGACATGAAGGGATGGAAGCATAGGAAGGCTGAGTTGGACTTGATGACTTGTTATAAACTAAAACTGTTTCACCTGTTTGCATATAGTGAGTAGTAACCACTTGATACCGACCCGATCTGGAGTTAAACCAACAACTTCTTTTATCTTGCATCCAACACCCACCGTTATGCCACCATAGCAGACCTAGATGGACCGATATCATGAATGTAATGCAGGATGGCACAGCAGCTCTGCACTGGGCTGCCAAGACAACTCTGCTACGCTCCGTCATCCGGTTGCTCGAACTTGGAGCTGATGTCAATGCTGCTGATAAGGTTTGTCTAGCAATATCTGACTGACCGTATATCTCAGATAAGGTTTAACTTTACGGCAGACAATTTGTTGTTATTGTTGCTCCGGTTATTTTTCCACAAGTAGGCATACTGTCAGTTCGGTAATTTGAAGCTGCCAAAAAGCTCATAACATGCAAAGTTGCAAATGTGTTCGTGGGGCAGCGATATAAACAATACCAGAATCTAATGGTGACCAAGACCATTATATAAAGGAATATTTGTGGTGATTTTATTGACATATGTATTTAGATGAGTAGTCCTGATTGCTGATAAAGTGCAGTGAAGATTGAACAGACAAACCACTCAGCGTAGGCACAGACATCATGAACAAAATTGGATATTAATGAGCTAGGTTGATTGGCTGGTTAAGAATGAGAGTGGCTCTCACTGGTAACGGATACTGGATTCGATTAGTTTTGCGGCTCAGTTGTTGTAAACACTGATATTACGTGTGGTGGTTACTCAGCATGGAAGGACAGCGCTACATGAAGCTCTGAGTTCAACAGGCAACGGACTGATTGTCAAGTCGCTGCTAATCCATGGCGCCGACCCAAACGCTGCACCGAAGGTAAACTACACAGTGATCCATAATTACGGCAACCCTTGGTTTTTATTGAATAACTCCGTGAAACATTGGCCAATTTTGGTAATTTATAGCAGGCAGCATTACAAAGAAACTTGTGACTGTAGTTTAGCTCACCTCACCTTAATACTGTCGCTACACTACCTTATGAAATGCAGAAGTCGTAGTTTGGCCATTTACAACAATGAATTCATACTGGGTAACACATGCGTGGTCTCAGAAATGATTAATTTAATAGTGACAAACACGAGTAACACTTATTATATCTCAAAAAGTCACACGTGTTTTATCACATTATCCGTATTACAGCATGTGCTCAAAATGTCCTTCTGCAGCACGAACGTAAGTGGTAGACATTGATGCCACTCACCAACAGCATGTTCAATAACGCACAACCCAGAGCAGCTCACTCGCTGTTGATGCATCATTTCAGTTCGTCGACATACGATATTAAAATGAATATCATAATTGTTATATACTAAACAAACTGTCAATGATTTTGTGGTCTTAATGATTTTCTCAGCCGACACATGCGCTACAGAGTAGGAATTCATTGTTGTAAATGGCCAAACTACGACTTTAGCATTTCACAAGGTAGTGTAGCGACAGTATTTAGGTGAGATGGGCTAAACTACAGTCATTTACGTCAAATTTCTTTGTAATGTTGCATGCCAAAAATTATCATAATTGGCCAGTGTTTCACGGAGTTATTCAATAAAAACCAAGGGTTCCTGTAATTATGAATCACCGTGTAATAGCTCATTGGTGGTACTTTGTCCTCATAATAGAGGTGGATTAATTTCTGGGTTAACGTTGTGACGTTGTCGATGTCTGTCAACACACCATCTACTGTAAGCCTTCTATCTCCCATTGTCGATTTTTGTCAACATTCGCCTTCTACCTAGCACTCAAGTTTTGTCAACGTCTGCCTCAAAAGAGTTAATGCATTAGTCTTGATAAACAAAATGAGGTTACCCTACATCAGGCCCGGTTAGTAGTTAGATGGGTGACAGTTTAAGAGTAGGTTAACCAACCACTCGGGTCAACACAGCCTTCCACTTTCTGTGGGTTAGTAAAATAAGTGTCAGCTTTTGGGTTGAGCATAGTAAATGGTGATGCAAATGTGGTACTATAGCTGACCTTAGGTATATTCGTGGCTCACTCGGCTGTTGGGCACAGTTCAGCATTCCATCACATGAACCTATTGAATTTTTTCAATGACTAGCACTATTCATGTTTAATATATTACTATTACGAGTGTATCATTACAGCACTGTTCACTAGAATAAATTGAGTAATTTAGTTTTTTATACAGATGCCTTTTCTGATGTTACTCTAGGTTAGGTCAGTGATCAAAATTAACTTTATTGTGGTTGTTGTTAGAACATGACTTTTTACAGGCCAGCCACCCTTCCAACTATCGGTAGGAAGATAAAAATCCACACTGATTAATTGGAGTTGTTTTTAAATGAAAGTAAAACATTTTATGTCAGTTCTCTTACTAATTTAGCAACGATACATCATCTAGCAGTGTGTTGTTGTTTGCTGCAGATTGCAGGCATGACAACAATGAAGCTGGTTCTACGACACCGAGAATGTGACACCAATAATCTTGCATCCATGCTACTCAACGCTGGGTACCATCTGCAACCAGACGACGTGATAGTTACTCCGACATCACAAAACTGGCTGCGGAGAGTCCCAGAAACACCTTCATGTGTTTCCTGGACACTTCCGGTATTTTGGACTCACCAATCGACAGTGTCGACGTTAACGCATCTGTGTAGACTTTGTCTGCGGCGTTCAGTTGCTGTCGGCTGTCGTGGTCGACGATTTGTCGGTAATCTTCAGCACCTTCCGTTGCCGCCTCTACTGAAAGACTTTGTGGCATTCAGTGGCGAGTTTGCACTTGACATTCGCTAGTGGCCTGCACTTTGCTGCTGCTGATTAGTGATTGCAATCTTGGGATTGAATTGTCAGTCCCGGGCTCCAGGATTGAGAAATTTGTAATTTCAGGATCCCATTTCGAAATTAGGCTTACAGATCGTATTGGTATCCCCAATGGACTTATTTCATGCATAGGAGATGTAGTATACACCCATACAGAAGGTATATCCGAACTGTAGAAAGTAACATTATGACTGCTGTGATACAAAATTACAGTGCACAACAAAGAGTAAGACCCTGGCACTCATAAATATTTTATTCATCTGACGATTAAAATTTTTATCTGTAACATTTAGTATATGAAAAAGTACAGTTTTAACTAATTTTTGTAATCCTGAAATCCCGGGATTGAGACACCACCAGTCCTGGCAAAAACGGCTGGGATCCCAGGATTCAGGATCCCGGGATTGCAATCCCTACTGCCGATGGCATGCTATGAGTGCTGTTTGCTTACTTATTTACTAACTTCTTGTGGCCAGTTTCATCACCTCTACATTTGGCAAAAAAGTGTTCCTCACCACATGTGAAACAGTCAAAGATGTTGACCCTGTGCTGAAATAATATGCAGCTGTCCATTTATAGCTACATGCACCCGCTATCTGCACTGTACCTGGCCCAAACTCTAGCCCTGACCTTTGATATTTTTGAGCTAAAAACTGGCACACTGATGCCGTCAGGACGTCCATATCAATTGCTGCCTTTTATTTCTCAGTTAGGAGCCCTACTGGACAGATGGACAAAATACGTTAGGCTATATAATGCAGTGTAATGTGAAATGATGTTTTGTTACAGCAGTCTGAATGCCTGACATAACCTCAGCTTGTACTTGAGACCCAGTTTGTGTTGACACATTATCAACTTGCCACATAAAAATTTTCCTTTGTGCTGTGATTGTTACTTCAAACAGGCCTGTGCTGTAACACATGCTTCCATTGCTTTTTGTGGAAACAGTGTATGCGAAGCTTTTTGTTGCACGCTGTGTAAAGCGCTGATTTAGTAGACATAATGCCAATAACAGCCAGTGGCGTTGTGAGTTAGAAAAGTAGGTGGAACAGGAAGTTGCAATTTTTTCGACAGACAGATGCAAATTTCCAACAAAGTATGCCCTCAGGACGTCCATATCAATTTCTGCCTTTTATTTCTCAGTCAGAAGCCCTACCGGACAGACGGACAAAATACGTTAGGCTATATATAATGGAGTGTAATGTGAAATGACTGTTGAAATGACTGGGTGCTTAAAAACTTAAATTTTACCCCTAAATTTTACATTTGTGCTCAAAAATTTAGGGGAGGGGCACCACAACGCCACTGAATTAACAACGTCATACCAGGCAGGATGGCACCATGTGGACATCCGACTTGTATTGAAGACTTCAGAAAGAAGTTTTATGTTACGTCACTGGCATAGCCATATAGGGGCACTGCGAACCTACCTAGGAACCTACTCATAAACTCAAAATAGTGCCAAAAATGACCATAACACTTCATTTTTAGACAAAAATTCCTGGGGAGGGGCTGTGCCCTTTCCTCGTACCTTTCACCTGGTGGAGATGGGACACCCCTTCCTGACCCTCCTCTCAAGTGCCACTCTACATCCAGGTTCTAGTTATTCCACTGCATTATGTTGTCTGTTGACTGCGTTAATTGTGTCTGTATATTGCGAAACAGATATAACGCATATGTGACATAATAGACACGCCAAGTATATATAAACAAGTTATTGTGATATAATTAATGCAAATTGCACACATTGATTGAGGAAAAGCAATGTCAGTACTTCAGTCACAGGCTTTTGGTTCAGAAATACAGAAAACGTCGCAATGAACACAACGTGACGACAGACGACTGTGGCACCTTCTGCGCTTCCTCTGTAGCCAGGACCTTACGAGGTTGTCCCTTAAATTTGGCCAAGTCCCTAACATATTTTTATTAATGACAGTTGTAAGCTTAAGCTAATTTTTGGAAGTCTAAGAAGTTCAGGTCGTAACTGAACCTACGTTTCAAAACCCAAAATAAGACTATTTTTTACTCCTCGCGCGCTACGTTCCTAATGTAGCGAAGAGGAGTATTTAAGATCAGTGTAATATTACGGACCGACCGACGACCGACCAACGACCGACCTCTGTTCCTGGAAGAGCCTTCCTGGAAGAACTTCAAACGGCCATATCTCCATAGATAGACGCATGGTCACTATGAACAAGACCATGCGTCTATCTAGCACCGTTATGGAGGTATGGTGCCTCAAAGATAATGGGGTCACGAGTTTGAGCTTTTGGGGTCACGTGACGTGATGACGTCAGTTGCACGGTTGATGCTGTCGGCGAGGTGATGCTGTCGGCAACGCTATTTGCGGTGTGAAAAGAAAGGAACTAAAAGCAGTTAAAAGAATACAAAAGAAAATAATGCGCGCGAGGAGTACATTAGATTGGTCACAATCTAAAATATTTCTTGGTGTCCTTGAAGCGCTTCCAGACCATACTTTGGTCTTGAGGACTACATCACTGTGAATTACCGAAAGACAGAAAATACCCAATACTATAATGTAGAAAATACTTTAATACAGAAAAATGAAATTCGAAAAATGAAATTTGATCAAACTGGGTATGATAGTTATCAAAAAATAAAATACTAAATAAAAGAAACAAGTCAAGCTACAGAATAAAAAGGTTCAACAGTATATACCAGCTGTCTATAAATAGCAAAATAAACGGAAAAAGACTGTTAATTTCATACGTTTCTACTATGCTAGCAAACACTGTGATTTGTTGCTCGGGACGTGAAATACTTGAGAAAAATTACAGCAGCAACAGTCGCAACATGGAAGTCCTCTTAACACGGTCATCTCTTTCCAACCAGGGCAACAGCACATGGCTCTGTTCGGGGTAAATGTAAAAAGTAAAAAAAATTAGGGGCTGAAACATTTTTGTTAAATTTAGGGGCAAAATTGAAATTCTGATCACTCATAATCTGATATGTCAAAAATTTGCAGCTGTTTGGCGGAATTTTGTCTGAAATTTAAATCGTCTGTCAGATAATTGCAACTTCTTATCCGTATAACATAGTAGTAGTAGTAGTAGTAGTAGTAGTAGGCCTAATGGTCGGATCTCTACAGTGTGGGTCAGAAAATTTTACACCGCTAAAGTTTTTTGACCTTCATTTTCTCTGAGTGAGCGCGCGTAATATGGCATAAGTTAATCGAATTTAAAATAATTGAATAAAGCTCTGTAATTTGGCGTAGATTTGAACGTCGAATATGCATGTAAAATATGGCTTTAAATTTTTTTTCAGTCTTTGAAAGATAAAGTTCATAAAACTTTAAGGGTGCGAAATATAATGGCTCACGCTGTAGAGATCTTTCGGCCTGTTAGTGGTTATAACATTTTCAATAGTATTAATCCAGTGCAGCAAAATTATCGATTATTTACCCATTTAATTCAGGCTGGCAGATGTCACTAACCACTCCACACACTGACTGACTGTTAATTCATTTGTCTCAGCTGAAGATATTGTATCCCCTCAGGCGTTGCTACTGGCTGTCAAAATATTTATATGGCTAGCCTATTCACATGGTGTATAATGCGAACTTTTGATAAAATGCGTATGTCGGAAAAATGCAACTTTTTATCTGGACATGACAGTAGTAGTAATAGTAGTAGTAACAGTCAGATGGATTTATGTAACTATAACAGTTTCAACAGTATTAATCCACTGTAGTGAAAAATACAATCATTTACACATTTTTATGAAGTTTGCATTATACACCGTCTGTATATATAGGCCTACCCTATAAATATTTTGACAGCCAGAAGCAATCGCTACATATCAACCAATTTCTATTAAATTTTTACAGAATATGTTCCCATAAGGTGTAACAGAATAAGAGAGGCCCGAGAACAAAATTCAAACTTCATATTTCCTACCCCTCCCCTATATGATCGTTTCATGAATGGTCCAAAAGATTAACTGCATTTGTTTCGCAATTGAATGATTTCTTTAACATCATTTAGCATTATACGATCTGCTTGTAAAATGTACTACAGTAGTAGTAGCCACTTCATGATTTTTGCGTGGTAAGAAAATTGCCACGCCCTTGAAGCCAATCGTAGCCATAGCACTGAGGCCAGTGGTGTCTCTCTCAGGAGAGGGGCAACCCCCCTAAAGTAGCCTATCGGAAAAACTTCTTAACAGTTTGGTCGGAAAATCCGCCATATTATAGGGGAATTTCTGGCAAAATAGAACTTTTGAACACCCATATTGCTTCAGTCGAAAATTCGCCACGCGTGGCACCGCCCGTGATTCTCATCATTGTCACGCCAGCAGCATTCTTCCTCCGATGTTTTCGGTAGACTCGGCACCACAGAACTACGACATGACATGATTAGGCCTAGGCTGTATGCGAGTGTAGTACTGGGCCTAGATTGAGCGCGAGTAGCTCGAATATCTCTTCACGTGTAACTTTTGTTCTTGTTGCTGCTGTCCAGTTCATGCGATGTAGTCGTCGAACCACGGCGTTCCCTTACGACCCATCAACCAGTACGTCGTCTGTATACCCTTACCCTGATTCCATACAAACATGCCCACACACGATAGCATCATGTGATAAATTTTTATCCAGTGGCTAGTTTTCTGCCATCTCTGTTCTGCAAGGTAGTACAGGGTGGGCCAAAAAATGGCACAGTTTTTTGTATAGGCCTACTTCATAACTTCACCAAATATTAACCGATTTTCAAAATTCTTTCACTGTCAGAATCAGGAGACAATTTGCAATAAAACTCTCACTATAAATCCTACCACACCCTAAGTGTGTCACTACACTACCTTGTGAAATGTCAGTGTCTTAAAAATAACAATTAAAACAAGACGACTTTTGTAACAACACATTTTAAAAAATTAACAACAGAA
>Ga0209367_1003667_pt1 | contig 20969 bp, 7 predicted proteins | sample WorMetLIZISLAND2_FD_187412 | JGI IMG/M metagenome (GOLD analysis project Ga0209367, IMG submission 187412) | Marine gutless worms symbiont microbial communities from Max Planck institute for Marine Microbiology, Germany - Olavius geniculatus... ...
CGACTTCAACGTTCATATCAACACAAGCAGTGCGAGGCCGACCACTGCCTGACTTGCGGTCTGCAGACCCAATCGAATCAATCTGGTGCATCAAGCGACTGAGAGAAGCAAGCGACCAGTTTTTTCCAGGAAATTCAGTCATCATTTTCCTGGCGCCATATCCTTTCTCAACTCTGAGAATTTTTATTAAAATTCTATCTTCCTTTGACAACATTTTGTTTATCAACACAGTGACGTCACGGATGACGCAAGTGCTGTGCGCCGCTGCGCACACAGGAAATAGGTAAGTAATGCTGCTGGTAAATCTGTCAAATGGTAGGATGGATTCGAACAAAATTTGGTGTTAGTAATCCAAATACATCCACGCCTGTGCATGCTTAATTAGGTGCAATGCGATGCAGGTTTGCACTTACCAGAGCCAAAAGTTTAGTGTTATCACTTTTATTGGGACACACCGTACGTACTAGCCCTACTTAAAATACTTAATATAATGAATATATGGCTTTGCATTCCAGGTATATAGGCTGCTGTTCATTTCAGCACAGGCGTTATGATGATTTAAACATGTATTTATTCGACATAACAGGCTACAGCAGCACAAATTAAATAATAACAACAGTAGGCCTATATTCAAACATCAAAAGAAATAAAAAATATAATCAATAATATTATAGTCGTAAAATTAAATCAGTTTATTACAGAGTCACAGTTCACAATCACATTGTACGTTTTGGAGTGTTAACGTTATTTTAACGTTTTTTCTACATTTTGCAACGTTTTCGTCGTTTTCCATTGTTAGCTATAGCAATTCCGCACTATACATTCCGCAAATTACCACCACGTCAAGCTCGGAAGGTTGGCAGTAAATTGCGGAATCGGGCTGATCACGTGATCATGCCCGTCAACCAATCATCTTCATTCCGCAGATTTCGTTCCGCAAATTACCCATACCCGCCGACGACAGATGAGACCGGGGTGCACACATCTGTCCGGTATGACGGCGCCAGACCATGGAGGCACTTGAAAGTGATCATCACTAGCTTGAAGGTGATTCGCTGGGGGACCAGAAGCCAGTGAAGTTGATGCAGCACTGGAGTGATGTGGTCGAACTTCCTAGTTCCGGTCCCGACACGTGCTGCTGCATTCTGGACAGTCTGCAGTTTCGTCAGCAGGCTGTCATCGATCCCGTACAGGAGACTGTTGAAGTAATCAAGACGGCTGCTGACGAATGCGTGCACCAGTGTCTTCGCAGCCTTCAAAGTCAGGGAAGATCTGACCATCCGTAGCTGGCGTAGTTGAAACAGGCACGACCGGCGTAACGTGGCGACGTGGTCAGCCATGGTAAGCTGGCCGTCGATGTTGACGCCCAGGTTGAGCACTGCGGATGACGGCTTGAACTATTTGTGGGTTGTGTTATTTGCAGCTGTAAGTTTTGTATAATATCTTGTATTTTCTGTTTCTGGTTTGATAGGCTGATGCAAACCACCCATCCCTGTTAAAAGGCTGTTTCCGTGATCTTCACCCGTCACTTGTTACTTGATTGTGGAATGGCTGGGCGTCAAACCCATTACCTCGCGATCATTGCTTTAATACCATAACCTTAACTAGCATCTATGATGTGTCTTCCATCGCATACCGGTATCATTTAGGATGACAATTTTATTTTTTTCTACGTGCGGGTGACTCAAGTGTGTGTGTGTTTGCTACCGAAATATTATGGTGAATAGAAGTTGACATATATAAGCTGACAGTAGGGGTGTAAATGCTACCAGAGCCCATCCTGATGGATATGGCTAATTACTTCACTTGCTGCTTAGTTGTCTGGAGAAACCCCAACTAATAAGTAATTACTTTATCTCTTGCTGCCAGTGAGTAGGGACAATAGAATATAACGGAAACACGGAAATCATGTAAGCCGTTATTTTTGTCAAGTGTCGTGATTTCACCAAAATGCCATGTTTTGCCGTGTTTTTGCCAAAATGCCGTGATTATACCGTTTTTAACGTTTTTTTTCAATAATTTTTTGTTTTTAATCAATCAAGTAATGATTTTAACACAAAATATTTAATTTTGTCTACTGCTACCAAAGTCTGTATGCTTTGTTACTTACTGGCTCAATATGTGACCGTGGCGTCGTCGTAGAAATTTGTATTTTAAGGCTCTGCAGTGATAAAATTTTACAAATGAAAACTGCACTTCATGTAATGATGGTTGTCAATGCTAGATGCTGAGTTTTATGCACTTTATAATGGTTTTTGAGCCCGTAATTTGATGCAGTGATTTTGCTGTGATTTTTGCCATTTTCGCGAAAGTTTGCCGTGTTTTTTGCTATTTTTTGCCGTGATTTTCTACTGTCCCTACCAATGAGATATTTAAAGATGCTGTCATGGCCAGTGACGGCATAGGTCTGCAGCCTGCTATGCAACTGCCAGAACCGGATGTGATGCTGATGATGGTTGGTGTACTTGTCCGGCCTGCTTCACGGACAAGTTGGACAGCTGCAGGGAACTAGCTGCAACTAAAATGTTGTCACCAAGTGAGTGGAAATATCAGTGTAAAACTAGAGCTAGAACAGTCTCATAATGAAGCCGGATAACTTACCATTAGGGACAGTAGATAATCATGGCAAAAACATGGCAAACTTTTGTGAAAATCGCAAAAATCACAGCATAATCTCGACAAAGACACGGCATCAAATCACGGGCACGAATACCATTATACAGTCTATAGTATGCAACATATAGCATTAACGACCATCATTACATGCAGTAGAAGGTTTTCATCTGTGAAATTTCATTGCTCCGGAGCATTAAAATACATATTTCTACAATGATGTCATGCTTACATATTAAGCCAGAAAGTAACAAAGCACACGGACTTTGGTAGCAGTGGCAAGAATAAATATTTTTTGTGTGTTAAAATCATACCATAAACTTCAACTTATGCTGATTTAAAAAAAAAACAAAAAATTCTTGTAAAAATGCAAAATCACGACATTCTGGCAAAATCAAGGTTTCCGTGATTTCCGTGTTTCTGTGATTTTCTACTGTCACTAGTTACCGCACACATACATACCTTTATGAGAAGCAGTATAGTCTTCATTGTAAAGGTAAAGGTAAAGGTAAAAGTTGTCAATTTGTATAGCGCATCGTCGTGTATGACGTACACCTCTAATGCGCTTTTCGTCACTAACCAGAGCCGTCGATCGCACAGCCGTTGCATGCAGCCTGCAAACATAGGCTGGCGCACTGGCTGGCCAGGCAGCCCAGTCAGCTGTACAAAGGTCCCCACCTTCCGTAACCCATATAATGGGTTGCTACTCATTTAACCAACCCCGGAGGGATGGCAGGCTGAGTTGGCCTTGTTAGTTGACTGATAGCGGACGCTGTACCCACAAAGTGGTCAAGCAGCCATCCATCAGTCTAGCGCAGGATAAGAAAAGTCCGCCGGCCAGGACTGACGTTCTAACCACTATGCTGCGCCACCAACTTTGTACATTGTACATTGTAGCTTATTCATTTAGCAAATATTTAAGAGTTGCATGTAATTACACTAGTTTTATTGAAAGTAATAGTCTTATTTATTGTTAGGTGGTGAATGTTGTTTTGTGATTGTAGGGGGTTTCCTCGATCAAGATGGGCATCCATTTTGGTAACTTGGGTGTCCGAGTCAATGGCTTAATTTACTACAGCTTATCTCCGCATGAGCAGAAAGCATTTGCAGGATTACTTTCCAAAGGTTTTCCGAATACCGTGCGACGCGTTCGATCCAACATTCTGGCTGTGGTTCCATGTTAGTGATTTTTTGGTGTCTTCGATATATCACTTAGGCTGCTACGAAAACTTGACACGGTTCCCCGCAGTCAGGATAAGTCAGGGAATGTAAAAGTACTAGGGTGCAAAAGTTAACAAAGATGCAGAAAAAAATTTGAACTGTTGTATGCAAACTGCGCATAACAGTTCAAAATTTTTGTCTGCTTGCTTTGCTTGCAGGTTATTTGTACCTTGACTTTTAAATTTGTTCCGTCGCCCTTGTTTCTAGTGTGATTGCAAGCGATTGAAAACCGACATTGGTATTTTGTGTGAACAAATTAGTCAGGGAAAACGATTCATTTTGTCCTGGAAAGTCTGGGAAAAGTCAGGGAAAATGAATACTGGAGAGTAGGAGGAATCATGACTTGAGCTGTCCAAAAAACTAATTTTTTGATGATGTTAATTTAAAATTTATTGGACTTGCATGATAATTGCAATTTTAATACATTTGTGTTGCAGATAAGCATCGTCAAACAATGGCATACATACGAGGGTCATTTGATAAATAAATTTAATTTACAAAGTGGTGCCATTTCATTAACTCTTAAAAAAATTAAAATAGGAAAAATCCTAAATATACATTACATAGGGAACTATGTTCCTAATGTATGTGGAAATTCTTTTGATGATGATGTTATTATTGTGATGTGTATCTGTTAATAGAACACAGTCTATTTGTGTATTATTTTCTCAACCAGTAATCTATCATAACTCACATGTGACAAACAGCACAGGAGTGAGAAGAAATGAATAAACTTAGCAAGTTAATGTTACCTCTTGAAATGTTACAACATCAGTGTCTCATTTTTCAACATATTGTCTGAGTTTGTAAACATTTGTCCCATCTGTCAGTGTCAACAAGCTTCTAAATGTCTGATGCAAAGAACAAGGCTGGCTGCTGTCCAAGCCACTGATGAATGACCGATTGCACCTCGGTGTCCGATGCAAATTTTTGCCCACCTAGCATTTTCTTACACCAAGCGTGTACTGTTGGCTTTGTAAAACATTTGTAACCATGTACTGGGTGCATCTCGGAGAGAATCTGAATCGCATTGCGCTTTTTTGTTTTTTTTTTAGCTGAATTCTAACTGGTAACTGTGTTTGTTGACAGCTTTTGTTATCGGTTATCTGGTCTACGAGTGGGCCAAGCGGGAAAATTACAAATTGCACCGCAAGAATCCCCTTGACTATGAAAATGACGTGTGATTTCGCAGGTAAACTTGCCAGAATTTGTTGTTGCATTTAGAAAATGGTTGTCTTTGCTGAAAACTAAGTGTGGTTGGTGCACTTATTGCTGACGCTGATAATGCTGACAACGGGTTTTACCCAACTGTTAAATGCAATTATTATGCAGCCATGCTATAGGACACATTATATCTTACCAATCCATCCATCTGCCTGACTGTAAGGTTTTTAACTCAAAAGTCAAAAAGGCATAGAGAAACCAAAATTGAAACGAAGTCCTGTTTTTTAGAGCAAGAGCAAGTGGTGTGCATATTTTCAGTTCTCTGAGCGTCAGGATTACCTGACATCAAAATCGACTAAAAATTGACAAATGTCTTGTATAATGACGGCTTGTGCAGTGACCTAATTCACTGTCAGTGCTTGAGATGCTTGCCAGCTGGTTTTTTGGCTGCATGTCATGTCGGTTATCGACAATTTTTGAGTTAATTTACTTTTAGATTTGCATTTTGCATTTTGGGGATTTAGCTGTGTTTATATGTAAAACAGTCGGGACCTATTTTGGCACAGCTGACAATTTTTGACTACCTGTTCTTCATTGGCAGTTGTTTGTCTGAGACGTTTTTATGTATTGTACTGTGTTGTGTAAATTTTTTTAAATGTTAAATTGCTGCAGTAATTTTTGTTGGCTGTAGACTGTGATAGTCATTTTATCTTTTTAGTTTTGGTGATGACTGTAATTATGATAATGATGGTTATTGTTCGGTTGATCCCATTTCATACAGTTGACTAGCGTGGTGTTGTACATTGCAGGTGCTGGTGTGCATCGAATGAAAAACAAAACCAGACATTTACTTTCTAATTAACTAATTAGCAGTTTTCTTGTTTCTAACTGGCAAACTTTGGCATTCTATTAGTCGAATCTGATCTTGTGAAATAACGTTATTATTTTGTTCTTGTAGAGTTTGGACGTTTCTCTGTTGTTGTAGTGCAGTTTCTAAGCTGTAGTGGAAACCAAATGCTGTTGTTTGATGTTTGATGCTGCATGTTACCTGCTGCTAGATTGTAACAGTTGGAAATGCCAACATGCTGTGAAAGTGTGGAAGCTGTTGCACTGATTATTCATTGTTAGTTGCCTTTGTTTTGTGGCCTAAAATAAACAAATAGATAAAAGTTTATGCTTATTAAGTAGCACTGGTTATGCATAAGTAAACTTTTCGTAGATAGCAGCATGGCATGGCCATTTATAATTGTTTAAAAATCGTGCAAACACTATGCCCTTTTTGTGCTGTGATTTTTACCATTTGAATATTTTACTGCTGAAAAGCTAGTAAAGCTGAATGTTGAATGTTGAATGTTGATCAGTGGTGATGTTGTAAATTGGGTATTGCACTTAGATATTGTGGGGAGACCGGGGAGAAGTTACACAGTTAGTGACCAATTGTGTTGAGTTAGGATCTGCTTATTAATTTGTGACATTCGGATGATGACAAGCTGCAACAGACCGTAAGAATGTTGTCATCCAAAACACCTTTGTATCGGCAAATACTGTAGGGCAGAGGAAACTTGTCTGGTTAGCCAATAACAGATTGTTCATAATGAAAGTGTAAAGTTGCAGAGAAGCTTATATATAGCATGTTGCAGGAGTGTTAATATATACAACTTTATTCATCAAAACACTGACAGCATAATAAACAAAATAAAGTACACAAAAATGAACAACTTAACTAAAAAACAAAACTAATAACTAGAAATTTGGGGTAAACCCAAGGTAAGTCCACCCAGTGCCGTAAGTCCAGTTGGGGGGAAATTCAGGGGGTTGAAATTCCACCGGTAGTAAAGTCACGTGTCCGAACTTGTATGCATTATCATATGCAAAATGTGTATTGTTAACTTATGGTGGGTCAACATCAGTGCCTGTAACTTTTTTGATAGTGGACCAAAGTTCATCGATTTTTTTGCTAAACCCCTGAAGGATAGCTGTCGATTAATTTTGTTTCTGGTTTTTGATATCTTGGTCGGTTTTTAAGTCGTTCGCGGTCAAAGTCGTAAGTTGTGAGAAAATGTGCCAAGTTTTGACGTTTTTGTCCTCCCAAATTTTTGGGGTGTGGCCCCCGAAAATTTGTACATTAGTGATCATGCCCCCTATATGGCACGTCATATATTAAAGTTTTGTGGTCTTGCTCCCTTTACACGCAAAGTTATAGGCACACATACGCTAAATTTTAAGCCAATTTTTGACCCCCCTTTGAAAAGAATTGTAAGGGGGACCCCCATTCCCAGTGGGGGATGCGATAATAAGACTTGGTCATTGTCTAGTACATGTAAAAAATTGGGGGCGCAGCTCCCGTAGGGGCTGAAATATAGTCTTCTGAAAAAGTCAATTTGGTGGGTATGATTCCACCCTTAGATCTCTGTAATTAGTGGACCAAAGTTCACTGGACTTCTTTCGCCGAACGCGGGAAGAATCACAGTAGATCAAATACTTGTCCAATTTTGAATATCTTCGTCTGACGGTTCTGCTGAAAAAAATCCACGATGATCAGCATGTGAACGATTATCCAGTTTTTGGTGACAACATTGAAAGCAATAATGCCTGTCGTAACATTCTGCTATGGTGTGCTCCAGTGATTTTCAACCAAAGTTCCGTGGAGCCAAGGGGTTCCGCGAGAATCTGCCAAGGGTTTCGCGGCGCGTCATTGAAAAAAAAATAATAATTTGGTGTATGAAATTACGTCAGACCAAGACATAGAAGAACTATGCACCAAATGCTTAGTTCCAAATTAGTGCTTCTAGCCGTCTACTTTTGCACACAGTGTGAAATATTTTTGTTGTTTTTAACAGTGTTAAAATATTTGCATTGAACACTGGACACTTAACGTGTTAAGAAATCGTTTGTCCATTTATTGAAAAACTTTAATTTTTTGAAACATTCTGCTTGAAAAATATATAAAGCCTCGCGCATTAGTGTAACTGGCTGGGGTCCAGACCTCTGAGCTGTTCGCGAACATAAAACGTAATAAGATCCAATGATAATTTTTGGGCCATTGGTGACCTCTTTGTTGGGTGTTTTTGCTTAAATACAATAACATATTGTTGTCTAAGAGTGAAGTAAAATTGCCAAATAATATTATCTAATGCGGTCAAATTCAACAAGTATTTTGCCTGCTGATTTATCATCGGCTTTTGGGTGCTTTGCTTTCAGGCCCCACAGGTTCTTTTGCCTCTTGACTTTGCTGGAGACATTGGTCCCCATATACCCTGAAACTTACACTTCGCCTATATACGCCACTAGATTCACGAATCATTGCATGGGGTTCCGTGAGTGATCGTCACACTTATGTAGGGTTTCGCTGCAGCAGAAAAGTTGAAAAACACTGGTGTGGTCTTTCTGTGTAATCTGTGCACTGTGTTACCGCTGTTGGACGGAATGAAATCCATTTGGCAGGATACTCATAGCACTGGGAGGAGACAGGCCATGGTCCCCTACCCACAGGAAGGGAGATTTGGTTACAGAACCCCTTAAACCCTACCCCTCGAATTCGGAGTACTTGTAAGTACATACACACCAACTCAACTGATATGTGACGAGTAGCAGTAGCACATTTGACATTACTTTGGTAGATATCAGCTTTGATGTGTTTCAGAAATGCATTTATGACAGAATGAGTTGCACGAAATTAACAATAATGTAATATAGACTTGGTACTTTTGAGGCAAATTCATACCAAACAGTGCAGCAAACTGTATTAATTAATAATGCATAAAAACACCTTGATTATGTAGAATGATAGTTTTGTGCTACAGCACAGTTGCATAGCAAATTAGTTGGGCTATATTAAAGCAATGCAGGTTGTTCAGTACACGTAGGTATACATTCCGTAGACAGCGCTGATGCAGAAAGAAAAACCCAGCATTACAGTAACAGCAAGCGCGTGAGATGTTTTGAATCAGTATCTAGTTGGTTCAGTCAGCTGAAGTATATAGTTTATGGGATTGATTGGCGGGTATTTGTTGGAACCGTCGATACAGCGGACAGTGATGTCAACGTCAGGACAGACAAAGAAGACGATTGATCTTCGCTGTAGATGTCTGTGCTCGTCCGCTGGAAGCAACACGCGATGCTTCTACAACCACCGACGACAATAACGGCGTTGGTTAAACTGAGCATTCACGTCCGATATTTCAAGCGACTGCTATAAGGTGCTACTTCGAAAATTCTGTAGTAAATCAACGTAGAAAGAGAAAGGTATTAAGAAGATAGATGTATAGGCCTACCGCCGACACGAGGTAGTCGGACGTCCATCGCTGCAGTAAATCGGCGACGTTGACAAGTACGGTGTCTGGTATTGGAACTGCGTCAACCCACTGCCCGTCTCGCCGCTGTATCTGTACGACATCACAATGCAGTAAGCCTACAATAGGGCCTACCACTTGACAGCAGGCGTTTCAACATAAATGAAGGAATGGCAGGCTGGCAGCTGTCACAACTTTCAACTTCCTGATCGTACATCAGTCACCAATGACAAAAACTTGCTAACATGCCGCATTAGCGAACAACAGGACCCGCGGAGCATCTACCATGCTGCAGACATATCACCGCCCCAGTCAGCCACACTATAGGCCTTCACCCCGTAGCTTGTATGTTACTACTCATTTCCCATCCCGCTAAGGGTAGGAGGCTAAGTTGACCCGAACACACAGTAGCTTAGCAACTTGCCTAAGTTAAGGTTGGTTGCAAATGACCCGTGGTGAAATTCGGCTGCAAGGAAAATAAACATTGGTTCAACATAATTTATTACAGATCACTGTGAGATGGTTATTTCAGCATTCCGGGTTTCATTGCATTTTGCAAACCCAACCAAGTTGCATGCTTTATAGTTTTGACGCTAGAACGAGGTCGCTAATAGGCAGCGTCGGGCAATTAAGCCAAAACTAGTGAACGGGCGATCCCCATTCGTTTTTTCCTTCTTCCCTCTTCCCCATATCCCTTTCCAGTCCCTCTTTATTCCTTTTCCTCTCTTCTTTCGTCTGGCCTCTTCCCCTGCCTTTGAAGCTTGTTCCGAGGTATGACCCCCGAGAAAATGTTTGAAACTCTAGATTGTTCGTCATTCATTCATTCAGAGTGACTGGTAGGAGATTTTGAGATACGTGAAACAGACTTTTTAGTTTTTTTTTGTTAACGGTTTCGTCGTAAGAAAATACTGAAAAAATTATCTATTGCGGCGAAATGCTTGGAGTGGGAGGGCGATTTGTTCGAGAGGATGGGTTTTCGCCCACAGAGTTCATATCTAAAAAGTTGCTCTGGCAACGACAGGAATAGCCTAATGATTGAGGCCTACACGTGAGCGTTATAATAATAATAATAATCTGACTTGTAAAGCGCCAGTATGTGCTAAAAAAGACTTCAGTGGCGTTCTTACACGGTCTGAAAAAAACTTAGGTTTTTAAGGGTTTTTTCCGTTTTAAAAACAATCTTTAAAAACCTCTCAAAAGTCCAGCTTTAGGATTTGTAGGTTTTTAAAAAATTATTATAAAATTTATTACATTCATAGTTTAATAGTGATTTTTGAGTTATGACGTTAATCAAGTCATACTAATAAGGGGGTGTACAACACGTTTTTCCTGAATCGTAATTTTGGACACGGTGTTCACTGGACAAAAAAACTTTCAAACCTTTAAAAAAACTTTTTAAAAATTTTAAAACCTTAAAAGCAAAAAAAAACTTTCTTTAAAAAACCTAGGTTTTTCCAGCCCCGAGAACAGTGCATTCTGCAAAGTTGAGGGTTTAACCTGCAGACCTCCGACGTCTCTCTGAAACACGAATGACATGGTACAGTAGTCGCTGTGTTCTCCGAGTCGCACTTGATTCGGTTTTATTTCTAAACGACACAGCAACCATAGCACTGTTAATAAATATTGGAACTTATTTCAATTAGCAAGCATTTGCCATTGAATGCTGTACGCTGACATCAAGTCGTTTATTCTGAAAACAGCAGCTGTCACGATGCACATCAGTTTTGCGCCTCACCTGTCTATGGTTCAACGAGTCCAAAAGATATTTGCGATCAAACGTGAAGCCGGTCGATTTTTTGCTTTTTTGGCGCGCTGGCCACATGTTTGGCACGCTAATTGAAAAAAAGAAAGCCTAGCTAACACAAAGCGAACGCGCGACAGCGGTGCATGTACATGAAGGCCTATGTATGCCCACTGCAAACCAATCTGAGCTCACCGATGCTAGCAATCGACATTCGACACGATATGATGACTGACAATGAAGGCTAATATCTATAGCGTTGCATGGACAATCGCTAGGGGACGTAACCGGTCTCGCGCGTCAGCTACCGTTTGAGCGGCCAAAAGCGCACATTTTGAAGAAGTATTCAAGTTTGTCGCCATCGTATGGAGGATTCCTTGAACGCAGGGGACCAAAATTTAAAGTAGTGAAAACTGCGTTTAATGCTGAAAATTTCAAACGCAGGTTGTCTTGGTTTATATGTCGGGATTTCGGCGCAATTTGCTCTTGAAACGTGTGTCGAAGCCCGAAATAGCACAAAAATTTAATAAAAACCCCTATTTTGGCGTTTAAGGTCAATCGAAAGCGCATCTACGACTTTCTATTGGTAATTAATAGTAGGCCCTAACCTTGGCTTAATTTCGCACGTTTCTGACATACGGCGACTTATTAGCTAAAATCGCAAATTTTCCCTACCCCTTTCTCATTTAGCGCCCTCGCTGGGGCTGACCCCGTTCGAATTTAAGGAACAGCTTTACGGATCTTAACTAGAGTCTGACAGGCAGCCGACAGTAAGGACTTGGTGATATAGCTTGCACCGTTTTTGTCTGATCCCCCCGTGTGACGGACAGAAAGACGGACAGACAGAATTGCGATGGCTAAGACGCGCTAGAACAGTACCTGCTGTCGCGCGTAAAAACGCTTAACGATAAAAGTAGTACCGTTAAATTTTACGTTTCACGTTAAACATTTTGGTATAAAACTTATTTTTCAATTTCCAGCCGTTTTAATAGTGAGCACACAATATGCTCTTATTGGCAGAAAATAGCGAAAAAATGGACATTTTTGCTAAACGTTGACCAAGACTTTTTTCTGCACCCCGTACACCCAGCGCCTTCCGCGCCTCGCTTAGGACATTGGTGCCCCTGTACGTAGATTTTTTAAGGTCTGAAACTGCTGTGCAAAATTACAATGCACCAACGCAAGGACGTCGACTAGCGCCGTGTAAATCGCATACGATCAAAAAAGTAGCCCACATTCGTCAGACTATTAGGCCGAAGCTCATCGAATAAGACACTTTGTAGAACTGCTATTCAAAGCTGACACAACTGTAAACTAGTGTAAAACAAGTAGGCCTAAACTGCGCAATCGTCGCAAAAACGAAGCTTCAAGTAATGCAGTCAGTCACCTTGATGAGGTGGTATGGGCGGGTACCTCAGCAGCCTGACCGTGGACACGCCGCTTGTAAATGACAGCGTCTTGTGACAGTCGTTGAAAAAGTTCACGTCCTGTGTACGTACAGATCACGAAACGATATACTTTGTCGTAATTCAATAAACAACCAAAAACGCGACAATCAAACAAAACCCTGTAAGTTAATATAACATGCGCACAGTAGGCCTAATCAACACATCTTGATGACTCTTGTAGCGCACCCGTTTAGACATTAATCCGATGTGTAAAATTTCAACAAACTGCTTCTTCTTTGGCCCCTATCGTTATCATTTGTCTTTCAATATTAACATTTGAAGCACGAACAAAAAACGGAACAAGCAACGAAAAGGCAACATACAGGCTAACTCTCGTGAAATTTCACTTTCGCATTTATTTTATCCCTAATACTTAAAAAACAACGTAAAGCAAAGACGAACTGCTGCTAGCAATGAATGTATTATCAATTTATTGAATAGAATATTACAGCAGGTTGCTTATTTCTAAATGAGCGAAGCTAAAATATTGGTAACAGATGATCTTTGCGAGCAGCGTATGCATTACGTGCATAATTCAGCGACTGAGAAAGCAATTAACGCAACACTGAACAAATAAATGTCTTTGTAAACGTACGACCGTGTGCGATCAACAATGGACAAGCTGAAGCAATCAACAAAGGCCACTTTAAACCAATGAATACTTCAGCATTTTAGTAAACAAGGAAGTAACGCACAAAACATATTTTGTTAACATTTTTGACATTTAGCTGACATTTCATCCAATTCAACTGCCTACAGCAAAATTGCTTGAGATATGGGCGCATTGGTGTAAACACAAGCATGGAAACGCTTTCTGCATTCATTGACAGCAGTATCGACAGTTCTGCTTCAGACCAATGCAGACTTCACCACACTTCTTGAATTCATAAACATTCCTAAACGTCATCTGGTAGACACACTGCTTCACGACAGTCAAACCTTGTAATCGACTGGCTGTTGGGGGCCAGAGATCTAAATAGATATAATTTACGGAAGATTTTTAATTCATTTTAACACACGATTTGCTTGGCCGGATTTCCTCAGGTAGTGCAAGAGCAGAAGTTGAGTGAGGTGGGAACTTAAACAATCGTTTAATAGCCAGTGGTGTCTGAAATATTTAGACCAAAAATTATTAAAATCTGATAATGTTTCTTCAAGTTATGATTGCTAATGTCGGGGATGTTTTTTCACCTTTTGCGTATTTCAACGCATATTTCGCTTGGTCTGCATTCCTTTCGTAGTCCATAAGCAAACATTGGGTGAGGTGGGAAGCTGAACGGTTATTTGATGGAAAGTTGTGGCAGGAATATTCCCACCAGAAATTATTAGAATTTGATAACTTTTCTTTCTTGAAGTTGTAATCGAAAATGTCGGGGATGTTTTTCTGGAGACACAGTGAATGTAGTATCTACTGCTATTATGGGCCTATCTTGTCCAGAGTATCTGTGCGGTAACATGGTAAGTAATAAAATTTACACAAACACCTTTAGGCCCAGTCCTTTAGCGATAGCGGTCAGAATGCGTCGCGTCAGACGGCAGCAGTCGTGAAAGAACCGCGTTATTACATCTTTGAACTCTGGAATTTCATCGCTCGGCCAGCGCTGTACACAATGAACAACCAAAAACGCGACAATCAAACAAAACTCTGTAAACTTGCATGTTATAACATGCGCACAGTAACGCACACGTCAACGTCTATACTGCTTGCACTCGTGCTGGAGAAGAACATTTTGAGCACATGCTGTAATTCAGATGTTGTGAGGTGATACGTGTGATTTTTTATAAAGATAATAACTGTTTGTCGTGTTTGTCGCTATTCAGTTATTTATTCCTGAGCGGCACATGCGCTACCCAATATGAATTCATTGTTGTAAATAACCAAACTACGACTTCTGAATTTCACAAGGTAGTGTGGCAACAGTATTAAGTTGAGTTGGCCAAAATTAGAGTTATTACGTCAAGTTTGTTTTTAATGTTACTTGTTAAAAATTAACAAAATTAGTCAGTGTTTACGGAGTTATTCAAAGAATAAAAGGAGCACGTTTTTAAGACACTGTGCACACTGTGAGCCATAAAAAGGTGCCACCAAACTTTTGTACATATTTTCGCCAAATATTGAACGATTTTAAAAGTTATTTTACTGGAACATTCTGTAGGAAACTTGCAATAGCCAATTATCAGATATCCCAGCACGCCTTATCTGCTTCGCTACACAACCTTGTAAAATATAAATCTTCAAAAATCGTCATTTGATGACGATTACGATAACCCTATGTAACTAGCCGGTTCAAATCTAACTTTGAGCAAACTTCTAACCCACTTTTGATACAAACCAGTGAAAAGCCCTAAAACTGGACGCGAGTCCGGAGTAATCACTTTCAGTTTGACCGTGACGCGAACCGACAATGACAAGTCACGTTGGAAACGCGCAAATCTGCAACAGCGCTGTGAGAAAAAGAAAATCTCTCAAAAATAACTATCATCGATTTCCAATCCTATAAAATCTTTCGTCGACGACCCGACCCAAATAAATGTGTGCGTAAATTTTAGTCGATTTCCTGCAAGTCGGTGTTTGTTACTTTAATACTTTTGTGGGGCTCACTTAGTATCCGCTAATTCACCCGCACCTGAATTATTATCGTTAACGCTAACGCTGACCATAACCCTGAACCTGACCCTAACGCTAACTCTTACCCTAACCCCAATCGCATACCAAACCCTATTCTTATCCATAACCCTAACCCTAAACCTAACGGTTAATTCGGGTGCGAGTGAATTAACGGACAAGAACCGCTTACTTTTTTCTGGACACACTGTGGCCAACAAGATTGTGTCAGGCGTATTATGTAGTTGATGATGTTGGGTAGTTGTGCTCTTGCTCTCAGATACTGTGACCGCCGGGGATCATGTACGCGTACGCGGGATAACCATTTCGTCGGATCTGACCCTCGAGAAGCATGTTTCCAAGACCTGTGCAGCTTGTTTCTACTGGCTGCGCCAACTTCGTCGCATCCGGCGATCGCTTGACGAGGGATCGGCAGCAACTCTTGTGCATGCTTTCGTGACGTCACGGATTGATTATTGCAATGCTGTCTATGCAGGAGCTCCGAAGACGATCACAGATAAGCTGCAGCGAGTGCTCAACGCCGCCGCTCGAGTTCGATTGTGGTCTGTCAACACTCCTGCACGACAAACTGCCTTGGCTAACTGTGCCTGAGAGGGTCACCTTCAAGCTGGATCTCATGTCTACATGCACAAGCACCTCGGTAGTCGGTACTTCGCCGATCACATCACCCCAGCCATCAAAGTTACATTTCGACATCGGCTGCGTGCCGCCAACCGACACCGGCTCATCGTACCACGCTGTCGGCTCAACACGTAGGCCGTCGAACCTTTCCAGTCGCTGATCCAACGGTCTTGAACTCACTGCCAGATGAACTCAGAGATCCGGCGTGTGATATTGACAGTTTCAAACAATTCTTCAAAAACAATCCCAGTCAATACCAGTGTGAAGAGCGCATTAGATGTTAATTTAACTATATATGCGTTATATGAATTCACATTTTACTTACTTACTTACTTACTATGTAGCAGAAATTACAACGAAGTCTGTACTGACCGAACTGTCGTCAAGTCCTGCAAGAATGATGTTGAATGCCTCTTTGAGATCTCGTGGACGCTCGATGTTCGGACTAACACAACGCGATAACAACATCTTCAATTATTGCTACATAACGAAATACCAATGGCATAAAATAGGAAAGACTACCGAAATGGACCACTGTCCGATCGTTATTAAATTAAGGGACAGAAGACGTTCTTATGGAAAAGGGATTTACTTTTGGGGTTTAAATTGTGCGAAAATGAAGGGGCGTGACTAGATGAGGGCACAGAAAAGTAGGGGACTAACGAAAAGTAGGGGTATCAAATTTCACAAATTAACACGCTGTCTACTGCGTGTCAAAACACTTGTACATAAACGCGTCACTATATGAGTACAAATGTGATTAACTTTGATCTAAACAAATACAATAAAATAAAAATTGACTAAAATTACTTTAATGTAACATTGCTAATAGATTTCTAACAATCAAAGATCAAAAGCGATTTTGACAGTGGTCCAATAAGGTAATCTTGCCGCACACCGTGTCGTGGACTCGTGGCCGCCGCTTTAACTCCATTTGGTCGCATATGACACTGTAGCCTATATTGCTGTTCGTGGGCGAATCAGAATGCACGAATTATAATCTATACAAATTCTCAATTATTCTAGAATTATAAACCAGAATCAGCAGTCATTTGGCAATTATCAACTTGAGCTAAAACGTCAACGCAATTTGCGACTGTAGTATACGGTCTATGTTATTCCATGTTATTCTAGACAAATGTTCATATGAACACGAAGTCTGTCCAATGCATTTCGACAGTTTACACTATATGTCCGTATAAATATTATCAGTGAGCTGTTTAGACAGGTAGAAAAAATCAAACAGTTCAATTTCAAATTGTACAACAGCAATGATCCTTTCATCCTTCTGTAGCATTTTAACTAAACAATAAACATTGTCAGTTACAAGACCATTCGATTCGTCACCAGCGCTTTACTATATTATTATGTCGATACACTACCTTGTAAAATATAAATATCCAAAAAATACAATATATACAGATGGACAAAAGGTCTATTGGTAAATTTTTGAAGTATTTAGTCGAAGTATAAGTTATAGTAAGTGTCAAAAACATTGGTGGATATGCTAAACATTTTTTCAAATAATTTTAACGATTTTACTGTGCAGTAATTTGTAGTGTACATTAATGCTGGTTGATGGCTGCAATCTTGCTTAGTTAACTGCATGAGCATACAGAGCAATGTATTTCAGCTGCGTGGCTCTACAAGTTGTGCACTATTTTTTGAAACATGAAAACTTACTTCGTAGCTACACCCTAAACTTATTTGACACTTATTATAACTTATATTTAACATGTTACTTAAATACATTAAAAATTTATCACTCGACATTATTACCGTCTGTGGATATTGTACGTTTATGGATATTTATATTTTACAAGGTAGCGTAGCGACATAATATGTGTGCTGTGCATGTCGCTGAGTAGAAAATTCTTTCCAGAGTTTACAGGTGAAAAAAATGTGAAAATTGGTTAATATTTAGCGAAAATATAGAAAAATACTTTTTATGGCTCTGTATAAAGCTGTATAAAGCGCCATGTAAGCCTACAGTTAAACCAAGTTAAGCCAAACAGAACATACCCTTCAACCTCGGAAGGAAGCCAACCATGGTACACAGTTTTTCCCATCTCATATCGCCTTTTGTTGGCTTCGGGCAAATCGAAGAACTGGTCGCTGACGCTTGTTACCTGCTGCAGCTGCGAACATCAAATTAAGCAATAAATGCGTTATAGGCTTCTTTCTAAACGGAATTTAACAGACAGATACATCACACCGCAGCAGCAAAAAAACGCGTACGGTGATAATAACCTCGTTGCGTGACTGTGGGAGTATTTTCAAACATACTAGACTTTTGTCTGGTGGTTGGTATTACCGTGTGGCGGGTGGTGTTATCACAAATCCGACTATAGGCTTATAGTTCATATTATAGACCTACAGTGTAACTATAGTCTGTACAATGATTCGATTAACTGATTTAGGCTCGGCCAATCGGCCTCACTGTTGGAGATAGGGCACTAGAACGTTTATTATTACGATCATGATTAGTCGGATATACAAGTTGTTGGTTGAAGCCCGTGTTGCTGAGGTAGACGAATCCAGTCGTTGAGAAAGCGCTCATCATTTCAGCGACTGTCCTCTGCACGCTCGTCTCATCCAACTCCGGGTCGCTCCGATTCAGCGACAAAGACGAAAAGTCCACCACTGCTATAGCACCACCGACCGTAGTCGTTGACGTCATGTTTCTATAGGCCTAGACCTAGATACGTTAAAATAAAGACATATACAGCAGAACACTTTATACGCCACTCGACACTGCGTGCAATACTGTAACACGCTCTACATGTAGGCTATCACCGTGGCTTGTACTCCTAGTAGGCTAACAGTAGGCTAAACTGGGCTGTATACACAGACCTATGCACCGCAGCAAGCATGCTGTACACAGCTCTATAATTATGCGCAATTCTGTTGGTAGATTTTATTTATGCCGGGCTGCTCGGTCAGCTGGCGGGTTGGCTTAATTGCTATGGTCGTTGGTCGTATCAACAAAGTTAATCAACATCAGGCCCGGTTAGTACTTGGTTGGGTGATCGTCAGCAGGCGAGTAAACCATCCCGATATGTAACCAGCCGTCCAGGTCAACTCAGCCTGGCCGTCCCTCCGTGGCTAAGCGCAATAAATACGTAAACAGGCACACTCTATGGTTTGTTCCGCGTGAGATGCAACCAATTACTTACTTACTAAATTATTAATTTACTTACTGGATTAGTAATTTGCGTAGGCTATACAGGTTGTACTTAGTTATTCACTAACTTAGTTGATTAGGTCTACTCTCTTACAATAAGTTCAAGTAAACGGCGTCGTTGGGTCTTAGTACTTAACGTGATGTTGACGAAGAATATACGCACTCCATCCCATTGCGGATATCGGCAGGAGTAGGCCTAATAATGACTGCCAGCGGTCTAGGCATGCGGCCAGGTAACACTCGTTCACCTGCACCGGTCTCGCACACCAACCATGCCTCCCAAGGTGCAAAATTCATAATATTTATTATTTCAAGTTAATTAAATTTCGCCACGTGGTCTGATTAGCGTAGCTATTAACGCCACGACAGCCAGACAGGAGGCATTGCGTGTTTTACATGGCTCGCCGCAGAGGGTAAGATTTGAGTCAATGAACACTCTGAAGTTCGAACTTTTTTTGAACTTACAAGCACTTAGGCCTACTTACTTACCAAACTACTTACTTAGAGAATCCAAATTTGTTATCATGGTTACTACTATTAGCCTATCCTGGTACTTTTTGTATTTTTTACCCACGGTAGTAATCAATCAATCAATAATCAATAAATTAATTATATAGCGTCAGTAATCGATAAACATATCCGAGGCGCCAGATCGCGCACAGGAATTCGGACAACAAGCGTTTGCATATTGCTATATCTGCCTCGTAAAGCAGTCTGCCAACTACAGTCTTCAACAACAGTAACAGTTTGTCTTTTAAACGAAATCTGAAAACATTTCTGTTTCAGCCAGCGTTCTGCCACTAATTTAGCTTTTTTTAGAAACATCGTACAGATTTATTCAAGCTTTATATGAAACATAATTTTGTAAACAACTGGGCATTTTCGCAAGTGAATATTTTTTGACAGTTTGATTGATTAATTGAATGCGAATGTTCAACATGCTATGCCGTCGTCTGCTGAAGTCAGGCAAAAGTCAAGTCTGAAAAGTGAGACGGACCAATCAGAAGTCGGCTTGGTGCCTCGCGTGATACGCCAATGCCCGCCAGCTGACGATAAAGCGACAAGTTGCTGATGCGAATGATTAGATGAGAACAAAGTCGGTGATTCAGCAAATAGCTCTTAGCAGCAATGGAAAACGCATCACTACCGACTCATGTCTACGACATCACAACATCCGCATCAGATGATGAGGGTGATGACCTGACGCTGTATCTGGCCAACATCCGGGACCGTGCTCTCATGGTCGTCTACATGCTTGTCGGAACAGTCGGTGTCCTGGACAATATGTTCGTTATTATCGTCTTTTTCTTCTTCATCAAAATCGCCGAAAAGGTAATAAAAACTTTACTATTTTTCGATGAAAATTATATTCGTTTATACGATCTGTACTTGTTTCTGATTTTGACGGTGTATTTTACGTTTTGTATACATTAATTTTAATGGATTATAGATGTAAATTTGTTTATCAGCTATCGTTTAACTTTTTTTGGTTAATTTCAACTTTTGTTTGATCATAGTGATATTAAAATGGTTGGCCATAGTTGAGTAACAGTAATAACGATGTCTGATAGAGACAACTTAGGCTACAGCGCAGCTGACCAGTCCAAAACCTATATCTGCGTAAAACTACTGCAAAATGATAAAATTAACAATTAAAAAAACTTCTATCTTAAGCGTCGACTGTTAATGATAATTAGGTAATATTAAGCGAAATCGTTTTTGCAGTACAATTAAGGGATTACGCCTGTTCTTACACATTTCCTTGTAGCGTGGTCTGTCTGTTGGCTGCTATATAGCGACTCTTAGATTCAAGCAGCGTGACTGTGGCTGTGTGTAGCTGCTGTCTGCTGTCTGCAGTGCAGCGGCTATTGTCTGGCAGTCGCGAGCGGCTTCGTCTATTGTCTTGTCTGTCTGTCTGTCCGTCGTCTGTAACATTCGTGCACTGTGCTTAAACCGTTCAACGGATTAAAATGCCATTTGGCCGGCGCACTTGTTGTGAAGTCCATGACACTTTGTATTACATGCGGTCTCTCTCTCTCTCTCTCTCTCTCTCTCTCTC
>Ga0209367_1003668_pt1 | contig 20967 bp, 15 predicted proteins | sample WorMetLIZISLAND2_FD_187412 | JGI IMG/M metagenome (GOLD analysis project Ga0209367, IMG submission 187412) | Marine gutless worms symbiont microbial communities from Max Planck institute for Marine Microbiology, Germany - Olavius geniculatus... ...
CACACCTGCTGATAATATCACTGACATGCTCGCTGGCGGACATGTGGTTAGTCAATGTGACTCCTAGCATCTTCAATGTCGTGACCCTGCGGATGCCTTTTAGTGCCGGAGGGTGACTAACTCGAGAACGATGTTTTTCTGTGATAATAATTTCGACCGATTTTATTTGGTTTAAAGTCAGATTGTTGGTTGTAGCCCACTGCTCAGTGTTCGCAACCTCAACATTCCTGGTATGTGAGTTCGCGGCCGGCACGATGACGTAGGTATCGTCGGCGTATTTGCAGATACGGTTACCCGGTGTGACTGCTACCAAATCGCCAGTGTTTATGACGTAAGCCACCGGGCCAACCGCTGAGCCTTGTACTACACTGGCCGATATGGACTTGTTGGTCGAAGTAGCATCGCCATATTTAGTGCTGTGGGAATGGTCGCAGAAGAAATGTACCAGCCAGTTGTAAACAGAATCAGGGATATCCAACTGAGCTATCTTTTCCAGCGAATAGTGACGTACGGTATCAAATGCTTTACTGAAGTCTAATGCAATGACAGACACGTACGGATTGTCAGCTAGAAGATAAGTGACGGACTGCAGGATGTATGTTAGGGCAGCAGTTGTGGAGCCTGTGGGTCGGAAGGCGTACTGGTCTGTAAAATTTAGTGCTGCGGGCAGAGTTAGGAGAGCTGGATATATAAATTCTCGGACAACAATACGTTCCATGATCCGAGAAAGGACTGGTGTAATGGATATTGGTCTGAAATCTGAGTGGCTTGTGGGAGTGGCTACTTTTGGTACAGGACATATAGAAGCTTGCTTCCACTGCTGCGGGACTATGGAGTTGGATAGAGATAGGTTAAACAGCCGTGCCAGAGGTTTGCAGAACACAGATGCACCCAGCCGGAGATACCATGCAGGCAACTGATCTAAACCGGTGGCGGTAGCCCGTAGACCATCGAGAATTGTAGAGACGCGCCATTCCGATATGATCTCAATGTCGTTGACAGCTACTGTATGCTTCTGCTTTGGGAGTCTGAATCCGTTGTCAGTAGATATGTGGGCATAATGTGTGTTTAGTGACTCTGCCGTGATACCGTCCACAACACCAGCACACCGTCCACGACCAGTTAGCTGTCGCACGGCCTCCCACATGTCCCTGGAATTGGTCCTGCTAACATGGCTAAGGCGTGACTTACTGCATCTAACAATGTCTTTGCCGATGCGTACAACATGATGGAAAGTTTGTCACAAACATTAAACTTACTGAGTCTGGAATTGCAAGAGTCACAAGATGTCAGTTTTTTTGTTTATCTGATATTTTTGCATTGTTGGACTATTCCAGTAGTATGATGCTACTAATGACGTTCAGAATGTGCAAAATCTTACTAAAGTCATCCCGGTTGACGGTAATGTGTCGTGGTGGTAGGGTCTTTTAGATGTAATTGGTTTTGACCTTGAGTGTTTTGGCCTTGGCCTTAAACTTGGTCTCAAGTCCTTGACCTTGTCCTCGGCTTTAAGTCCTTGTCCTTGTCTTTGTCCTTGCTGTTTTTGTAAGTCCTTGTCTTCTTCTTTCGGTCTCATGTCCTTGGCTTTGTACTTGAGCACAAAGTCCTTGATAACATCACTGGCTATGCATAATACAAGGCACCCTTCACATCCCCGCTTTTCAGTGGCTGTTTTCTTGTTTTCTGGCAAGTGTCAGTAACTCTACCAGCGCAAAATAGATCAGAAATAATGCCTGGTAATTAGTGAGTCATTACTTGGTTAATTGCTGCAATATTGACGTTATTTACTAAAGCATGGTTATTAATGTACAATACTCTTAAAACCATAGGCAGAGATTTATGAATTGTGTGTTGAACAGTGTAACTTTAAGCTGAAATTAGTGGGTGGTCCTTTTCCTTCTCCTTCTCCGTTTTTTCTTTCCTCCTCTTTCTTCTTTCTTGTTCCTCTTTCTTACTTACTTGTACTTGTACTTGATGATAATGAGCTTTGTAGCTTTTGCTTTGTATGACCATATCTGACCAGTGTTTGTCCAATCTGTTCTTGAAAGCATTCACTGATGTAGCCTCGATTACATGCTGTGGTAAACTATTCCAGCTTCCAATAACTCTGGAACTGAAGAATGTTCTGCTCGAGCAGTTGTTGAACATCTAGGCATAAATAGTTTCAACTGATGACCACGTAGTCCATGTGAGTTCGTAGCCGAAAGAACCTCTGGTTGTCAACACGTGCCTTCCCAGTCAGAATTTTATAGGTTTCGATAAGATCGCCTCTAATTCGTCGTTGTTGTAATGAATGTAAACCGAGTATCTTCAACCGTTCTTCATGACTTTTCCATTTTAATCCTTTGACCAATTTTGTTGTTCTGCGCTGGATTTTTTTTAGATTATCGATGTCTTTCTTCAAATGCGGTGATTAAACTTGAACACAATATTCTAAGTGTGGACGTATGTATGTTTTGTACAGTACCATAAAATCTTCTTTATCTATTACTTTAAAGTGCTTTCTAATCGTTGCAAGAACTTCTCCTTTCTGGTCTTTTTCTCTGCTTTTCAAGTGTGGTCTGGAGTATCATCCCCAGAAAGTTTTTTTTTGAAATTCTACATTGCTCTAAGTGAGTTTTAGCCCATTTTGACATATGTAAAGTTGATTTTTTGGTTAACAGTTTCATCATAACAAAATATTGAAAATCATCTAATCGATTAACCTATTTGGGCGAAATGCCTGGAGTGGGTGAGTGATTTGTCCAAGTGGGCGTGTCTTCGCTCACTTGGTTTACGTGTAGAAAGTTGCTCTGAATAACTGTAGAAAGTATCAAGCCATTCTCGGCCGTGTGCTGGCTCTATGCCAAGTACGTCTACCAGCAACGTGGAGTGCCGATGGGTCTAGTTGAAACATCATGGGGTGGAACAAACATTGAGGCGTGGTCTTCTCCTGAATGTCTTCATGCATGCAAGCTCTCAGCTGATCCACGACACAAGTATGAATTCAGTGGTAGATTGAAGGATGCGCGCATGCTTCAATATTGACTGGATGTATTTTACGAGGGTTGTTCAATAAATAAGTTACAAAGCAGCGTCATTAAGTTAGTTTTCTAAATATTAAAAGTCCGAAATATACGTTTTGTAGGGAATTCAATTCTGAGTAGCAGCTGTAAGGTTTATGACGATGACGTCACTGTGACGTCATTTGTAAACATTAAGTACGGCGACGTTGCCACTGAAATCCTCCCTTAACGAACAGCATGCCACTGTTGTATTTTTGTTAGCAAAAAAATAAATGCAAACCAGATTCACTCTGAGATGCATGCAGTATATGGCACAAGTGCTTTACAAAATGAACAATTCACGTTTGGTGTAAGAAAATGCTAGACAGGCGGAAATTTTATTACATACCAAGGTGCAATCAGTCGTTCTTCAGTGGCATGGACAGCAGCCAGCATCGTTCTTTACATCGGGCATTCAGAAGTTTGCTGACAGATAGGACAAAATGTTTGAGCGAACTTGGACGATATGTTGAAAAATGAAACATTAGTCTTTAGCATTTAAAGAGATGGCGTTAACTTGTTAAGTTTATTCATTTTTTTTCGTTCCTATGCTGTTTGTTACTTGCGAGTTATGATAGATTACTGGCGCATGCAGACTGTGTTCTGTGAACAGATGACATCACAATAATGACGTCATCATCAAAAAAATTTCTACACATGTTCAGAATAAAATTCTCTACAAAACGTATACTTCAAATTTTTACGCGTGAAAGTAGCTACTACTTTTCAGTGCGTCTTAGCCATAGCAATTCTGTCTGTCTGTCTGTCTGTTTGTCCGTCACACGGGTGGATCAGTCAAAAACGGTGCAAGCTAGGATCACCAAATCTTCACCGTCGGCTGCCTGGAAGACTCTAGTTTCAGGAACCGTAAAGCTTTTCTATAAATTCGAAGAGGGTCACTCCAAACGAGGGCACTAAATGAAAGGGGGGTGGGCAAAATTGCGATTTTTGGCCAGTAAGTCGCTGTATCTTAGTAACGGTGTGACATAGGGCCTAGGTTACTATTAATCACTAATAGGAAGTCGTACACTGGCTCTCAATTGGCGCCGAATTCAATGACCTTGAATCACCTTGAACGCCAAAATAGGGGGTTTTATGGATTTTTTGGTGATCTCCGGCTGCGACACAAGTCTATATCATTCACAAGGTGGCGCCACGCTACTATCGTTATGTGATCCAGATAGAGAATTTGGTATTTGTATATTAACTTAGCGTAAACACTCCAATTTTCAGCTAAACTATGAACCGGAACTGCTATAGGCTTTTTGCACATCTCGTGAGCATTAGCTCAAATTTCTTGTTTAGATTTGGAAAACTAACAGAATGATGCTGTTTCGTAAGTTATTTGTCGAACGACCCTCGTAAAACAAGTGAAAACTTTGCACAAAATGCATTATTTTTTTGCATAAAATTTAAAACAATTTTCTTGGGAGGGGCACCAGACCTCACCCCTTACCTTTTCACTCTCCTTATTCTAAAATTCTTGATCTGCCACTGCAATTACCGGTAATGATAAACTCTACGTGAGAATTTGTTAGCTTTCAGCCTTTGTTTGCTGATTTATGATGTTATATAAATTTTTAGTCTATGTTTTAACTTGCAGATTTATTCAGAGATATAATTAATGATATTATCTTAATTTACAGTGCTGCAGTTTATGTTTATTTTACAGTTTTTTTTCTAAACTACCTGCTTTTCTCAAGTTACTTTAGGTCAGACATGGTTTCTTTTAACGTCTTATATTTTATGGGCTTTTATCATGATGCCCAGCCATCAGTGTGGGGGCTTTCATCAGAAGTATTAAACTATATTTTTGACGTTTTTTGTCATACACTGAGTAAAGTACCAAGCAAGCTTGGCATAGTTTAAAAAGGCCTCCAGGGGTTATCGTTGAGGTAGGTTGATCGTTTGTCATGTGTCATTGGTTTTGTTTTGTAGGCTGCGGCTAACGGACAAAGACGCGTACCTGCAGCGAATATTGGTTGACAGTGATGACATAGATATTGAACAGACTGCAAACAGTGTGCTGTGGAACTCTATGGTGCATCCTCTACTCAACATGACAATCTATGGCGTTATCTGGTATCAAGGTATCAAGATTGTCAGTACTGGTCATTTTTGTTCATCGAGATAATCACTGGTGTAGTATATCTTGCGATGAAATCTGCAGCCGAAGCACCGAACCCTATTCTGTTCTGTGGTACATTACGGGGGCAGGTGGCAAAATATCATATCTGCTGTCGATGACATTTCAAGAACATATCAAAAACTTTCCACGTGATACTTTTTTCAGTGTTTTTAGTGTTATTTAGCTAATTACATGTGTATTACTGCTATAGCATTATTTATCTTGTGGCATCGTTAAAATGTGTTATGCAGGTGAGGCCAATACAGCGTACAACCGAGACGTTTACGAATGTACATTCCCGGCAATGATCACGGACTGGAGAGAGAAATGGTACATTGGAACGGATGCCAACACTCAGCTCTTCTTTCCGTTCGGCTTTGTACAGGTATACTCAACGTTTCAGCAGCAGAAAGCGGAGAAAAGTTGTAGAAGTTGAAATGACCGTAGTTCTTCATAGGAAACCCATCTCAAAGCTGTAGAGAGTGTCACCTGCCATTGTGGGATCACACTAAAAGGTAAAGGTAAAGGTGTCAATTTGTATAGCGCATCTCGCATACAACGCCTCTAATGCGCTTTCCGTCACTAACCCGAGCCGCCAGCCGCACGGCCACCACGTGCAGCCTGCAGACACAGGCTAATGCAGCGGCCGGCTAGGCAGCCCCAGTCAGCTGTACTAAGGTCGCCACCTTCCGTAACCCATATAAATGAGTTACTGCTCATTTTACCATCCCACGGAGGGTAGAAGGCTGAGTCAACCTACCATGCAATACGTGTAAACGTGTAGAAAAATACAGCTTTAGTGTCAGCAGTTTGGTAGAATAAGAGAATACATATTTTCACCTCTTTCCTTAGATAAAGGTAAAGGGAACCATGCCGCAGCTGGGGCGTAGGCGGGGTGCTCATCTCCCACTCACAGCCATTGAGCCCGTAGGTGGATAAACCACTTGAGTCCGTGACGCATGGCCAGTGCGACGCCAGATCTACGGTTACCATCCCAGCCGCGGGGCATCACTGCCCTTTGACCGGTACTAAATTATACTGCTTGGTGAACAGAGGCACATGTGTGTGAACATCTTGCCCAAGGTTGTTACCTGGCAGTCCCCCGGCCCGAAGTCGAACCTGCAATCTCAGGGTTACGAGTTCGGCATGCTACCATTACACAACCAAGCCACACTTGACATCTTTCCCTTAGCTGACTGTAAAGTGACTGGGGTGCCATAAGTATTTCTCCCTTTAAATTTCATAGTACCAGTATTGTATGTTTGTGAATGCACATAATGTTTCAGCTGGGTCCGACGGATGGTAAGTCGGTGATAGCAGGGTATGCTGACATTCGCTGGCATCAGACAGCAGATGTTGGATACACACCAAACAGCTTCATGCAGAATGTGTTTATGGCTGTAGCGTTTGATCTCACCGACAAAGTGTATGATAATTTCTGGCATTTTGTGTTCTCTCATTTTTCTTCAGTGGCGTAGCCTGAATCTGGAGGTAGAGGGGCACATGGGGTGGGGTGTCCCCTTCTCACACTGGAAGGGGTCTGGGTCTTCCCAGAAAATTTTCAGATTTTTTGTATGTAAAAATGAAGTGTTTTTTGCATCTCAGTGTAACTACAATTTTTTTTCTTCAAAGAGCAAATCCAGGGAGTTTTTTTCCCTTTCCTTCTTTTGCCTTTTTCCTCTCTTACTTTCCCCTCTCTTTTCCGTTTCTCCCTTTCCTTTGCACCCTCTTATTTCTTTTTCTCCCCTTTTGTGGCTCTTTCCCTGTCTTCCCCTTCCTTCCCTTTAAAGTAAGACCCAACATTTTTACTTTGGGGATATGGGGAGCACTAAGAGCTCCCCAGTAGAGTCCAAGCTGAAATCAAATTCAGAGCATTCATAAGATCTGGTGGAAACTATTATAATTTTTACAAAATAAACTGACCAAGTTTAGTGCAGTTTAAACAGTGAAGGCAAACAAGTGCGGTGCATGGCGCCACAAATTTAAAAATAGGTGTTACAAGTAATCTGCGAGTGAAGCGAGCAGAAAAAAATTTTGAGGTGTTGTACGCAGAATTGTCGCAATAACTGTGCCATGCATATTCCAGGCAATTTGCATTAGGCCTGTTTGCCAAGTTTAGGGGGGGGGGGCGTGCGCCGTGCGCAGCTGCGTGCCCTCTCTAAATATGCCCCTGAACATTGCCAAAGATGCCAAGAAAGAGTAGGCTACTATGCATTCCGCTTTTCAACAGTTCTGGCCTTGCAATTTTAACTGCTTCCACTTTTGAGAATTGGTGAAATAAGACGAAGCAGGACTTTTACAGACTCTTGACCTAACCAAACAGTGTCAAAGTGTGCAAGGCAGCAGCATTGTGGATTAAAAGGTTCTGTGAGTAGGAATTTGCACTTTACTGATAGCTGCAAATTTCTGGCAGATAAGATATGGGTGTTTATAATTTTGATTTTGCTCCTTAATTCCCTTTAAATGATGGGACTTCCAGCCCCAACTTTTGTATTTGTTTTATTAATTGCTATAATTTTTTTAACACTAACAGCTCTAGTTATTGTTGTTATTATGTCACCATAGTTTACAGCTGATATGTTCTTGTTTTTCTGTACAGAGGTGGCGTACATTATCGTGATAAAGAGACAGTGTCTTGGAGACTGTCATTATCGGGCCTTGCAGTTGCCTATAACCAGACGGTCTCCAGGTATCAAGGCCCATTTCCAACACTGCTGAAACTGGATCTAACATTGCATACACTGACAGTGGAGTATGACCATGGCAAAGCTTCAGTCGTTGTGCATACCACAGCTGGATTTGAGGTACGATGGTATATCTGATTACATAATTTACATTGTGCAAGACTGACTTTACTGCCAGTGCTGAATATGTCGGCAGAAGAATTTTGAAAAGTGACAAATTCCAGTGTACTTCTGACAAGAACTTCATGTCGAACTAGTTTCCGCTTTGCAATTGATTAAGCTGACCAAGTGAAACCGGTATCGTGAAACTGAAACCACTCTCGTATTATCAAGTGCACTCTTGGTGACTACTGCTTCCCACCACTTCCAGTGGATACATATTTCAGTTTTACCATGTTTTGTCGCTCATTTTTTTCACAAATTTGTTAGTATGCCATCGGCGATACTTGCAGGTTTGTTGCAAGAAGACCGGCTGCGTTACTGACGGTGCAGACTGGCTGGACGCTCCTATCATCACTGCAGTGAGTCTGAAGTCTGCTGTAAGACTGAACATCAGTGACTGCAACGACACGTTTCAGCTGACCGGGTTACGTTACGGCTGGCGTGAAACCCCGTTCCAGTATCTATGTGCTGCTGTCTACAGCAGAGAGAATAATCTGCCGGCACCACCGTTTATCACATTTCACATGGCTCTGAAAACACGACACGTGCAGCAGTACTTTGTACACAGGCCGAAATAAAGTGTAATAATGTGGGTAATTTGAAATGCTACACAAATATGTATAGACATATTTGTGTAGCAGTGACCTTAGTGCTAACCCTTCAGTACTTTGTTGCTGGCCTGCAGTGTTGTTTAAACAATTCCTAGAAGTTTACCTCCCCCCCAGTCTAACCTGCCATGGACAAAAATTAGAAGCATTAGTGACAAAGATAATGAGACCACTCAGTTTGTTTGATTAAAGCAATAATTGTTTTATTTCTTTCAATGCATCACTTAGACATGTAACAGCAAAAGACAGCAGACTGTGCCAAGCACTTATTTGTTGTTTCTCACGTTGTGTGGAACTGAATGTATTTGTTAATATTGTTGAAGACTGATCTAGGCTTGATCAGGATTTTTTTCTGGTGTATAGGTGACAATGTTCTGTGCATAATTAGGCCTAAAAATTGTGCTTCCAGTTTTCATACTTACCTAGGAAAAACCTGCATCTCTAATATATTTACTGTACCTTCAAAGAATCAGTGCAGTTTTTAGTTTGTTTTCAAAGTTTTACTGAAAAAAACGTTTACGTCTAGTGTGTAATGCCGCAGTAACTTTGTGTAAGTTTTCGTGGCTATAATTTAGTGTGTTAGTTCGTCTTTATGATCTGTTGCATAACATTACATGATATGTCATTGTCCAAATATTTCGAATTAGTATTTCTTTAGCTACATCCGGTAAAAATTTTGTGCAAATTGACCATCATTTGAGTGAATTGTGAAAGAAAGAAAAAGGGTGCCTTTTTATGAAACACCGTGTACAAAAACAATCACAGTTCTTTATAGCTGACGTCTCAGCAGAATGTGATTACATGTCAGTTATTGATGCTTAAATTGCAATAGTTTTTTTGCATATAATGTATACTTCATTAATTGTGCTCCAGGAACTAATTTAGCAAGTTATGTTGATATCCTTGAAACAGCTGACAGTACATGTAGGACAGGCATGAGCCTTTCATCATTGTTTACATACATGCAAATTGCAACTTTGTATCTTTTACAGTTTTCTGGATTAAGTTACCCATTATAGTTTTCAGAATTATTGATCACTTACCACTCACCCAGTTACATCAGTTTTACTGACACAGAACCTCTAATCTGTTGAGTTCTAACATACTGCTGCCTTATGATAACCCTCGGGAATATTGTGGCAAAAAACAGAGACAAAAATCATGCCGCTAATATTGCTAAAAGTACCAGCCGTTTGTTTATTTGTTGCACATGTCCAGTAATGCAAAAATCAGTTTAAAAACTGAAAGAAGCCGTAATAGTAACTGGGTGTACGCTACTTGCAGATAGCAAGCCAGAACCATAAAAAGTCCATTTTTGACAATTCTGGTAAAGTGTGACTGATACTCTTGATGGTCTGCTTAAACGGATCTTGTGAGAATGCATAATGTACAATCACGTGCCTGTTATTTCATGCATATTATAACTTTATTGTTTTTTTTCGTTTTGTTATATTTTATACCAGTGATGTGGATTTTTTAGATATATTTTAATTAGTATTGCACATTTTGTCCAATATATTCTTCATGTATTTAGTGCACTTATCATGCACATGGTCTCACAGTACTATTCAGTCCTATGTGCTTTGAATCACCACCATTTAATATGCTAAAACTGGTACACAAAATAATATTCATTATTCAACTGTCCTTATATATGCTCCACATGCTAACAGTTTTATCTCGGGAACCGGCAGCCAGTGTATTGTCACAGCTGTTGAAAGCAAGACTCTGGACTGACTGAGTATGGGCCCGAACGACAGCCAGTGGCAGTAGTTTTGGTCTACCGCTAAAGATGTGAATACGCGAGTCACAGCCGCCGATGGCAAACAGCTTCCCATCATGCCTTGTTCTCACGCACGCAACTCCGCCCTTGATGTTGGCGGTCGCTGTTTGTTCAAGTTCCGTGCCATGCCATGACACTACGCTGCCATCTACACTGGCGGAAACACCGCGCTGAGTTCGCTCACAGTAGTCGAAGCTTGACACAGCTTCACTGTGGAGACGGACAGCATTCAGTTCACGATCAGTAGATCTCATGTCCCACACAATGATGGACCCATCCTCATAACCTGTCATCACAAGGTCTTCTCCGGCTGCCCCAATGTCCATCAACATTCCAACTGTCTGATGAGGCTTCAGTGTGATGACCGTTTCATCACCATCCAATGCCAATATGGCTACATGGGACTGTTCAGCAGTAGATGCTGCAATCATCGTCTTATCACAGTGACGAAACACAGCCACTGAAGCAAATCCGAGATCACCACATGGATATGTGCCTGCAAACAGACATCAGTGAGTCAATATAACACACAGTGTTTGTTAATATTACACTGAACAATCAGCTGAATTATAACAAAAATATATCACACCACTTAACACCGAAATGAATGACATGAATGAATGACAACCTGCTCATCAACAAAAATGATTAAAGCGCACAAGTTATAGTGAAATGGAGCCGCCTGGGTTAAATTGAACAATAGGTCCGTTGGCAATAATCGCTGTTTTTGCAACTCAAAAACTGCAGCAAATGTTAGAAAAAATACTATTATGAAGAATTTACCTGCGGGACAGTGAAGATTTTTATGCATGGCGCTTGTTGTTCCATCATCATTCTGCTGCTTATTCAGCTAATGACTTCCAGCAACGGACCTATTGTTCAATTTAACCAGATTTAGGTATGCTTTTAGCAACCTCATAGAAAATATCTACTAAGTAGCTGAGACTACAGTATTATCACAACTAGCAACACAGTATATCAAATATGCACTTTGCAAAGAAGACACAGTATAGCTTTAGTTTCATGCCACAGAACATTATCATTAGAACGACTATAGTTCCAGTTTGTGTTTAAACAAAAACAACAAATGAGAAAATGACAACAAATCCCACCAATTTTAATCCAGTTGTCGACGGCCAGCAATTTCCAGCGAATCACAACACCCTCGCGACCCTGACTCAGGACTTCGCAGCCGTCCAGAACCGTGAGCGACAAGACGGAATTGGCATGAGTCGACATCATGCGGTGAATGACGCGTCTTGTTTTCAGATTCCACACTAACAGCGACCCGGACTGAGTACCCGCCACCAGATATGCCGCACCGTCACAGCTTCGATCGTCCCAACAGTTCGGTAGAAATACCAAACTGGTGACAGGTGCTTCAAACCCTCGTAGAATGTAGTCCGGATCAGGCGGCTCCATTTCACTGCAGTGGCAAGCTACTAATGTGATTCTAAACAGTAATAACTAACTACAATTAAATGTTCATGTCTTTGTTTATGTTTATGTTTACAAAAACATAGGTATGATTCAAATATAACTAGGAAATAGTAAGTAAGTAATAGCAGATCCGTTTAAAGCGTTGAGAGAGAAAGCAGCATAAGCCCTTACAGATGATTTGAAAAAAAAATCATCGTTTTTGGATAACCCTGAAAAGTGATTACACACTCTGCTGTGCCAATCGTGCGGTATTCTGGCTAAACGGTACGTCCTAAGTAAGTTTCCGCGATGGCACCGTTGGATAGAGCGATGACGAGTTTCAAAAAACTTTCAATCTTTAGCTATCTGCAGCGGTTTGGCCGCAATTTTAAATGCAAAGCTGTTGCTTGCAGCCATCGTGGCCCCATGTGCGCCGAATTACCATATCGTATCTTAGCTTCAATTGTATAGCGTTGGATATAGCAGCGTCACCGTAGTGTGCATGTGACAGCAGTCACTCTAGGAAATCACTTTCTTTCCTCCACCGGCAGTCGGACGCTGGCCTTTAGACAAAATGATACGGTCGGCGCTCGGCTCAGCCTAGCGACAGCTGGGCTTTTTGTTCTGCTAGCACATTCTGGGCGCGTCTGGATCCAGCTCAGCGCTTTATGTCAGCACTCAGCGGCCGAGTAGATTAGGTCAGCGACTGACTTGCTAACCCAGCGGACGACCCTGATAACCTAGTTCCTCAGAACTGAACCAAGCGGGCACAAACATCGCTTTCTGAGTTAAACTTGAGTTTGGTACTAATGTCAAATGTTGTACTTTGTGCATAAATTCATAATAATTATAGTAGTAGTAAAAATAATTGGAAATAAAAAATAATAATAATAATATTTGTCCATATCTGACCACCCCAACCTGTTTTTTGCAAATCCGTTTTAGCATTTATTTGCTGAAATTTTTCTCCTATTTTTATTTTTATTTTTGAATATTATATACAAAATTTTATTTTACATTCACAAAAGTATATGTTTTCTGTTTGACAGGAACTGACACTTCACAGCCAGCTAAACGCAGTAAAGGCACTAAAAAGTCACGTTCTACAACACGAAGTCTAGATGAGCAATTGCCATCTACCTGGAGTCACGACTGTTCATCAATCATCATATTCATCTGCTGATGCCGAATTTGTTTCGTCTCATACCATCGGTCCACGGAATCTGCCAGACTCATTGCAGCAAGACAGTAGACCTGAATATTGGAGCTAATGTAGTCCATTTAAACAGTTTGGACTTTGGATACTGTCTCTTTATTTTCGCGTTGTTGCAAAATGTTGTCGTTTGCGTTGAGTAGGCCCTAAATTTCAATATATGCCTAAATTACATAACAAGTTGAGTGTCAAAATGTTCAGTTACTTTATGTATCTAATAAAAGTAATACAGGTGTGCACAACTAGGATGATTTTGCTATTTATGTTGACCTTACAAAATATGTAGAAAAAGTCCCCGGGAGCCCACGGTTATAGTCGGGAAAATACAGGGCACCAGGGTTCAAAGGGTTAATGTACGGAACCCACAAAAAAGGTTCCGGCAGCGTCTTGCCCGAACCATTTCTGTCCATTTACCGAAATTTTTGTAATGGGTCTTCTGTTCATTTACGGAAAGTTTCTGTTAAATAATTTTCCTTCAAATTATTTTGTACATCAAACAGTGTTATTGCTCAGCCAAGTGCCTCAGATTCGGCCACTGGCTGACATTGTGCACTTTAAATATTCACATACTTACTTACTTGTCGAATGTATTTTAATTTCAGACTACCCAGCGAAATTGTACCGACACGAAGTGTTAAAGAAATGTTGAAATTATCCAACGTTGAAGAAGCCTAACATGGTTATGCTTACTGAGTACTGAGAGTTTTACTGATGGTTTCGTTGTTATTATTATTAATTAAGTTTAGTTAAGATTTATTTTTTTTGTTTAACTGTGCTACCATTGTATTATGGTGAATAAAGTTGTATATAAATTTCTGTTAATATATGGTTCCGTTAATTTACGGAACTGGTTCCGGCAGCATCTTGCCGGAACCATTTCCGCTCATTTACGGAAATTTTCCGTTAATTAATTTTCGGGTCAAGTTTCCGTTAATATAAGGTTCCGTTAATTTACGGAACAATTTCCGTCCATTTACGGAAATTATTTTAACGGAACTTCTGTTCATTTACGGAAAGTTTCTGTTAAATAATTTTCCGTAAATTTACGGAACTCTTTAACGGAGCTTTCATTTACTTACGGAAAGTTTTTTACATACGGAAAGTTTCCGTTAAGTTTCCGTGAATATAATGTTCCGTTAATTGACGGAACTTGTCATGGCAAGATGCTGCTGGAACTTTTTCCGTAAATATACGGAATTATTTTTTACAGTGTAGGCCTACAGTCATACTCCGCGCCTTAGATTCATTTTTACTACAGATGTCGAATTAACTTTATAACTTAACGCGTTAATGCGTTAAAGAATTAATGCGCGTTAACAAATAACGCGCGTTAAAAGAATTGACACACGTAAATTTATTAAATTCTGTGAAGCCGGAGTTCCAATATTCCATTAAACTGCAGTTATTTGACGATCAAAAAACATTTAAGTAATTAAAAATTGTTTTGTTGCAATACAATAATCATGCATTAATTAACGCGTTAACGCATGGGTTAAAATAATTAAAAAATAAAGCCCCGACAGCACTATTATGATAGCGTAAAGCACTAGTTTTTTGCGACGAAATTTTATGCCGCTGGGTAAAAAGATTCCCGTCCAACGGCGGTGACAAAGAGGGGTACTTCCATAAAAAGTCGTTATTTTACCGCTATTGACTCGTCTAGCGCGAAAACGGTTGCAGATAGGCACAGCTTGTTGCTTATTATAACAAGCATTGCTGACAATTTTTCTGGGTGTACCGACATCGATAACCTTGAACGACCTTGAACTTCTGAAATAGGATGTTTAGTGAATTTTTTGCGACTTCATGCTGCGATGCACATTTAAAAAGCGCATTCTGGTAGAAATTACGGAGATAAACGAAGACAACCTGCTAATACTCATGAGACAGGTTGCTATTTTTGGCGCCTTTTAAATTAGTTTACTTTCTACCCTTTTTTCACGCTTACGTACTCAATATTGTTACCTCCGCCAAGGAGGTAATGTTTTTGCCGGACTTTGTTTGTCTGTTTGTCTGTGTGTTAGCAAGATAACTCAAAAAGTTCTGGACGGATCTTTCTGAAATTTTGAGGGTATGTCAGGAATGGCACAAACTATCAGTGATTCAATTTTGGGGGTGATACGGAAGGAATCCTGGATTTTGGATCACTTTGAAATTTTTGTCACCATTGCTTTCAATGGGGCATAAGGGAAACCGCTACAAAACCGAAGATGGTGCTGCCACCTAGCGAACAACATTGCTTTGGCGGAGGTGTGCGGGCTTTGACTGCTTTCTAGTTATTGACTGATTCACGCTGGTGGTTTTATAACTTACGACTTGTTGCGTACTGACATGCATACGCCCCCCCCCCCCATTAATTCTTTATCCTGGCCCAGTCGATTAGGTAGGTGCTGTGCGGTCATACACGCTACGGTCTACACTCATACTGTTGCGTTAGGTCATAAATGGCGCACGCATATTAGAGCTGGGAATAATCGATTCAAATCGATTATCGGCGTCGTGGGTCAAAAAACAGGCAAGACCAGAAGTTGCTATTTTCCCACAGCCACTGCAAATTTTAGTCAGATTTCCGACAGAAAGTTGCAAATTATTAACAGCTAGAAAAGATTACAGTGCTCAACATTTAGTTTCTTTTCCGAAATTTTCCCAATATGCAGGTTTTCATCTCCAAATTTAGCATTTTTGGACACACATTTTCCGACGAGAAGATCTCTGACAATTTTTCGACAGCTGAAAATTTATGGTGGGCAACTGTTCGCTCCTCACCATTTAGGCTACCCACTTGTCACGACGCCACTGCCACTGAATCGAATTGAATCGAATCGGATCGGATTTGTTGTCAGTCGAATCGCCCACCTCTAACGTATATACAGACAACGGCTTAATCGCTGACGAACGACAATGCGGGAACTAAGTGCCTTGCCGACACAGACGCACGCCGAGTTGACGTAGAGAAGCGATGAAGACGACGCGGACCGTGGTGACCCACAGATCGTCAAGCAACTCACGACGCCAGAACGGCGCCGACTTCCAGACACCACCGGCAAGACAGCCACAGTCAGGTTCCAGAGAGACGAAGCGACCACCCATGAAGCTGGACGGCAAAACTTACGACGAGATCAAGGCGCAGTGTCTAAGGGAGCACCGACTGTTTGAAGATCCCGACTTTCCAGCTGCGCCGTCCTCCATCTCCCCCCACACGCGGTCAACGCGTCCTTTCGAATGGAAAAGACCTCCCGTGAGTAAATTTTTGGCGTACATAAGATACGGCCCGACCTGTGATAATTTCTCTTCTTTTTTTACTTTCGGAGCCGTCTGGGAAACTGAGATCACTGTCGTCGTCAAAAAATGTTTGTCCAGAAAGAATGCAAATGAGATATGAAATGCAAAGTGAAAAAGCTTCAGCTTTTGGCTGCAACATGTAATAAAATGTTTTATTGTTTCCTTAAAGGTGGTGACTAATTCGATGGCCGGAAAATAGCTCACAGGCTATCTTTTCGGGTGTAGGACATTTCCCCCTGGACATGTTCCCCCCAGGACGTTTCCCCCCTCCCAATACTGTTACATGAGAATCGATCGAGCGCTAGATAGTGGCATAATTTTCAGTGTCCGCGTGGTGATAGAATGCAGCAAACATCATATGCTCTTGTGTTATCATTATTAGGTCTAAGTAATACGTCAAACAAAGGGCAAGTCTCAAGAAGTCTCAATTCTTAACTTTTCACCTGTTGGTGCTCGTAGGCTACGTACCGCGGTTAAGGCCGACCAATACGGCGACCGGATAAATATCCGGCCCGGGTATGACCGGATATTTATCCGATTGCCGTATCAATAGCCATTGTTTTGTGCCTTCATTCATACTATATTACATTATGTGGTGTGACACCTGTAGTAGGCCTAAGTTGTTTTTCGACTACAAGACCCGTACCAATATCAGTAGATTTTCCAGTATTTTGAACGTGTACTCGTACTTAGGTAAACTACAAATTTAAACCAACTTTTTATTCTGTTTTTTTGGTAAATACTACACTACAAATTAATTATTAAAATACACAGTCAAGCCAGAGAGTGGCGGATCCAGAAATTTAGAATAGGGGGCGGAAGGGTAGGGGGTGGAGTCTGGAGAAGGCCCCATCCCCGAAAATTTTTTAAAATTTTAATGCAAAAATAGTGCATTTTTGTGCAAAATTTTCGTTTTAAAATGCATCCGGTCAATACGGGGGAAGCGGTAGCACCCCCTGGAAACCCACCCCCTTGAATCCGCCATTGAAGCCGTAATTCTTAAAAGACAAAAAATTTGAGCTAATGCTCACGAGACGCGCGAAAGCCTATAGCAGTTTCAGTTCGCAAACTGTCAGTCTATCTCCAGCCATTTCGTCGCGACTTTTACTGGGGTACCGCTATTTGATGCCGTCGCGTGCAGATTTCTTTGAACCTAGAAAATCGAGACTTGGACCTTCGAAATCTACGCTTAATGCAGAAAATTTTGTGTGCAGCTTGTCCGTTTTGGCGCAATTCATCTTTGAAAAATGTGTCTTGCAGCCCGAAATCGCCAAAAAATCCATAAAACCCCTATTTTAGCGTTCAAGGTCATCCAAAGTCGTTGAATTCGGTGGCAATCGAGAGCCAGTGTACAACTTTCTATTAGTGATTTATATATAATAACTTAGGCCCTATCTTGCACCGTTATTGAGATACAGCGACTTATTGGCTTAAAATCGTAATTTTTTCTCACCCGCCTCTCATTTAGCGCCCTCGTTCGGGGTGACCCCCCTTCGAATTTATGGAAAAGCTTTACGGTTCCTGAAGCTAGAGTCCTCCGGGCAGCCGACGATGGAGATTTGATAATGCTAGCTTGCACCGGTTTTGACTGATCTACCCGTGTGACGGACGGACGGACAGACGGACGGACAGACAGAATTGCGATGGCTAAGACGCGCTGAAAGCAGTAGCGGCTTTCGCGCGTAAAAACTCAAATTCCTAGCTAACTACGCAAGCATGGATAACTTAATCTGCTATGCGTGTCAAACATTTGCAAACGCTGATATAGTTGCCTTAAAATGTTAATTATGCATTTTGTTGAGTGATAGTGTTAATTACTGTTTCACACGAGTTTAACTGGCTATTAAATATTGGGTACTCATTTTTGTTCACAATGTAGTAGACCGATAGTCTTGCACATGAAGTATTCTGATCGCATTGATTGACTTTCTTTTGCATGTGTGCCACGCATGTCCGTGTGTTTTTTTGAATTGTCACTATTATTTATATATATATATATATATATATATATATATATTTTTGTACTACCAATATTTGGTGAATAAAAGTTGTGTATAATTATTAAAACTTCTTTGCTGACGACGGCTGGCACCCGGGTCATGTGTCGCTGGCTTAACAAGTAGGCGTACGCCTAATAAACATTTTTGTCGTCGTTTCATGCTGTCCTGTATGTGTCTTTGATTAATCTGTTTGTAGGCCTATACCAGTCTGCCATTGCCATTGTCACCTGCCCGGCGTACTCATATTCGCCTTCTATTCAGCGCATTATCGCAACCACAGCGCAACCTGGACGTCAAGTGAACAGAATTTCTTCAAGTGGCATTCACTATAATGCTTAGGTCTAGCGCACGTTTCAGCGCGGCCGAGCTAAAACGTGCAAAAAGGTCATTTTGGCGCGGAAACGTGCTGCGCGTAATCGTGAGCATCCCCTAGCGTAGGCCTACATGATAATTATATTATTTGGGCCGATGCATAACTTATTCGCTGATTACACGATGAAGCAAACATGAAGCAAACTTAGAGCACACGTCGTGCACGTGTAGGCTATTTTGAATATGTTTTCTTTATCTTTGCTTCATGTTTGCTTCATCGTGTAAACAGGGTGTGAGTTATGCATCGGCCCATCACACATCATGTAGGCCTACGCTAGACCTAAGCATTATAGTGTATGCCACTTGAAAAAATGCTGTTAACTTGACGTTCAGGTTGCGCTGTGACCTTCGGAACTGAGACACGTGGCACACATTGCTTCGGAAAAACATTTACACGAATTTTGGTATTCTAAGTTTTTTTGGCAGAAAGCCCGTACGTGACAGAAGAACGGCCGCATAATAATTTGATGTATAGCAACCGTAGTCCTTTCAGTAGGCCTATACGCTTGCATGCGCACGTGTGTAGGGCATTTCAATCAATCACTCAATCAATCAATCATTTATTCGTCCAAAAACATATTACGGGGACATGTTCCCCCCGGACGTCCCCCTCTTTTCCTATAGGGCCTACTGTTACACGAGGATCAAGCGTTAGATAGGCCTATGCGCATAATTTCCAGTGGCAGATTACTGAAAGAATGCAGCAAACATCGAATACACCTACTTTTGTATTGTCATCAACAAAGTATGTAATTATCAATAGGCTTAAATAACACGTCAAACAAAGCGGAAACATCAAGAAGTCTCAAAACAGCCGCGGACGGCGACGCTAGAGTGCCACTCAAAGCGCACTGTTTTTATTTGCCACAGCAAGGTAAGTGTATGCAATCCGTCGAATTTTGTTTTCTTCATATACGTAAAACATAGATATGCGTTAATTACTTACTTTTACTCTGCTGGCTTAGTTTGTATCGAGTCTAGTTCAGTCGTCTCGTGGACGCGTAAGCCTACATCCTTAATTGCTGTTAATTGTTGCGCCTACTAAGACTCTCTGTGTTTGAAAAATACTTAACGGCGACGAGACTTCAAATGCGGAGTTGCTTTCGGCGTTGCAAGGAATTTCTGTTAGGCGTGGCGCTGATTCTAATAATATGTTGTTACTGGCCTAGATGGGGGAACGTTCTAGGCAGTCTAAAAGCAGAAGAAACGTCCGGGTAAAGAAAATGCCCGAAAAAGGAAACGTCCGGGGTTGACAGGCCCAGGGGGGAAATGTCCGTCTCCCACGCGCACAGCGTGCATACGTCACGTAAATCGTAGGTAACTGCACTGAATATGACAGACCATCTGAGCATGAACTAAACAGAATGTGTCCCTGGCGAGTGAGCTTGCGTCAATCAGACCAGGGTCACCATACATTGTTCGTTCAGCACACTCAATAGCACTTTTTGCTGACGTGTAGGCCTGGGATAAATCATTTTCACCGCGGTCTTACTTTGAAAAGAACACAATATACACCGTGTTTGTGTCATAACTGTGTCAAAGTTTCACCGAATTTGATAATTTGTCGCACAAAGATAGCCAAGACACTGTAATTACGTGAGGTGCACTCATTTTCCACCTTGCCTAATGTATGTCAATACACTACCGTGTGAAACGTAGATGCTCCAAATTGTTGCACAACGCTGAGTTGTTGTTTCCAGTAAACGTTGTAGCTACTTAATTAACCACATACTAAACTGAAATGTAAATTATTCAGCAGAATTATAAGCTTGTGTAACAGCTCGCTAGCAAATTATCAAAGTTTATGCCCAAAGTGTGTCCCGCATACATGAAGACAATGATTTAGATGCAACGCCACTCGCTGACCGCAAAATCAAGCATCGACTGATCAAACTGCATTCACTCATAAAACTATGATTAAGATGGTGTTGTGCACGATTATTACTCAGATATCATAAAAAGTCATACATCACAATTCGGGACGTAGCTGTTCAAATTTTCAAAAAATTCGCTGCTGAATGATGTTGTTCACATTGTGTCGTCAAGAAAAGCCTCTTTACTATGTCCGGAAAAAAGTAACTCCTAGACATTGAACAACAGAAATTTCAAATCTGAACATATCTAAATACAATTTCGTACACTTAATTCCCAATAAATTGCTGAAGCGATAACCAGATTTTGCTGAAAAATATTATTTATCAGAGAAAGTATTAATTATTGAATATCGATAACAAAAATAATATCTGGGTTACCAACATGGCGTTACATACTG
>Ga0209367_1003669_pt1 | contig 20964 bp, 9 predicted proteins | sample WorMetLIZISLAND2_FD_187412 | JGI IMG/M metagenome (GOLD analysis project Ga0209367, IMG submission 187412) | Marine gutless worms symbiont microbial communities from Max Planck institute for Marine Microbiology, Germany - Olavius geniculatus... ...
AAAGTATGCATTTAGCAACAGAGTAGTTGATCACTGGAATGCACTGTCTGATGCGTGTGTAACCAGTAATACAATAAATCAATTTAAAAATTGTTTGAAACGGGAATTGCAACCGGAAACACACAGTCAATTTAGTTATTAGGATAGTAAGCGTTATATGGCTTTTGCCTGTGCTTACTTAGGCCACCAGTAGTTCTGGTGGCTTCGGTGAACACAATCATTCATGCATCCTGCATGTAAAATTAGCCAAACGGCACAGGTGCGACTAAATTATTTTGGGTAAATAAATGCATATATTTACCACTAATCAGAGCACAACAGAATACTCCTTAGATAAATTTACAACAACAAAAAAAACAAACCGCATCAAAACAAACAACAAACATGGCCAACTTAAACTATTCTTTGCTGTAGAGCTGCTTGAAGTTTTCAATTTATTTTCGCCATCAAGATTCGAGAAGCAATCTTTACAGTATTACTAAAATCATGTAAAGTGTGTCAACTCATCAGTAAACATAATTAATTAAAAACTGTCGTAAATTTCGTTGAATTCCGACATTATATTGCTAGTTTGCTTTGTTTAGTTTGTTGTTTTTTTTCGTGTATTGTCGTCATTTTCGTAATGCGGTAACTAAAAAGAAGCCGCGCTGTCGCTAGGAAAGACGCGCTACAGCTTTTAGGCCTACAGTTACAGTTGCAGTACTGACCTTTAAAATCATTCAATGTCGATAATTTTTATCTCATCTAAAAGGCGTAGGCCTATGCGATTTCATGTTAGTGATCAATATCAACCTAGCTATGCCATATCTCGCACCGTTTAGCCACAATACATCCGTGATTCACAGATAGACAGACACACAACAACGTCGTTAACCCGCGCCACAGACGCTCTACAACATAGCTGTAGCACGACAAAACTAAAAAAACTGACGATTAGCCTACAGTTGCCTGTGATTACTTAGGCCACCAGTAATTCTGGTGGCTTCGGTGAATTCGGTAAACATTAACAATTACGTCGTAGACTAGAGTCTTTGTGTACCGAACAACTGTCAGCAATTAATTATTATTATTCGATGTTCCGCTATTCACTGTACGAAATTACTGGCATTAGGCCACAAATATTGAAAAAAATATAAACGTTACGCGTAAAATATCGCGATAAATCAAAAATATCGCGATATTTAAAAAGTATCGCGATATATCGAAAAATTCGATATTTTTTGACGATACGATACGATACGATATATCGATATCGAAAACGATATATCGATATTTTTGATATATCGAATCATCACTAATATATAACCACGACATATTACCGGTAGCTGAAGTGAAAAGTACGACAAATCATGACGTTGACGTGACGTAAACGTTATACGGTGACAAACGTATGGCGCATATAACACTTAAACCTCATACTAAAACAAATCAGTAATAAAACTATAAACTTAATATACTTATCAACAGTGTACAAAGCACTTTATTTGCAGTATATCGAATTTTATAGCGATAATCCTACTTCTTGACGAAACATGAACTCACGTAGTGTATATTGTGAAATTTTGCCCATCACTAACGCAGCTGCCCTCTGGCGAATGTTTAACAGGAAGTTGTTATGCCACGTTAGCGTTAGAAACGAAATTTTGTGTCATATTTGATGTTATAAAACGTTTATTCTGATTTGTTTATTTTATCTGACATGGAACTTACTGTCTGTATTAGATATCTTGTACTGACTATCGCGATATACTTGTCAGCAGTAGACGCGCTAATGTTTCATCTGTCACCGAACCACAGGAAGTGCCTAAAGGAAGAAATTCATAAAGACGTACTGGTTACCGGCGAATATGAGCTGTCTGATGCTCCTGGACAGGTCGCGAGTCTAAAAGTAAGTTAGGATTTAAATGTGCAATTTTATGCTTTTAAATTGTTATTTGTCAATTTTTTTCCGGATGTATTTTCAGAAGGTAGTCTTGTCAGTTATCAGATTACGGATGAAAGATCACAGGGAAAGGCGAACAAGGGAACAGCAGGCAGGATTCCGTGGCGGGCGTGGATGTATGGACCAGATTTTCTGTCTCCATCAGGTCTTCGAGTGACGAATCATAAGTGGTCAGAGGTTCGTTGCGATCTTCATCGATTATTTGGCTGCCTTCGACAGTGTGCATCGTGAGTGCATGTGGAAAGCCGTGCTGGTGGATGGAATACCGGCCAAAATCGTCAACATCTTGCGCAACTATTATGAGGGTGCAGAATGCTTTGTCCGGGTGTACGGCAAATTCACTGACGGCTTCAATGTCACCACCGGTGTTCGACAAGGTTGCATCCTGTCGCCTATGATTTTTAATATTGTCATCGACTGGATCATGAATTGCGCTGGTGCCTCCCCATTTGTTGTCGGCAAGGATTTGTCTTCTCTGATGACATCCGAAAACCAAGGTGGTGAGTTCTGGCTATGACACACCAGTGATCACTCTTGATGGCACTCCGCTTGAAGTTGTGCCTACCTTTGTCTACTTGGGATCCTCCATTTCCAGCGATTCCATTACATCTTCAGATTAGGTGGAATGTCGAATAGGCAAAGCATGTGGTGTCTTTGCCAGATTCAAGGAGTGTGTCTGAAAGCAACACAACATAAGCTTGAAGACAAAGATGAAGATCTACAACGCTGTAGTCATCACCACTTTGTTGTATGCTTCTGAGTGCTGGACGCTGTTGGCAAATGACTTGATGAAACTAGAGGTTTTCCAGATGAGCTATGGACCAGCTACGGAATTACACGATACAGCACCGTTGCAAGGAACAACCCACCATTGGGAAGTGGGTTGAGTGGAATCGTCTTTGATGGTTTGGACATGGATGATTTCTGCTTGCCGAAACAGCTTCTATGGGCAGAACGTCCAGATGGTTAGCGCTGTCCTCCTAATGTGCCAAGGAAGCAATGGAAGGATCAGGTCGCTGCCGACGTGACGACTCATCTACCCAGGTGCCTTTACCGTGACCCCTTGATGGCGGCCGCCGGCATGACAGCTGAGCGCAGCGGATGGCGGGGGTTACGGTGCGACATCACCGGATTCAACCGACGTCGTGACCAATCAAGCGAGCGCACACATTCAGATGTCTCGAACGTCATTGGATAAACGCCGATCTGATCTGATCTGATCTGATTTTCAGATGATGTTTGATGGAGCTGTGTCAGTTTTAGATGTCGACATTCATTAGCTAATCAGTCATTCTGTCATATATTCTGTCAGGAAGTCAGTGTAAGTATAAGTTAGTTTTAAGTTGATATTCATTTTGTGTTATAGTCATCTACTTCGGATGGAAATAGAGGCTTTGACCTGCTTCCAGCTATTCTTTGATAATGATAATAGTTTAATAAAAAGAAAACTGCTGTCTGTTTGTGATTGACTGAAAGTTATTATGTGAGTGCAGACCTCAATGTGGGGATCCGGCAAAAAGTGGTTTGACAGATGTGCAGATAAGGATAAGGTTAAGGGATGATTATTGGTTAAAATAATAAATTACATCTTAATTACAGCGTTATCCATTATGACACCCACATATGTGCACATTCGCTTTGTACCATTAGCCCTCAAAATGTTACCAAATGTACTTATGTTTATATTTGTGTTACCGGTACACAGTCAGTTGAGGAATTTTGATACCCAGAATTATGTGTTCTTGTTTTTCATTATTGTATTTTACTTCAAAGATTATATCTGCCGTGAAAATTCACGGCAGGTAGCGATAATCGACTACTTATTTTCCGTGTATTTTCACAAAAGCATTTTTTCACTTTTAGATATATGTTGTGAAAATCTGTGTATGGAAACGTATCTATTAAAGATGAGGAAATAAATGATTAATCACACAATTAATGATTAAAATTCGGTATGGTTAAAAAATTGCATATTGATGACACTTAACTGGATTCTTTCACCGCAGTTGCTGCCAGCCTTTTGCAAGGTATATGGTTTAGACAAGGTGAGAATTTTAATGTTGCTTTGTTGCAAAGTATCTGCCGCGAGCGCGAGTCTGGCAGTGAAAAAATTACAAGCCGGTCATTGTGGGGCGAAAATGTAGACAGAGTTTAATGCCATGTTTTTGAATCATTTGCGTGTAGTTGATACATTTGAGAAATATAAGAACACGGTCACACTTTGAGACATCAGCTGATAAGCCACGGCCTCTTACCAGTGATGTGATCAGTTGCCTATAGGCTACAGCAGTTGCTAGCTTGCTACTATTGCTGGCATAATCTGATAATACTGTACTAAATAACACCGGCAATTACTTTACTGTACATTGTTTAGATGCAAATTTACAGCAGATAATGATGCTTATTTTTCATAAATTTTCACTGCAGATGACCATTTCATGCTAGCTTCCGTGAAAATTCATGGCAGATAGCGAAAATTGACTACTAATTTTCCGTGAATTTTCATGGCAGATAACACCTTGCATTTTGATTTGTGTGTAATTACAGGTAACGGACTCGAAGGGGCATGTGCTTTACAATAAAGAACAAGCAACAAAGGGAAAATTTGCTTTTACGACTGAGGAATACGACATGTTTGAAATCTGCTTCGACAGTCGCATTCCTCACGGTACATTTGCTATTGTTTAGTTGCATTTGGTTTTTGTTTAGGCGTGGAGATTGTTTCCTTATTTACTTGTTTAAGTTGTTTTGCTGCTGATGATGTGGAGTGCGGTTTAACAACTACTTGGCGGTTGTGTATATTAGAGATTATATCGATAAGCCCGATAAGTGGATATCGCCAGCCATGCTTATACTTCCGATATTGGGCCTACGATATTGCGCAGACGTCACCAGCACATTCCACCTGACTTATTCTAATGGACCGCTATATTTAGCATGCAGACGCAGGCGTTTGTGAGTAGGTAACGTTTAAACTCCGACCTCACTGTCTGCAACAGACTGCAGTGTGTGACAACTGAGAGACGTGATATGAATTGCCACCATATATATATAATTGATATGTATATATAATGGTATCAAGTACTTACAGCCAACAGCTAACAATCTTGTGAAGATGTCCATCAGATGAGTAAAAAAAAATGTTAATTTTAGCTGTTTATATGTATCAGTTGATGTGTGATGTGCCAGGTGGTAGCCATGGTAATGATCGGGAAGTGACCATCAACGTCAAACGAGGAGTCGAAGCCAAAAACTACGGCGATGTGAGATTATTTATTTTTAACTGTAGGTCTTAATTATTGACTGTGTTATTGCGTCGTGCCGTTGTTACAGTTGCGCTGTAACGCTATTATTCTGTCCTGTTAACAGTATAATTGTGCTTTTAAAATTTCCTGTTTAAGAGTATTTGATGTTTGAAATTGTGGAAGCTTGGACTGTTGAAGCATTAGGCCTAAAGCAGTTTGTATGAAAGCCAGGGCTATGGCCGTCGAAGAAGGTATAGGCTCAACATTCCGAAGAGCTGCCATTCCGAAAGGCCACCGCAGTTAAGGATAGGGTTAGAGTTAGGGTCAGTGTTAGAATTAGTTTAGCATTTAATATATACGGTTTCATCATCTACAGATTTAATCTAAATCAGGTTTTTAACCACCCGTCAGAATGGTGGGTGCTTTCATAATGGTGGACCCAAATCCCCAGATACAGACTGGTGTGACTAAAACAGTAGTGTACCAGTATACTGTGTTACGAAAAACTGCACCTGCTGTATCAACTACACTCAGCACACTGGCAATAAATACGATCAGATCAAGTATGGAAGATTAAGATTAGGGCTAGGGTTGGTGGTTAGGGTTAGGGTTAAGGTTAAGATTCGGACTGGTTTAATGATCTAATCTGATTTTAGTACGGGTACGGTCGGTGTGATGTTTTCGTGACACCGGCGTTATAAGCTTATGCCACACATAGGACACGAGTTTCCTGATACTTTTGAAAATATGAAGTATGATAGACCCTCGGGGTCAAGGCAACTGGATCTGGATCCGGATGATAATAATTGCCAATCTCCTGCTGGACATTGCAGCAATAGAGTATGCACATTTATGGACTGAGCTGGCGTCTGAAGGATGGTACTGATCTAGCCAATGAGATGATGGAATCTGGTAGTGAATTCCACCAATAGTACTCAGAATTTAACTACTGATAGAGCATGGTCCAAGATCTCATGTGGTAGGTGGACTGGTGGAGTAATGCATATGTGATGACAGATTTAGGAGTGTCCTAGTTAAATAAGTCACAAGTTCAGTAAAACTTTGCAGCATTAAAATTTGTTTTGTATGTGATATATTGCTTGCAGTTTCTGTGTAGTCTGCGCAACAGTTTGGAATTTGGTGTTGGTCATTGCACAGTTCTGGACTATTCAATGACCCTTGAACAGTTTAGAGACCAACTCATGTTGTCTTCTCCTTAGTGTGTTAAAAGTTTTTTGCCACCTATGCTGTAAGAGCCATGGCTTTGTGTGGGTCCCAGGTCTTATTCAGATTTGATACCTTTCTTTTTCCACTCACTCACTGCAGGAGCCATGGAACTAAGTTAATGATGTCTAAACTGAACGGAAGTGAACTGACTGATTCCGCGTGCAGATTGCTAAGGCGGAGAAACTGAAGCCGATGGAAGTGGAGCTGAAGAAGTTGGAAGATCTTTCAGAGTCCATCGTCAACGACTTCGCCTACATGCGAGCCCGTGAAGAGGAAATGAGAGATACAAATGGTAAGTTCTGACATAAAGTAAGTACTAAGTAGGGTTAGAACATACCAGGCAAGCTTCCCAATATCATTAGGTTCTGGTAATGTTAGTACCCAGTACCAATAGTTAGTAAAACATGTATGCAGTGAAGTGCTGAACGTATCATTTTTCAACAAATATATGGCATACATGTATACAGCACTTGCCTTAGTAGCCTACCGATACTATGGCTACCGGTGTTAAAGTGACTGCATACAGTGTAAAAACTAATAGCACTGTTCATTACTTGTCATCCCCTGGAGATGTTAGGACTCTAGCTTTTTTGCCTACTCCCCAACTTTTCTGCCATCATCTGTTTCCTCAACTGCTGCACCACTGGCATTAAGATGTCTGAGTATTGGGTATGACAATCACCGAAAATATCTGGTGAACATTGGGTGATACTCCAGTATCAGCAGTATCATTCCAACCCAAAAAGTAAGGATTAAAATAATGTCTTTGAAGAACATGGGTAATTGCCTATCAATCTGTAAATAAAATGAATGTCACTTGTGGCTATGGTGTTGGGTTTATATAATTAGATTTGGCCACTTTGATGCTATGATGATCTTGCTTTTATCATCCATCAGGAAATTTACTTATCCTGTAAAAAGTTCTGTTTTGACAGTACCAAAAAGTGGGCTATAAGTTGGTCATATGTAAATGCTGGTTATCCTTCAGACACTACATTAGTTGCAGCAGTGGCTGGCCTATCTAGGCAGCATGCCGTGTCTTGTGATTTTTTATTCATTTGAAACTCTTGGTTGCTCAGGTGATGTAAAGGGTATTTGATCTGTAAACACTCCTGTCACCAAAAGTTCACAAAAGTAGACTGTTAGTAGTGGCAGCAGTGTTAAAAAGCATGTTTTAAGAGCCCAACGTAGGTTTTGGGTTATTTGTTGGTTTTAAGTAATTAGAAAGAATACTGCTAAGTACTGTCCACATGAAATAAATGTCCAAAAACTTGCAAATAGTGCAGTATTTCATTTTTTATGGAGCAAAACACTAAAGTCTGATTAAGTTTTTAGGGTTGCTTTATCCGATACCACCGACTGTGCTTATTTGTGTGTCTCAACTAGTGATGACTCGATATCAGGATTTTAATTTCGATATGATATTGATATATGATATTTAGTTTTTCTCAAAAAATTGTGATATCGATACGATGTCAATATTTTAAAAAAATATGTAAGTCACTTTTTAGCAAACATGCTTGTGTAAACAAGCACATTCAGTGAAAATGCGGCAACTGTAAACTAATGATAACAGACATAAACGTTAACAATTATCGAATGGAACTACACTCATGGTGCTGTTTTGTAACTTCTGTGAACAATTAATTATTTGATGTTCAGTTATTTACTGTATGAAATTACTGACTATGCAAATATTGAAAAAAATATAAACGATATAAGTCTACATTTTTTCAACATTGCGATACGATATATCTAAAACAGTCTATCAATATTTTCGATATATTGAGTCATCACTAGTTTTTACCCACTTGCTGGTGGTAATGAATTACCATGTGTAACTGTGTGTCTGCATTACAGAGTCCACTCACTCGCGGGTCCTCTACTTTTCCATCTTCTCCATGTGTTGTCTGCTTGGCCTTGCCACGTGGCAGGTCCTGTATCTCCGTCGATACTTCAAAGCCAAAAAGCTTATTGAGTAGTTTATTCATTACTGCTGCTGCTGCTGTTGTGATGACAGTACCGCTAAGTTTCATATGTCTGTGTTGCCGTTTTTGTCAAATGTTTCTAGGACTATTTTGGCCGTGAATGGCATCTTAAGCCCAAATTTTATTATGCCGACTTTGCGACTTTCACTGAAACTTTCCCACGGGGAAAGTCGTGGACACAAATCATGAAAGTCCGCAACACAAATCATGTCGCCGACTTTCATGATTTGTGTCGCAGACTTTCGTGATTTGCATCTGCGATCACGGACTTTGTCGCCGACTTTCCCCATGCATTGTAACGGACCAAATTCCATTAGACCGACACAAACGGGTTTGTTGCGGATTTGTCACGGACTTTGTCGCAAACATCTTGACATGTCGAGATTGTTTTTGTCTGCAACTTTTATGATTTACATCCACGACTTTCACCAAAATTTCATGAGTTAATGATTTGTCACAGTTTGTGTCTGCAACTTTTATGATTTATGTCCACGACTTTCCCCACTAAGAATTTTTGGTGAAAGTCGGCGTAATGGGATTTGGGCTTTACAGGGTTTGTGCAGTGTGAACAGTTACGTAAGTTATGATTTCTGGAGCTGGAAATTTCTGGAGTAAGTCAGTGATTCTGGAAATCTTTAAAAATATTACATGTGGAGTCCTGGACTTACAGCAAGGTTAATTGTCTTAATTCGGTTTGCTAAGTGAAATGGATAATTTTTCCTGAAAGCACAGTATTTTGGTTTTGGAAACCCCTATTTTTTGGTGTCTTGGGGCGTCATGAAGAACAATGTTGGCAGGTCTGTGCGAACCCTGGCTTGACTCGAGTGCCAGTACTGTCTGACGGTGTCTGTTGCTTTATGTCTACTGAAAATGTGCTCAGGCAAATTTAATATAGGAAAATTTTAGAGTACACAAGGGTGGATTTAAAAAATTCATTATATGGCAAGTTAAAAGTTTTTACCTCAGCCATAAGTATTATGGGATATTTTTTGAGCCGCCTGGGATTAGTGCAGAGTGGATTTTTTCTTTGATTATTCTGTGCCTGAGAAACAGCATTATTAAAGTGCGACTAACTACTTTATACCTTTAATGCTATGACACTGTTACATGGACACAGGAACAATGTTTGACTTTTTATAATTCCATTAATCCGCAAAGAATGATTAGCGGCATGGGATGAAGGTGACAGTGGGACAAGTTGACAAAGGATGGGTGATCGTTTTTTTTGTGTATATGAGAATGGATTAATTTGTCAGCATTTTAATTTGTTGCCCTGTTCCGGCTGTCTACTTGGTGTGCATAATGCATGCAAATAACGCACGGACGTTTGTCATTGGTGGAAAGCGTAGGACAGATCACAGATGTCTTTTGTGTGTACTGTGTATTTTACAACAGTTGCCAGAACTAACCTGAAATAACTGTGGAAAATATATCACTTAAACTAAAACAAAGTATATATACACTCTGTGTGTGTTTGGTATCATTTTATCTCCTGCATTTTATGCCCATATTGCTCTGGAGATAGAATAAATTGTTGTAAATGGTGATCTCTCCTCCCCCCCCCATCCTCCAATAGACAGCATTTTGAATTAATGACTGTCTGGAGCAGTGCTGTCCAACCTTTTTGACACCGCGAGCCACTTAGTCAATTTTCCACCAGCTGGCAAGCTGCAATCAAGGGGGGCCATGGCGAGCGCGCGGAGCGCGAGCCTATAACGGAGGTCTGGGGGCGGAGCCTCCAGCGGGGTCCAGGGGCAGAGCCCCTGGTCAGGGGATCACGGGGGCTTCGCCCCCATGAAGCTGAAACACTTTTTGCTTCTGAATGTTCAATGGAAACCGCAAATTCGCCAATTTTTCTGAAATTTGGAAACGCAAAAGACCAAACATTGTTGAATTTTGTAAGTTGATTTCATCTGACTAATCATCGGACCAAAACTACAATTTATGTGGGACGATGGCGGGCCACATGAAATCCCCTCGCAGGCCGCATGCGGCCCGCGGGCCGCATGCGGCCCGCGGGTTGGACAGCACTGGTCTGGAGGATAACAGGAAAGATCATCACTACCATTCATTATTGTTAATTACAGGGTGGTTCCAAAAACAGCACAAAGTTTATGGCACCATAATTTTGCAACCGTACATCACAGAGTCATGCTTTTTTCAGCAAAATGTTCATAAAGAAATTCTTTACATAACTAAAGTCATTGTTTGAATACAGCAATTAAATATTCTTTGTTTTGCTGAAAACCGCATGACTCTGTGATGTACGGTTGCAAAATTATGGTGCCATAAACTTTGTGCCGTTTTTTGGACCACCCTAGACATATGCACGCATATAATGGAATTCTTACAGTTTTAGGTTTACGTTGGTTTTTGTGTTTCTGTAAAGGTTAGACTTCCCGTTCAATTACTATGTGTTTGTGTGCATTCTGCCTGGAAAGACTGTCCCCAAAATGACCTATACTGTGTCGGTCGGGACATTAAACCCTACTCACTCATTGAGGTAAATGTTGATCTTTCTGGTAACGTCTGTTGTTATGGCAACTGTGGTACAACATTGACTGATGCAATGTAGTGTTCATACTGTTTAGTTGGCTAGATTTTCTGGCATGTTGGGCTTTTCTGGAGTTTGTGTACCTTTTGGTTGTCGTGTCTTTACGTTTTTCAGTGCATGTCTTTGATTTCGTGAAAATTAAAAAAAAATTGTTATTAATTTTAGTATTTATTACAATTATTGTTGGTAATCCGTAGCTTTTGCTGCACGTAGTCTTAATACTTTGGTTTTTCGTTTGTGTTAGCATGTCGATTTTCTTTTAAGTTAATTTGTGTTTCTTATTTTTATTAGTACCAAATTAATATTTTGTTTAAAGCTTTTTGAATCCTGAGGCTACTTTTTTCCCAGTGCAGAAATGTCTGCAAAAGTAGTCGAGACAGTTTAACACTGCAGCATATAAACACGCAATTTCTAACATGTAGATAGTCAGATATGTTATCCACATTTAATTCAGATGTAAATAAAATTTATTCTGGACAATTGTTGCAACAATATTAATGCCAAATGCTGTTCGTTTTAATGCCGTAATATTCAAATGTGTGGTGCTTCTCTATCTGTTTCCCTGCATTTTGTATTCATTCACAGTTGTTGGACCTGTGTTCCAGTTACCTTCCTTCAAACCAAACATGCATGCTTAGTCCAGTGATGCAGTAATAAGGCCATCAGTAGTATAAAGTAAAGGTCGGAATATAGCTCTTTAGAAGACCTGAACCCCTCGCAGTTACGGAGCGTCACCTGCCATATGGGATCACACAGCGTTACCTGCCACCTGACACAGGTGAACATGCCCTGACTTAACCCCAGGCAGATAGGCTGATACTTGATTCTCCTACCCCGGAAGGATGGAAGGCTGAGTTGACCTAGATATCAGTTTGGTCACCTATGTCTGTCTTCTAACTAAAGGCTAAAGATTTCTTAGAGCTTCTTGCACAGTGCAAAAGTATAAGCTCCGCTTTTAGGACATAAAGCAACTAAAGAGTGACATGGGGATGAAGTAACATCCCCATCCCCACACGTTTTGTCCCCATCCCCATTGTTGTGTTGATGAATATTATTGCCGCTAGTAAGCTGCACATTTTACTACTCTTTGTTACTAATATATTGCAAATTAATAACATTTTACAACACCCCACGGGCCCATGCTATCGGTGTACATGAACACAAATTATCCATATTTCGAAACATGCCATGCGGTGTACCAGTACTATTTAGTGAAATGTATTATACCCATTATGTATTTTTACAGCAACTACTACAGATGAAGGTTGTAGTTGTCCCCACTACTGCGGGTATACTGCAAATTCTATCCCCATCTCTGCGGTATTACCGTGGCTTTTATCTGCATTCCTGTGGGAATACCGCCGCCATTGTCCCTATTACCGTGGTATTACCGCCATCCTCACCCCCATGTCGCTCTTTAGTAGCAAACTGAGCTCCAAAAGAGTGCTTTAAAATGTATCTGCCAACATTCTGGTGCACTGATAAGTTTCTTACTGACCATGTGAATACGGTATTTTGGTTTAGATCGTAATGATATTCACAGCAGTCAATGTGACCGGGTCTTGTAAGCACCACTAAATGCGTCTTTGCATTTTCTGAAATACATCTTCTTTGCTGCCATTTCCTGTTCAAGGAAATCTTCAGAAGAGGTGTGGTTATTGCAGCATCATCTTCTCATACCGATAACCTCCATCGAACCACAGCCCCACTGTCATGCAGCTCGATTTGGATGTGTCCCCATTCATCATAGACAGTAATTGCCAAAACGTTACAAAAAAAACACTGCTTTTTCAAAGTAGCCTTTCTATCGTCCGGTTTGTCAAAGAAGAATTAGAGTGCTGTTGTTTGCCACTGTACAGTATTTGTCTGAATGTATTCATCTGGGTTGAACATATATTTGACTCAAATTTATTTTGTCACTGTGTGATCCAATTTATTCCTCACAACAAACAGACGACGACAAAAAATCATACATACCCTTAACATTGGCAGCGTAAGCCATACAACATAGAATAACACAATTAAAATGTAGTAATTACTTCATACTCGAGATCTACTTGAACAATGACTTAAACAATAAAGCAACATAAATGCAAACAAAATGGGTTAAATAAATGCAACAATGGAAAGAAAAAGATAAACAAAGTTAGATGTTCTTAGGGAGGCCAGTAGAGGATTGACATGGCTGTACAAGTAAAAAATAATGTCCAGTATATAAAGAAACCTAACTACTTACATAATGTTGCAACAGATTTAAGGCTGGGCTGATCTTAGAAGTCCTAGTCAAAATGGCTGGGGTTGAATCAGCCCCAAGGACGGAAGTAAAGGGGGCCAGACTTGGACTTTGAGAAGGAAAATATACATCACCTGGAAAATGAGGGCTTAAATACAGCATCAAAAAGTGACTGGGCCATGACAAATAATTCAATGTACTGAATACTGTAGCCAGAGATGGATTTAGGTATCTTCAGCCACAAAGAAAATGCCCCCAAAGGCCAGTGAATGTCGAACAGCAGCACAAAATTTTTTGGTCTCCTTAAGGTGTGCTACAAGCTTTGAAAAATTATTTGATGCAGCACGACATCCCCTGACTTATGTAAGGCTTAAACTAGCTGTGTCCGAAATCAGCAAATCGTGTACAGCTGTAACACTGAATTCATGGCAAGTTTTGTATGGCACTGATGTCAGAAAATTTCCGTAAGGGCCCCACATTTTTATCGAACAAGGCATTATCCTGTTTTGATCAAGCACTCAGTGCCAAACAGCAGTTTAGCCGTCAATCCATTGTTCTGCTTTTTTACACTGGAAGCTGTAGAAAATGCACAATGCCATGGGTGAGGCCGCATTCACATAGACGCTAGTCTAGTCCGAGTACCCGTTCATGGGTTACAGTAAACAAGAATTTGCATGTATTCCAATGGCGGCCGTTCACATTGATAAAGAGTACAGGTTACCTGTAAAGTAAATGACACGCAAATGACATTAATTTAAATTATTCAAGCTGTGACACAATATGTAGTGACATCAGAATTAACGTCATTGTTGAATTGTTCACTGCTAGAGGTGCACAGTTAGCAAAAATTACTAACGATGAAGTGAAATGCTGTTTTATTCGCAAAGCAATCGCTCGTAAACCAAAACCTGGACTCGTAGTTGTGTCTATGTGAACTCGGCCTGAGGCAGTGACTGAGTATTATTATGAACCACTTGACACCTGATAGGTCACTCTGACAAACAAGCAACACTGGCTATTAACTCAAAAAAAAATAATGGCAACACCAAAAGCTAACATACCACATAGCACAACAAAAATGGCTGTACATGAGAAAAAAGGACATACAAAGAATCCAAAACCAAACTTAAATAAGGGCAAAAACAAACTGCTGACATCGAGGTTTGATCTTTTTAAAATTCCCTAGCTGACAAACTCAGTCAACATCACATCACCAAAACTGTGTTCTGGAACAAAAGTCCAATCAGGCAAATACCAACATTTAGCTGGATGGATTATAGGTACATAATCAGAAATGACTGACATCCATGTCCATCTGCAACAACAACAATAATGAGCACACAACATCAAAACAAAACAATAAAACAAACTAATTGGGTCTGCTCTTGACTTTCACACACACCATTTTATCCACCATTTCCCAAGTAAAGCCTGGATTAGCCCAGTTCCCCATCTCTTCTCAGTTTCCGATGATCATGAGACAGCATAAACTGGCCTCATCCCCTTTGCTATAAGCCCATTGGGTCTTCTTTCAGCATTCCATACTAAATCTTAATCATCATACACGGCTTAAACAAAAATGCATCACCGTATAGCTAAACATGTTCAAACCATTGTAATCTGCTTCCAACCTCTCTAAAATGGACAGATGATATGGTGCCTAAACCGCAACTAATTCCAATCACAGAGAGGCAAACAGGTGATGAGGAAGGTGATGAGGAAAGCAAAAGGCCACATTAAATGCAGCAACAAAAACACACATTCCGAAACCCCAAAATAAGCAAAACTGTTGTGCTGCCTGTTAGGACCAAAGGTCAGTTCATAAAACATGCAAAACATTATAGTCTTGGAAACAAGTACAGCAAGTATTAGTGGACAAGTATTAGTAGCCCGCTGAAATAACACACTACAGTTAATTTAGATGCACAAGTGTAAAATATTTGCAACACATTGACTGCAGTACAAACTGACAGAAAATGTTATTTTGCCGACAGTTGTTGGCCCAATAAAATAACAAAAAAATACGAGATCAAAACTGCATCCCCCAGTAATATGAGAAGCAGAAGACTACGGGCAACAAGATGTACACAACATCAATATTAACGTCAACAAAATAAAATAAATGCTGCACAGCAAACCTACACATAATGCTAAGATTCACTCTACAGTTAACACAGACACAACTCACAGTTGCTGCTAACTAAGAAAACAAGTAGCTGACTGTGCCAGTCTGCCTGCATAACGACTCAATATTCAGACGAAAAACAACAAAACATAACTATTCGTAAGACCACCAACTGCCACTGCACTTTATGCGACTAACCTATGGGAACTAAAAATGTCGGAAAATCTCATAACCAATGCAGCACAGCATCAAAACTCAACAGGATATTCTGAGGCAAGGTAAAATACAAAATACAGTAACAATTACCACCAATTTTACATTCTGGCCAAGAATGATACCCATCAGTTATTCTACCACAGATGTATCATACTGATGCAGATCAATGTGAATTGCGAAAGCAAAATGGACACATAAAGCCTCATACAAAAATAACTAAACATATGACAAAATGCACAGCATGCTTTCAACAAGCTGTATTAGGCCTACACTGATGCAAACACTGCTCAATACTCTGATGGTAAAAGAAAACAGTCACCAAAGAAGAAAAATGACAATTCAAATCATCTCAGTAATTTGAGCAGAACAGATGTGTTACAACTGGCTTAGCAGTTTTAGCCAAGTAATCCCGGGATCCCGTTTTGGGATTAGGCTTACAGTACATATATGACGTATCTACAAGCCAAAAAAAACAAAAGCAATAAATGATAACAAAAACATAAACAAGGGTTACAATGATACAGGTTCCAATTTGATGAATTTATGTGCATTCTTATGTTGAACTGTAATAATCAATAATACCATTCCATCCCAAAGTGTTATGTAATTTGCACACGGGGCCTTTGGTATAAAACTAGCGTTTGCAATCCCAGTCACAGTCACTCCCTACAGTCCCGAATCCCGGGATCCTGGCCATTTATTGGCGGCATCCCAATCGCGGGATTGCAGGATTACAAAAATTCGTTAAAATTGTACGTTTTTGAGTGTTAAACGACACAAATAACAATTCTTACCGTCTAATGAATAAAATTTTTCATGCACTTTAAAGTGCTACTGTTTGTTGTGAACTGTAATTTGTATTTTTACAGTCACAGTCACTCCCTACAGTTCGCAATACGTTCTGTAGGGCCGGCCTACTACATCCTCATGCATAAAATAAGTCTGCTATGGATACCAAAATTCCGTAAGCCTAATCCCGAAACGGGATCCCGGGATTACAAATTTCTCAATCTCAGATCCCGGGATTGAGAATTCAATCCTGGGACTACAATCACTATATGAAACTGTCCCAATGCTGTGCTGAAAATGACTCAATGGTACAGTGCCCCAAGAAGTTGAACCATGATTACACATTCTGTATGATTCAAGTTCAACAATCATTCAGCCAACTGTGCGACATCACCGAATGCTCTCACAACCATCTTATTATTGTTTCATGCTTTCTGATGCGTTGCCGTGTGCAGAGGCCATAGTCTTGTGGTTCTCTACAGGAAGCCATTCATAATGTTGATTGTTAACATCTGTGAGTGGACGTCCAGCCCTGAAATCAAAGTTCCAACGACGTTCTGCATCATGTAGGTAAAGCTCTTCTGCTTCTTTCAGAAACTTGTCAACTTCACCGGGCTCGGGACGCCCAAACAGGCACCGACATGCACGAGGATGGCTTCGCGGCATCGCTGTAACAATTAATACAGTCAACAACTAACACTATTACTACTACTAGTAACAGCACCTGCCCAACAGACATAAAAACTACTACTATAACTGTTACCTTTTTTGCTACGTTCATTTTCGTTAGTGCCCCTTCAGCGGTATCAAAGTCGCAAACATGACCTTATCCCTGCACTAAATATGTCGGAATATCTTAAGGCAAAATGTCACGGTCATGCCAGCAGCAACGAAAAATCTAAAGGAAGTTGAAGGGCTTTCTATTTTATCTAGTAACATACTTGCAATTTTACAGTTTGTAGAATGATGAGCTGGTAAGGCTGCGTTCACATAAACAGGAGTATGAGTCCGGCACTGTACGGGTACCCTGTATACGAGTACGGCAAACACGAGTTTGCGTGTATTTTAATGGTGGCCGTTCACATACATACAAGTACGGGTTACTTGTAAATTTCACTCATATGAGTAGTTTCTGTGCAGGTTATGTTTTTATCCAACCTGTGCAGAGAAAACTACCCATAAATAACAATAATATAATGTACAAAAGCTGTGGCACATATTTGACATCAAAACTGACATTACTGTAAAATTATTCATCATTAGAGGTGCACAGTTTGTAAAATTATTAGCGATGTGATGAAATATTGTTGTTTATTCACAAAGCATTTCCTCGATTCGATTTAATTCAATATGGCCGACACGCATTGAGTATGTGCTTGTACAAGTGACTGTTAACGTTCCACTCGAACGAGCGAAACTTTTATGGGCCACAAATGGAAACCCGGACTCGTACTCGTGTCTGTGTGAACGCCACCTAAAGCGGATGTCAGACAAATGACAAAATCGGCCGATTTTATCTGCTGACAAAATCGCCCAACAAAAATCTGTCGTATGTCATGCAAAAATCGCCCGATTTTGTCGGCCAAGATAGAGCATGTTCTATCTTCAACGATTTTGTTGGCCGACTTTTTGTATATCAGACAACAAATGCAGAAAAAAGTGATGCAAGTATTATTTTGCGATCTGCATTCGGCTGTTGTGTTAGCTGATATCGTACGAAGTAGCAAACGAAAATATCAGCCGTGTGTCATGGTTCACCGATTTTGTCGTTCAACTAAACCACGCCCACAAAAGTCGGGCAATTGTCGTTCGTCTGAGGGGTTGGGTAAAATGTGAGGTGCGAGGAGGGTATAATGCGAAAGAGCATGCGAGGCAGCACGCGATTGGTCGGCTATAAATAGATTCCTCGCAGTTTACCCACTATTCTGAATGCATGGGAACGACTTGATGGATCACCGAGATACGGCCCTGCGCCCGCCAGCGTGCGACTTGCGAGCACGGCAAGATGAAAGACACAGCAAGCACGCCGCACGCCGGGGAGCTGCTTACCAGGACTGCGTACGACGTTAGGCCTAAGGGAAGTGAACGCAATGGCCATTCAACTGGAAGCATTGTCGACGGCTAATCTACGTTGATTGACAGGTGGTGGACAACAGAAAGATACTGCTTGGCATCAACAAGGAGACTCACAACAGCATCTGCAGACTGCAGGAGCTGATGCAGTTGTGGGTCAATCATATAATGCTGTGATGAGTAGGCCTATGGTATATAGTACTAGGCTGCTGTACACCTCATGAAGCATACATCTCTCTGACTGGTGCCTGGGAGGCTGGGCCTAGCCATGCTGTACCTGGGAGACCACCCACATTGGCCGGTGTGCAGTAGCTGCTAGTCCACCCTGGGAAAATGTACACATGTAGTAGACCAGCTCACCACATACTAGGTACTGGTCTTCCAGTACAGCATCCTAACAACCAGCAGTATTGAAGGCTCTTGATAGCTGGTGTCTGCCAATTCTCATATTGATTTTTTTGGCAAGGTATTATACACTGAGTCTTAAAAAGTCTAAAAAAACATCCCCAACATTTCTGACTGTAACTTGAAAACCAATTATCAGATTTTAATAATTTTTGGTACCAATATTCCTGACACAGCTTGCCATCAAATGACCGTTTAGTTTTTCACTTCACCCAGCATTTGTTTCTGCACTACCTGGGAAAAACACAACCAGCAAAATATCACCTTTTTATCCAATGTGATATGATTGCTTAATTAACACATTTTGTTTACATTTCTATTAAATAAGTGTTTTAGTTTCCACCTCAGCCAACGTCTGCTTTTGCACTACCTGGGGAAAGCAGACCAAGCATAATAGGCCTACGTGTTAAAATGAATTTTAAAAAACACCAATAAATGCCATCTAAGGGAATTTATTGGTGTTTTTTTTTACTTAAATAGGTACTTAGACCAAAGTTTAGGCTCAGCGAAAGTCTCAGCGAAAGTCTAAGTCAAAAAGTGAAGTCGCCCCCTGTATTTAAGATGAGCAATGGTGCTCAGTCCATGCCTTGATGCAGGCCGGCCGACGATTACTGACGTCCCTCACCAATGGCGCACAATAGCCTACCGCGGCCTCGCACACAGCCTCGCTAATTACCCCGTTCCTCGCACGAATCCTCGCACGCTCCCCTCTAGCCGACGTTGGCAGCGGAGTTCAATAGCAATAGCAAGTGGCAATGGCAATGTACTGAATATGACGCTGTGTGACATGACTAGCTCCCCTCACACTATACCCACCTCGCACCTCGCATTTTACCATCCCCCTTCGTCTGACATGGGTCGAGACGTGATTCTAATTCTATACGTTTGTCACTGCAGCGTCAACGAGTAAGCATATCGATAACACTTACATGTAATAGAATAACGGAAAAAAAAACAAACTAAACGTAAAAAATAGGAAATAGATATTGATTATTGACACCACGGCCACGCCCACTACGTAATCACTTCCGGTGAGAAGTGTCCTCTAGTGAATGTAAGTTAAAGCAAAATAATATATTTGCCACTGCTTATTTTTTAGTTTAAATTATCCATCAAACACTGAGCAGCTGCTATCTCATAACCATAACAGACAATTATTTGATTCGTATTAGCAAATCGCTTTTTCTTGCACGTTAGTTGATTCCGTCCTTTATGTGATAAGCCTTATATACGACCAAAAATATCGTGTCGCATCGGTGGTTCAGTGGTAGAATGCTCGCCTGCCACGCGGGCGGCCCGGGTTCGATTCCCGGCCGATGCAAATTATTTTGTCTTTAACAAGCGCTCGGAAACCAGAATTAGCCATAGCTTTAATATTTACAGCGCATAGAATAAAATGAAACTATTCAAGTGGATTAATAAAACCGCAATATGAACAATAACTTTTGGGAGAGATACACCCCGGTACATATCACACACTAAATTCCTAACATGCATTTTAAAAGTTAGTTAGCTTTAGAAAATACCGCAAGTTACAAGGTATACAAAATTACAACTGAATGTTTAACCCAAGTACTCTGTTCGGCCGACGAAATTTTCGAGTTGTAGCGCCACTTATGTGGAACAGTTTGCCTGGGGACCCGCGTTCTACAACCATCAGTCGATGGAGCGAATTCTATAGCTAAAGAATAAGTTAGTGGTTGAATGGATTAGTGACGAGAGGAGAAATGCAATTCGCCTTCATATGTTTTTGGGCCGTTTTGGCTCCATATAAAGTAACAGCGTGACCACTCAGCTGAAAATTTGGAAAAGTCAGGTAATTACAGAGTGGTCAGGTAAAAGTCTGGTAAATGTCGGGATAAACTGTTCCAGACCCACTCCACTGGACAAAAATTAGTGGTAACAAATTTTTTTCTGCTTGCTTCGCTCTCTTATTATTCGTACCCCACTTTTAAATTTGTGGCACCACCCTTGGTCCAAAGCAACTGCTTGACCTAGCTGGGGGTCAACGTCCTAATTTCCGTGGTGTATCAATGAATCTTTGCCTCCCCTACTGGTACTGGAAAAGACGGAATTTTATGTGCTATGGAAAGAGGTCACACGAGAAGTACGTATTGGATGACAGCCTGAATGTAACGAGGATAAGGCAAGGGGAGGAAATGAAAAC